>Ga0209477_1000495_pt1 | contig 24503 bp, 14 predicted proteins | sample KloWWTupernatant_FD_187180 | JGI IMG/M metagenome (GOLD analysis project Ga0209477, IMG submission 187180) | Active sludge microbial communities from Klosterneuburg, Austria, studying microevolution and ecology of nitrifiers - Klosterneuburg... | ecosystem: Engineered > WWTP > Aerobic digester >... | reverse complement strand
CGCCTACACGCAGGCCATCGCCGAGAACCCGCGCGACGCCGACGCCCAGGCCGGGCTGGCCCAGGTCGAGCTGCTCCGACGCACGCGGGACCTCGACCCGGCCACCGCGATGGCGGCGGCCGAGGCGGCTCCGCGGGACGTCGAGGCGCAGCTGGCGGCCGCGGACCTGGAGCTGCTCGGCGGGCTCGTCGAGGATGCCTACGCCCGGCTGGTGGCCCTGGTGCGCGTCACCGCCGGGCCCGAGCGCGAGGCCACCCGCGTGCGCCTCATCGCCCTGTTCGCCGTCGTCGGGGACACCGACCCGCGCGTGCTCGCAGCGCGCAGGGCGCTGGCCAGCGCCCTGTACTGAGCCCCAGCACGACGAGGCCCCGGTCGCCATGACCGGGGCCTCGTGCGTTCGCAGCCCAGCGGGGCCGTCGCCGGCCGCGACGTGCCGCTACTGACCCTCGGGGATGAGGATCATCGCGCCGAGCGGGGGCACCCGAACGCTCGCCGAGAACGGCTGCGCGTGGTGCGGCGACGCCTGAGCCTCGATCCGGCCCAGGTTGCCGACCCCGGAGCCGCCGTAGACCTCGGCATCGGTGTTGAGCGCCTCGCGCCACCACCCGCCGCCGGGCAGCCCGAGGCGGTAGCCCTCGTGCGTCGTGCCGGCGAAGTTGATGACGACGGCCGCCATCCGGCCCTGCCCGTCCCGGCGGATGAACGAGAGCACGTTGTGCCCGGCGTCCTGGGAGTCGATCCACTCGAACCCGGCGGGGTCCTTGTCGAGCGTCCAGAGCGCCGGCTCGTCGCGGTACAGCCGGTTGAGGTCACGGACCACCTTGGCGATGCCCTGGTGGGTCGAGAACTCGAGCAGGCGCCAGTCGATGCTCTCGCCCTCGTTCCACTCCGTGGTCTGGCCGAACTCGCAGCCCTGGAAGATCAGCTGCTTGCCCGGGTGGGTCCACTGGTACGCGAGCAGGGTGCGCAGGCCGGCCGCCTGCTGCCAGTGGTCGCCGGGCATCTTGTGGATGAGCGAGCCCTTGCCGTGCACCACCTCGTCGTGGCTCAGCGGCAGCACGAAGTGCTCGGAGAACGCGTACACCAGCGAGAACGTGATCTCGTTGTGGTGGTAGCGCCGGTTGATGGGCTCCTCCGCCAGGTAGCGCAGGGTGTCGTTCATCCAGCCCATGTTCCACTTCAGGCCGTACCCCAGGCCGCCGGCGTCGGTGGGCTGGGTGACACCGGGCCACGCCGTCGACTCCTCGGCGATCATCATGATCCCCGGGGTGCGGCGGTAGGCCGTCGCGTTGGCCTCCTGGATGAAGCGGATCGCCTCGAGGTTCTCGCGCCCGCCGTGGATGTTGGGCCGCCACTGACCGTGGCTGCGCGAGTAGTCGAGGTAGAGCATCGAGGCCACGGCGTCGACCCGCAGGCCGTCGATGTGGAACTCCTCGAGCCAGTAGGTCGCGTTGGCCACGAGGAAGTTGCGCACCTCGTTGCGGCCGAAGTTGAAGATGTAGGTGCCCCAGTCGGTGTGCTCGCCGAGCAGCGGGTCCGGGTGCTCGTAGAGCGGGGTGCCGTCGAAGCGGCCCAGCGCCCACTCGTCCTTGGGGAAGTGCGCCGGGACCCAGTCGAGGAGCACGCCCACGCCGGCCTGGTGCAGCCGGTCGACGAGCAGCCGGAAGTCGTCGGGGTGGCCGAACCGGGAGGTCGGCGCGTAGTACGAGCTGACCTGGTAGCCCCAGGACCCGCCGAACGGGTGCTCGGCGACGGGCATGAGCTCGACGTGGGTGAAGCCCATCTGCACGACGTACTCGGTGAGCTGGTCGGCGAGCTCACGGTAGGTCAGCCCGGGCCGCCACGAGCCGAGGTGCACCTCGTAGGTGCTCATCGGGCCGCTGTGCGGGTCGCTGTGGCTGCGCCGCGCGATCCACGCGTCGTCGCTCCAGGTGTGGCCCGACTCCACCACCACGGACGCGGTGGCCGGCGGGACCTCGGTGCCCTGGGCCATGGGATCGGCCTTCTGCCGCCACGAGCCGTCCGGCGTGAGGATCTCGAGCTTGTAGCGCGTGCCGGCGCCCACGCCCGGGATGAACAGCTCCCAGACGCCCGAGTCGCCGAGGCTGCGCATCGCGTGCGCGGCGCCCTGCCAGTGGTTGAAGTCGCCGATGACGCGCACGGCGCGCGCGTTGGGCGCCCAGACGGCGAACGCGGTGCCGGTGACGTCGCCGAGCGCGCTCGGGTATCGCCGGACGTTGGCGCCCAGGACGGTCCAGAGCTCCTCGTGGCGGCCCTCGCGGATGAGGTGCAGGTCCACGTCGCCGAGGCTCGGCAGGAAGCGGTACGGGTCGTCCGTCGTGGTGGTGACGTCGCCGTACGTCACCTGGAGGCGGTAGTCGGGCACGGCGGTCGCGGTGGTCGCGGCGACCCAGACGCCCTGGTGCTCGTGGGCGGCCTCGACGTCGCCGTCCGGCGTGACGATGACGACGCGGTCCGCGAGGGGACGCAGCGTCCGGAACGTCACGACGTCGCCGTCGAGATGGGCCCCGAGGATGCGGTGGGGGTCCTGATGGGTCCCCGCGGCGATCACGTCGAGCTCCTCGGTGAACACCGGGCGTGGGGTCGCGGCAGGGGGCGGTGCGGACGTCGTCGTCATGGCCCTTACCCTGCCATGACCGCCAGCGTGGCGCACCAAGGACACGTCACGAGATCGTCACGGGTGCCGACGCCAGGGCGGTGGGCGTGCCCGGCGGCGCGGCAGGCGGCTCAGCGGTCCCCGGCGAGGAGGTGGTCGACGGCCCCGAGCGGGATGTCGACCCAGTCCGGGCGGTTGCGCACCTCGTAGACGACCTCGTAGAGCGCCTTGTCGAGCTCGAGCGCGCGCAGCAGGACGCCGGCGGCCGCTGCGGTCACCGCGGTCGCCGCGTCGTCCGTCGCGAGCTGCTCCCGGTAGCCCTCGACGAGCCGTGCCCGCGCGAGGTCCGCCCAGCCGGGCCTTGCCCCGCCCACGGCCGCGGCGTAGTCCACCGAGCGGAGCATGCCGGCCAGGTCCCGCAGCGCGAGGTCCGGCCGGGCGCGCTCGGCCGCGGTGGCCTGGGGCTCGCCCTCGAAGTCGAGGACGGCCCAGCGGTCCGGGGCTCGCAGCACCTGGCCCAGGTGGTAGTCGCCGTGCACGCGCTGCACGGGTGGCAGCGCCCCCACGCGGCCGACGGCGCTCAGCACGGCCTCGATCCCCGCTGCCCGCTCGGCGAGCACCGGGGCGACGGCCTCGGCCGCGGCCGCCCGGCTGCGCAGCATCGCGACGACGGCCGCGGCATCGGCGGGGAGGTCGGCGTCCGGCACCGGGAGCGCGGTCCGCAGCGCCGTGTGCATCTGGGCCGTGGTGCGGCCGAGGTCGAGGGCGAGGTCGCCCAGGTCGGTGTGCTGCGCGGCGAGGCGGCACGCGAGCTCGAAGCCGTCCTGCGCGCCCAGCACCAGCTCGCTGAGCACGCCGAGGTGCCCGCTCGCCAGGCCGTCGGGCTCGCGGGCGTCGGGCCACCGGCCCTCGAGCCAGGCCAGCGGGCGCGGCACGCCGCCCCAGCCCGCGTGGTGCAGGGCGAGCGGCACCTCGACGTCGGGGTTGGCGCCGGGGCTCACCGCCCGGAACACCTTGAGGATCGCCGGGGTGGGCAGGGTGGGCAGCAGCACAGAGGTGTTCGACTGCTCGCCGCCCAGGCCGCGCACGGCGCCGGGCGCCGCCAGGTCGACGTCCGGCACGGGGACGTCGTGGTGCGCTGCCGCGAGCCAGGCCCGCAGGAAGGCCGGGTCCTGGCAGCCGTCGAGCACCACCAGCGCCCCGCCGGGGCGGGCCACCGTGCCGACGTGCGCCGGGCCGGTCGGCCGCTCGGCGTCGGCCGCGCGCAGCACGACCGGCACCTGCAGCACCCCGCCGGCGGGCAGGCCGAACAGGTGCAGACCCACCACGGCCTCGCCCAGCGGGTCGACCAGCGGCACCACGGCCACGCGCGCGAGGTCCCCGCCGGAGCCCTTGACGGGGTACCAGCGCTGCGCCGGCAGCCACCCGCGCAGCACGGCCAGGACGTCGTCGTCCGCCACGGCGGAGCCGAGCACCGGGCCGGCGGTCGAGTCGGGGGCCATGGCGCTCCTCAGCTCGCGGCCGGCGGAGTGACGGTGAGCCAGTAGAAGGTGCGGGAGCCGAGCGTGACGGCCAGCCGCCCGTCATCGCCGACCCGGCCGAACCCGCTGCCGCCGAAGACGTCCTGCAGCCCGTGCCCGGCCAGGCCAGGCAGCGCCAGCACGGCGGCGCGTGGCGTGGACGCGAGGTTCGTCACGCAGAGCACCGTCTCGTCCGGCGAGCGCCGCAGGTAGGCCAGCACGGCGTCGGTGTCGCTGGTCACCGCGAGGAAGTCGCCCGTGCCGAACACCGGGTGGCGGCGGCGGACCGCGAGCATCCCGTGCACCCAGTGCAGCAGGGAGGCAGGCTGGGCCAGCTGCGACTCGACGTTGACCGCCGTGTGGTGGTGCACGAGGGACTGCACGACGGGCAGGTAGAGCTTGCCGGGGTCGGCCGTGGAGAAGCCGGCGTTGCGGTCCGGGGTCCACTGCATCGGGGTGCGCACCGCGTCGCGGTCCGGCAGCCAGATGTTGTCGCCCATGCCGATCTCGTCGCCGTAGTACAGGCACGGGCTGCCCGGCAGGGACAGCAGCAGCGCATGGGCCAGCTCGATCTCGGCCCGGGAGTTGTCCAGCAGCGGGGCCAGGCGACGCCGGATGCCGACGTTGGCGCGCATCCGGGGGTCCGGGGCGTACCACCCGTACATCGAGGCGCGCTCCTCCGTCGAGACCATCTCGAGCGTGAGCTCGTCGTGGTTGCGCAGGAAGGTCCCCCACTGGGCGGCCGGGGGGATGGCGGGGGTGTCGGCGAGGATGTCGACGACCGAGGTCCCGCGCTGGTCCTTGATCGCGTAGTAGATGCGCGGCATCACGGGGAAGTGGAAGCACATGTGACACTCGGGAGCGTCGTCGGTGCCGTAGTACGGCGCGACGTCCTCGGGCCACTGGTTGGCCTCGGCGAGCATGATCCGGCCGGGGAACTCCGCGTCGACCATCGACCGCATGTCGCGCAGGAAGTCGTGCGTGCGCGGCAGGTTCTCGCAGTTGGTGCCCTCCTCCTCGAAGAGGTAGGGCACGGCGTCGAGGCGGAACCCGTCGACGCCGAGGCCGAGCCAGAACCGGGCGACGTCCTTCATCGCCTCGACGACGTACGGGTTCTCGAAGTTGAGGTCCGGCTGGTGGCCGAAGAACCGGTGCCAGAAGTACTGCCGACGGACGGGGTCGAACGTCCAGTTGGACGTCTCGGTGTCGACGAAGATGATCCGTGCGTCCTGGTAGCGCGTGGCGTCGTCGCTCCACACGTAGAAGTCGCCGTACGGACCCGCCGGGTCCGAGCGCGACGCCTGGAACCACGGGTGGGCGTCGCTGGTGTGGTTCATCACCAGGTCGATGACCAGGCGGATGCCGCGCGCGTGCGCCTGCTCGATGAGCTCGGCGAAGTCCGCCACCGTGCCGTACTGGGCCGCGATGGACGTGTAGTCCGCCACGTCGTAGCCGCCGTCGCGCAGCGGCGACGGGTAGAACGGCGGCAGCCACAGGCAGTCGACACCCAGCCACTGCAGGTAGTCGAGCCGGTCGATGAGGCCGCGCAGGTCCCCGGAGCCCGCACCGGTGGAGTCCGCGAAGCAGCGCAGCATGACCTCGTAGAAGACGGCCGTCTTGTACCAGTCCGGGTCGTCCGACAGCCCGCGCGGGACCTGCGCCGGCAGGTGGGCCGTCGCCTGGGGCCGGGGCGGCAGCGCGCGCACGGGGTCGACGGCGCGCAGCGTCCCGGTGTCGACCGGGACCGGCTGCTGGGGGCGGTCGGGGCTCACAGCGTGCGCACCCCGATGACGTGCGCGGCGTTGTGCCAGGGGTCGAGGCGCACGTACGGGTTGGCGCCCCAGCCGTAGACCGCGCCCGAGAGCAGGTCGTAGGCGTGGAACGCCCTCGCGTCGGGGTCGGCCGGCGCCGCGACGCCCAGCGCCTCGAGGTCCAGGTGCACGACGCCCTCGCGGATGTTGTGCGGGTCCGTGGTGAGGATGACGAGCACGGTGTCGGCGCGGCCGTCCGGCGACTGCGCCGCCGTGACGCGCCGGGAGAACGCGAGGATCGCGTCGTTCTCGGTCGGGTGGACGGTCAGCCCGCGCAGGCGCTGCAGCGCGGGGTGCTCGCGACGGATCGCGTTGAGGCGGGTCAGCAGGTCGGGCAGGCCCGTCTTCTGGGCCGCGACCCAGTCGCGTGCCTTGAACTCGTACTTCTCGTTGTCGATCTGCTCCTCCGCGCCCGGCCGGGGCACGCTCTCGACGAGCTCGTAGCCCGTGTAGATGCCCCAGGTCGGCGAGCCGGTCGCGGCGAGGATGGCCCGGATCGCGAAGGCCGGCGGGCCGCCGTGCTGCATGTACGGCGTGAGGATGTCGTGCGTCGTCGGCCAGAAGCTCGGGCGCATGTACGCGGCCGCCGGGCCGGAGACCTCCTCGAGGTACTCCGCGATGAGGTCCTTGGTGTTGCGCCACGCGAAGTACGAGTACGACTGGTGGAAGCCGATCTTGGCGAGCGTGTGCATCATCGGCGGTCGGGTGAACGCCTCGGCGAGGAAGAGGACGTCGGGGTGGGCGGCGTTGACGTCGGCGATGATCCGCTCCCAGAACACCAGGGGCTTGGTGTGCGGGTTGTCCACCCGGAACGCCGTCACGCCGTGGTCGATCCACACCTGGAGCACGCGGCGCATCTCGACGTAGATGCCCTCGGGGTCGTTGTCGAAGTTGAGCGGGTAGATGTCCTGGTACTTCTTCGGCGGGTTCTCGGCGTAGGCGATCGTCCCGTCGACCCGGGTGGTGAACCACTCCGGGTGGGTGGCGACCCACGGGTGGTCCGGCGAGCACTGCAGGGCGAGGTCGAGGGCGACCTCCATGCCGTGCGCCCGCGCCGTGGCCACGAACGCGTCGAAGTCCTCGAACGTGCCCAGCTCGGGGTGGATGGCGTCGTGCCCGCCGTCGGCCGAGCCGATCGCGTACGGCGAGCCGGGGTCACCGGGCTCGGTGTGCAGCGAGTTGTTGCGCCCCTTGCGGTGCGTGGTGCCGATGGGGTGGATGGGCGTGAGGTAGAGCACGTCGAAGCCCATCGAGGCGATCGCCGGGATGCGCTCCGCCGCCGTGCGGAGCGTGCCGGTGGTCCACGTCCTCGTCTCGGCGTCGTACGTCGCACCCTCGGAGCGCGGGAAGATCTCGTACCAGGAGCCGACGAGCGCCGTGGTGCGCTGGACGACGAGCGGGTGGTCGGGCGACGCGCTGACGTGCTCGCGCAGGGGGTGGTCGGCCAGCGCGTGCCGCACGTGCGTCGACAGGCCGGCGGCCAGCCGGTCCTTGGCGGGCCGGTGGGTGTCGCGCAGGCCGGCGACGGCCTCGCGGAGCATGCGGGCCGCGCCGGCGTCGACGCCCTCGCGCTCTGCCGCGCGCCCCAGGAGCGCAGCACCCTCCTTGAGCATGAGCTCGACGTCGACCCCGGCGTCCACCTTGATGGCCGCGTCGTGCGCCCAGGTGGCGTACGGGTCGGACCAGCCCTCGACGCGGAACGTCCAGTGCCCGACGCGGTCCGGCACGAGGTCGGCGCGGTAGGAGTCCAGGCCCTTGTTGACGACGTCCATCCGCACGGCGGCGTGCACCCGCCCGTCCGGCGCGACGAGCACGGCTGTCGCGGCGACGGCGTCGTGCCCCTCCCGGAAGACGGTCGCGGTCACCTCGACGGCCTCGCCCACGACGGCCTTCGCCGGCCATCGGCCGCCCTCGAGCACGGGCTGCACGTCGACGACGGGGATGCGGCCGACGGAGAGCCGCGGCGGGGCCACGGGGGTGGCGGGCTGCGCGTTCACGGCGGCGGGGGCCACGGCGGCGGGGGCCACGGCGGCGGGTGGCGCGTCGGCTGACGGCACCGCGCCCGACGACACCTCGCCCGCCGGCGCCGCGCCCGACGTCACCGCGGCGGGGCCCGGCGCGACGGGCTTCGAACGGGCGGGGCCCGTCGACCGTCGGGGCTTGCCGCCCGGGGGCGGGGTGGGACGAGACGGTGCGGGCGGCGGCGGTGGCGTCACAGGCCGAACCTACCGATGCGGAGGCCCGCCGTGCACCCGGTGCGGGACGTTCGTCGCGGCGAGTCGGCGTTCAGCGCGCGACGTAGACCCGCAGCGTCAACGGCTCGACGGTCATACGGCTGCCGGGTGCGGGGTGGCCGCCGCCGTTGGTCAGGGGGCTGCCCGGCGCCGTGATCTCGTCCGGGTGCTCGCACGTCGAGTCCCACAGCAGCTCCCAGCGCCGCGTCGGGCCCTCGGGCAGGGTCACCTCGACGGGGTCCAGCTTGCCGTTGATGACCATGAGCACCTGCGAGCCGTCCGGTGCGGTGCGCACCATCTGCAGCGTGCGGACGGCGGGGTCGTGCCACTGGTGCTGCTCGAACGCGCGGCCCTCTGCGGTGCGCCAGTCCAGGTCCGGGCGGTCCTGACCGGGGCGCGGCTGGCCGAGGTAGAAGGCGGACGTCTGCAGGGCGGGCAGCTCGCGGCGCAGGCGGAGCAGGTACCGGGTCGTGGCGAGCAGGTCCTCGCGCCACGTCTCGCGCTCCCAGCGCATCCACGACGTCTCGTTGTCCTGGGTGTACGCGTTGTTGTTGCCGCGCTGCGTGCGGCCCATCTCGTCGCCCGCGGTGAGCATCGGCACGCCGGCCGCCAGCAGGAGGGTGCCCAGCAGGTTGCGCATCGAGCGCCGACGCAGGGGCAGGATCTCCATGCCGACGCCCGCGTCGCGCACGGGCCCCTCGATGCCGTGGTTCCAGGCGCGGTTGTCGTCCGTGCCGTCGCGGTTGTGCTCGCCGTTCGCGGCGTTGTGCTTGTGCTCGTAGGCGACGAGGTCGGCGAGCGTGAAGCCGTCGTGCGCCGTCACGTAGTTGATCGCCGCGTCCACGCCGCGCATGAGCGGCGGGTCGCTGTAGCCGAACAGGTCGGCGCTGCCGGCCAGTCGGGTGGCGAGGTCGCGCACCCCGTGACCGGGGCGTCCGTGGGCGGCCTCGGCCGGGTCGCCCAGCCAGAACGTGCGGGCGGCGTTGCGGAAGCGGTCGTTCCACTCCGACAGCGGGGCGGGGAACGCGCCGGTGCGCCAGCCGCCGGGGCCGACGTCCCACGGCTCGACGACGAGCTTGCGATCGGCGAGCACCGGGTCGGTCTGCAGCGCGACGAGGAAGGGGTGGTTGGGCGTGAACCCGTCGTCGTCGCGCGCGAGGGTGACCGCGAGGTCGAACCGGAAGCCGTCGACGCCCACCTCGGTGGCCCAGTACCGCAGCGAGTCCAGGGTCATCTGGACCACGCGGGGGCGCCGGAAGTCGAGCGAGTTGCCGCAGCCCGTGACGTCGGCGAACCGGGCGGGTGTGCTGCCGTCGTGCAGGTAGTAGACCGTGGGGTCCAGGCCGCGCCAGCTCAGCTGCGGGCCGTCCGTGCCGCCCTCGCACGTGTGGTTGTAGACGACGTCGAGGAGCACCTCGATGCCGGCGGCGTGGAGCAGCCGGACCATGCCCTTGACCTCGTCGAGCACCGCGCCGGCGCCCAGCGCCTGTGCGGCGGCCGTCGCGTAGCGAGGGTGCGGGGCGAAGAAGCCCAGCGTGTTGTAGCCCCAGTAGTTGACCATCCCGCGCCGGGCCAGCCACGGCTCGGTGCCGATCGCCTGGATGGGCAGCAGCTCGAGCGTGGTGACGCCGAGCGAGCGCAGGTGCTCGATGGTGGCCGGGTGGGCCAGGCCGGCGTACGTGCCGCGCAGGTCCTGCGGCACGTCGGCGAGCTGCATGGTCAGGCCCCGCACGTGCGCCTCGTAGATCACCGTCTGGGCCCACGGCACGTGCGGCCGGGGCACCCGCTCGCCGGGGAACGCGTCGTCGATGACCACCGAGTGCGGCACGTGGGCGCGCGAGTCACGCCGGTCGCGCTCGATCGCGCCGCCCGCCGGACGGCCCTCGACGTCCACCCGATGGCCGTAGCTGCGGGGGTCGACGCGGTCGAGGCGCTCGACACCGTCCAGCCCGCGGGCGTAGGGGTCGACGAGCAGCTTCGCGGGGTTGTAGCGCGTCCCACCCGCGGGGTCCCAGCGACCGTGGGCACGGAACCCGTACCGCTGACCGGCGCGGACACCCGGGACGTGGGCGGACCAGACGCCGTGGGTCGGACCGTTCAGCGGCACGCGCCGCTCGGACCAGCCGTCCGCGGCTCGCGGTGCCGGGTCGAGCAGGCACAGCTCGACGGCGTCGGCGTGGGACGCGAGCACGGCGACGTCGACCCCGTCGCCGACCAGGTGCACGCCCAGGCGGTGAGGGGCACGCAGCGTCGGCCCGTTCTGTCCCACAACGGAACAGTGTGACCTATCAGCGTTTACCTTGGTGCACGACGGCGCGCCGCGAGGGATCCCGCTAGCCTTCCCGGGGCGCCCGAACGGGTCCGAGGACGGGAGAGCTGAACGATGAGAGTCGTGGTCTGCGTCAAGCACGTGCCGGACCTGCAGTCCGAACGGGGGTTCACCGACTCCGGTCTCGTCGACCGCGGCCAGGGCGACGGCACCCTCAACGAGCTGGACGAGAACGCCGTCGAGGCCGCTCTCGCGCTCGTCGAGGAGCACGGCGGCGAGGTCGCCGTCGTGACGCTCGGGCCGGACGACGCCGAGGACGCGGTGCGCCGTGGGCTGCAGATGGGCGCGACCCAGGCGCTGCACGTGCTCGACGACGCCGCGGCCGGCTCCGACGTCTTCGGCACGGCCGGCGTGCTTGCCGCGGCGGTGCGCTACCTCGCGTCGACCGGGGACCCGGTGGACCTCGTGATGACGGGCATGGCGTCGCTCGACGGCGTGACGTCGTTGCTGCCCGCCGCGCTGGCCGCCGAGCTCGACCTGCCGCAGCTGACGCTCGCGACCGAGGTGGGGGTCGACGGCGACGTCGTCCGCGTGCGACGCGTGCTGGACCACGCGTCGGAGGTGCTCACCGCGCCGATGCCGGCGCTCGTGTCGGTGACGGACACGGCCAACGAGCCGCGGTACCCGAACTTCGCCGGGATCATGGCGGCCCGCAAGCGGACCGTCGAGGTGGTCTCGCTCGCGGACCTGGGCGTCGACCCGGCGACCGTGGGCACGGCCGGTGCGCGCACCGAGGTGGTCGACACCACGCCGCGCCCGGCGCGAGAGAACCGGGTGCTCATCGCCGACGACGGCGACGCCGGGCTGCGGCTCGCGGCGTTCCTCGTCGAGAACAAGCTGGTCTGAACGACGTGCTGATGTCCAAGACGTGGAGGGACTGACGATGACCACCGCCCCCGTGCTGGTGCTGCTCGACCACACCGACGCTGGCGCCCTGCGCCCGGCCGTCCTGGAGCTGCTGTCCCTGGGCCGCGGCATCGGACCGGTGCACGCGGTGTGGGTGGGCGGCGCGCTCGCGCCGTCGGCCGAGGCGTTCGCCGCGCTCGGCGAGGCCGGGGTCGAGCAGGTGCACACCGTCGCGGTGGGGGACCACCACCCGCGGCTGACCCCCGTCGTGGCCCAGGCGCTCGCCGCCGTCGCGGCGGCCGTCGGACCGGGCACCGTGCTGCTCACCTCCTCGTTCGAGAACAAGGAGGTCGCCGGGCGGCTCGGGGTGCTCACCGGGGCCGGTGTGGTGGTCGACGCGACCGGCCTCGAGCAGGTCGAGGGGCGGCTCGTGGTGACCAAGGGCGTGTTCGCCGGGACCTGGACCACGCGCTGCACCGTGCGCACGCCGATGGCCGTGCTGGCGTTCAAGCCGCACGCGGCGGAGGTCGTGCCGGCCGCAGCCGCGACCACGCCCGCCGTGGTGGCGCACGACGTCGTCGTCACCGGCAGCGCCGCGCGCGTGGTGCTCGTCGAGCGCACCGAGCGTGCGCCGTCCGACCGGCCGGACCTCGGGGCCGCGCAGGTCGTCGTCGTGGGCGGGCGGGGCACCGACGGGGACTTCAGCGCCGTCGAGGACCTCGCGGACGCGCTCGGCGGGGCGGTCGGGGCCACCCGGGTCGCGACCGACGAGGGCTGGATCGACCAGGACGCCCAGATCGGCCAGACGGGCGTGACGGTCTCGCCGCGGCTCTACATCGGTGCGGGCGTTTCCGGTGCGGTGCACCACCGCGGCGGGATGCAGTCGGCCGGGACCATCGTGGCCGTCAACTCCGACCCCGAGGCGCCGATCTTCGAGATCGCCGACCTGGGGATCGTCGGGGACCTGTTCACGGTGCTGCCTCAGGCGACGGCGGAGATCCGGCGGCTCCGGGGCTGAGCCGGGCTGCCGGGGGAGCCGTCGCTCAGAAGCGACGCAACCACTCGAGCGCCGCGACGCCCTGGGCGAGCTGGAACGGCCGCAGGTTGGCGATGCCCGGCGGTGGCGCCTGGACCGCGCCGTGCACGAAGTACCCGGCGATGCCCGCGAGCACGGCGCGGACCGCGTCCCGGTCGGCGCCGCGCGCGTTGGGGTGGCTCCAGAAGAGCGCGTCGGGGTCGCCGCCCCCCTGCATGGCGACGGACGGCAGCATGGCGAGCAGGTCCCACCAGCGTGCGCCCTCGGCGGTGGCGTGCGGCCAGTCGATGAGCCAGACGCGCTCCTCACCGATCATGACGTTGTCCGCGCGCAGGTCGCCGTGCACGAGGGTGTCGCCGACGCCGGCCGCGGCGGCGTCGGCCGACCACGCGAGGAGCTCGTCGAGGTGGTCGTGCAGCCACGGGCCGTGGGACCCGACGGCGTCGACGGCGCGGACCAGGGCGGTGGGGGAGTCGTGACCCGACGGGGCCGCCAGGTGCTGCCAGCCCGTCGCGAGCTCCGCCATGTCCTGCGCGAGGGGACGGAGCTCCTCTGGCCCGGGGGTGCCGATCTCGGCGAGGTCGGTCAGGGCGTGCAGCACGCGGTCGAGCTCGTCGGGGTGCCAGGGATGCTCGGGGCTGCGGCCGTGGACGGCCTCGAAGCCGAGGAGCACCCAGGAGCCGTCGTCGTCCGACCAGGTCAGGGCGGGGGCCGCGAGCCCGGCGGGGAGCACCTGGGCCACCTGGATCTCGGCGCGCGCGAGGTTCGGCGACTCGGGGTTCTGGTCGGCCGAGACGGCCTTGACGAACACCTCGGTGCCGTCGCCGAGCTCGAGCACGGCGGCGAACCCCGGGCTGAACCCGTTGGTGGCGACCTGCTCGGTGACCACCTCGGCCCCGGCGAGCTCGGCGATGCGGCGGCGCACGGAGCGGGGCAGGTCGGACCAGGCCAGGCGCGAGCCACTGAAGGCCCGCGGGCTGGTGGAGGTCACTGCTGGATTGTGCCAGGTCGTCGCGACATCGGTTTCGTAGACTGCGCGCCGTGACCTACCTCGACCACGCGGCGACCACGCCGATGCACCCCGCGGCGGTCGAGGCGATGGTCGAGGAGCTCGGGCGCGCCGGGAACGCCTCCTCGCTGCACGGTCCGGGACGTGCGGCGCGCCGGGTGGTCGAGGAGTCACGCGAGCTCGTCGCCGAGCGGCTGGGTGCCCGGGCGAGCGACGTGGTGCTGACGGGCGGCGGGACCGAGGCGGACAACCTCGCGGTCAAGGGGATCTTCTGGTCGCGCGTCGCGGACGACCCGCGGCGACGGCGGGTGCTCGTCTCGGCGGTCGAGCACCACGCGGTGCTCGACCCCGCCGACTGGTTGGCGAGCCAGGGGGCCGATGTCGTGCGGCTGCCGGTCGACGCCGTCGGACGCCTGGACCTGGCGGCGCTCGCGGCAGAGCTCGACGCGCACGGGGACGAGATCGCGCTGGTCAGCGTCCTGTGGGCGAACAACGAGATCGGCACCGTGCAGCCGGTTGCCGAGGTGGTCGCGCTCGCGGGCGCCCTCGGGGTGCCCGTCCACAGCGACGCGGTGCAGGCGGCCGGGCACCTGGGGGTGGACTTCGCCGCGAGCGGCCTGGACGCCATGACCGTGACCGCGCACAAGCTCGGCGGGCCGGTGGGTGTGGGGGCGCTCGTGGTGCGGCGCGGGCTGGCGCTCACGCCCGTGCTGCACGGCGGCGGGCAGGAGCGCGGGGTGCGCTCGGGGACCGTCGACGCGGCCGGGGCGCGCGCGTTCGCCGTCGCGCTCGACCTCGCGGTGCGCTCGCTGCCGGCGGAGTCCCTGCGCCTGACCAGCCTGCGGGACGAGCTCGTCGCCGGGTTGCGGCGCGCGGTGCCCGACGTCGTGCTGCGGGGGCCGGAGGTCGGGGCGACCGTCGACGGCGTGCCGCGCCTGCCCGGCAACGTCCACGTCACCCTGCCCGGCTGCGAGGGCGACTCGTTGATGTACCTCCTCGACAGCCGCGGGATCGCCTGCTCGACGGGTTCGGCCTGCCAGGCCGGCGTGCCGCGGCCCTCCCACGTGCTCCTGGCGTGCGGGGTGGACCCGATCGTGGCCCGCGGCGCGCTCCGGCTCTCGCTCGGCCGCACCTCGACCCGCGCCGACGTCGACGCACTGCTGGCCGTGCTGCCGGAGGTCGTCGAGCGCGCGCGGGCAGCGGGGATGGCGTCCGCGCGGTAGGTCGTCGTCGACATCGACATCGACGTCGACATCGACATCGACCTCGACCTCGGGCGAGCGGGGCGACGCCCGTCGGCAAGCCGGATCTGGTCGCACCCCTCGTGCCCGCGCCCCTGACGCGCGCCACGCCCGGGCCGCGCAAAGCCAACCCTGCCCCTCACACCACGTCCGGCGGATCCCGCCCGAGGTCAACCTGCACCGGCGCGCGGCGGTACACCCGACCCGTCGGGGACGTCCAGGTCGTGACGCCGGTGGCGAGGTCCCGGTGCGGCCGCCAGCCGCCGTGGGTCTTGAGCAGGTGGTGGTGGCGGCACAGGGCGTGCAGGTTGTCGGTGGTGGTCTGCTCGTCCGCGGGGCGCCCCGGGTCGAACGGCGCGAGGTGGTCCAGGTCGCAGCGGGTGGACGGGACCCGGCAGCCGGGGAACGTGCAGGTGGCGTCGCGGTCGACGACGGCCTCGACGACGTCGCGCCGGGGGCGGTAGGTCGGGGAGGACCGGTACGTCCGGGCCGAGCGTGCGGCGATCTCGCCGGTGGCAGGGTCGGCGGCGACGGCGCGCCAGTCGGCATCCCGCGCGACCTCCCGGGCGACGTCTGCCGGGATGGGGCCGTAGCCGACCAGCACTCCTGGCGTCCGGTCGAGGCCGGCCAGGGTCGAGGCGTTGACCGTCACCGCCAGGTGCGGACGGCGGCCGTGCCGCACCGGCAGCGGCGTCCCGTCCGGGCCGGTCCCGGCGTCCAGAACCCGGCGGCAGATCTCGCCGAGCGCGTCCGCCCTGCGGGCGTCGACGCCCCGCTCGTCGTGGGGCGAGCCTCCGGCCGCGACAGCGTCGACCGCCGTCATGACGGTCAGCGCGTCGGCAGCGGGCAGGAACGCGTGGACCCACGCCATCGCGTCGGGAGCCGGGGACAGGCGGACGCAGCGCTCACGCCGGGCCTTGGTGCAGCGCGCCGCGGCAGCGCGGGGGTCCAGGGTCAGCTCGGCGCGCCGGATCGCCGCGCGCAGCTGGGGGACCGTGAGGCCGGGGGCCCGGTCGAGGACGCCGGACTGCACGGCCGACGCGGTCGCGGTGGACAGGTGGTCGGTCTCCCGCAGCAGCGTCTCGGCCTTGCGCACGTCCAGCACGCCCGCGCCCAGCGCGTCTGCCACCGCCGGTGCACCGTCCAGCGCGACGGCACGCTCCACGAGCAGCTGCCCGGACCGACCGGAGACCGCGAGGCGCACGGCGATCTCGTCCGGTACCCCGCCGACGGTCGCCCCGGCGGAGCGCCGGTGCAGCTCAGCGACGAGGACCGCCTGGCGCGCGACGGCCCATGCCGCGATCCGCTCCCAGGCCGCGACACCCTCGAGCAGGGTCTCGGCGTCGAGGTCGGCGGCCTCGAGGGCGGCGAGGCTGGTCACGAGCGCGGGCCCTGGGGCTGCGGCCTCGAGCGAGGCCGCGCGAGGGTGGCGCTGCGCCCAGGACCACGACCCGGCCGTGATCTGCGCGCTCGCCGCGCCCGACACGCTCGCCGCGGGAACGGCGCCGGGCCCGGCGTCGTCCAGGCCATCGACCGTGGCATCATCATCGAACACGTGTTCGATGCTATCGGCGGCCACTGACATCCAGCGCCCGCCGAGCCACCCCCCCCGAGCCCCCCGAGCCACCCCGCCGGTTCTGGTCGGGAACCGGGCGTGGGACGCCCCGATCCCGACCACAACCGCTCCGGTCGTCGGAACTGCCCGCGACGGCGCGCGCAAGGGGCGCGAGCAGCGGCGCGAGCCGGGGCACGCAGCCCGCACCCCCCGACCGCGCGACGCCGCAGCCCGGCGGGAGCGGGGCGGGCCGCCACGTACCCTGAACCCATGCGCGTGCTGGCTGCTCTGTCCGGGGGCGTGGACTCTGCCGTCGCCGCGGCACGCGCGGTGGACGCCGGGCACGACGTCGTCGGCGTGCACATGGCGCTGTCCCGCACGCGCGACGAGTTCCGGACCGGCGCGCGCGGCTGCTGCTCCGTCGAGGACGCCGGTGACGCCCGCCGCGCCGCGGACGTGCTCGGCATCCCCTACTACGTCTGGGACCTCTCGGAGCAGTTCGAGCAGACCGTCGTCGCGGACTTCCTCGCCGAGTACGCCGCCGGACGCACGCCGAACCCGTGCGTGCGCTGCAACGAGCACATCAAGTTCGCCGCGCTCGCCGACCGCGCCCAGGCGCTCGGTTTCGACGCCGTCTGCACCGGCCACTACGCCCGGATCGCGGTGCACGACGACGGCTCGCGCTCGCTGCACCGCGCGGCGGACGCGGCGAAGGACCAGTCATACGTGCTGGCCGTCATGGGACCGGACCGGCTGGCGCGCGCGATGTTCCCCCTCGGTGAGGTCGCCGCCAAGCAGGAGGTGCGTGCCGAGGCCGCCGCGCGCGGCCTGGCCGTCAGCGCCAAGCCGGACTCCTACGACATCTGCTTCGTGGCCGACGGCGACACCCAGGGCTTCCTGCGCGAGCGTCTCGGCGCGCAGCCGGGCGACGTGGTCGACACCGACGGCGGGGTGGTCGGGCGGCACGACGGCGCCTACGCCTACACCGTCGGGCAGCGCCGCGGCCTGGCGCTCGGCCGCCCGGCGCCGGACGGCCGCGCGCGGTACGTGCTCGAGGTCCGCCCCGCGACCGGCACGGTGGTCGTCGGCCCGCCGGAGCTCCTCACCGTGCGCGGGCTGGTCGGGCGCGACGCGGTGTGGTTCGGGTCGGCCCCGGTCGATGCGGTCGACTGCCTCGTGCAGGTCCGCGCGCACGGCACGCCCCTGCCGGCCAGGGCCCGCGCGGTCGGGACCGACGTCGAGGTGATCGTCCCGGTCGGTCTGCGCGGCGTGGCCGCCGGGCAGTCGGCCGTGCTCTACGACGGCGACCGCGTGCTCGGCCAGGTCACCGTCGACCGGGCGCTGCGGTGACCGCAGACCCCGCCCGCTCCCGGGCCACGCCTCCCCGGGCCACGCCCGCCAGCCCAGCCCAGCACGCCGACCCGACGGAGACACGATGACCGGCCTCAGCGCGCTCGGCCCGTGGCCGGGCCACAAGGTGCTCAAGGCCCAGCAGATCGCGTTCGACGCCCTCGCCGACACCCCCGGCGGGGTCACCGGCATCCCGCCGCTGGTCCAGATGCCCAAGCGTGGGCCGTGGGCCGAGTCGACCGCGCGGACGGCCGCCCTGCTGCCCGAGATGCCCGTCGAGCACGGTCCGCACGGGTGGAAGCTCGCCGACCGGCCCGGCATCGACCTCGAGCGCACCCAGGCGCTGCTCCGCGAGGACGTCGACGCGCTCGCGGTCGCGGGCTACGGCTACACCGGCCCGCTCGCGGTGACGGCCCGCGGGCCGTGGAGCCTCGCCGCGACCCTCTACCTCGCGCGCGGTGACCGCGTGCTGTCGGACCACGGTGCCGTGCGCGAGCTCGCGGCCTCCCTCGCGCAGGGCCTGGCCGACCACCTCGCCGCCGTGCGCACGGCGCTGCCGGGCGCGCAGCCCGTCGTCGTGCTCCGCGAGCCGGCGCTGCCCGACGTGCTCGGTGGTGCGGTCGCGACGTTCTCGGGGCACAGCCGCATCGCACCCGTGCCGGGCGAGCGCGCCGTCGTGCTGCTCGGTGAGCTGGTGCGCTCCCTGACGGCGTCGGGCGCCACCCAGGTGGTGCTGCACGGTGGCGCGCGGTTCGCCTCGCGCTCCCTCGCGGTGCTGGCGGGGTCCGGTGCGCAGGCGGTGGGGGTCGCGGCGGCCTCCGTGCGCGGCCAGCAGTGGGAGCAGGTCGCCGCGGTCGTCGAGCAGGGCACCCGCCTGTGGCTGGGGCTGCCGCGCGAGTCGCCGCGCAAGGGTGGCCCCGACATCCGGGGCGCAGCCAACCTCATCTCCCGGCCGTGGCGAGCCCTCGGGCTCCCGGCCGCGGGGCTCGCGGACATCGTGGTCCACACGGACACCAGCGGCTCGGGGGACCAGGTGCTCGGCAACCTCCAGGCGATGCGGCTCGAGCTGCACGCCGCAGCCCAGGTGGCGGCGGAGCTCGCCGAACGCGCCGAGGCCGGCTGAGCGGGTGCCTCCGACCGACGAACCCCCGACGGCACCCGACCCGGCCCTTCCGGCACCCGACCCCGCCGACCGTGGCCTCGGCCCGGCGTTCCGCACGGTCTTCACGGCCAACCTCGCCTCGAGCCTCGGCGACGGGATCGCCCGCACCGCGGCCCCGCTCCTGGCCATCCGGCTGACGACCGACCCGCTTCTCGTCTCCGGGATCGCGGCCCTCGCGCTCCTGCCCTGGCTGCTGCTGGCCATCCCGTCCGGCATCCTCGTCGACCGGATCGACCGGCGTCGCGCCCTCGCGCTGGCCAACGGGCTGCGGACGCTCCTCGCGGTGGCGCTGGTCGCCCTCGCCGCGACCGACGCGCTGACCATCTGGTGGCTCTACGCGATCGTCTTCGTCTACGGGGCGGGGGAGACGCTCTACGACGGCGCCATCCGTGCCGTGCTGCCGAGCATCGTCCCGCGCGAAGCGCTCCCGCGGGCGAACTCGCGGATCGAGGCCGGCGAGCAGATCGTCCAGACCTTCGCCGCCGCCCCGCTCACCTCGGCGCTCTTCGCCGTCTCGGCGCTCATCCCGCTGGGCGTCAACGGCGCGGTCTACGCCGTTGCGGCGGCCCTGGCGTTCGTGCTGCCGCGCGCTGCGTCGGGCCGCGACGGTGCGCCGCACCCCGACGACGAGCTGCCCTGGCGGCGCCAGCTCACGGCCGGCCTGCACTTCTTGCGGGGCAACCCCATGCTCCTGCGGCTGTGGCTGCTCAGCAGCGCCACGGGGCTGTTCTTCTCGATCGGGACCGCCGTCTTCGCGCTCTACGCGATCGAGCGGCTCGGGCTCCCCGAGGCCCTCTTCGGCGTGCTCATCCTCACGGGCGCCGTCGGCAGCGTCCTCGGCAGCGTGCTCGCACCGCGGCTCTCGGCACGCTGGGGCGCCGGGCCGACGATGGCGGCGGCGAGCGTCGTGGCCGCGCTCGCCCTGGTCCTCGCGGGCGCCGTCCCGACGCTGTGGGCGCTGGGCCTGGCCTACCTCGTGTCCGGCGGGGCGGTGCTGGTGTGGAACGTCCTGGTGATGTCGCTGCGGCAGAGCATCATCCCCAGGCGACTCCTCGGCCGCGTGCACGGCACGTGGCGCACGCTGCTGTGGGGGGTCATGCCCCTGGGTTCGTTGCTGGGCGGGTTGCTCGGCCGGATCGACCTCACGGTCCCGTTCCTCGTGGGCGGTGGGCTCGCGACGGCCGTCGGCGTGCTCGGGTACCGCTTCCTCTGCTCGCTGCCGAACCCCGGGGACGTGCGCAACGACGACGACGCGCCGGAGGACGACGCGCCGGACGACGCGCACGGCACGGCGACCAGCTGACTACCCCAGCCGCTCCCAGCAGAACCGGTACGCGAGGGCCGCCATGAACGCCGCCTGGGCGTTGTCCGCCGCCCCGCCGTGGCCGCCCTCGACGTTCTCGTAGTAGGTGACGTCCTTGCCCGCAGCGAGCAGCCACGCCGCCGTCTTGCGAGCGTGGCCGGGGTGCACCCGGTCGTCGCGCGTCGAGGTGGTGAGCAGCACGGGCGGGTAGGGGCGGTCCGCGTCGAGGAGGTGGTACGGCGAGAACGTCCGGATGAGCTCCCACTGCTCCGGGTCGTCCGGGTCCCCGTACTCGTCCATCCACGACGCCCCGGCCAGCAGGTGCGGGTAGCGCTTCATGTCGAGCAGCGGCACCTGCACCACCACGGCGCCGAGGAGCTCTGGGTACTGCGTGAGCATGTTGCCTGTCAGCAGCCCGCCGTTGGAGCCGCCCTGCACCCCGAGGTGCTCCGGCGTCGTCACGCCGCGGGCGACGAGGTCGCGCGCCACGGCGGCGAAGTCCTCGTACGCGCGGTGCCGGTGCTCGCGCAGCGCGGCCTGGTGCCAGCCGGGCCCGTACTCGCCCCCGCCGCGGATGTTGGCGAGCACGTACACGCCGCCGTCGGCGAGCCACGAGCGCCCCAGCGCACCCGAGTAGCTGGGCAGCAGCGAGATCTCGAACCCGCCGTAGCCGTAGAGCAGGGTGGGTGCCGGTCCCGCGGCGGGGTCGCCGTCTGTCCGGCCGACCTGGAAGTACGGCACGCGGGTCCCGTCCGCCGAGACCGCGAAGTGCTGGCTGACCTGGACGTCGTCGGCGTCGAAGAACGGCGGCACGGCCTTGAGCCCGGTCGGGGGCGTGCCGGAGCCGACCGTCGTCACCGCGAGCGTCGGCGGCGTGGTGAAGTCCGCGGTGACGAGCCACACGTCGTCGCCGACCAGCCGGTCCACGGCGCGCAGCGCGACCGTGGTCAGCGGGGGGACGCCCGCGAGCTCGCCGCGCGCCCACGGCCCGCCGGCGGCCGGCTCGGGCGGGGTGAGGACCTCGACGCGGTGCGTGACGTCCTGCATCACCGTGAGGACCAGGTGGTGGCGCGTCCAGGTCGAGGACGCCAGCGAGGACGACGGCGTCGGCTCGAACAGCACCGTGAGGTCGCGCGAGCCCGCCCGGTAGGCCTCCCACGGCGCGGCGAGCAGGGCCCCGGCACGGTGGGTGGGCCCGCCCTCGACGGGTGTCCAGTCCTCCCGCAGCTGGACGAGCAGCCAGTCGCGGTGCAGGCCGGCGTCGGCGGACAGCGGCACGTCCACGCGCTCGGCGGAGCCGTCGGGCCGCAGCACGGACAGCTCCTGGGTGTAGAAGCCGATCGCACGCTCCACGAGGTCGCGCTCGAAGCCCGGCGTGTGGTCGTGGTAGGCCCCGATGGCCAGGTCCGACTCGAGGCACTCCGCGACGACCTCGGCCGCCGTCAGCGGCGTACCGCGGTGCCAGCGGCGCACCGTGCGCGGGTAGCCGGACGTCGTCGTCGTGCCCGGCCCCAGGTCCGTGACGAGCCACACCGTGTCGAGGTCGATCCAGCCGAGCGAACCCTTGGCCGCTGGCCGGACGAACCCGCCGTCCGACTCCTCGACGAAGCGCAGGGTCACGAGGTCGAGCTCGCGCGTGACGTCGGCGTCCGAGCCGCCGTGCGACAGCGCGACGAGCGCGCGCCGGACGTCCGGCCGCAGCACGGACGCCCCGTGCCACACCCAGTCCTCGCCCTCGGCAGCGTTGAGCGCGTCGATGTCGAGCACGGTCTCCCACTCGGGCTCCGCGGTGCGGAAGTCCTCCGGCGTGGTGCGCCGCCACAGCCCGCGCGGGTGCTCGGCGTCGCGCCAGAAGTTGTAGAGCCGGTCGCCGAGCAGGCTGACCTCCGGCAGCTTGGCCGGGGAGTCGAGCACCTCGAGGACGGCGGCCCGGGTGCGCTCGAACGCGGGCGTCGCCGCCAGGGTCGCGACCGTCTCGGCGTTGCGCGCCGCGACCCACGCGAGCGCGCGCTCGGAGTCGACCTCCTCGAGCCAGGCGAACGGGTCGTGCACGCCGTCCGGCGTCGGGACGGGACCCTGGGGCTCGTGCGGCGTCGGGGTGCTCATGACGGGTCAGCGTACGTGCGGGGCCGACGTGCGGGCTGTCGGTGCCAGCCGCGATGATGTCCCGGTGAGCGCACCGAGCGACCTGGACGCAGCCGACCTCGGCCTGGACGAGGCCGCGGCGCGGCACCGCTGGGACGCGCTCGCCGAGCAGGTCCGCGACCACCAGTTCGCCTACTACGTTCGCGACGCGCCGACGGTCTCCGACGGCGAGTACGACGCGCTGCTGCGTCGGCTGGGCGCGTTCGAGGACCACTACGTCGCCTTCGCGCTGCGCACCCCGGACTCGCCCACCCAGACGGTCGGCGGCACGTTCTCGACGGACTTCGTCGCGGTCGACCACGTCGAGCGGATGCTCAGCCTGGACAACGCGTTCTCCGCGGAGGACCTCGCGGCCTGGGCCGAGCGCGTGCAGCGGGACCTCGACGGCACGACGGCGGCGCTGCACTACCTGTGCGAGCTGAAGATCGACGGGCTGGCCGTCGCGCTGCTCTACGAGAACGGCCGGCTGACGCGGGCCGCCACGCGGGGAGACGGCCACACGGGCGAGGACGTCACGCTCAACGTCCGGACCATCGCCGGCGTGCCGCACACGCTCGCGGGCAGCGGCCACCCCGAGCTGCTCGAGGTGCGCGGCGAGGTCTTCCTGCCGGTCGAGGGCTTCGCGGCCCTCAACGAGGCCCAGCTCGCGGCCGGCAGGGCGCCGTTCGCCAACCCCCGCAACTCCGCGGCCGGCTCGCTGCGCCAGAAGGACCCGCGGGTCACCGCGGGGCGCCCGTTGCGGATGCTGTGCCACGGCGTCGGCGCGCTGCGCTGGGGCGGCGCCGCAGCCGACGAGCACCCGGGCACCGAGCGCCAGTCCACGACCTACGAGCTCCTGGCCTCGTGGGGGCTGCCGGTCAGCGCGCGCGCCCGGGTGGTCGACGACCTCGCCGGGGTCCGGGCCATGATCGATCACTACGCGCTGCACCGGCACGACGTCGAGCACGAGATCGACGGCATCGTGGTCAAGGTCGACGAGATCGCGGTGCAGCGCCGGCTCGGCGCCACGAGCCGCGCGCCGCGCTGGGCGATCGCGTACAAGTACCCGCCCGAGGAGGTCACCACGCGGCTGCTCGAGATCCGCGTCAACGTCGGCCGCACGGGCCGTGTCACGCCGTACGGCGTCATGGAACCCGTCAAGGTCGCCGGGTCGACGGTGTCGATGGCCACCCTGCACAACCAGGACGTCGTGCGGGCCAAGGGCGTGCGCGTCGGGGACATGGTGGTGCTGCGCAAGGCGGGCGACGTCATCCCCGAGATCGTCGGCCCTGTCGCCGCCCTGGCGGACGACGGGTACCCGCGCGAGGACTGGCACATGCCCGGTCGGTGCCCCGAGTGCGGCACGCCCCTGCGGGCGATGCGCGAGGGGGAGGTGGACCTGCGGTGCCCCAACGCCCGGACCTGCCCGGCCCAGGTGCGCGGGCGCGTCGAGCACATCGGCTCGCGCGGCGGCCTCGACATCGAGGCGCTCGGCGAGATCACCGCGGCGGCGCTGACCCAGCCCGAGGTCCCGGACACACCGCCCGTGGCCAACGAGGCGTACCTCTTCGACCTGGTGGGCTACCCCGTGGACGCGCAGCCGGAGGTCCGTGCGGAGGTCCGTGCGGCGAGCCTGGCGCGGCTCGCCGAGGTCGAGGTGGTCGTGCGCGACCCGGAGACCGGCGCGCCCCGCGCGGACGACGACGGCGTGGTCCGCCGCCGGTCCCCCTTCCGGCGGGTGGTCAAGGCCACGAAGGCCCAGGAGGCCGCCGCGCTGGCGGAGGGCCGCACGCTGGCGACCTGGGAGCCGTCCGCCGCGGCCGTCACCCTGCTCGACGAGCTGGAGGCCGCCAAGGCGAAGCCCTTCTGGCGCGTGCTGGTCTCCCTGTCCATCCGCAACGTCGGGCCGACGGCCGCCCGGGCGATCGCGCAGGCCTTCGGCTCCATGGCGGCCCTGCGCGCCGCGCTCGAGGATGCCGAGCAGGCGGCCGCGCAGCTCGCCTCGGTCGAGGGCGTGGGGCCGACCATCGCCCGCTCGATCATCGACTGGTTCGACGTCGACTGGCACCGCGAGATCGTCGATCGCTGGGCTGCCGCCGGCGTGGCGATGCACGACGTGCCGGACGCCACGGTGGAGCGCACCCTGGAGGGGCTGACCGTCGTCGTCACGGGCTCGCTCGTGGGCTTCTCGCGCGACGGCGCCAAGGAGGCGATCCTCGCGCGCGGCGGCAAGGCGGCCGGCAGCGTGTCGAAGAAGACCGACTACGTCGTGGTCGGCGAGAACGCGGGCTCCAAGGAGGCCAGGGCGCGCGAGCTGGGACTGGCGATCCTCGACGAGGCCGGCTTCGAGCGGCTGCTCGCCGGTG
>Ga0209477_1000494_pt1 | contig 24515 bp, 24 predicted proteins | sample KloWWTupernatant_FD_187180 | JGI IMG/M metagenome (GOLD analysis project Ga0209477, IMG submission 187180) | Active sludge microbial communities from Klosterneuburg, Austria, studying microevolution and ecology of nitrifiers - Klosterneuburg... | ecosystem: Engineered > WWTP > Aerobic digester >... | reverse complement strand
GATGCGATTCAAGGTGACTCGCTGAGACCCACTCGCGCTCATTCCTAAACCGCAGGTCGTAGGTTCGATTCCTACCGGGGGCGCTCTGCAAATCGGCTCCCTACCAGGGAAGACTTCCTGGTAGAGAGTCCTGCACGAGGGTCTCGTGGATGGGTCGGATTGACCGCCAGTGACCGTGACTGACCGCCATTTGCCTCTGTCATTGGGAGGAGATTGGGAGGAGATGGTGATCGGCGCTCCTCGCAGCCTGACGGTCGGGGTGCCTCGTCTACTGGAGTGTCAGGTGGGCTTCGAGGGATGAGCGCATGGCGAGCCATGGGTGGCCGGCGTGTGCGTCGATCTGGTTGGCGGCCTCCCAGGAGGCGATCTCGACGAGGGCGCGTAGTGCGTGGACGGCATGTCCCCAGGCGAGTCGTTCAGGGTTCACGGGGGTGCCGCTCACGTGTGTGTAGGTGCGGAGGAAGCGTTGGGCGAGGCGACTTCCGACGTTGCGAGCGATGGCGCGCACAGGTGCTGGGCCACCGAGGGGCGGGTTGGCGAGCATGAGGGTGGTGAAGCCGAGGTCGTAGTGGGGGTCGGCGATGACTGCGGTGGACCAGTCGAGGATGGTCCATCGGTCGCCGTCGACGAGGAGGTTGAACGGGTGGAGGTCGCCATGGCAGATCAGCCGGCCGGCGGGTGCCCGTTCGGCCAACGACCGGGCGGCGGCGGCGAGGTCGGGGCGGTCGATGGTGTCTGCTTGTTCGGCGATTCGGGCGATGAAGGCGTGGATGTCGGCGCGGTCGCGGTGGTCGGCGAGGTCTGGTCCGTCGGTGGGGCAGCGGTGGAGGTCGGCGGCCCCTTGGGCGAGGAGGTCGGGGAGGCGGCGGTACAGAGCGGGCGCCCGACGAACCGCGCCGATTGCAGTGAGTCCGCTGAGCATCGCCTGCCCGGGTGCGAGGTCCATCAGGGTCCACGCTCGGTCGAGTTCCTTGGTCGGGCCGCTGGCGGCGCGGATGGCCGGGACGGGGAGTCCGCAGTGGTGGACGTGTCGTTGGATGGCGGTCTCGAACGCTGCGGTGTCGGGGTCGGGCATGATCCGGGCGACGAGTCGTCCGGCGAGCGCCGTGGGCGGATCGGCGAGTTCGACGGTGTACATCTCGGCCCAGAACCCTCCGTGCAGCGGGGCGGGTGGTGTCGCCCAGTCGAGGTCGTCGATGCCGCTGGTTTGCCGTAGCGCGTTCCTGAGCTGGTCGGTCGTGCTGGTCGCGGTGGTGCTCACGCGGCAGCCGAGTCGTTGGCGAGATGGGCTGCGAGGAGGTGGAGTTCGTAGCCGGCGGTGTCGACGGTGTGATGGTCGATGCGGTGGAAGCCGGCGGCGGTCAGCATCGCTGCGAGGCCGGAGGCGGTCGGGATCCGGTAGACGTCGGGGTCCATCCATGTCGGTGCCGGCCTGTCGCTGGTGCGGCAGGCGAGGACGAGGGTGCCGCCGGGGCGCAGGACCCTGGCGATCTCGGTGAACGTCGCGGTCGGGTTGGGCATGGAGTAGACGGTGTGCACGCTGAACGCGACATCGGCCGAGTTGTCGTCGAACGCGATGTTGGTGCCGTCGCTGTGGCGGAGGTCTGCTCGGCGGTCGCGGCATGCGGTGCGGTTGCGGGTGGTGGCCTGTTTCACCATCGTCGTTGATGGATCGACGCCGATGACGTGGTGGCCGGCGTCGAGCACGACGGCGGCGGTGCGGCCTTGGCCGAACCCGACCTCGAGCACGGTCCGCGGTGCGGTGAGGTCGAGCAGTGCCAGGGCTCGGTCGTTGGCATCGGCGGTGTCTTTCACCATCGCTCGACCGAAGATCCGGCCGACGAGCCCGGTGGGGTGGCCGGATTGGCGGGACCGGAACCGTGCAACAGCGCCGGGGCGTACTGCGACGTCGGCGCTCATCGTGCCGGCCCGGCGAGGAGGTGGCGGATCATGGTCGCGCACGGTGCGGCGGTGTCGTCGGGATAGGGGCGCGGTGCGGGGTCCCAGGGCATCTTGACCGCCCAGGTGGTGACGAGTTCGACGATGGTGCGGGCGAGGATCGCCGGGTCGACGTCGATGGAGAGGTGGCGCGCTCGCTGGCTGATGTAGGCGTGCCAGAGATCGACGAGCGCGTAGCGGCCATCGCCGAACCAGACGGTGGCGAGTTCGGGGACCTCGCAGGCGCAGCGGTCGAGGACCATGATCGCGGTGCGCCGGCCGCGCATCACCCGGTACATGCCGATGGTGATGCGTTCGATCTCGTCGCCGAAGGCGTCGGCCGAGCGGAGGCGTTTGCGGCTGGCGACGAGCGCGGTGAGTTCGAGCCCGGCGACCGCTTGGGCCAGCTCCGTCGAGACTGCCGTCGCGACCGCGGTGATGTCGTTCGTCGGGGTGAGACCATCGACGGGGAGGTCATCGGGTGTGTCGCCCCAGGCGATCACTGCGACAAACAGGCTCTCCTTGGATTCGACGGCGCGATAGATGGTTCCCTTCGACACGCCGAGCCGCTCGGCGATGTCGTCCATCTGCGTTCGATGGAACCCGTGCTCGACGAACGCAGCGGCTGCGGCATCGAGGAGCTTGGGGAGGCGGTCGGAGGGTGTCGTTCGAGGCACCCACGAAAGATAACTGACTCAGTCAGTACTGTCAATCGTGATGATGCGATCCTTGGTGATCCAGGCTTGGTAGCCGCCGGTCATGTCGGTGGCTTTGTGGAGGCCGAGGGCGCGGAGTTGTGCGGCGGCGAGGCTGGATTGGTATCCCTCGTTGCAGACGATCACGATGCGGGTGTCGTAGTCGATGACCTCGGTGATGTGGTGGGGGCAGGCGGGGTCGAGGCGCCACTCGAGCACGTTGCGATCGATGATGACTGCGCCCGGGAGGGCGCCGTCGCGTTCGCGCTGGTCGACGGGGCGGATGCCGATGATCAGCGCACCGCGATCTTGTTCGGCTCGCAGGGCGGTGGGGTCGACGCGATCGAGTTGAGCGCGTGCTGCGGCGAGGACGTCATCGATGCAGCGACGGGTGTCCTCGGCCCTGTTCATGTTGGGATGGCTCGATGCTGCGGGACCCCGCCGGTGTGCTTCGTCACCGGCGTGGGTCTGCGGTGAGGATCGACCCCGGGTGTGTGGTCAGCCATCGTGGGGCTTGCTGCTGCTGCTGGTGCCGCCGTCGCAGATGCAACTTCGCTCTCGGTGCAATCACCGCGCTCGTCGGCTTCAGCATCGCCATCACCGCTGTCAGCATCCTGCGAGCGAACGACGCCGGCACACACTCGGGCCCAATGGGCAAGATCGGCCTCGACGACCTCGCATCCCCCGGCGGCTGGCTCGCCGGCCTCGGAGCGGCCTCCACATTCCTCGGGCTCGTCACCCTCGCCATCCCCGAGTCAGGTCAACACTCAGCATCGACCGAGAACGTCGATCGGCCGCTCTGCAAGTCATCCCGCGTCGGGGTGAGACGATCAGCGGTGTTGCCCGGCTGGGTCGTCGGGGGATGGCTGTTAGCGTCGAAGGTGCTCCTTCGATCTCTTGACCCGTCCAGACCCCGCGGTTCGCTGACCAGCGAAAGCCCCGTACTCCATGCGTGCAAGTCCACTCGTCGAAGCGTCGCTGCGCTCGCCCGCCGCCGTCAGTGAGATCGACGCGTGAGCGCCGAACCCTGGCTCGCAGACTCGGCGGCGGTCGCACGGGAGGTCGACGCCGACCTCGCCTGCGGGCTCACGACGGCCGAAGCCAGGGCTCGATTGGCGCGAGCCGGCGCCAACCAGATCGAGGCGCGCGCCGGTGTTCCGGGGTGGCGCAAGCTGCTGGCGCAGTTCGCCGACCCACTCGTCTACCTGCTCATCGCCGCCGCGATCATCTCGTTCATCACGTGGGCCGTCGAGGGGGCCGACGGTCTCCCCTTCGAGGGCTTCGTCATCGCCGCCATCCTCGTCGCCAACGCCGTGCTCGGTTATGTGCAAGAGGCTCGGGCCGAGCAGGCGGTGGCTGCCCTCCAGCGCATGGTCGCTGTCTCGTCCTCGGTGGTGCGTGACGGTGTCGAGCAGCGGATCGACTCGGCGGATCTCGTCCCGGGCGACATCATGCTGCTCGCCGAAGGCGACGCTGTCAGCGCCGACGGGCGGCTGGTGACGGCGGCATCGTTGACGATCGCCGAAGCGTCGCTGACCGGCGAGAGCGAGGCGGTGGTGAAGGACGTCTCGACGCTGGAGGGCCCTGTGGCCATCGGCGACCGGCTCAACATGGTGTTCAGCGGCACAGCCGTGGTCCGAGGACGCGGTCGTGTCGTTGTCACCGGCACCGGCATGGCCACGGAGATGGGCCACATCGCGGTGCTGCTCGAGTCGACCGAGGAGGAGCCCACGCCGCTCGAGCGCGAGATCGCCCACGTCAGCCGAATGCTGGGTGTTGCGGTGCTCGCCATCGCCGTGGTGCTGATGGCGGCGGTCCTGGTGACGTCGGACATCTCCGGGGCCGGCGACCTGGTGGAGGTGCTCCTGATCGGGGTGTCACTCGCCGTTGCTGCGGTGCCCGAGGGCCTGCCGGCGATCCTGTCGGTGGTGTTGGCGCTCGGCGTGCAGCGCATGGCGCGCAAACGCGCTGTCGTCAAGAAGCTGTCGTCGGTCGAGACGCTCGGCTCGACCTCGGTGATCTGTACCGACAAGACCGGCACCCTCACCCGGAACGAGATGACGATCCAGCGCATCGTGACCCGCAGTGGCGAGGTCGATGTCACCGGTACCGGTTATGCGCCCGAGGGCGAGCTGCTCGTCGGCGGTCGACCAATCACCAGCGGTCAGCTGCTCGCCGAGGTCCAAGCCGTGCTGTCGGGGGGCAGCCTCGCCAACGACGCGTCGTTGCGGGAGGAACATGGCACCTGGATCGTGCACGGCGACCCCACCGACGCTGCCTTCCTCGTCGCCGAGCGCAAGGCGGAATTCACCGAGGCGCGCGACGCCCGGTTCCGGCGCGTGGGCGAGGTGCCCTTCACGTCGGAGCGCAAGCTGATGAGCACGCTCCAGGTCGATGCCGAGCTCGACGCTCGCGTGGTCGTCGTCACCAAGGGCGCTCCTGGCATCCTTCTCTCCCGCTGCACCCACGAACGCGCTGGTCACGACTCGTTGCCGCTCGATGACGACCGGCGCAGTGAGATCCTTGCCACCGTCGAGCGCCTTGCCGGCGAGGCGCTTCGTACGCTGGCGGTGGCGTATCTACCGCTGGACGGTGACGCGCCGCACCCCGTCAGCGAGGCCGTCGAGAACGGGCTCATCTTCGCCGGGATCGTCGGGATCATCGATCCACCGCGCGCCGAGGCTCGTGTCGCCATCGCCGAGGCGCACCGCGCCGGCGTGCGCGTCGTGATGATCACCGGCGACCACCCGGCGACGGCCGCTCGCATCGCGGCTGACCTCGGCCTCGCGCCTGCTGGCGCACCGACCATCACCGGGTTGCAGATCGAGCAGCTCGCCGACGATGCGTTCCGCCGATCCGTGAGAGAGTCCTCGGTCTTCGCCCGTGTCGCTCCCGAGCACAAGCTGCGCATCGTGGAAGCGCTCCAAGCGGACGGGAACATCGTGTGCATGACCGGCGACGGTGTGAACGACGCGCCCGCACTGAAACGAGCGGACATCGGCGTCGCGATGGGTATCACCGGAACCGACGTGACGAAGGAGGCGGCGAAGATGATCCTCGTCGACGACAACTTCGCCACCATCGTCGCCGCCGTTCGCGAAGGACGGGGGATCTTCGCCAACATCCGCAAGTTTCTGCGCTACCTCCTCTCCTCCAACGCTGGTGAGGTCCTGACGATGCTCCTCGGTGTCGTTGCCGCCGGCGTCATCGGCCTCGACGAGGCCGGAGGTACCTTGGCCGTGCCGCTGCTCGCCACCCAGATCCTGTGGATCAACCTGCTCACCGACACTGCACCGGCCCTCGCCATGGGTTTCGACCCGCCCCCGGACGACGTCATGAACCTTCCGCCGCGAGGCCTGCACGACCGGGTCATCGACCGCGAGATGCAGGTCGGCATCGTGTTCGTGGGCCTGGTCATGGCCGTGGTCACGTTGCTCGCACTCGACATCACCTTGCCCGGTGGGTTGGTGGACGGCACGGGCACGATCACCGAGGCCCGCACGATGGCGTTCACCACGCTCGTGCTCGCACAGTTGTTCAACTGCTTCAACGCCCGTTCCGATCGCGTCAGCGCCTTCCACCGCCTGTTCACCAACCCGGTGCTGTGGATCGCGATCTGCATCTCGCTGGCGCTGCAGGTCGCCGTGGTCTACATCCCGTTCCTCAACGACGCATTCGACACCACCGCAATCGACGCCACGGATTGGCTGCTGTGCATCGGCCTCGCCAGCGTCGTCCTGTGGACCGACGAACTCCGCAAGCTGGTCACCAGATGGCGGACCGACGCCGCTGGTCACCCGGGTGCCCCCGAACCGGCGAGCGACGCTCGCTGCTGAGCGAGCACGGCAGGAGACTCAACGACCCCACCGGATTCGTCAGCACGGTCGAGATCGGGAAGACCGACCTGGCGTGATGTGACACCATCTGGAGATGCCGCACATGCGCCCTCATCATGCACCGCTCGAGTTCGGGATCTTCCTCCCTCCGATGCACAAGACCGGGGTCAACCCGACGCTCGCCCTGCACCGCGATCTCGAACTGGTCACGCATCTCGACCGCCTGGGGTATGCGGAGGCCTGGATCGGTGAGCACCACTCGGCCGGCAGCGAGTTGATCGCCAGTCCCGAGGTGTTCATTGCCGCGGCGGCGGAGCGCACGCGGCACATCAAGTTGGGCACCGGCGTCAACTCGCTGCCGTACCACCACCCGTTCATCCTCGCCGACCGGATCGTCATGCTCGACCACCTCACCCGCGGGCGGATGATGTTCGGCGCGGGTCCTGGCCAGCTCACCAGCGACGCTTCGATGCTGGGGATCGACCCGATGGATCAGCGTCCCCGGATGGAGCAGGCATTCGACGTGATGATGCGCCTGTTCCGTGGCGAGACGGTCAGCGAACGCACCGACTGGTTCACGTGCGACGAGGCCGTGTTGCAGGTTCGGCCGTACAGCGACTTCGACATCGCCGTGGCCAGCAGCATCTCTCCGTCGGGCAGCAAGCTGGCGGGGAGGTACGGCACGGGAATGCTGTCGATCGCCGCCACCGAGCCGGCGGCGTTCCAGGTGCTCGACTACAACTTCCAGGTCTGGCAGGAGGAAGCGGCCCGGCACGGTCACGTCGTCGATCGCGCCAAGTGGCGGCTGATGGGTCCGATGCACATCGCCGAGACCGAGGATCAGGCTCGGGCGAACTGCCGGTACGGGTTGCAGTGGGTCTTCGACTACCTCAGCCACATCATCCCGATCGGCGACCCGTCCGCGCCGCCTCCGCCGTCCGACTTCGACGAGTTCGTCGACTTCGCCAACGAGAGCGGTCGCATGGTCATCGGCACGCCCGAGATGGCCATCGAGCAACTCGAGCGGCTGGTCGAGAAGACAGGCGGTTTCGGCACCTACCTCTTCCTCGGCGCCGATCTGGCGGACTTCCCCTCGACGCTGCGCAGCTACGAGCTCTTCGCCGAACAGGTGATGCCGCACTTCACCGGGCAACTGGGTCCGGTGCAGGCGAGCTACGACCGGGTGGTCGGTGCCGGCAGCAAGTGGGTCGACGCGACGCTCGGCGCGCAACTCACCGCCATCGCCGCGTACGAGGAGGAGCGCGCCGCGCGCAGTTGATCGACCCCTTGCGGCCCGCGTGCGGCGCGGTGGCGATCATCGGCGACCATCGCCTGGTAGTGCCCATCGAAGAAGCGGTCGAACCGGTCGAGCTGGGCGGTGTTCACGCAGGCGCCCATGTCAGCCCGAGGCGTACGGCAGACTCCTCGATCGCCTCGACGAGCCGATCGATCGAACCATCGCACGCGTCGAGATCCTTGGCAGCCAGGAGCAGCATGTGCCCGGCGTCGGTCACGGCGACAACCACCGGTGCCTCACCGCCGGACGCGACGCGGATCGGGCCTGGCTGGTCGTTGCGGTGGTAGGTGTCGAACGGTACCGGGAGGCCGTCCTGGCAGGTCTTCCACTCTGGTCGCTGACGGACGGAGCCGTGGGTGATCTCGCACAGCGAGCAATGCCGCCGACCGAGGCGAGCACCGACCCAGTAGGAGAGCTCACCGCGCAAGGTGCTGTCCGCGTCGTAGACGCCAACGAGACGCACGATGACCTGGGCCGGTGCCGCGTCGGGAGAGCTCATCGGGACAGCATCGCCGATCGGGCACCGCGAACCTCCGCGGTGGGGAGTCTGCCGGCGCGGTCCGCCATGCGATGGCGCCGAGCACGAGGCCGAACATCATGTGCTCGACGGCGAAGGTGGCCCAGCCGACCATGCTGATACCCTATGGGGTATGTGTATGGAAGTGAACTGCCCAAGTTGCCAACGCCCGAGCTGGGCCGGATGCGGCGCCCACGTGGAACAGGTGCTCGGTCATGTGGCACCTGGTGACCGGTGCCAGTGCTGCGAGGCCGTCGCGCCGACCCGCGCTGTTCCGGCTCGTCCGCAATGACCGAGCCGACGTCTGCGCGCTCGATGTGGGAACAGCGCTTCAGCGCCGAGACCTACGTCTACGGGACAGAGCCCAACGAGTTCCTCCGCACCAGCGAACCGACGTTGCCCCGCGGCGCGGCACTCTGCCTGGCCGAGGGCGAGGGTCGCAACGCGGTTTTCCTTGCTGGCTCAGGACGTGAAGTGCATTGCGTCGACCTGACGGAGTCCGGAGTCGCGAAGACCCTTCGTTTGGCTCTCCACCGAGGTGTCGACGTGCACGCGGTGGTCGCCGACCTCACCATGCACGACATCGGCTCGGAGCGCTGGGACGTGGTGGTGTCGATCTTCGCTCACATGCCCGCCGATGTCCGTAGGGATCTGCATGCGCGTGTGGTCACCTCGCTTCGGCCTGGTGGCGTGTTCCTGCTGGAGGCGTACACACCAGCTCAGATCGGTCGTGGCACGGGCGGACCGGCGCTCGCCGAGATGACGATGACGCTTGCCGGCCTACGCACCGAACTCGCTGGGCTCGACGTGGTCCACGGCATCGAACTCGAGCGAGAGATCATTGAGGGCGTCGGGCACTCGGGGGTCGGAGCGGTCGTGCAAGTCATCGCCCGCAAGCCAGCCTGACTCGCCGACGGCTCTGCGATCGGCGAGCAATGCAACGCCGGCGATGATCCGGATCACCCGGTCGATGGTGCGACCAACATTATTGAGACGAACGAGAAGGCGAAAGGGACACAGGCCTGCGGGGCAATGTGAGGCTGAATGTGGCGCCCCGGTCGGTGCCGTCGGATGCGGCGGTGAGGTCGCCGCCATGGGCGCGGGCGATGGATCGGGCGATGGTGAGCCCGATGCCGGTTCCGGCCGCGTGGCCGTTCGGGTCGGCGCGGAAGAATCGTTCGAAGACGTGCTCGAGGTCTTCGGGGGCGATGCCGCGTCCGGAGTCGGACACCTCGACGCATGCGATCTGTGCGTCGGCCTCGACCGATACCCGTACGGTGCCGCTCGGGGGTGTGTAGGCGAGGGCGTTGCCGATCAGGTTGGTCAGCGCCTGTGCGAGGCGTTCCAGATCGACGACCACGTCGACGGATGACGTGGCGTCGATGATGAGCGTGACGGGCTTCGCGTCGAACTGCGGGCGAAGCCGGTCACCGACGGTGCGCACGATCACCGACAGGTCGGTGTTGGTCGGGTCGAGTGTCAGTTGCCCTTCCTCGACGCGCGACACCGCTGCAAGGTCGGCAGCCAATCTGCGAAGCCGGGCGGTTTCGGCAGACACCGCTGCAATCATCTCGTCCTTGTCGAACAGGCCGTCGCCGAACCCGTCGACGTAGCCGGTGATCGTGGTGAGTGGGGTGCGCATCTCGTGTGCGATGTCGCCGATCAATGCCGCGCGCCGCTGTTCTGTCTGGGTGAGGGCCGTGGCGAGTCGGTTGACGTCGTTGGCGAGCGCAGCGAGCTCGGGTTCAGAAGGGGCAGCGACGGGTTGGTCGTAACGTCCGGTCGCCAGTCGGCTCGTCGCAGCGCGAAGGTCGTCGATCGGGCGCAGCACTCGGCGTGCCATCACGACGGCAGCGACAGCAGCGACGACGAGGCTGATCGACAGGCCGATGATCAGCGAGGTGTTGAGTGCGCTCACGACGGCGTTGTGCTGACTGGCTGCCATCTGCCCACCACCGACGCCGGTTGTTCTGCCGATGCCTTGCATGCGGTCGTCGAACAAGCGGGGGACGAGGATGCGGGTCAGGATCAGCACGGTGGCAGCGCCTGCAAGAGCGACCACGCCGTAGGACGCGAACAGGCGAGCGCGCAAGGTCGCGTGCCTCATGACGGTGCGACCAGTGACTTGTAGCCGACACCGCGTACCGTGCCGACCCAGCGTGGTGCGTCCGCGTCGTCGCCCAACGCACGTCGCAAGTTCCGGATGTGGACGTCGACGACTCGTTCGTCGCCGTAGAAGTCGGAGCCCCACACCCGGTCGATCAGCTGGCGTCTGCTGAACACCCGTCCGGGCGCGCCAGTCAGGGTGGCGAGCAGGTCGAACTCGAGTGCGCTCAACTCGACCGGCTGGTCGCCGACGAGGACTTCGCGTCGCTCGGCGTCGATGGCCAGTTCACCGAAACGCGTGGTGGAGGCGTTGGTCGCGGCGATCCGTGGCCGCCGCTGCAGCGCCTTCACGCGAGCGACGAGCTCGCGCGGGCTGAACGGCTTGCTGATGTAGTCGTCGGCTCCCACCGACAGGCCGATCAGCCGGTCGGTCTCCTCGGTGCGGGCGGTGACCATCACCACATACGCGTCGGACCGGGTGCGGATCCGGCGCAGCACCTCGATCCCGTCGATGCCCGGCATCATCACATCGAGCACGACGACATCGGGCGCGTGCGCTTCGAACTGCTGCAGTGCCGATTCGCCGTCGGCGGCCTCGACCACCTGGTAGCCCTCTGCGACCAGATAGCGCCGGATGACTTCACGGATCGGGGCCTCGTCATCGACCACCAGAACAACAGGGACACGCGGCATGGCTCCTACTCTCGCGCACAGGTCCCGACGGAGCCGTCGGGACCTGTGCAGTCGGGGGCGTCGATCGAGCCGAGGCTCATCCGAGCGGACCGTGTTCCATGCTGCCGGCGACGATCGCGTCGTAGGCGGCCTGGGTGATGTGCGTGGGCGTGTAGGTAGCGCCGTTGCGGCTGAGTTGCATCGTGAAGGCTCGCATGTGGTTGCGAGATCCGCGCTCCAAGTTCGAATAGACGAGGGCGATGTCGGGCGTCGTGGTGGTGCGGGCCTGCAGGTCGGCGAGATCGAGATCCTCGATGGTCGCACCGACGGTGAGCGCCGAGACGAGCGACGTGCTGCCCTGCTCGACCAGCGACGTGTACAGCGCCTGCAGTTCAGGGTTGCTGAATGTGCCGACGGCCTCGCCCGCGGCGGGATCGGCGATGCCGTAGCGGTCCAGTAGCAGCTTCACTGCGTCGCCGTGCGTCTGCTCGGCGCCGGCGATGTTGTCGAACACCTGGAGGTTCCACTTGGCGTCGAGCGCCACGTAGACGTCGTGAGCCAGCTTCTCCTCCTCGCGCATCCTCAGCAACCCGGCGCGCTCGTCAGCAGTCAAGGTTGCCTTCGGCAACGCGTCGAGTTGGGTTTGCAGGCTCGAGATCGAGCCGCTCGTCATCGCGTCGCCCCGACCAGAGCCGTTGCCCATCCCGTATCCGTTGCCCATCCGGCCAGTGGTGCCGTTCCCGACATCTCCGTTCTGTGCCTGGCGCTGTTGCATCTGCTGGCTGTTGTTGCAGCTCTGTCCGTTGCCGCGTCCGTTGCCGGGCATGCCATCGGAGGCCACCGCGATGCTGACCGGGACCAGCACGGCCAACGACACTCCACCAATCAGCAGGGTCTTGTTGAGCTTCTTCATGTTCTCGTCTCCTTGTTGCGATCTCTTCGTGCACCAGTCATTGAACGACGGTGTCGTGAAGCGTCGAGGGTGGTCCGTATGAAGCTTCCGTGTTGCCGAAGGGCGGCCCGCTGCATCACGGAACCGCTGCAGCGGGACCTTGTGCCCTGTGTTGATGGGACGCGCCGGCACACACTGACCCCGTGGACGATTCAATGGTTGTTGAACAGTTCAAGGCCCTCGGCGACCCGGTTCGCTGGGCGATCGTCCGTGAGCTCCAAGGTGGTACCCGGTGCGCGTGCGTCCTGGCCGACGTCGCCCAGGTCTCGCCGACGCTGCTGTCACATCACCTGAAGGTGCTCCGCGAGGCAGGCCTCATCACCGGAGTGAAGCGCGGCCGCTGGATCGACTACAGCCTCGATACCGCCAGCTCAGCCACCCTGCGAACAACACTCGACACGCGAGTCCCGGTCGGACGATGAGCACCGCACCCACCCTCGATCGCCCACGATCCGCAGCTGGCGGTCGACGCTGGCTCATCGTTGCGGCCGCGGTCGTTGTGTGGGTGACCCTCTACCAGCTGAACCTTCGCTGGTGGAACTGGGTGGTGTTCGACGTGTTCGGACTCGACCCGGCCACGCGTCTGGGCGGATCGGTCCACTTCTTCGCCTACGACCTCACCAAGATCACTCTGCTCCTCACCGGCGTGATCTTCTGGGTCACCGTCCTCCGCAGCTTCATGTCCGTCGAACGCACCCGCGCATTGCTCGGCGGCAAACGGGAAGGGATCGGCAACGTCGCCGCTGCCGGACTGGGCGTCGTGACCCCGTTCTGCTCCTGCTCTGCCGTACCGGCATTCATCGGGTTCGTTGCCGCCGGCGTCCCGCTGGGCGTCACGCTCACCTTCCTCATCGCCAGTCCTCTCGTCAACGAAGTCGCGATCGTGCTGCTCTTCGGACTGTTCGGATGGAAGATCACCGCCCTCTACATCGGCGGCGGCATGCTCATCGCGATCGTCGCCGGCGTCGTGCTCGGGCGGATGCGGTTAGAACGTTGGGTCGAACCGTTCGTGTTCGAGACCCGACTTCGCGGCAAGCTCATCGATCCCTCCGCCGGGCTGTCGTGGGATGATCGTTTCACGATGGGTCGCGAAGAAGTCGCATCGATCCTGCACAAGATCTGGCCCTACCTCCTCGTCGGCATCGGCCTCGGTGCCGCCATCCACGGCTGGCTTCCAGCCGATTGGTTCGCCACGCACGCCACCGGCTGGTGGGGCGTGCCACTCGCCGTTGCGATCGGCGTACCGCTCTACTCCAATGCCGCCGGCGTACTCCCGTTGGTCGAAGCACTCCACGACAAGGGCCTTCCGATGGGCACAGTCCTCGCCTTCATGATGAGCGTCGTCGCGCTCTCCCTGCCGGAGATGATCCTGCTCCGCCGAGTCCTCAAGCCCAAGCTCATTGCCACCTACGCCGGAGTCGTCGCCATCGCGATCCTCCTGACCGGCTTCACCTTCAACCTCATCATCTGACTCACCACCACGAAGGACCACACCATGGACATCAAGATCCTCGGCAGCGGATGCGCGAAGTGCCAGACCCTCGAACGGATCACCCACGAGGCGGTCGACGAACTCGGCCTCTCGGCCGACTTCGAGAAGGTCACCGACCCCGGCGAGATCGCGTCATGGGGAGTCATGTCCACGCCCGCCCTCGTGATCGACGACGAAGTCGTGCTCTCCGGCCGGGTCCCCACCAGCGACGACATCAAGCTGCTCCTGGCTCGCTGACGCTTCGTCGACTTGCCTCGCCGACGCTTCGAGACGCTCCCTACACCGCAGTCCGCAGAGTCCTCGCCAGCCGAGACAGAATGGGCTGGTGCTCGTTCCGTTCTCGGTCGCTGAAGTGATGAGCGACGTTGGCGTGTGGTGGGGCATGGGCGGCGGCTGGGCAATCGATCTCTGGTTGGGCGAGCAGACTCGCGAGCACCACGACGTCGAGGTTGTCGTGCGTAGATGTGACCAGGCCGCGGTTCACGCAGTCCTCGCCGCCAACTGGGAGCTTCGTTGCCTCGATCCTCCTGGCAGCGGCTGGCGGGAGTGGAACGGAGCTCCGATCGAGCATCCGGCGTTCCAGCTGCAGGCGCGCTCATCGACGATCGAGTTCGACATCTTCACGGAGACGGTCGATGATGCGACGTGGCGCTTCCGTCGCGACGGTCGTATCAGCCGGCCTGTCTCGGAGGTGATCACCTTCAGCGGATCGGGCGTTCCGATCGTTCGCCCCGAGATTCAGCTGCTCTACATGGCCAAGTCGACGGAGGCGAAGAACCAGCATGACTTCGATGTGACCCGACCGACGTTGGACGCTGGCGCGGCTCACTGGCTGGCTGACGCTCTCGCCGTCACCCTTCCCGGGCACCGCTGGATGCTGGCGTTGTAGCACCACCTCGACGCGCAGGTTCCGACGCTGCGTGATGCGGCGCGATGGTCGAGGTGTTCCAGGTGCTCGGCGTGATGATCGAGCTGCGCGTCGCTCGGCTACGTTTGCTCGGTGACCGAGGATGTCGGGCCTGATGTACTGATTGTCGGCGCGGGGCCGGTCGGCTTGTCGATGGCGCTTGCGTTGCGGCATCTGGGTATCGAGTGCGTGGTCGTCGACAAGCACGGGGGCCCGATGGATTTTCCGCGGGGGCGGGGGATCACGGTGCGCACGATGGAGCTGATGCGCCGATGGGGCCTGGAGGCGGCGCTGCGGGCTGCAGGGCTGCCGGCGTCGGAGGTTGCAGTGTTCGTGGGCGACAGCCTGCTCGCGCCGACGTTCGATCGTCATGTCACCTCGGCCTCTCGGCCTTCGATCGTGAGTCCCTCGGCGCCGCTCATCTGCTTTCAGAACGTGACCGAGGTTGTCCTTCGCGATGCTGCTGTCGCCGCGGGCGCCGACGTTCGGTATGGCTGGGAACTCGTGGATGCTGTCGATGACGGCGACTGTGTGACGGCATCCTTGGTCGAGCGCTCGTCGGGACGCGCACGAACCGTGCGCACTTCTTGGTTGGTCGCGGCGGACGGGGCCCACAGCCCTACTCGGGGCCGGTTGGGTATCGGTCGCCACGGACCCGGCGTTGTCGCGCACGCGGTGAGCATCGTGATCGACGCGGACCTCCGAGCCCGGACCGACGACAGGGCAAGTGTTCTCTACCGGATCAGCAACCTCCCCGGAGGGACGCTGCTGGTGATGGACAACGATCGGGATCGTTGGGGCCTGATCTACGAGTACGACCCCGCCGTCGATCCTGCGGCGTCGTTCACCGAGTCCCGACTTGTCGAACTCGCCCGAACAGCGATCGGTGATCCCCACCTCGACCTCACGATCGCGGGCGTTCGGTTCTGGCAGTCGACTGCGTTGGTCGCGGACCAGTTCCGACTGGGAAGGACCTTTCTGGTGGGCGACGCGGCCCATGTCACCACCCCGATCGGTGGGCTGGGAATGAACTGCGGCATCGCGGACGTCGACAACCTCTCTTGGAAGCTCGCCGCCGTCGCGTCCGGGTGGGCGGACGAGTCGCTCCTCGACAGCTACGAAGCGGAACGTCTCCCTGTGGCAGAGCTGACGGTGGAAGCGAGCCTGGGGCGTGCTCGGCCTCCGGCCGCAACCACCGGTCTCGTGCTCGGCGCCGCCTATGAGTCGTCGGCGGTCATTCCCGACGGCTCGCTGCCACCATTCGTGGACGACCTCGTCGGCGACTACGTGCCCACCGCCCGCCCCGGCCATCGCGCGCCTCACCTGTGGCTCGACGACACCCACGACCTGTCGACACTCGACCTCTTCGGGGCCGGCTTCGTCCTCCTCACGACCTCCGCCGGCACCGACTGGCACACCGCCATGGACGCGACATCCCGAATCCCGATTCGGGTTCATGAGATCAACCATCCCGAATGGCCGGACCTCTACGGAATCGGACCGCTCGGCGCGGTGCTCGTACGCCCCGACGGTTACGTCGCGTTTCGTGCGCAAGGCAAGCCAACGTGCCCGAGCGAGCTGGGCGACGCCTTGTCGACGTTGGTGGGTCAGACCTGACGATCCCGTGTCACCGAACCGTGTGGATCAGTTGGCGTGTCATCGGGGCGCGTGGAGCATGAAGGGTGCGATCCGGCCGGCGTCGATCGCGTCGATCACTTCGGCATGGTGCATCGACAATTCGACGTTTGGCGGAATCCCTCAGCGGGCACTGAAGAGAACACTCACAACAGGAGACTCTTACATGCTCGGCTTCATTCTCTTCCTCATCGTCATCGGCTTGATCGGTGGTTTCATCGCTCGTGCCGTGGTGCCGGGCCGCGACGCGCTGTCGCTCGGTGCCACCCTGCTGCTGGGCATCGTCGGCTCGTTCGTCGGCGGCTTCCTCGGCTACGTCCTGTTCCGGAACGACTCCAACGATGGCGCCTTTCAGGCCTCTGGGATCATCGGCTCGATCATCGGTTCGGTGATCGCCCTTCTCGTCTATCGCGCGGCGACCGGCCGCCGTTCGCTCCGTAGCTGACCACTGCGCGGTGCCGTCGCTGCCGTGCCCCTCGCATGGTGGCGGCGCCACACGCCTCGCCGGTGACACGACCGGGTGTGCAGCAGCAGACGATGTCGATCGGTCACGCATCTGGGCTGATCGAAGACCCGGCTACGACGTGTCGGTTGAGCCACATCGACTGCACACCGGAGACGGCGCATTGCACACGGCGAGTCGGGACGAAGTAGGTGCCGTGCTGTCGATGGCGGGTCCGATCCTGCGCGGCGCGCTTCGTCAGACGACGGTTGAGCCTCGAGCTGCCTACGCTGGTCAGCGCAGTCGATCGGCGATCGAGAGAGCGAGGGCCGCGGATGAGCCCCAGCACGGTGCAACCCAGCCCCTGGGTGTTGGCGACCGAGCCGACCAGCCTGGGCGACCCGACGAGCCTGATCACGTTGGTCGACGGGCAGACGTTCTGCCTCAGCGGCCGCTCGGGTGACTTCAACAACAACCCCACGCACGGGGTGTTCTTCGCCGACATGCGCGTGCTCAGCCAGGCCAGGTTGCTGGTCGGCGGTGCCCCTGTCGAGTCGTTGGCGGTCACGCTGGCCGACGCCAGCAATGCCACCTTCGTCGGTCGCTCGCAGCCTTCGTCGCCGTCCGAGCCGCGGCTGCTGGTGGTACGTCGCCGCAGCCTCGGGTCGGTGTGGCAGGAGGAGATCGAGCTGCGCAACACCGGTGGCGTTGCGATGTCGGCCGCCATCGAGATGCAGGTGGCCGCCGACTTCGCCGATGTCTTCGCGGTCAAGGAAGGTCGTACCGGGGTCGAGGGCGCGCACTCGGTGGAAGCTGACGGGCAGAGCCTGCTCTTCGGCTGGCGCTTGGGCGATGTCCACCGCACGACGAAGCTCACCATGGCCGGTGTCGAGGCGGAGGTCTCCCCGAAGGGCTTCGCGTGGACGGTGCACCTCGACCGCCACGGGGTGTGCATCGTGCACTTCGACCTCACGGTTGCGCTCGGCAGCCGATGGATCGAGCGCCGTGATCACCACCCCAGCCTTCCCAACGCGGCAGCGCGCAACCGTCACTGGTTGGCGGCCGTGCCCAAGCTGCGCACTGTGGACCGCAAGCTGGGGGCCGCCTATGACCGCTCCATCGCCGACATCGGAGCGCTGCGGCTGCACGATCCGACAGGGCATCATCGCCCGGTCATCGCCGCCGGGGCGCCGTGGTACATGACGCTCTTCGGTCGCGACGCCCTGATCAGCGCGTACATGGCACTGCCGATCGACCCATCGCTTGCGCTCGGTGTGCTGCAGGCGCTGGCCGAACTGCAGGGCACCGCCGTCGACCAGATGACGGAGGAGCAGCCCGGGCGGATCATGCACGAGACCCGCAACCTCGGCGTCGAAGGGTCCACGCTCACCGGTGGCAGCACGTACTTCGGCTCGGTCGATGCGACCCCACTGTTCGTCGTCCTGCTCGGGGAACTGTCCCGCTGGGGGCTGCTGGAGGAGGTGCTGCTCGAGCTGCTGCCCCACGCCGATCGAGCCCTGGCCTGGATGCGTGATTACGGCGACCGCGATGGTGACGGTTACCTCGAGTACCTCACCACCTCCGAGCGGGGGCTGGTGAACCAAGGGTGGAAGGACTCGGGCGATGGCATCCGGTACCACGACGGGCGCATCGCCGAAGCGCCGCTGGCGCTGTGCGAGGTGCAGGGCTACGCGTACGCGGCGTACCGCGCCCGGGCATCGATTGCGGCTCGCCTGGGGCGTGCCGACGAGGAAGCCGAGTTCTCGCTGCTGGCCCAGCAGCTGAAGGACCGCTTCAACCGCGACTTCTGGGTGCAGGAACACGGGTGGTTCGCCGTCGCGCTCGGGCCCGACAAGGAGCAGGTCGACTCGCTGGCTTCGAACATGGGCCACTGCCTGTGGAGCGGCATCGTCGCCGATGAGCACGCCGCAGAGGTGGCGCGCCGCCTGATGTCGCCACCGATGTGGAGCGGATGGGGAATTCGCACGCTCGCCAGCGACGAGATCGGGTACGACCCGATGAGCTACCACTGCGGCACCGTGTGGCCCCACGACGGTGCACTGTGCGCGGCGGGGCTGCGTTCGTACGGGTTCACTGCCGACGCACTCACCGTCGCGCGCGGGCTGCTCGCCGCATCCGACGCGTGGAGCGGGCGGCTGCCGGAACTGTTCAGCGGCCTCGACCAAGCCGACGTCGGCACCCCCGTGCCGTTCCCCACCTCGTGCTCGCCACAGGCATGGGCGGCGGCGACCCCGTTCCTGCTGCTGCGCACCATGCTGGGGCTGGAGCCCGATGACGCGGCGGGGTTGACCATCGATCCGATCCCCGGTGCCCTCGACGACATGTACTTCATCGGCGTCCGACGGCTGGACCGCAGGTTCGACGTGCGTGTCGACGAGGGCAAGGCGACGATCACCGAGTGGACCCACGACCGCCTCTCCTGAGGCCGCCGATGCACTGCGACGCGACGCTCAGCGGGGCGCGACGCTCGAGCCGTCGGGCCGGGGCAGGTGACGGTGCAGGGCCTCGGCGACACCCAGGCCCGACGCGGCCGAAGTGAGCTGCACCCCTGCGGCGCGCACCGCCGCATCCGCATTGGCCACCCCGACGGCGATCGCTGCGATGGCGAACATGGGCAGGTCGTTGGCGGCGTCACCGATCGCGAGGATTCGTTGCTGCTCGACGCCAAGCTCGGCAACGGCAGCCCGCAAGCCCGTGCCCTTGTCGCAGCCCTCGGGCGCGAGCGCAACCGACGCCTTGTTGACGACCAGGTGGCGCCGGCTGCCGGTGGCCGCGCGCACTGCCTCGACCGTCGCGATCCAAGCAGAGGGGGCGCCGACCACGACGTGGCCCACGTCGAGCTCGGGCACTCCGGCGGCGAGTAGTCCGGCCACGACAGCCGGCTCGACCGGCTCGGCGAGCAGCACCAGCTCGCCGGTGGCCACGTCCACCAGCACGCCGCCCTCCTCGCACACGGCTCGATCGCACAGACCGACCACGGTGGGCACCACCTGCCGCAGGCTCTCCCACCGCCGGCCGGTGACGATGACCAGCGTGTGACCATCGGCGCGGGCCCGTTGCAGCGCCAGTGTCGCCGCCTCGGCCACCACCCCGCCGTCGTACAAGGTGCCGTCGACGTCGAGCGCGATCACCATCTTTTCCACGGTGCTGTCCTAGCCGGTCGCGGGATGGATGTGTGGGCATGGCCGAAACGGGGCACTGTTCATCGGAGGAACGCTGCGCGAGACTTCGCGTTGCCGCCGTCGGGCCGAACCGACGGGCAGGGAACGACCAGCACCTCACGACGAACAAGGGGCACGATGTGGTCAGTGATCTGAACGGCGGGCGGCGATGAGGTCTCTGGTCGTCGCGGCCAATCGGCTCCCTGTGGAGATCTCTGCCGCCGGTGACGTCACCTCCAGCCCCGGAGGCTTGGCCTCGGCACTCTCGCGAGTGGCCGTCGCCGGCTCCACCTGGGTCGGCTGGGCCGGCCCCGGTGCAGGCCGCGTCGCACCGATGTCGCTGGGCGACGCCCGTCTCCAACCCGTTGCCCTCTCGGCCGGCGAGGAGGCCCGGTACTACCAGGGCTTCTCCAACTCCGTGCTCTGGCCGCTGTTCCATGGCCGCCTGCGTCGCGAGGAGATGAATCGCGCATGGTGGCGCACCTATCGAGGTGTCAACGAACGCTTCGCGATCTCCATCGCTCGCACCGCGCAGCCCAACGCCACGGTGTGGGTGCACGACTATCACCTGCTGCTCGTGCCGAAGCTGCTGCGGGCTCGCCGGCCGGATGTGCGCATCGGGCTGTTTCTCCACATCCCTTTCCCGAACGCGCAGCTGTTCTCGATGTTGCCCTGGCGACAGGAGGTGCTGTCGGGAATGCTCGGCTCCGACCTGATCGGGTTCCAGGTCGCCGACGACACGGCGAACTTCATCAGCACGGCTGAGCGCCTGCTGCACGCCACCGTGGATGGCCACCGACTGCGCATCGGCTCGCGCACGGTGGAGGTCGACACCTTCCCGATCTCCGTCGACTTCGCCCGCTGGGATGCGCTGGGCAACGAAGCGGCCGACGCTGCGGCCGCGCTCCGTGCCGATCTGGGGGTCACCGCCGTCTTCCTCGGCATCGATCGACTCGACTACACCAAGGGCATCAGCCAGCGTCTGCAGGCGTTCGAGGAGCTGCTCGACGAAGGGCGGCTGGAGGCCGAACACTGCGCGTTCGTGCAGGTCGCCGTGCCCAGCCGCACCGACGTGCCCGCCTACCAGGACGAACGGATCGAGGTGGAGGCGCTGGTCGACAGGATCAACGCGCGGTACCGGCGACGCAACGGCGTCGGGCCGGTGCAGTACATCGAATCATCGTTCGACGACACCGGTCTGGCCGCGTGGTACCGAGCCGCCGACGCCCTCGTCGTGACGTCGTTGGCCGACGGCATGAACCTCGTGGCCAAGGAGTTCGTCGCGGCTCGCGGCGATGGTGACGGCATGGTGGTGCTCAGCGAGTTCGCCGGGGCAGCACAGGATCTCCCCGAGGCCTTGATCGTCAACCCGTACGACATCGAAGCGATCAAGTCCGCGTTGATGACTGCAGTCTCGCTGGCACCCGAGGAGCGACAGGAACGGATGGCGGCCATGCGCGACTCCGTCCGCCTCCACGACGTGCACCACTGGGCGGACCACTTCCTCGAACGACTGGAGGCCGTGCCGCGCACGCGGCGTCGCCACTCGTTCCTTCGGCGACCGGTCATCACCAAGCTCTCCGGGACAGCACGTCGGGTGCGTCCTGTCGCACACGATGGTGAACGCTGATGCGGGTCGGGTTGATCGCACCCACATGGCTGCCGATTCCGGCTCCGGCCTACGGGGGCACTGAGACCGTGGTCGACACGCTCGCGCGCGGGCTGCTGGCCGCGGGTCACGACGTGCTGCTGGTGTGCCACCCGGACTCGACGTGCCCCGTGCCACGTGCGTCGGTGGTCCCGGCCGCCGACACGGTGCGAATGGGCCGGGCCAGCATCGAGCTGGAACATGCGATCGGGGCGTACGAGCTGGTGAAGGGCTGCGACGTCGTGCACGACCACACACTCGCCGGCCCCGTGTACTCGGCGCGATTCCCGAGCCTCCCCGTCGTGGCGACCAATCACATGCCGTTCACGCGCACGATGACGGCGATCTTCGGTGCAGCAGCGCCGCGTGTCGGGCTGATCGCCATCTCTCACTCGCACGCCGCGTCGACGAAGCTGCCCATCGCCGGCGTCGTGCACCACGGCGTCGATCTCAGTGAGTTCCCGGAGGGCGCCGGCGATGGTGGCTACGTGGCCGTGCTCTCGCGCATGACGCCGGAGAAGGGCGTCCATCGGGCCATCGCGATCGCGCGGGCGGCCGGCATGCAGTTGCGCATCGCCGCCAAGATGCGTGAGCCGCACGAGCACGAGTACTTCGACGAGTTCGTGCGACCGCACCTCGGCGACGACGTCGTGTACCTCGGTGAGCTCGGTGCCACCGAGAAGCGCAACCTGCTGGCCGGTGCGGCCGCGTTGCTCAACCCCATCAGCTGGCCCGAGCCGTTCGGGATGGCGATGGTGGAGGCGATGGCGTGCGGCACGCCCGTCGTGGGCTGCCCGCAGGGCGCCGCACCCGAGATCGTCGTCGACGGTGTCACCGGCTACCTCAGCGACGACGACGACGAGCTGGCAGCCGGCCTGCGTGCACTGCATCTCATCGATCGCGGCGCGTGCCGGCAGCGCATCGCCGACTGCTTCTCGGTCGAGCGCATGGTGGAGGGCCACCTACGCGTCTATGAACAGCAACGTGCGGCAGCCTCCCAGGGGTGGGGCCGGTGACATGGTGTGCACTCTCGAGCTCCTGTGGATACCGCTCGGCGCCGGTCAGCATGTCGTGCGCATCAGCGGTCGCGTCTTCGAGGCGTTGAGCGCGTTCGCCCAGCATCGGCCACCGTGCGCCCTCTACCACTCGGCGCTGGTCGTCACCGTTCCCGATGGCCGCTACGTGATCGAGATGACCCCCGTGCCCGACCAGCACGGCGAGCAGCGTGGCGTCGTCTGCGGGGGCTCGGTCGGCTCAGCGTGCCTCGGCAGGCTTCGCGTGTTCCGCTACGAGATCCACCGGTGGCGCGACGGTGTCATCCCCGACGCCCACCTCGCCACTGCCATCACGACGCTGCAACTCGATCCTTCCGACGCACAGCGGCTCCTGGCCCTCGTGCCGTCAGTGCCCACGCCCGTGTGGGGACGAGACGAGCTGGATGCCGGCGAGATGTGGAACTCGAACTCGGTCACCTCGTGGATCCTTCACCAGGCTGCCATCGACACCACCCAGCTCGCGCCACCCAACGGCGGCAGGGCACCCGGCTGGCGAGCCGGACTCGTCGTCGCAGCCCGCGCCGGCACTGCGGAGCCATGAGATGCTCCCTGCAGCAGAACCTCGTGGTGCTCGGAGATGTTCACGGGCCGTGCACATCGACGCCACAGTCGCCGCGTACCCTCCGACACATGGATCCGGATCCGACGCGAGAAGCAATGAGCACACGCAAGCGCGTGGTCATGATCGCCCACGACAATCGCAAGCGCGACCTCCTGGACTGGGCTGCGTTCAATGTCGGAACGCTGTCCCGGCACGACCTGGCCGCCACCGGCACCACCGGCGGCCTCCTCGGTGATGCTCTCGGGTTGACCGTCCACCGGTATCTCTCCGGCCCACTCGGCGGAGATCAGCAGATCGGCGCGGCGATCGCCGAAGGCAGGGTGGATCTCGTGATCTTCTTCTGGGATCCACTCGAGCCGCAACCCCACGACGTCGACGTCAAAGCCCTCCTGCGAATCGCGGTGGTGTACAACACGCCGATCGCATGCAACCGGTCCACCGCCGACTTCCTGCTCTCGAGCCCTCTGATGGATGAGCGCTACGCGCCGTTCGCCAACAACACCTGAAGCGGTCTCGGTCGACCAGGATCGTGGACCGCCCACTCGGCGAGCAGCCCCCGCATCTGCTGATCGCGAGGCTGCGGGCAGCGGCTAGACAGAGGGTGGTGGATGAAGCCCTTCACGACGTGGCGATCATTGGCGGTGGGGTCGTCGGCTGCACCTTGGCCCACGAGCTGAGCCGCTACCAGCTGCGCGTGGCCGTGCTCGAGCGGGCGACCGACGTGGGCTTCGGCACCAGCAAGGCGAACAGCGGCATCATCCACGGTGGCCACCAGAGCGCCCCCGGCACGCTCAAGGGCAGCCTGGAGTGGTTGGGCAACCAGATGTGGGGTGACTTGTGCGACGAGCTCGGCTTCGGCTTCGCCCGCGTGGGCGCGCTCACGGTCGCGCTCACCGAGGCCGACTTGCCGGCGCTCGACCGCTTGACCCAGCACGCGCAGGACAAGGGTGTGCCGGGCGTGCAGCGATGGGATCGCGAGCAGGTGCTGCGCGCCGAGCCGCGCCTCGCGCCCGACCTGGTCGCCGCCGTGCACGCGCCGACGACGGCAGTGATCAACCCGTACGAAGCCTGTTTCGGCCTGGCCGAGCGCGCCGCCCGATCAGGAGCGGACATCCGCACCGATTGTCGTGTCGTCTCGATGCGCCATCGCGGCGACGTGTGGGCGATCACCACGTCCGACGGTGAGGCGTTCGCTCGCTTCGTGTTGAACGCGGCTGGGGTGCACGCCGGCGCGATTGCGGAGTTGGCCGGCCTCGATCGCTATCGGGTTCGGGCCCGCAAGGGCGAGGAGTACCTCCTCGACAAGCGGCTGCGCGGCCTGGTCAGCCGCATCATCTACCCCTGCCCGTCGCCGACGAGCAAGGGCACGCTGGTGATCCCTACCTACGACGGCACGATCATGATCGGGCCGACCGCCGACGATGTCGACGACCCCGACGATGTCGCCACCACTGCGTCGGGCGCAGCGCGTGTGATCACTGCGGCCAAGCGGTTGGTGCCGGGCATCAGCGAGCGCGACATCATCGCCGAGTTCGCCGGCGTACGAGCGGTGCTCGACGACGAGGACTTCCGCATCGGC
>Ga0209477_1000492_pt1 | contig 24536 bp, 20 predicted proteins | sample KloWWTupernatant_FD_187180 | JGI IMG/M metagenome (GOLD analysis project Ga0209477, IMG submission 187180) | Active sludge microbial communities from Klosterneuburg, Austria, studying microevolution and ecology of nitrifiers - Klosterneuburg... | ecosystem: Engineered > WWTP > Aerobic digester >... | reverse complement strand
TCGTTCCCACCACGCCGCAGGACTGGAGCTACCACTCGGTCCTTCCCAGCGGGACCGCCGAGGACAGCTACATCGCCAGGGAGCGGGTGAACAAGGGCGACATCGACGAAGCGGACGACGACTACATCTACTCGTTCCCGGCGACGGCACTCATCGAGGGCTACTCCGACCACCACCTCGACCTGGCCGACCAGGGGATCGAGTTGCACGGCGTCGCCGACGGGTCGCTCTGACCCGCGGCGCCCCACCCTCCCGACTCCGGACGCGACGAAAGCCCTGCAGTTGCAGGGCTTTCGTACCGTGTACCCCCAACGGGATTCGAACCCGTGCCGCCACCTTGAGAGCGAAGTGACATCGCCTTTCCGGCCCCGGCGGAGCGTTCTCGTTCCGCCGCCCCAGCACTGGCATCGCGGCGCCTCCAAGAAGATCCGCCGTTGACCCCGGGGCCTCGAATTGGCACAATTCGGGCACAAATTGCTTGTTGCTCGCACGCCCCAGCGGCACGGGAGCTTCCTTCAACTGAAGCGGACCACCACCGGTCCGGAAGGAAGTCCTTGTCGTGCCCCGCCGTCAATACGCCAAGCCCATTGCCACCTTCGAACACGGGACCAAGGTCTACGGCCCGTCCGACGGAGAGACCCGCTACCGCGTGATCTCGAAGGATCCGAACGGCAAGCGAGTCTTCACCCGATTCACCACCGAAAGCTCCGCTCGTGACCACGCCCGCGCCGTCGAGCGAGCACTCGAAACGACCGCCTGCGTCCCCGGCCGCCTCGGCGTACCGACGACGGTCGGCCACCTCATCGACCGATACCTCGCAAGCCTCGGCTCACGTTCCATCCGCTACGTCGAGCGCCAGGAGTACCTGCTGCGCATGTGGGTCCGACCCGTGCTCGGATCTCACCCGCTTGAGGCGTGGACGCCGGCGGACTCCGAGAATGTGCTCGACCGCGCTAGAGGACAGCTCGCGCAGTCGACCGTGCAGAACGTCGGATCTGCGATGCGCTCGCTCGTGACGTTCGCGTTCAAGAACCGATGGCTTGCACGAGACCAGGACCCGATGTGGCTCGTCCGCTACAGCCCAGTCGCCGAACAGCAGGGCGAGGCGGTCGGATTCGTCGAACGCTCGGTCCTACCGACCGACGAGCAATGCGAGGACCTGTTCCAATCACTCAGCGACCAGGGCCATCCCACCTGGGCGTTGGCCATGCGGCTCAAACACCGCAGCGGCGCCCGATGGGGTGAGCTCATCGCCCTCCGCCCGCGCGACCTCGAATTCTCGCCCAAGCGAATCGTGCGCATCGGCCGAGCCGTCGAACAATCGCAGCAGGGGCTGGCGATCAAGCCAACGAAGAACCGCCAGCACCGTGCGTCGGTGTTCCCGGCAAGCCTTGTCGAACCTCTGAAAGTCCTGAGCGCCGAGACTGAGCAGGCCGGGGGCCCCGACGCGCTGCTGTTCCCCGGCAACGACGGCAGCTACGCGAACCGACGGACCTTTCAGCGCCACTGGGCACGAGCGGCAAAGGCCGCCGGCTGGCCAATGAAGTCTGCGACCTCTGCAGTGTGGCACCCGCACGACCTGCGCCATGTGGCTGCCTGCTGGCTGCTCTTCGACGTCAGACTGGACCCGGCGGCAGTCAGTCGACTCCTCGGACACGCCAACGCCGCGTTCACCATGAGTCAGTACGTCGGCGTGCGCGGCGACCTGGCATCGGTGGCCACCACCGCAACGGACACCTGGTGAGATGAGTTCGCAGCTTCAAGCCCAGGCCGAGTCTGGACTTGCCTTGCCATTCGGCGGGGTCGATTCGCCTGGGCCCTTGTCGGGACTGTCGGGCTCGGTCACGTACCGAACAGGACTGCTGCAACGAAGGCCGGGTAGCAGACCAGCAGGATCACCCCAGCGGGGCGTGTGATCTGACCTGTCCATCCGGCGACGAGCACCGCCAGGAGCGCCGCGAGCATCAGAACCCACGGCAGGTGGAGCGACATGGCATCAACGAGCTCGAGCGGGCGGGCAAGCGCCCCTGCGCCGAGCGTCATCGTGGAGTTGTACGCGAACGAGCCGACGACCGCGGCGACGACGGCCTCGCTGATCCCCCGACGAGCAGACGACCAGGCCAGCACCACGAGCTCGAACGCGGTGGCGAAGCCCACCAGTGTCAGCCCGAGTTTGGTCTGGGTCGCTTCCACGCCCGACAGTCGACGGATGCCTTCGACGAGGGCGACGGCGCCAATGCCCATCGCTGCCACACCCGCGACGACGAGCAGCAGTTCCCGGCCGACCCGGCCTTCGGGGAGATCGACAGCTTCTTCGAGCTCTGCGACCTCTCCCATTGAAGGGGGTTCGCGTTCGATGGTCCAGATGACTGCGATGAACGCGACGTACGCCGCAACGAGCAAGCCTCCCTCCGGGCGCGACACCGAGCCGTCCCACGCGAACGCTGCCGCGAGAGCACCAAGCGGGAGACCGGCGATGGCGTAGCGACGGACCCTTGCGGAGAACGGCAACGGCGAGATGATTGCGCCGACGCCGATCGCGACCAGACAGATCGCGACGTTCGCTCCGATGACGTCGCCGAACGCGATCGCTGGAGCGTCTCGAAGCGAGGCAGTGACCGCTGTCGCGAGCTCTTCGGGCTCGGCACCCGCCAGGAGCAGTGCCAACGCGAACGAGCTGACCCCGAGGCGCACCGAGGCCACCGACAGGTGCTCGGCGAAGGTCTCTGCACCCCACACGATGCCGGCGACTCCGGCCAACGCGAGAACGAGCCAGGCGGCGGTCGTCACTTCCAGCTACTTCGGTGGTCACGCACGGCGCCCATGCTGTCAGCAACGATCGGGGCAGTCGGCCCTCCCCCTTCGGCTCGCTCGGTCAGCAAGCAGGCCCGCCCGTAGACGCGGCAACGACCATCCGGACAGGAGAAGGATGGTGAGCCAGAGAATCGCGACCGCCCAACCGCACAGAACATCGGTCGGCCAGTGAACGCCGAGGTAGACCCGCGAACTCCCGACGGCGACGGCGAGTGCTGCGGCCACCAGCGGCGCACCCGCCCGGAGGGCACGCCGGTGCGCAACGCACGTGATCGCGACGGCAATCGAACCGTAGAGCGCAACGGACTGTGCGGAGTGCCCTGATGGGAACGCCGGTCCTGATGCGAAGCTGAGCCACAGCGTCTGGGGCGGACGGGCTCGATCGACCGCCGCCTTCATGACGGTGGTGGTCACTGCCGTACCGGCGGTCGTCGCGACGACGAGCAGGGCAAGCGTCCTGTGGCGGGCACGGAACAGCAGTTGTGCCGCGACCGCGGCGACCAGGATGACCACGAGCGGATCGGCCAGGTGGGTCACTGCTCGAAAGAGCGTCGTGAGTGCGGCCGTCCGGTGATCGACCGCCCACGTCAGAATCTGCGGATCGCGACGGACAGCGCCGTCGGCACTGTTCACGTCGGCGAGGAGCTTGGCGATGATCAGGCTGCATGCAGCGGCGACGCACAGACCGGCTCCGGTGGCGACGAGCAGGAACCTGTCGCCGTTGAGCGCCGAGCGACGCCCGCCTCCGACATGGCCGGCCGCTCCCACCGACCGAGAACTCCCGGACGAATCAGCGGTGCCGGTGGTCTGCTCACTGTTGGACAGCGCAGAGCCGGGCGGCGGTGCGCCGTCCGGCCCGTGTGCTACCCCATCCGGGTGGGTCACTCGACCGCCACCATCTCTGCATCCTTGTGCGTGCGGGACAGGTAGGCGACGACAGCGGCGATGGCTGCGAGGAAGATGGCGCTCGTCACCGTGGTGCCGAGCCCGAGCCCTCCATCGGCGACCGGCTGGGACAGGAAGTCGCCGAGCGACGCACCGAGCGGCCGCGTCAGGACGTACGCCGTCCAGAACGCCAGGACCTCGTTCAGTCCGAACTGGAAGTAGGCAACAGCGACCGCTCCGATGAGCGCGGCGAACAACAACGCGGACTTCCAGTAGCCCAGGTCCAGGCCCTCGGCGATCAGATCGCCCGCTGCAGTTCCCAGCGCGAAGGTGAACAGGATGGCCAGCCAGTAGAACGCCTCCCGCTTGGCGGTGATGATCGCGTGGATCGACAACGTGTGCTCGCTCGAGTACCACGCCGCGAAGGTCGCGAGCATGGCCACCGCGAACACAGCCGTCGTCAGCCCGAGCGAGACCCCGAAGTTGTCGACCAGGTTGTCGGTGATGAGTGTGCCGACGATGCTGATCAGGACGACCGACAGCCAGTAGATCCACGGCACGTAGCCCTTGGCTCTGAACTGGGACACGAGTGCCACACCTAGCAACACCGACATGAGGACCGTGGTGACGGTCAGTCCGAGGCCGAGGTTCACCCCGAGGAAATCGGCCGCCGTCTCACCGACGGTCGTCGCAAGGATCTTGATGATCCAGAAGAAGAGCGTGACCTGCGGGACCTTGTTCAGGACCCGGGCAGCGGCCGAATTCTTGCGCGCACTGCCGCCAGCTCTGCGTCCGGTCAGGTTGGTTCGTCGGGTGGTCTGGGGCATCAGCGCCTCCATGTCGTAGTGAGTGGATCCCACGTTGCGGAACCGAAGGTGAGGGACCGCCCTGCTCCGGGTTAGCCGTCGGTGAACTGTCGGCTCGAGGCTCGTTCGAGATGACGAGATATCCGGCGCTTCGCGGATGAGCGGGGTGTGACCGTGGCGAGTAGCAGGAGCCCTGCGAATCTGGCTCCCCGCGTTGGTAACTGTCGCGACGGAGCTGCCCGCAATTCGACGGCTCGGCTCGGCCACCGAAGCTGCGTCCGGCGCTCGAACGTCACCATCTGGTCGGCTCGACGGACCATGCGGACTCAGCGGGCGAACACGGCCGTTCGCTTCGCCGAATCTACGGTGCCCAAAAGCCGGCGACCGGGTCAGGTTCGCGAGCGGAGGGGGTCGACTGGTCTCATACGGGCCGTCGGGACGGCGGTATAGGTGCCGCTGGTGAGTCCGAACGAGGCTCCGAGCAGGCCGCTATTCGTCGGGGTTCTCTGCGCCGCCCGCGTCCTTCTTGACCGTCGCGGTCTGGACTGCTGCGCCCTCTGCGCTGACGATGACGGTGACGTCCATGGCGTTCTTCGAGGTGGAATACAGGCTGAACTTGTTGACCGGGAAGTGGTCGGTCGCCCCGGAGTTGTCGAAGTGGACGGTGCGTGTGCCGCCGGCAGGGATCGTGAAGTCGGCCGGTAGCTTCGTGTAGTAGCTCTCGGACTGCTTCGCGGTCGGGTCCTCGAAGGTGTAGAAGACCTCGACGCCGCTGAGCTCGGTCGTGCCGGTGTTCGACAGCGCGATCTCGAGGTGGTCCTCCGCTGTCTTGCCGGTGTCCGGGTCGACGTTGTTCTCGACCAGGACCGAGTCGATCTTCAGGGTCTCGGCGGTTGCGTCGTTCGTGATCGGGTTGTCGGTGACCGGGAGGACCTGGGAGGTGTCGGTCGCGCCGCCGGTGGCGACCGTCGTGCTGGTGGACTGCCCCGAAGCGGACCCGGATGTCGACGAGCCGCCGCACCCGGCAAGCAGGACGGCTGCCGCCGCGGTTACAGCGACGCCTGCTGAGCGGATGACGGCTCGCCGACGTGGTGTGTGTGATGTGCTGGTCATGATGCTCCTTGTTGAGGGATGGTGGCTCGACGAGTGAACGAGCGTCGTAGCGCAGCGCCGAGCAGGACGACGTAGAAGGCCATCCAAGCGATGTCGACGCGTTTCTCGTTGAGAAGTTCGCCGAGGGTGAAGCCCCGGTACTTCTCCTTGACGTCGGTCATCGCGAACGCGAAGCGCTCGTAGTGCTTGGCGAACGAGGCCTCTTCGATCCAGTTGCGCACCCGTTCGTACGTGCCGAAGTGCGTGAGGATCAGATCCTCCTGGGGCTTCTTGAGACCGAGGGAGGAGAAGAGTCCGCCCGGGACCTGGTTGTCGGCGTCGAGCGTGTCCCCGATCTGGGGGAGGACCAGCACGATCACCAGCCAGATGCCCAACGCGATCATCAGACCGTTCGCAGCGACCCTCGAACGGGCCGTGACGACCACTCCGAGGGCATAGAAGACACCCATGTAGAGGACCGACGCCGTGTAGGCCAGCAGCAGCTTGACGGCCTGCGCGCCGCTGATCCAGTCGTTGCCGATGAACCCCAGGCACAGCACCGCGACCGCCGCGGTGACAGCGACCATCGTGGCGATGATCGCCATCGCTCCGAGCAGGTTGCCCGCAGCGAGCTCACCGCCGGTGACCGGACGCGACCTGACCAGCAGGAACGTGCGGTTGGCTCGTTCGCGCGACACGCTCAGGTAGCCGAGGGCGATCGCGATCAACGCTCCGATGATCTCGAGGTACTCCATCGCCCCCCGCAGCAGGGACAGCAACGCGAGCGGCGACGGCGCCAGTCGTTGGACTCCGCCGGCGGTCGCAGCAGCGACGTAGGCCTGGTAGTCGGCGAGCTGGCTGCGGTAGTCGACCGCGGCGACGTACACGGAGGCGATCGTGGCAATGACGAGCACCGCTCCGAGCGCCACCAGGGCTCTGCTGCGCACCGCGGCGCGGTACTCGTGTCGGGCGAGTGTGAGGATGCGGGTGCTTCGGTCACTCATCGGAGGCTCCTGCCGAGTAGTCGTGCCGGCGAACGAGCACGGCGGCGAGCACCAGCAACACGGCGACCGCCACGAGGTTCGGCAGCACACGCAGCACGCTGTCGGCCAGGGGCTCGGGTGCAGCGGTCCGCAGGACCTGTGCCGCGGCCGATCTGTACTGCTCGGTGACCGAGAACGGTCGAACATGCGACGTGATCTGGAAGAACGTCTGTGATGTGCCGACCGGATCGCTGATCGGGCTGAGCGACGCCGACGGCCGGAGACCTGACGCGAACTGCGGCACCGCATACGTGACGACCAGCCACACCCCGAGACCTGCGAGCAGCGCGAGCGAGCGGCGCCGGGTCACCAACACGGTGACCATGCCCACCAGGGCGAACATGAACAGATAGAGCCACGACAGCGCGTAGAACAGCACCAGTCGGCCCAGATCGGACAACGTCGGGACCGCCTGGTTCACGACGACGAGTGAGACGGCGCTCACCACGAGACTGGCGGCGAGGACGACGGCGAGGACCGCTGCCGCGCCGAGGACCTTGCCGCCGACGTAGCTCATCCGCGACGCGCCTCGGGTGAAGACCAGTCGAGCGACGCCGTCGGACTGATCGTCAGCCATCGCCAGATGGCCGAGCACCAGCGCCACGAGCGCACCGATGAGCGGGATGTACACGACCATGTTCGACAACAGCGACAGCGTCGGCTTGAGCTCGAACGGGTTCGGCGGCGCAGGCTGACCGTCCGCTGCCAGCAACGACACGGCGTCGTTGTACACGCGGGTGATCGTGTTGTGGCTGAGCCAACCGAGGACACCGGCCAGCGAGGTCATCACCAGGAGGGTCGTGAGCAACGCGACGAAGGTGCGTTGACGGCGCAGCGACAACACCTGTTGTGCAGCGATGGTGGCGATCATGTCGGCGAGGCCTCCATGCGCACGTAGATGTCCTCCAGGGATGATTCGCTGGGGAAGCGCCGCATCGTCTCCTCGATCGAGTCCTTGTAGATCAACTCGCCGTGGTTCAACACGCCGATGGTCGAACAGACCCGTGACACCTCGCTGAGCAGGTGGGTGTTCATGAACACCGTCATGCCCAGGTCCTCGTTGAGCCGCAGGATCGTCGCTCGCAGCTGGCGGACACCGAGTGGGTCCAGCCCTGCTGTGGGCTCATCGAGGAAGAGGATCTCCGGTCGGTGCAGGACGGCCTGGGCGATGCCGATGCGCTGGCGCATGCCGGTGGAGAACGTGCCCATCCTCAGCTCCGCGAGCTCGCCGGCATCGAGGTAGTCGAGCGTCTCCGTGACCGCCTTCCGAGGATCGGCGACACCGGAGAGCTTGGCGAAGAACTCCAGGTTCTCCGCCGCAGTCATGTAGCCGTAGAAGCGCACATCCGCCGGCAGGTAGCCGATGCACCCCGTCACCTCCCGGCGCTGGGTCACGACATCGAAACCCCCGACGCGAGCGGTTCCCGACGTCGGCTGGATCAGCGTGGTCAAGATGTTCATCGCCGTGGTCTTGCCGGCGCCGTTGTGCCCGAGGAACCCGAAGATCTCTCCCGGCTCGATCCGCAGGTCGATCCCGCGCAGCACCTCTGCGTCGTCGTAGCTGTGTTGCACGCCGATCATCTCGATCGCTGGTCCATCCATCAGTTTGCTCGCTTCCGGCTCGAGGAGAGGGTCGTCGACCACTCGATCGGCTCACCGTACGAGGGTGTCGGCAAGGCGTCGGCTCGGCGACGGCAAAGCGGCGGTAATTCATCTGTCGCTTTGATTTTCGACTCAGCCGCTCAGCCGGTCGCCCGGCTCACAGCCGACAGCCCCGACCCCTGGGGAGTCCGATGCGGGCCGACGCATCGCGACTCGAACGAAGAACACCAACAGCACCCAGGGCGCCACTGTCGACACGGCAAAAGCAGCGAGGTTCTGCACCACCGGGCCCGGCCCGAGTTGGTAGCTGGCCAGCATCAGCGACCCGCGTGAAGCAACGATCGACGTGATCGCCACCTCGCCCGAGAGCGCCAGGATCGGCAGGCCCCACATCAGATACCAGGGAAGCGTGTAGCTCGCCGCCATACCGAACGCGGCAAGTGACGCTCCGGCCTGAGTGGTGCAGTCGCGATCCCGCCGGTGCCACCACGCGAGACAACCCACCAGGACGACGATGCCGACCATCGACATTGCGGTGATTGCCGTCGAGGGCAGCCCCGTGATCAGCTGGATCGGCCGCCACACCGATGCCCGCGACACGATGTCGCGCGTCGCTGCCGACGCATTGGTGATCGCGCCCGGCGCGACGCCGGCGCTGGCCACGAGTGCGAGTAGCGGCCCCCCTGCGGTCATTGCGGCGGCACGCCAGCGGCGCTGCACCAGCAACACGGCGACCAGGGGGACGACCAGGATCACAGCGGACAACTTGATGAGCGTGGCAACCCCGACGAGAGCGGAGGCGATCCCGATCCGTTCCCGGCGAAACGCCACCACCGCTGACAACAGAGTCGCCGCCATGATCGCATCGTTGTGACCACCATTGACCACGCTCACCCAGACGAACGGCTGCAACGCCACGAGTGTGAGGGTCGCGACCTGACCGGACCTGGCGAGCACGCGAAGACACCACAGCACAGAGCCCATCGCGAGCAACTGGAACCCCAGACGCATCACGAGCAGCGACTCCCCGGCCAGCCGCGTCACCCCTGCGCTGTAGGCGGTGAACAGCGGTCCGTAACCCGATGGCGTGTCACGCCACCCCACGACCGGATACACGACGTCGCGAGGGAACGATGCTGGCACCGCCGTGTACGGATCCGCCCCGTGGTGCGACACCATTCGCCCGTAGAACGCGTACGACCACAGATCATGCGAACCGATCGGAGCCCTCACCACGGCAAGCACCGCCAACGTGAGCACCGCAGCCCACAACAAGCGCGGTGCCCGCTCTGCGCTGCGGACCGTCCGAACGGCCACCAGCGAGCCCGCCAGCGACGCAACCGTGCACAGCGCTGCAAGGGCACCGTTCAGCCCCAGGACGAGGACCGCCGCGGACGGCGCAGCCGCAGCAAGCACACAGAACTCACTACGTTCCACAGGTCGCATGGCGACACGATAACGGCACAGCGCACAGCCGCCAGTTCGACCTCGGTAAGGCCACGGTTAAAGCACCTCAAGGTGCATCCGAGCGAGGCGCTGCCTGCCGTACCTTCGCCCAAATGCTCTCCCCCACCACTGTCAGCGCTGCTCGGCGTCCTCGATCCAGCAAAGCTGCTGAGAAGCGGCAGACACCTGCCGCTCTTCTCGACCCTGACCGCCCGAACTGCTTCCGCTCTGATCGTGGTCGCAGCCCCGGTGTCCGTCTCGATCGCATGGGTTCGCCGTGGCGCGCACGAACATGGGCTGGGCGCAGAGTCGAGCGCCGCTGCCTTCGGGCTCGGTGCCAACTACGCGCTGACTTGGTACCAGTCCCGTGGCCTCCTCCTACTGGCGCTGTGCGGCGAAAGGACCGATACCTCGACCACGGTGACCCTTGGTTCGCCCGTTCAGTCCGGCTGCCAGCTCAGCCTGCCTGCTCCGACAACAGCGACTGCTGCGACGCTCCTTCGGCGGTCGCGGCGGCCCTCTCGCTGCAGCTGTCCCTGCGACGGATCGGCGGGTCGACACACGAACCTGTCGAGTCGACAGTCACCGGCCGGTACGCTCGCCGAGACCTGGGGAGGCATGCATCGTGGCAGAACGACGGCTCTTGATCGTCGAGGATGACCCGGCGATCGGCGCCAGCCTGGAGCGCGCGCTGCACAACGCTGGCTACGACTGCGACCGCGCCGAGACCGGCGCTGCCGCCAGAGCAGCGACGCACACTCCCGACCTGGTGCTGCTGGACCTCGGGCTACCCGACGTCGATGGGGTCGACTTGGCACGCGAGTTGCTCCTGCGCTGGCCGAACACCCCCATCGTGATGGTGACCGCACGCGCCGACGAGATGGACGTGGTCGTCGGACTCGACGCGGGTGCGGTCGATTACATCTCCAAGCCGTTCCGCCTCGCCGAACTCATGGCGCGAATCCGCGCGCAGCTGCGCGCACCGAACCGCCACGATGCCGTTGAGACCCTGACCGACGGCGACATCTCTGTTGACCTCGGCGCCCGTCGCGTCACGCTCGCCGGAACCGAGATCCAGTTACGGGTGAAGGAGTTCGACCTGCTCGTCGAGCTCATGTCGCACCGCGGCAACGTGGTCACGCGAGAGGATCTGATGTGCCGAGTGTGGGACGAGCACTGGTACGGGTCCACCAAGACCCTCGACGTGCACGTCGCCGCCCTACGCCGACGCCTGGGCGAACAGGCCGGTTCCACTAGCCGGATCACTGCAATGCGGGGCGTTGGCTACCGATGGGAACGCAGTGACTGACCTGCGCAGCCCGCGATGAGGCGCCGCATCATCGGCGTCATCATCGCAGTGACGCTGCTGGCCGTCGGCGTGCTGACCGTCCCGCTCGCCATCGTCTCGTCGGTGCGCTCCCGCGATGACGCCGTCAAGGAGCTCGAGCGCGTCGCCGAACGGGTCGCGACCGATGTCACCGCAACGTCGATGACCGAGAACGACGAGATCGAGCTGCCGAAGGTCGAAGACGCCGTCACCGTCGGCGTCTACCTTCCCGACGGGACGCTCGTCGCCGGAGACGGACCGCAACCGGCCGACGCGCTCGTCACCGACGCCGGGCTCCTCACCCGCAACGCCGACATCGGCCAGACCTTGGTGGTGGCGCGACCGATCGTTGCCGATGAGCGGGTGGAGGGAATCATACGGGTGGAGGAACCGTTGTCCGAGACCGAGGGACGCATCCGTCGGGACCTCGGACTGCTGCTCCTGTTCGACGTCGCCGCCGTGGCCATCGCCGCATCCGCCGGGTGGTTCCTGGCCGCCCGCCTCGTCGCACCACTCGAAGAGATCAGCAACGACGCCGTGCGCCTCGGCAGCGGCGACTTCGCCATCACCGAACGGGCCTCTGGCATCACCGAACTCGATGCCACCTCCGCGGCCTTGGCCGATACGGCCCAACGTCTCGACAGCACACTGCGGCGAGAACGGGAGTTCACCGCGAACACCTCACATCAGCTCCGCACCCCGCTCACCGCACTTCGACTGTCCATCGAAGGAGAACTGCTGTCCCCACGAGCGGACCCGTCGGAAGCACTCCTCGAGTCCGTCCACGAGATCGACCGACTCGAGTCGACCATCACAACCCTGCTCGAGGTCGCCCGCCGCCGAACCGGTCACCGAACGACACTCGACCCTGCCGAATGGATCGACGACCTCCGCCACCGGTGGGTGGCTGCGTTCACCGAGGCCGGACGCGAGATCCGTTTCACCGCCACCGACGACGTGGCCGTCCAGGTCAGCCGTGAGGTCCTCGACGAGATCAGCAACGTGTTGATCGACAACGCGCTGGGTCACGGCCACGGCGCCGTATCCGCCATGGTCAGCGGAGGATCCGGCTCGCTCACCCTCGCGGTGACCGACGAGGGCGACCTCGGTCGCGACCCGTCCGAGCTCTTCGTGCGCAACGATCCGGCGGCCTCCGGCAGCGGAGTCGGACTGGCGCTCGCCCGTTCACTCGCCGAGGGCGAAGGAGGGCGACTCGTCGTCTCGTCCACCTCACCCACCGGATTCCTTGTCGTACTGGCCGACTGGTCCAACGCCGACTGGGGCGAACAGACCAGCCGGCCCTGACGACACGGTCGGGACTGGGTCAGATCGGTCAAGGTCCTTTCTTGATGTGCTCACCGACAAGGGAATGCTAAACAGCATGAATCTGCCGACTCTGCCTCCCGAACACCGGATTTAATGCGCTTTAACGAGGACCCTGTACAGTCAGCATGAATGAGGTCCCGTCTCGAGCTCAACGTCCCATGGATCACTGAGACCCAGGTCGACAGCGACCTGACGATGTCGCCGGGCGGGCTGAACAGGCTCGTGTTCGACGACGGCATCGAACTCGCCGTCGAGGTGGTCTCACCCGCGTCAGCGGACAGCGCCGACGGGCTCCTTGCACTCACGAAGGACGCCAGCCGCCCCGGCGTCGTCGTCCTTGTTGCCGGCAACGTCCCTGCAGAATGGCGAGCAAGGTTGCGAGCCACCGGAACCTCTTGGCTGGACCACGACGGGGTCCTGGAACTCCACTGGCCACGGGTGGACGTCTCTGCGGATCGGACGAACCGCGTCCTCGGCCCGCGTAGCCGCCGGCGGCAGCCGATGCCGCTTCAGAAGCGACGGGGAGCGGTGGCCCAAGCCCTCGCGATCGCCGAGCATGAGCTGCGAACACCGGTCACGATCGGTGTTCTCGCGGAGGAAGCTGGCTGCGATCAGTCGACTGCGTCCAGGACCGTCGATGTGCTCAGTCGCCGTGGACTTGTGGAGATCGATCGAATCGGCACACGAACCGAGGTTTCTGTTCCCAATCTCTTCGAGTACCTCGAGATCCTCCAGGAACGCACGTCGTGGGCCCGCCTCGCCACACTGCCTGCATACCTCTGGGGACAGACCGCGCGCTCGAGAGCCGTGAAGCTCAGCGAGGCCGCAGGCCACGCAAACCTGGATCTTGTCGTCACCGGCACGGTGGCCGCGGAGTTCCACGGCACCATCGCAACGTCTGAGGCAGCGCACGTCCAGTGCCGACTCCAGTGTCTGCCGGACGAACTGGCCTACCTGGCAACCCGCCTCAAGCTGGAACTCGTGCCGCCAGAGGAAGCGAACGTGCTGCTGGCAGCGGATCGCTGGGGAGTCGGACGCGTCGGAGCGGCCCGGCCTGGAGCCATCCCCCGACTCGCGCACCCGATCCGAATCTGGTGTGACATGCACGTCGGACGTCGAGGTCACGAACTCGCAGCGCTCTACAAGGCGGAACAACTTCGTGGCTGAAACCGAGTGGACCGCCTCGCGCTACGACGAGACAACGACCAGCCTTCTGCTCGGAGTCGCGGCGGAGGTGTTCCGGGCGTTCGGCAACTCGATCCCCCCGGAGCATCTTGCGATCGTTGGAGGGATCGTCCCCACTCTGGTCGTGCCGGTCCCGCCGGCGGGCGTGGATCCACACGTCGGCACGAGCGACATCGACCTCTGCCTGTCCCTCAACCTGATCGACGGCGACACTGAGCACTACTACGTCAACCTCTTCCAGGCACTCACCGAGAAGCTCCGGTTCACGCCAGTGACAGAGAGCGGAGTGGAGAAGCGCTGGTGTTGGAGAGGGTCGGTCTCAGACATCTCCGTCCAAGTGGACCTCCTCAGCCCAACTCGACCGGATCGGACGGGTGCGCGTGAGCAGCAACCTGCGGCACGCGTGAACGCGGAACTGAACCTCGGCCCCATCACTGCATGTGCCATCGACTACGGACATCTTGTCCCGCTCGACACGGAGCGGCTCACGAAACGGGTCCGCGCCATCGACGGAGAGATGGACTTCACGTTCCCCGTCGCGGGCGTCACATCGTGGCTGTGCTTGAAGTCTGCGGCGATCACGAACCGGCGAGCCCCGAAAGACGCCTACGACATCGTCTGGCTGCTCAACGCTCTGAACCCCGGCGACGTCGCCGGTCGTATCGCCGACAGCGAGGTCGCCCGCCAACGACCCGACGAGGTCCGGTCGCAGATCGACAAGCTCTACAACGACCTCTTCCTCACCACCGATGCGGTCGGCGCCGGGATGTACGCGCGGTTCATGGAACCCTCCGACACCGACGACGAGCCACTCCTTCGACGCAACGCCGTCGGGGCGGTCCAGCAACTCGCGCAGGAGCTTCGGGAACGCGGGTGGTTCGACGCCGGCGCAAGCGACGCGCCCGCTGATCAGCCGGTTGCCTGACACTGTTCACCATCGAGCTGTTCGTCACCGCCAGCGCGCCGCGTAGAACTTCAGGTACTCCGACGTGTGGGCTCGCCAGTAGGGCCGGTCGTGTTCGCCGGGGTTCACCTGTAGGTCGGCGTCGACGCCGGCTGCGTTCAACGCGTCTGCGAGTTCGATGGTCGGCCCGGACAGGGAGTCGTCCTTGCCGACGTCCAGCCAGATCCGGCCGCTATTGGCTGCGAGTCCTTCGACGAGCTGGTCCTCGGTGGAGCTGATCGCCGGGCTGTGTCCTCCGACGACGCCGAAGAGGTCGGGGCGGGTGGCGCCGGCGACCAGCGCAGTGCCGCCACCTCGGGAGATCCCTCCGATCCCGCGGTGCGCTGCGTCGGGGATCGTCCGGTACGTCTGGTCGATCCAGGGCACGAGGTCGATCGCCGCCGCGGCTTGGGCTTCGAGGCTGTCGGAGCGGATCCCGGGGATGACGAGAATGACGGGTCCGATTTCTCGTGAGAGCTCCAACTGGTCCGCGTCGGTGGTTGCCCCGACGTCGACCCACTGGGTCTCGTCCGCTCCTGCGCCGTGGATCAGGATCAGAACCGGGTAGCGGTCCTGTGATGCGTCGTAGCAGAGGGGAAGGTGCACCGTGACGTTGATCCCCTGGACCCGTTGGGTGCTGGTTCGCCCCTCGTGGTAGCCGCACGCCGTCGGGTCGACCGTCGAGGTGGTGGAGCGCTCCGGTGCGGCCGTTGTCGACGGGATAGTCGTCGGGCTGGCGGCACCGGGTCCGGATCCGGCATTTGAATCGGTGCCGGTCGAGCTGCACCCGAACAGCCCAACCGATCCCACCACGAGTCCACCCGCGAGTGTCCGGCGTATCGACGGGATGTTCATCGGGCTTGCACAGCGAAGAAGTCGCGTTGGTCAGCGCTGAGGTAGCGGGTGGCATCACGCTTCATCCCGGAGATGAGCTTGGTCGCAGACACTCCGTTCGCTGATCCGGTGTCGGGTCGGTAGTAGCTGAACGACACCATCTGGTTGTGGATGTCGAGCTGCATCGCTCGGACCGCTCCGGCATCTGCGAGCGCCGAGGCCAACTGGCCGAGGCTCATGTCGCGCCCAGCGGCGTAGAGCAGTCGCCCCTGTGCATCGACGCCGAGCCCCGATCGAGCGGTGTATTGGAGTTGCGACTTGCGCGATCCCCACAGCCCATCGGCGTTGGTCATCAGCCCGTCGACCGGGGCGCCTCCATCGACGATGAGCGACAGGTTCTGGCGGACACTCACGACGTCGGCGCTCATCGTCGCGTCGCGCCCCCACCTCGCCACGTTGGCCGTGCCGTCGGAGTGGATGACCACGCTGGCCAGCCCGTCCTCGAGCGGTCGCACCGCCGACTTCCCTTCGGTGTACACGCCTCCTGCGGTGTCCTTGAACTTGAACCCTGCGTTGAACGCCGCAACGGTGCGGCTCCGTTCGGACCGGGGGATCTCCGAACTCCACTTCCAGGAGCCGCCGACGGGCTCCTTCGTCCCGGGGGCGTACACGAGCCGGGTCCGCTGCTGGTCGAACCGGACCAGGTTGACCGCGACAGACGGATAGGCAGTGTCGGGCCGGATGAAGGTCTCGTCGACACCGCCGGTGGAGAGCCCGGCCACGCTGCTCCACACGCCCTCCGCCGGCTGCGCCGGCGAGATGACGGTCGGGATCGCATCCACCGTGGTTGGCGGGCTCGCGGCCGTTCCGGCCCCGGCTGCGCTCGGTGCCGGGGTGGAGGACGCAGGGATCTTCACCACGTCGGCCGCGGCAACGGTGGTGCCCGTCGGTGTCTGGCGGCTGTACCACCATTGTTCGACGTTGGCGACAGCGGACTCGAACCCGTGATCCCGAAGCCATTCGACGCTGCGGACGTCGACCGGAGCGTCGCCAGGTGCGGTCATGTACTGGCCGTAGGACAGCCCGGTCGGGATCATGAGCGCCACGAGCACCGCGGCGATCACCCGACGGCGATGGCGCTTGCGACGTGGTCGGCCGGGCGGCTCACCTGATGCTGCTGGCGGCGGCGCATCCACCGGCGGTTCATCGTTCGGCGGTTGGATCGTGGGTGCGGGCAGATCGAGGATGGTCACGGGAGCCTCCGTTGACTCGTGGTGGTTCGTGTGGCTCCATCATCGAGTTCGACGGGACAGGTACTCCTGAGCCGGGCGTTCGCGCACGGCCAACGACGGTGAGGCGTCGGCAAACTCTGCGCGAACGCACCTCGGTATCGGCCGTGGCGGCCAGACTTCAGCGGCGCTTCAGGTTCAGACGCTCAGGATGGGACCATGTCAGAACACGATTTCCGCGATGCCCGATGAGAGTCCTGGTCGTGGACGACGAGGTCCGCCTGGCCGCAGCGCTCCGGCGCGGGCTGGAGGCCGAAGGGTTCGCCGTCGACGTCGCCGCCACCGGCGACGACGGTCTCTGGTTGGCGACCGAGAACCCATACGACGTGATCGTGTTGGACATCATGTTGCCGGGCCTGACCGGCTACGAGGTCTGCGCGAAGTTGCGCGCCGCGGCGATCTGGACCCCGATCCTCATGTTGACCGCCAAGGACGGCGAGTGGGACGAGGCCGAGGCGCTCGACACGGGGGCGGACGACTACCTGTCCAAGCCGTTCTCCTATGTCGTACTCCTGGCGCACCTGCGTGCGCTGCTCCGACGGGGCGCGTCCGATCGGCCAGCCGAGCTGCGCGCCGGCGACCTCGTGGTCGATCCCGCGGCCCGCACGTGTCGACGCGGCGACGTGGAGATCCCGCTCACATCGCGCGAGCTCGCAGTGCTGGAGTACCTGTTGCGTCACGCCGGCGAGGTCGTCACCAAGACCCGGATCGTCGAGCACGTCTGGGACATGCACTTCGACGGCGACCTGAACGTCGTCGAGGTCCACATCAGCGCGCTGCGCCGCAAGATCGATGCACCCTTCGGCCGGTCCTCGATCCAGACCGTGCGCGGCTCCGGCTACCGACTCGACGCCACCAGTGACTGAACGGAACCGACTCGGTCGCGGTGGCGTGCGCGCTCGCACCACGATCCTGGCCTCGGTCGTCGTGGCGGTCGCCCTGCTCATCGCCAGCGCAACGCTGCTCTGGTTGTTGCGGGATCGCCTCGTCGGTGTCGAGATCTCGGCGGCGAGCCTCCGCTCGCGTGATCTCGCTGCGCTGGCCACAGACGGTGAACTCCCCGAGGACCTCTCGTTCCCCGGCGACGACGAAGGGTTCAGCCAGGTCGTCACCGCCGATGGCGAGATCATCGCGAGCACCCGCAACGTCCGGGATGAACCCGCGGTGAGCTCGTTGCGCCCGCCCGCCGGCGACAGCCGTTTCGAGATCCAGGGGGACCTCCCGGTCGGCGACGACGCGAGGTTCGCCATCTCCGCCCGGAGTGTTGATACCGAGGACAACGGCACCGTGACCGTGCTGGCAGGATCGTCGCTCGCCGCTGCCGACGAGACCTGGCGATCGGTCCTGATCTTCCTGTTGATCGGCAGCCCGTTGCTGGTCGTGCTCGTGGCGCTCGTGACGCTGCGCGTCGTGGGCCGCTCACTCGCGCCGGTGGAATCGATCCGGCGGCGTGTGTCCGAGATCACCGAGGACGAGCTCGACAAGCGCGTCCCCGAACCCGGTACCGGCGACGAGATCGACCGTCTCGCAACATCGATGAACTCGATGCTCGAACGCCTCGAGCAGTCCTCGGATCGCCAACGCCGCTTCGTCGCCGACGCCTCACACGAGTTGCGGAGCCCCCTTGCGTCGGCGCGGACCACCCTTGAGGTCGCTGTCGCTCACCCGTCGAGTCTGGCCACCCTGCTGACTGCGATCGACGACGCTCTGATCGACCAGCGGCGTCTCGAGTCCCTGGTCGCGGACCTCCTCACCCTGGCCCGCCTCGACGACAGGTCCCCCACACACACCCAACGGCCGATCGACCTGACACGAACCGTCACGGCGTTCGCCGCCGAGCGAGCTGACCAACGCATTCACCTGCTGCCCGACATGTCCGGCGCAAGCCCCGTCTGGTGCCTGACCGACCCAACACATCTCCATCGGGTCCTCACCAACCTGGTCGACAACGCTCTCGCTCACTGCACCTCCGCCGTGCAGCTCAGCGTCTCGACCGAGTCCGACCGGGCGATCCTTCTGATCGACGACGACGGACCCGGCATCCCCGACGAGCAGCGCGAGCGGGTGTTCGAACGGTTCGTCCGTCTCGACCAGGCGCGAACCGCCGAACGGGGCACGGGGCTCGGCCTGGCGATCGTTCGAGATCTGCTCCGGGCCGACGGAGCGACCGTGCGAGTGACCGAGTCACCGCTCGGCGGAGCCCGCCTCGAGGTTCGCTTGTCACGCTGCGATGCCACGGTCGGCTGATACCACCTGGCGCGATCCGCTTCCGATGGCGGTTCTCAGCAACTCGTCGGGGTCTTCAGCGTGGCTACAGGCGCCGCGTCAGATGATGCACACGTTCCGGAACGACCGGGACGAGAGATCAGCACAAGGAGCCAACCATGGCAACCCCCTCACGAACCAAGAAGGTGCTCTTCACCGCACTCGCCGGCATCGGTGCCACCGCCGGCGCAGCGGGCATCGCCTCTGCAGCGACGTCGCAAACCACACCGACGGACCCCGCAGCGGTCGAGCAGCCCGCTGTCGGACAGGACACCGAGCAGGGCGATCAGAACGAGTCGCCGAACTACACCGCTTCGATCACGGTGCCGCAGACCCCCGACGGCGCCGACGGCACCGAGGACGAAGCTGGCGAAGCAGCCAAGCTCGCCCCGCTCGCCACGACCACCGCCGACGAGGCCGCAGCAGCCGCGATCGCAGCCGTACCGGGCACCGCAGGGACGCCGCAACTGGGTGACGAGAACGGCAACGTCGTCTACGAGGTCGAGGTCACCAAGGCCGATGGCTCCAAGGTCGAGGTGAAGGTCGACGCCGGCAACGCCAAGGTCCTCGCCCAGGAGAGCGGCGACGAGGGCAATGAGAAGGGCGACAACGAAGCCAACGAAGCCGGACCCGAGACCGCCGACCCGGCAACGCCCGCCAACTGAGCTGCCAGCGGACCACACGCAGCGAACCCACGGCGAAACACGCCCCCGGCCGACGATCCCCCGGCCGGGGGATCGTCGCGCCCGGCAGCGTTCAGCTTCCTTGCAGTGCTGATGCTGCGAATCGTCGTGAACTCAGTGTTCCGACTGGGGAGCTCCTCCGGCATCGCGGATCGATCCCTCTCCGTACATCTTGTTGAACCTGTTCTTGTCGATGCTCGCCGCCATCCAAAGTGCAGTTCTTCTCGTCGCCGCCAAGAGTTCCGACCAGGTGCCCAGCATGCTGGCCGGAACCCCACCCCTCGGCAAGAAGCGACCAGACGATCAGCAGCCCTCTGCCCCAGCCGACGAGCGGGACGGCATTGACGGGGACGTCTGAGACTGCACCGCGGGTAAGCGCTGGTCCGACCTCGCCGGGGGTCGGCACCTGGGTGGGGGCGCACGTTGATTAGATCCCGCGAGACTGACGCGGAGATCTCGCTCTCCCCCAGGGAAGGACTCCGATGGGCTTCTTGCGTCAGGTGCCGATCGACACCCCGGTGGCGGTGGTAGTGCCTGGGGTGATCGCGTTCGCCGCAGGGTGTGCCGTGTGGCGCGCCAAAATGGGGGCCTATCGCGTCGTATCAGGGCTCGCTGTCGTCGTTGCTGTGCTCGTCGCGGGGTTGGCTGTCGTGAACGTGCGCACAGGCACCTATCAGACGGTCGGGTCGTTGATCGGAGGCCCGTTACAGCTCGAGGCGCACGCGGAGGTCCTTGGCCGACCGCCGGCACCTGGCCCACTTCCTGGACATGGGTCGCTGGTGTCGGTCGACATCCCTGCTGCGGACGGCGGGTTCCGTCCCCGGTCGGCGTGGGTGTACTTGCCCCCGGCCTGGTTCGGCGTCGGTCGCGGGTCACTGCCCGTGGTCGAGCTGCTCCATGGCACGCCCGGTTCGCCGTCGGACTGGGTGAGGAAGGGTCAGGCGCAGCTCACCGCTGAGCGCTACGCCAGCCAGCACGATCGGGTCGCACCGGTGCTCATCATGCCTGACATCAACGGCGCTCAGACTGCGGACAGTGGATGTGTCGACGGTCGTCTTGGCAACATCGACACCTACCTGTCCACCGAGGTTCCTCGTTGGGCTGTTCGCACCCTGGGGGTCAGCGGGGACCGGTCGAGGTGGGTGGTCGGCGGCCTGTCCGAGGGCGGTACGTGCTCGGTGAACCTCGCCCTCCGTCATCCGGATCGCTACGCGGCCTTCCTCGCTTTCAGCGCGGCCGATCACATCGCCCGACCCGGCGAGCTCACGGCGCTGTTCACTGGCACGCCGGCGGAGGTGGCCAAGGCCGCGCAGGGCTATGACCCCTCGTCTCTACTGACCCAGGTCAGTGCCACGCCGCCGATGCGCGGCTGGTTCGAGGTCGGGAGCGACGATGGATCGACCACCAAGGAGACCGAGGCTATGGCGGGACTGGCGCACCAGACATTGACCGACGCCAAGCTCGTCGTCGTTCGCGGTGCCGGCCACGAGTGGCCGCTATGGACCCAGGCCTTCGACGATGCCCTCCCGTGGCTGATGAGCGCCATGTGACAACCAGACTCGGGCCAAGCCCACCGCTGTCCACGGACAAGTTCGGCGACGCTACCCACCGACCGCGCGGGTGTGGCTCGGCGACCGGTGGTCAGTGCGGGTCCGGCGCTGGGAGATCGAGGGCTGACCGACCGGCGGCGAGGGACGATCTCTTCGTGATGGCGAACGAGGCGCTGAAGGAGAGCAGGTGTTCCCAGTCAGCGATCTGGTGGTGCAGAACGAGACCCCCGAGGATGAACACCAAGGCGCCGATGGTCACGGTGCGCACGTTGAGGAGGGCGGCGATGGCCGCCGCGGAGGCGGCGATCCCGGCTGATGCCCCGTAGTCGACAGTCATGGCCCAGGAGGGGTCGCCCACACCGATCTGACGCAGCAGGAACACGGCCGCGGTGATGGCGGCGTAGCCGAACACCGCACCGCCGACAAGAGTCGCCAGCGCTCGGCGGTGACCGGCGAGGAGCTCGAGTCCTCCGACCGCAACGGCCAGGCTGAGGCACATCGAGGTGAGCATGAAGGGGTTTCTCGTCAGCGGGATCGCGGTGAGAACGCGAATGAGGTGACCGTCGGCGGCGGTCTGCGCCGACCAACCCCAGTCCGCTGTCGTGGTGGCGGGAAGGGCTCCGGTCAGCGGATGAGAGAGCATAGTCGCGCCGACGATCGCGACGATCACGATCAACGCCACGTAGGGACGCGAACCGTGGCTCCGGGTGATGCGCTGCGTACAGCCACCCAGCGGTGCCTCACCTGGCGTACGACCCGTGTCGCTTCGTGAGCAGCGGTCACTCGTCGGCCGTCGCAGGTCGGCCGCGGACAGCGGGCACATCAGGGAGGAAGGCCCGCCCGATAGCGGCAAGGACCCGGGCAAGGTCGGCTCCGTTGGGGTAGAGGCGGAACCTCCACTCGGCTGCAACCAACAGACTGCAGCTGAGCTCCACCCTTCGATCCCCCGGCCTCGTTCGATCTCCACGTACGTGCCGGGGGATCGACGCGTGCAAGCATCGATCTCGCGCCGTGGGAGGGAAGGAGCAGAGCAGATCACGCCGCCGCCGGGGCCACCGTCCCCGGCGGGACCGTCACGAAGGTCGAACAGGACGGCACCGGCTTCGAGGCGCACGTCACCGACGCCGCTGGCAACGAGGTCGAGGTCCACTTCGACGAGAACATGAACGTGGTCGACACAGCGACGGGCAACTGACCGAGCCCCGCCAAGCACTCACGCCGGGCCGGCCGTTCCACTCTCCCAGGGGCGGCCGGCCCGAGCGCGTCGGCGGTGGTTCGGCGCTACGGTCGCCAAGGTTCGATCATGGGTGCAGTTCGGTCTGTGCCGAAGGGCCACCTGGGGGAACACGGGGGGTCAGGGATGCAAAGTGTGTGGTCGTGGCTGGCGGTCAACTTGGCCAAGCGTGCGGGGCTCGTCTCGTTGGTCGGTCTGGTGCTCACCTTGGTGCTGGGTTTCGGTGTCACCCGCCTCCAGTTCGCAACGGGCCAGGACAGCTACCTGAACAAGGGCGAGGATGTCTACGTCGAGAACGTGGACTACCAGCGACTGTTCGGCGGCGACGCGATGCTCACAGTGATCCAGATGGATCGCGGCCACACCGTCGACGAGCTGTTCGACTCACAGGGAGCCTCGGCCTTCACCTCGTTGCATGACGAGCTGACGACGACTGGCCGCTACACGGCGATCGTGACACCGCTGGTCGCACTCGAGTTCTCCGACCAACTGATCCAGGGCGGCACACCGGGGGCGGACCCGACCGCTTCGGTGGCTGGTACGGCGACGCTGCGAGCCCTGAGCAAGGAACAGCCGGGCTCCGCCGCGGCGACCGCCCGCCAGGCTGACGCTGCCAAGACCCTCGAGCGGATCACTGCCGTGCCCGCCGCTGAGCGGACCCTGTCGAATCCTGATTGGGTCAAGGTGCTGCTGTACGACAACAACGGTGACGTGCGCCTGGCGTTGCGGTCGTTCTTCCCCGACGACACGCACGCGCAGATCATCGTGCGGCTACAGGGGAATCTGTCGTTGGCCGACGAGGGCGTCGACGCAGTGGCTGTCCAGGAACGGGCCGGCCGGCTGAGCTTCGACCACGCGACGACGGTGACCTCAGGAGCACCGATCCTGCTCAACGACATCAACGACTACCTGCGCGGGGGCATGCTCACCCTTGGCGGCATCGCCGTCGCGGTGATGGTGGCCATCCTGTTGTTGTTGTTCAACGTCCGGTGGCGGCTGCTCCCGATTGCGGTGGTGCTCCTCGGGGTGCTGTGGGCCTTCGGTGTCGCCGGCTACGTCGGCATACCTCTGACGATCGTGACGATCGCAGGGCTCCCGGTGATGCTCGGCATCGGTATCGACTACGCGATCCAGATGCAGGCGCGCATCGAGGAGGAGTCAGGCCGTCCCGAGAACGACGGCCACCCGATCCAGGCCGCAGCCGTGGGACTCGGCCCGGCGTTGCTGGTCGTCACCCTCGACGCGGTGTTCGCGTTCCTGGCGTTGCTGTTCGCAAAGGTTCCGATGATCCGCCACTTCGGCACTTTGCTCGCGGTCGGTGTCGTCGTCATCTGCGTGGTGTCGATCGTGGCGCCGCTCGCGGTGCTCGGCGCACGCGAACACCGCCGCCCCACCAAGGTCGAGCCGCCCCAGGATGGCGCTCTCGGCAAGTTGACGATCCGCCTCGGTTCGCTGCCGACAGGCTTCGCGATCCCGCTGGCGGTCGCAAGCATCGTGATCTTCGCGGCCGGCCTCGCGGTCGAGGGTCGCCTCACGATCCAGACCGACCCGATCCAGTGGGTCAACCAGTCGTCACAGACCGTCACCGACATCCACACGATCGAACGCCAGGTCGGCGGAGCGAACGAGCTCGGTGTCTTCGTCCAGTCAGACGACGTGTTCTCCGACGACGTCATCGCGTTCGTCCACGACTTCTCGAACGGGCAACTCGACCGGTACGGGCCAGGTGGATCCGCCGGAAAGGGGCTGCTCCTCGGCGGCTCGAGCATCGAACAGGCGATGTCGGACCTGCTCGTCGTTCCCGGCACGACGGACATCCGGGCATCAACGGTCGCGGCGGACAGGACAGCGCTCAACATCATCTTCCGCACCGGGTCCGAGTCGCTCGACGCGCAAGCACCGATCGTCAACGAGATCCGCGCCGACACGACCCCGCCGAGCGGCACGCGGGCGACTCCGTCCGGGCTGGCGGTGGTCGGCGTCGGGCTGGTGGACAACCTCAAGTCCAATCGGATCCTGTTGACCTACCTCGCGATGGGGTTCGTGTTCGCGTTCCTCTGCGTCCGGTTGCGGTCACTCACCAGAGCGGCACTGTCACTCGTCCCCGTCGGCATTGCCGTCGGCGTCGCGTCACTCGTGCCATGGGCGCTGGGCATGCAGTTGAGTCCGATGACCGCAGTGGGTGGACCGCTCGTCATCGCCGCCTGCACCG
>Ga0209477_1000491_pt1 | contig 24538 bp, 23 predicted proteins | sample KloWWTupernatant_FD_187180 | JGI IMG/M metagenome (GOLD analysis project Ga0209477, IMG submission 187180) | Active sludge microbial communities from Klosterneuburg, Austria, studying microevolution and ecology of nitrifiers - Klosterneuburg... | ecosystem: Engineered > WWTP > Aerobic digester >... | reverse complement strand
ATCCGCACGCTGGAAGCGCACCCAGGCCTCGGACACGACGTCCTCGGCGTCGGCCACCGAAGCGAGCATCCGGTAGGCCAGACCGGTGAGTCGGGCGCGCTCGGCCTCGAAGGTCGCCGACGCCGAGACGGCGTCCGGGTCGTGGGTTCCGGTGGTCATGGGACGCTCGTGGCGACGGTAGCGCTGCGACCGGAGCGAGCGGCTCCGGATCGAGCGGCACGAGCGTGGGCGACGGCGTGCGCCGCGGCTATCCCGCCCGCGACCTCGCCGCTGGCGAAGCTCGCGTCGGCGAGCAACCCGACCGGGCCGACCCAGTCTCCGGCCAGGAACGCACCAGGCCGCTCGGCGACCGCGACCGAGGGACGGCCGGCCATGCCACCGCCGTCGACCGAGGGCAGCGCGGTGTGCACGACCATCTTGGCGAGGAAGCGACGGGCGACCACGTCCGCGTCCCTGATCCCGGCCTGCGCCGACAGCGCCTCGAGGCGAGGGCGGTCCTCGGTCGCTGTGGTGGCGCCGTAGCGGGCGACGTGGAGCACGCTCACCCCGGCCGGCGCCAGGCGTGCCGGCGGCGAGTGCTCCGACAGGTAGAGCGGTTCGTCGATGCCGAGCACGAACCGGTTGGGGACCGGGCCGGCTACGGCCAGCTCCAGGCACGCCGCGGTGGACGGCGGCCCGAGCGTGGCGTCCAGCTCGGCAATGTCGAGCAGCCCGGCGGCCGATGCCGGTCCGCCGGCGGCGATGACGACCGCTCGGGTCCGGACCGTGCGACCGTCGCCGCACTCGACGGACCACATGCCGTCCGCCTGCTGGTCGAGCGAGACGACCGGGGCGTGGTCGACCACGGTCATGCCGCTTCCTCTGCCCACCGCGTCGAGGGCGTCCACGTACTGCTGGAAGCCGTCGTCCTGGTAGAGCACGCCCTTGGCGATGGCGTGGACCGTGTGTGGCACCGCGGCGTCGGCGGCGAGGACGTCGAGGTCGGCGGCGTAGGTCGACACCCGAACGAGGGCGCCGAGCACGGCGGCGACGTCGTCGTGGCCGCGGGCCAGGGTCCGGATCCACTCCGCGGCGGACTGGTCGGGTCGGCCTGCGGGGACCCTGCCGGTCACGATGCCGAGCAGGCAGGCGAGCAGTCGGGGCTTGGAGGAGCGGGCGACGATGTCGCTCCGGAGCAGGGAGCCCGCCCCGGTGGGCAGCACGTCCAGTCGGCGCGCCATCAGCGCCGCGCTCCCCGCCGTCGGTGGCTTGGAACCGGTCGGCGTGATGCCCAGCCGCCGCAGCACCTGCCGGCCGGCACCGCCGAGGTACAGGGCGCGAGGTCCGCCGTTGAACGCCGCGGTCCCCTCCCGGTGACCGACCTCCGGACCGCTACCCGCCCCTCCGTCGAGCGGCACTCGGCGGACCGCAGCGCGGCCACCGCCGGCGTGGGCGTCGAGGACCAGCGTCCGGGCCCCGGAGCGGGCCGAGACCGCACCAGCGGTGAGGCCGGCCAGGCCCCCGCCGATGATGACCACGTCGACCGCCGTCGGCATGGCGCCCGGGTGGTGGAGCTGGGGATCGGTTCGTTCTTCCATGCCCTCTCGACGGACGAGCGGGCCGATGTGTGACAGCTCCCATGAGAAGGCGTCAGGATCAGCCCGACGTCAGGTTCATCCGGGCCGAGCGGAGGCCGTAGACGAAGGCGTTCGGCATCTCCTCGACCGTGCCGTCGATCACGGACAGGTCCGACACCCGGGCGAGCAGCTCGTCGAAGAACACCCTGATCTCCATGCGCGCCAGCGACGACCCCAGGCAGAAGTGGGTGCCGAAGCCGAACGCGAGGTGGTGGTTCGGGTGGCGCGTCACGTCGAGCGACTCGGGGTCCTCGAAGTGCGTCGGGTCGCGGTTGGCGGAGGAGTACATGAGCACCACCTGATCGCCTGCCTTGACCGAGGCGCCACCGATCTCGGTGTCCTCCACTGCGACCCGGCACATGTTGTGGATCGGGGTGACGAAGCGGATCAGCTCCTCGACCGCGACCGTGAGGTCCGCGCCATCGCGCATGAGGGCCCACTGCTCGGGTCGGCGGGCCAGCTCGATCATCCCGCGGGCGATGACCGTGCGTGTGGTCTCGGCGCCGCCGTCGAGCAGGAGCAGGCAGTCGGAGATCACCTCGTCCACACCGAACGGGTGCCCGTCGGCCAGCTCCGCCGTCGTCCAGATCGTCATCACGTCATCAGCGGGGCAGCGCTGCTTCTCCTCGTAGAGCTCGGCCGACGCGCCGGCGAACTCCATGGCCGCGGCGATGCCGTCCTCGTCCATGTAGCGCGGGCCGCCACCCAGCGCGATCGTCCGTTCCGACCACTCCATGAGCTTCGGGAACATCTCCTGCGGGAAGCCGAGCAGCAGGCCGATCATCTCCGCGGGCAGCGGCGCGGCCAGCTCCCCGACGATCTCCACGGGAGCGCCGTGGCCGAGCGCCGCGTCGAGCAGGCCGACGACCGTGGCGCGCACGTGGTCCTCCCACTTCGCCACCGCCTTCGGCGTGAAGCGCCTCGACACCAGGTTGCGCCGGTGCGAGTGCAGCGGGTCGTCCAGACCGATGATCGCCGGATCCGCCGGGATGTTCGGTCGGTAGCCGCCCTTCGTCCGATCGGAGCTGATGAAGAGGTGCTTGTGCTTCTCGATCTCGACGACGTCGTCGTAGCGTGCGACACCCCACAGCTCGTTGACGGGATCCCACACGACCGGCTCGTTGTCGCGCAGCCACGCATAGGTCGAGTACGGGTCCCCGACGTAGAAGTCGCCGTCGAGGAGGTCGATCTGCGGTCGCTGCTCGTTCGCCATCACGCCTCCCCGTGCTGCACCCGGCCATCGACGGCGTCGTCGCCGAAGAACGCCCGGGCCGCCGGTTCGAAGTCGGGTCCGCGCCGCAGGTGGTGGCCGCCGTCGACGCTCAGCGACGTCCCGGTCACCCACGATGACTCCGGGCCCAGCAGGAAGCGCACGACGGAACCGACGTCGTCGACGGTGCCGGAGCGCGACACGGGCATGTTCTCCATGTAGGAGTCCATCACCTGCTCGTCGTCCATGATCATGGACACCAGGTCGGTCGCGACGATGCCGGGCCGCACCGCGTTGACCCGCACGCCCGCACGTCCGAGCTCGTCGGCGGTCTGACGGACGAGCATGTCGATGCCCGCCTTGGACACGCAGTACGGCCCCATGAACGGGTGGGTCACCGCCGCGGCGATCGACGAGATCGCCACCATCGACCCACCGCCGGTCCCGGCGATCGCGGCGCCGGCGTGCTTGAACAGCAGGAACGTGCCGGTCAGGTTGGTCCGCAGCACGTCGGTCCACTCCTCGAGCGGGGTGGTGATGATCGGGCCCAGACCGCCACGACCGGCGGACGCGACGGCGAAGTCCAACCCCCCGGTGGCCTGCGTGGCCACCTTGACAGCGGCCGCCACGTCGTCCTCGGATCCGGCGTCGCCGACGACGAAGCGAACGAGTCCGTTGATGGGTGCGGCCGCCTCGAGCGCCGTCACCGCCCCGCGGAGGCGTTCCTCGGTGCGGCCCATGATCGTGACGGCGGATCCGTCGGCCACCAGGCGCCGCGCGCTCTCCAGGCCGATGCCGCTGCCACCTCCGGTGATGAGCGCAGCGGTTCCGTTCAGTGCCAGTTCGGTCATGCGCCGCACGGTAGCGACTGGCGCAGTGAGCGGCTGCTCAGACGCCGATGTCGGACTGGGACGCGTAGCCGGCGGCGATCGCTGACACGTCGTCGGTCGGCTGAACCGCCGGAGCGGGTGCCGCGCAGTCCACCGGTTCGAGGCTGGCTGGAGGTGCCGACGATGCCGGCACCTCCAGCACGGAGCGGAGCTCGCCGGTCGAGCACCCCGGCACGTTGATGTTCGTGACCGACGCAGGTGTCGTTGCCATCGACCCGTCGAGGATCTCGGCGCGGTGCGCCTGGATCCACTCGACCGCGAGCTCTGCCGCCGCTTCGAAGCCGGCGGTGTCCTCGATGCCGGCGGACACGGCCAGCGCGGGGATCCCCCGGGACGCCGCGGCGCGAGCCGCGCCGACGGTGCCGGACAGCTCGATGAACGCGCCGATGTTCTGGCCCGAGTTGATGCCGGTCACGACCAACTGCGGCGTCTCGGCGATGCCTCCGTCGAGCGCCCAGTTGACCGAGTCGGCGGGGAAGCCGGTCACGGCGGTCGCGTCGGTACCCCCGAGCATCGTCGTGGGCGTGGCGGTGAGCTCTCCCGGAGTGGTCTTGCCGCCCGACCCGCTCTGGTTCGCCGCGGGAGCGGAGACCACCACCTGCGTGTCGGGCATGGCCTTCAGGGCCGTGACCAGGACGTCGATGCCCTCGGCGCCGACCCCGTCGTCGTTCGAGACCAGGATCGTGAGCGTCTGGGGAGCCGCGGTGGTCGTCACGGCCGTGCTCGTGGTGTCCTGCGATGTGTCGTCGTCGGAGCTGCAGGCCGCGACCAGACCGAAGCAGGTGAGCAGCGCGAGCGCGGCGACGCCGGCTCGTGCTCGCACGGAACGCGAACGGAACGACATGACGGACACCCCCTGGTCGACGACGCCGCCACGGTATCGAACCCATGACCGAGCAGCGGCCTGGCGGCACCGACACGTGGGTAGGGTCGCTCCCCATGAAGGTCACGTTGCTCGGAACCGGCTCACCGTTGCCCGACCCGCTCCGGGCGGGGCCCGCCACCCTGGTCCAGGCCGGCGGGTTGCACCTCCTGTTCGACTGCGGTCGCGGCGCGCTCATGCGACTCGCCGCGGCAGGGGTCGCCGGACCGCAGGCGCTCTCCGCTCAGCTCCTGACGCATCTCCACTCGGACCACACGACCGATCTGAACGACGTCATCACCACGCGCTGGATCATGTCGCTGGTGCCGGCACCGCTCCCGTTGGTCGGACCGGTCGGCACGCAGCGGTTCGTGGAGCGGACCATGGAGATGCTCAGCGACGACGTCAGCTACCGGATCGCCCACCACGAGGACCTCACCGTCGGACCCCAGGTGGAGGTGACGGAGATCGCCGATGGTCCAGTCGACCTCGACGCGCTGGCCGCCGCGGGTGTGACGATCGTTGCGGCGCCGACCGACCACCGACCGGTGGCGCCCACCGTCGGATACCGGATCGAGCACGACGGCTCCTCGGTGGTGATCGCCGGCGACACGGTCCCGTGCGACGGACTCGATCGACTCGTCACCGGCGCGGACGTGTACGTGCAGACGGTGATCCGCGACGACGTCATCGGGCAGATCCCGCTGCAGCGACTGCAGGACGTGTGCGACTACCACTCGACGGTGACGCAGGCGGCGCAGACCGCGGCGCGGTCAGGGGTCGGAACGCTGGTCATGACGCACATGGTCCCGGCCCCGCCACCGGGCGGTGAGCAGGAGTGGATCGACCTCGCCGCGCAGCACTTCGACGGCACGATCCTGGCGCCGCAGGATCTGGCAACGATCGAAGTCTGAACCGGCCCGTTCAGCTCGGATAGGTTGGGTTCGTCGAACCAACCCGGGGGTGTCCAATGTCCGTCCGTCGCCAGCCGAGCCTGATCTGGAGGCTGTTCGTCCTCGTGGGGATCGGTTCGCTCACCGCCCTCTCGTTCAGCGACCAGGCGTGGGAGGCGGTCGAAGATGCCGTCGGCGACACGGTGCCGCGGAGCACGATCCGCTCGATCCTGCTCGGCACCCTCGGACTCCACTCGATCGAGGCGCTGCTGGTGTGGCGCTCCACCCGCCGCAGGGGTGATGCCGGACCGTTCCGCTGGGCGTCGGCCACCTTCATCTGGGGCTTCCCGGTCATGCGGCGGCTTCGCACGGCCCGCAAGGCCGAGACCATGGCGCTCGAAGCGGTCGCCCTCGCCGACGAGGCGCTGATCCTCGCGGATGCGGCCTGAGCACTAGCTCGCCCGGCGCGACCCCAGGGCCGCCCGCCCATCAGTAGTGCCAGGGGAACCCTGACCAGTCGGGGTCCCGGCGCTCCAGGAACGAGTCGCGACCCTCGGCCGCCTCGTCGGTCATGTACGCCAGGCGGGTCGCCTCGCCGGCGAACACCTGTTGGCCGACCAGTCCGTCGTCGATCAGGTTGAAGCTGTACTTCAACATCCGTTGGGCCGTCGGCGACTTCCCCATCACCTTTCGTCCCCACTCGAGCGCGACGCGCTCCAGCTCCGCGTGGTCGACCACCGCGTTCACCATGCCCATGCGGTGAGCGTCCTCGGCGGTGTACTCGTCACCCAGGAAGAAGATCTCCCGAGCGAACTTCTGGCCGACCTGCCGGGCGAGGTAGGCGGAGCCGAACCCGCCGTCGAAGCTGGCGACGTCCGCGTCGGTCTGCTTGAAACGGGCGTGCTCTCGACTGGCCAGGGTGAGATCGCTGACGACGTGGAGGCTGTGGCCACCGCCCGCCGCCCAACCTGGCACCACGCAGATGACGACCTTGGGCATGAACCGGATCAGGCGCTGCACCTCCAGGATGTGCAGACGACCGGATCTGGCCGGGTCGATCGCCGCCGCGGTCAGGCCGGGCTCGCCGGTCTCGTCGTCGACGGTGTAGCGGTAGCCGTCGCGACCGCGGATGCGCTGGTCGCCGCCGGAGCAGAACGCCCAGCCACCGTCCTTCGGTGACGGGCCGTTGCCGGTCAGCAGCACGCAGCCGACGTCGGAGCTCTGCCGGGCGTGGTCGAGCACCCGGTACAGCTGGTCGACGGTCCGGGGGCGGAACGCGTTGCGCACCTCTGGTCGGTCGAACGCGACGCGCACCACGCCCACGTCGACGGCCCGGTGGTAGGTGATGTCGTCGAGGTCATCGAAGCCCGGCACCGGCGCCCACGCGGCGGGGTCGAAGATCTCGGACACGGGATGCTCAGGTTCGGGGTGGCCAGGTGCGGGGTGGTCAGGTACCGGGTGGTCAGGTACCGGGTGGTCAGATGCAGCGTTCGCTGCTGCGCCGTCGGACATGGCCGCAGTCTGTCAGCCAGCCCGCTGAACCTCGTTCTCGGACCACGGCGTCCTCGGGACACCGGTGGGTGCCAGCCGACACCAGATGTCCAGAGCTCAGGTTCGATCGAGGTCGAACCCCTCGTCCTTCCAGCCCTCGATGCCGCCGATCATCTTCTTGACCGGCCGACCGAGCGCGGCGAGGCGCATGGCCGCCTTGTCGGCCCCGTTGCAGTGCGGCCCGGCGCAGTACACGACGAAGAGGATGCCATCGTCGAACTGCTCGAGGTTCCGCTCCACGATGCGCCGGTGCGGCAGGTTGACGGCGCCGGGCACGTGGCCCGCGTCGAACTGCTCCGGACTGCGCACGTCGAGCACGACGAACCCGGCCGCGCCGCGGCCGTCGGGACCGATCGACTCGTGCACGTCCCAGCAGTCCGTCTCGTGCTCGAGCAGTGCGGAGAAGTGCTCGAGCGCCTCGGCGGGCGGCGCTGCGGGCACCGCCGTCACCGCGTTCGTCATGCGACCGGCGTCGGGGAGGTCCACCATGGCGCGCAGTCTGGCACCGGCGGGGTCGGCGTCGAGCAGGAGTTGGCGATCCGTCAGCCGGCGCCGAACCAGCGGCCGATCGCGTCGAGCACGGCCGGGTCGTCGGGGTCGCCGACCGCGGCGACGTGACCGTCGGGACGGACGAGGACGGCCGTCGGCGCCGGCACCGCGCCGACGACGGGCAGCTCCCACGGCCCATCGGTCGCGGCACGCACGGTGTCGACGCGCCCACCGGCGTCGGAGTGGAGCGGCGCGACGGTTCGATCCGACGGCGGTCGGAGGTCGAGGAGGAGCGGACGAGCGCCGTGCAGCAGCTCGTACACGCGGGTCGCGCCCGCATCGGTCCGCAGGTCGAGGTCGGGCATCCGCCGACCGACGAGCGGGTGGAGGTCCATCTCGCCGTCGGGGTCGGCCGCGTCGTCGGGCGGAGGGTCGTGGACGGTGTCGTAGCGCACGTCCAGCCCGGACATCATGGCGGCGATCGTCCGGCGGGGCTGGTCCATGGCGAGCAGGTCGCCGAGGACGTCGCGCAGCGCCAGGTGCCCGTCGTCCGCACCGGCCACCGCGACCTGCGCCCGGGTGTTGTGCAGGACCCCGGCCCCGACCGGATGGCGCTCGGCGTGGTACGTGTCGAGCAGCGACTCGGGTGACCGCCCGTCGACCACCTGCGCCAGCTTCCACCCCAGGTTGACCGCGTCCTGCACACCCACGTTGAGGCCCTGGCCGCCCTGCGGCGGATGCACGTGCGCGGCGTCGCCGGCGAGCAGCACCCGTCCGGAGCGGTAGGTGGCCGCTTGGCGGGTGGCGTCGTCGAAGCGGGAGATGCGGATCGGGTCGTGCGCGCCGAAGTCGCTGCCGTAGGCCGCCACGAGCGCCGTGCGCACGTCGTCCATGGTCGGCGGTCCGGCGTCCTCGTCAGGCACGTCGACCAGCACGACGCCGTACGGGCTGCCGCCCCGCTCGCGGTCGACCGGGCCGATGCCGCCGCCCTCCGGGCGCATCCCGACGGGCGGCTCGTCGGTCATCTCGACCTCCGCGAGCAACCAGGCGGTCGTGGCCGCCGTGCCGGGGAACTCGATCCCCGACGTCTTCCGCACGACGCTGCGACCGCCGTCGCAACCGACCACGTACCGGCCTCGGACGGTGCGGCCGTCGGCCAACGTCACGACCACGCCGTCGTCGTCGATGTCCTCCGAACCGATGGCATCCGAACCGATGGCATCCGAACCGGTGGCATCCGAACCGGTGACGCCGACGACCTCGCCCCGCACGAACGGCACGTCGAGCTCGTCGACCCAGCCGGCGAGGATCCGCTCGATGTCGCGCTGCCACAACGCCAGGCCGTACGGGTGTCGGGTCGGGAAGTCGGAGATGTCCATGCGGATGCCGGCGAAGCCGACGATCTGCATGATCTGGCCCTCGGCCAGGAAGCGGTCGACGACGCCGCGCTGGTCCAGGACCTCCAGGGTGCGGGCGTGCAGCCCGCCGGCCCGGGAACCGTCGAGCTCTTGGTCCGGACGACGTTCGATCACCACCACGTCGGTGCCGGCGAGTGTCAGCTCCGCGGCCAGCATCAGGCCGGTCGGTCCCCCGCCCACGACCACCACCGCGTGCTCCGCTGCCCTCGCTGCTGCGCCCACGACTCAGTCCTCGTTCCTGCGGTCCGTCGCCGCCGATCGAACGGCGGCTTGACATCCTCAGCACGATCGAGGTCCTTGCAGCAAGACCCCCTCCGAGCGGTACGGTGTCGGTGGCGGGCGCGGGAGCGGGATCAGTCCTCGGGGGCGATCGAGGCGAAGGCCCGGGCCCGGTCGAGTTGCGCCGCCCGGGACGTCGGATCCGACGAGCCGACCAGGACGTAGTCATCCGCGAGGTCGGAGCGAAGCTCGTCGCCGTCGAGCATCCACGCCTGCACCAGCCGGCGGGGCACCCGCACCCGGTCCGGGCGCTCGTAGGTGCCGAACAGGTGGTCCCACACCGACGTCGTCACCCCGTGGTTGGACCGGGGGTGCCCGAAGTGGTGGTGGAAGTGGTGGCGCCGGAGCCAGCTCGAGTACCAGCCCCTGGGGCCGCGCAGGTGCGCCACCGCGTGCTGGTGCTCGTAGCCGGCGTAGCCGACGCACCAGCCGACGCCGAGGGCGAGGCCTGGCGCACCGAGCACCAGCCAGCCGACGGGGGCCCAGAGCAGCGCGCCGACCAGGATCACCCCGGCCCAGCTCAGCAGGTGGGTGGAGGAGAACGACCAGCCCGAACCGACGTGGTGCTCGAGGTGCTCGCGGCTCATGATTCCCCGGCCGTTCAGGGCGTGCATGGCGAAGCGATGCAACAGGTACTCGGCGAGGGTCCACAGGCCGGCGCCGACCACGGCGGCTGCTGCTGCGATCAGGATCGGGTTCACGGGAGGGCTCCAGGTCTCAGTGTGGCGGCCAGCCGAGGGCGGCGGCACGGGCGGCGGACAGGTCGTCGGCGTCGGCGCCCCACCCGGCGAGCAACGCAGCGGTGAGCTCCCGGCCGAGGACCGTGCCCGTCGTGGGCAGGCCCATCACGAGGCCGTCGGTGAGCAGCGCGCCGTTGAGGGCGACCACCCACGAGATCGTGCGGACGAGGTCGCCGTCGGCCGGCTGGCCGAGCGGATCCACCGCATCGCCCGCGGCGTCGAGCGCTCCGACCTCGGCGGCGTGGACGAGCAGCTGCCGGGGCACGTGCAGCACGGCCATGGCGGCGGGCACGACCGACGCGACGTCGTCGGCGTCCTGGCCGCCGTCGGTCACGAGGAGGCGCTGCTGGAGCTGGAACTCGCGCGGGTGGCGCTCGGGGGCGGCCAGCAGGAGCTCGCCGAACGCCCACAGCCGGGCGAGCGCCCCGACGTGCGGGGTCAGCCGCTGGCCCGCGGTCCGGGCGTCCCAGTCGGCCACCGCGTCGGCGGCGACGTCGCCGAGGATGGCCAGCGCTCGGGTCTGCAGCGCGGCCAGCAGCGCGCTGCGGGACGGGAAGTACGTGTAGAGCGACGCGGTGGCGTAGTCGGCGACGTCGGCCAGCGCAGCCATGGTCAGTCCCTCGATGCCGTGCTGGGCGACCAGGTCCGCGGCGAGGTCGAGCAGGTGGTCACGCCGCGCCTCGCGCTTGCGGGTCCGCCGGTCCGGCGTCGGCTCGGCTCCGACGACGACGACTGCTGCTGCTGCTGGCGACGCATCGACGATTTCCGAAGGCACATCGGAAAACTTCGCACCATCGCTCCACTCCGTCAAGTCCCAGCTCGATCAGGGCTCGAGCAGCTGCCGGAGGCGCTCCGCCAGGATCACGCCGTCACCTTCGATGTGCACCCGCTTGTGGCGCGACGTGCGGCCGGCGACGATCGCGACGTCTGACCGCGTCACGCCGAAGGCCGTCGCGATCAGCCGGCAGACCGCCTCGTTGGCCCGACCGTCGGCGGGTGGCGCCGACACACGCACCGCCAGCGCCCCGCCGTGGTCGCCCTCGAGCGCGTCACGACGACCGCCTGGCCGCACGTGCACAGCGAAGGTCATCCCGGTGGCCACCGGCCGGTCACCCTTGCGACGACCGGGACGAGCACACGACACGCGCCTCGTCTCGCCTCGTCCGTCTCGTCCGCTCAGACCCCATGGATGGCAGCCACGACGTCGGCGACGAGGTCGTCCGGCGGCCCGTAGGGCATGTAGGTGCACACCCGCGTCGCGTGGGCGCCGTATCGGTCGCCGACCTGGGCCGCCACCTGCTCGGGCGTGCCTCTCACGGCGACGGTCGACAGCACGTCGTCGTCGATCAGATCGCCGAGCGCGTCCCACCTGCCCTCGCGGGTCAGCTGCTGGGCCTGCGGCTGCAGGTCGCCGTAGCCCGCCATCTCGAACACCGGCCGGTACGACGGGGTCGACACGTAGAACCCGAGCAGCGCCCGACAGCCGGCGTCCGCGGCGGCCTGCTCGTCCGGCGTCCGACCGCTGCAGACGATGAGCTCGGGCAGGATCTCGACATCCGCGAGGTGTTCCGGCCGCTTCGCCCGACCGCGCTCGACTGCCGGGAGCGTGGCCGTGGCGAAGAACTCCTCGGAGGTCACCGGCATGACCGCCAGCGCGTCGGCGACCTCCGCGGCGAGGGAGGTCAGTCGCGGGCCGAGTGCACCGACGGCGATCCTCGGCGGGCCCGACGGGTGCGGCGGAGGGGAGAACATCGGCGACATTTTGGTGTGGGTCCGGTACGGGCCCCGATGATCGAGCGGCACGCCCTCCTGCCACGTGCGGAACACCGAGCGCACTGCAGCCACGGTGTCGCGCATCCGCTCCACCGGCCGCTCCCACTGCTCGCCGAAGCGTCGCTCGATGTGCGGTCGGACCTGCGTTCCCAGCCCCAACGTGCAGCGTCCGCCGGAGAGGACGTGCAGATCCCACGCCGCGTGCGCCATGTGCACGGCGTTGCGGGGGAAGGCGATCGCCACGTTGGTCATCACCGACAGGTCGGTCGCCGCCGCCGCGAGGGCGAGCGGGATGAACACGTCGTGGGGACCCTCGAACGTGAACACGCCGTCGACCCCGGCGGCTTCGAGCCGGCGGGCCTCATCGGCCGCACCGGCGAGCGAGTAGACCGCGGCGAGCACCTGCATGCCGCCATCCTGCCCGTTCCTTCCGGTGGATGTGTTCAGGTCCACAAGTGGGAGCGAATCGCCGGGATCCTGACTCGCGGACCCCACACCGAACTTGGGCACCAGCGACCAACCAGTCGTCGCCTGTGCCCAAGAACGCCGTCGCGCCACGACCCCGGACCGGGCGATCGCCGTCAGGGAGGGGCGGGCTGGGCGCCGCGGAGGAGGCCGCCGGGGCGGTCGCCGGTGGGCTCGTCGTCGATCGCGACCGGCACGCCCGCGACGACGGTCGCCCCGTAGCCCGACGCCCGCTGGATCAGCCGCCGGCCTCCCGCCGGCAGGTCGTGCACCATCGCCGGCGGGGCGATGCGCAACCCGTCGAGGTCGATCACGTTGAGATCGGCTCGATAGCCGGGAGCGACCACGCCCCGGTCGTCGAAGCCGTAGAGCGCCGCGGTCCGGCTCGTCTGCATGGCGACCACCTGCTCGAGGTCGAAGCGCTCGCCCCGGTCGCGGTCTCGAACCCAGTGCGTGAGCATGTAGCTGGGCAGACTGGCGTCGCACAGGACGCCGCAGTGCGCACCGCCATCACCCAGGCCGAGGACCGTGTCGTCCCGGTCGAGCATCTCCCGCATGGCCCCGAAGTCGCCGTGGGTGTAGCCGAGCAACGGGAAGTACAGGAGCTCGGTGCCGTCGCGGCCGAGCATGAGGTCGTAGGTGACCTCCTCTGGCGTACGACCCTGACGCGCCGCGATCGCCGCCACGCTGCGCTCCGGCGAGGGCTCGTAGTCGGGAGGATCGCCGAGCGGGAACAGCTTGTGGAAGCTCGACAAGAGGAACGCCCCGAAGCCGGAGCGCTGCACCGTCTCGGACAGGATCGCCTGGCGGACCTCGGGGGTGCGCAGTGCGGCAACGCGCTCGGGCAGCGGCAGGTCGGCGATCGCCCGGTAGGCCTGGTGCGTGATGAACGGGTGGACCGACGACTGCCATCCGAACAGCAGGCAGGCCGGCCGGCCGGCGACCTGCGGGACGATCCGGGCACCGCTCGAGTTGGCAGCCTCCGACAGCTCCAGGTAGGTCCGCCAGTGCTCGGGCCGCAGGTCGTCCTGCAGGCACCCGAACGTCACCGGGCGACCGGTGCGCCGGGACACCTCGGCCATCCACTCGAGCTCCGCGGCCGGGTCGATCATGTCGCTCGCCACCCCGAACACGCCGGCGCCCGCGGCGCCGAGGGCGTCGCCGATGCCGAGCAACTCCTCCACAGAGGCGGTCGTGCCGGCGGCCAGCTCGCCGTCCTTGGCCCGGTGCAGGACAGTCCGGGTCGTCGTGAAGCCGACCGCCCCGGCACGCAGGCCCTCCTCGACCAGCTCGGACATGCGCGCGATGTCCTCGGCCGTCGCTTCCTCGTTGGCTGCGCCTCGCTCCCCCATCACGTACCCGCGCACCGCGCCGTGCGGCATCTGTGCGGCGACGTCCATCACGCGGGGCATGGAAGCCAGCTCGTCGAGGTACTCGGGGAACGACTCCCAGTTCCAGCTGATCCCCTCGGCGAGCGCAGTGCCGGGGATGTCCTCCACGCCCTCCATCAGCTGGATCAGCCAGTCACGCCGTCCGGGGTCGGCCGGGGCGAACCCGACCCCGCAGTTGCCCATCACGATCGTGGTGACACCGTGCCAGCTCGACGGCGTCATCTCCGGATCCCACGTCGCCTGGCCGTCGTAGTGGGTGTGGATGTCGACGAAGCCGGGGGTGACGAGACGCCCGTCAGCCTCGATCTCACGAGCGCCGGTCGCTCCCTCGCCCGGTGCCACGACGTCGACGATGCGGTCGCCGTCGATGACGACGTCGGCGTGCCGCGCCGGCGCCCCCGTGCCGTCGGCAAGCAGCCCATTGCGGATGGTCAGGTCGGCCACGTGGTCCCCCCGGATGTTCGTGGATCGGTCGTGCTTCCCCGTCAAGCTGGTCGAGCGGTGATCAGGTCCAGCGCGTTGTCGTGCAGCACCATGCGCTGGTCGGCGGGCGGGAGCTCCTTGACCTCGGGCAGGTAGTCGAGCGGCTGGGGCATGCCCTCGATGTGGGGCCAGTCCGAGCCGAACACCACACGGTCGGCGCCCATGAGGTCGACCACCTCGACGACGTCGTCCTCCCAGAACGGGTTGATCCACACCTGGCGGCGGAACAACTCGATCGGATCCTCAGCGAAGTAGCCCGTCATCTTCCTGGCCATCGACCGGACCTTGCGGAACAGGTCGGGCAGGAACTCGGCGCCGTTCTCCACCGAGACGATGCGCAGGTTGGGGTACCTGGCCAGGTGGTTCTCGAGCAGCATCGACGCCAGCCAGTCCTTCACAGCCTGCTCGATGGCGAAGAACTTGATCGACGGCTTGAAGCCGTCGGAGAACGCCGCGGAGAAGCCGTCGGGGGCGTACCCGTTCGAGCTGACGCCACCGTCGCCGGCGTGCAGCACGAGCGGCACGCCGGACTCGTCCAGCAGCTCCCAGAACGTGGCGTAGCGGTCATCGAACGGTGAGCACCGGCCGAGCACCGTCGTCGGTGCCGCGGGTCGGGTGACGATCAGCCGGGCACCGGCGTCGAGCGCCCACTCCAGCTCGACGACAGCCCAGTCCGGATCGGCGAGCGTGATGTACGGCGCTGCGAAGATCCGGTTGCGATACGAGAACCCCCAGTCCTCCTCGACCCAGCGGTTGAAGGCCCGGAACATCACGCAGTTCGCCTCGGGATCGCCGGTGAGCAGCTCCTCGTAGATCATCCCGAGGGTGGGGAAGATCCAGCACGCCTCGAGGCCCTGCTGGTCGAGCACGGCGATGCGGGCGTCGCGATCGCGGTACTCGGGCCGGATCGGCTCTCGCTCGGTCAGGAACGACAGCGGGTCGCGGCCGTCGGGGTTGCCACGGAAGTAGTCGTGCATGGCTCCGGAGCGGGCGATCGGGTCGAACGTGGGGTTGGTGACCGCGCGGCTGACCCGGCCGCCGACGACGTGGTACTTGCGACCGTCGATGTCGCACCACTGGACCGTGCGCTGCGCCCAGACCGGGTCCAGGTGACGGGTGAAGGCGTCGAGCGCCTCGTAGTAGTGGTTGTCGGCGTCGATCACCGGATGGTCGAGCTCGCTCACCGCTGGCCCCCTGGTCCGACCGGCCCAACTCCGACCGGTACCGACAGCGTCGCACACTCCGCCCGCTTCGCGGGAGCCGTCCACCGGTGGCGCGATCGCAGGAGGATCGCCTGGCCGGTCGATCTCAGGTCACGGCAGGGGGTGCCGTCCCCGACGTGTCGGCGGGCGAGTCCTCGCCCGTCGTCGCCGCTTCGACGGCCGTGCCGGCCACGGATTCGGCCGGCTCGAGCGCAGCAGCACCCGCTCGGGCCAGGACCTCGATCACCGCCAACGCCACGAGCGCACCAAGGGCGATCCACAGCACAGCGCCGGCCGACGGCTGACCGAGCAGCAGGAACGCGCCGAGTGCGGCGACGGCGACGACGACCCGAAGCGCGATCGCGTTTCGGGCCACGAACGCGGGGACGGGTCCGAGGTCGACGCCGGTTCGGTCGACACCGCTGCTCGCCGCGCCGAACAACCGCGCCATCGCGCTCCGGAACCGAACCGCCGGCCCGCTCGGACCGCTGATGAGCGCAGCGAGCAGCACCAGCAGGCCGAGCACGAGCACCATGCGGCCGCTGCCACGGAGGAACCGGGTGATCGTGTAGAAGAACGCCTCGTTCGCCGGGATCGACGTGCCGGTCGGCAGCGCGTCCAGGTACATCGTGCGTCCGACCGCGATCGCCACCAGCATCCCGAAGCTGGCGATCACCCAACCGCCGGCGGCGTGCACCAGGCCCTTGCGTCGGTCGGGGGCCGCGGCGATGCCCGCGCCGAGGATGAGCAGCGTCAACCACGGCAGGATCGTGACCAGCCGGTCGAAGATGCCGAAGGCTGTCTGGACCTGGGCGAGGGTGTCGGACTGCATGACCTCGAGCTGCACCTTCGGCACCGTGATGTTGTCCACGAAGGGCACCCCGGCATCAGCCAGCCTCGACTGCACCTCTTTGAGCGTGTCGGAGAGATCGATCTCCACCACGCCCTTCTTGCCGTTCGACACGGTGAGGACGTCCACCACCTGCTGCTGGGCGATCCGGTTGGCGTCGTCCCAGAGCTTGGCGACCCGCTCACTCGTCACCACCCGGCCGATGACCTCGTTGATGAGGTTCTTCAGTCCTGCGGTGATCGGCGCGGCCAGCATCGTGGCCTGGTCCGGAAGGACCTTCTGCACCTCGGCACCGAGGTCGACCCGTTCGTACAGCGCGTTCTCGAGGCGCCGCTCGATCGCCTGCTGGATCGCTGGGTCGCGGATCAGCGGCGACACCGTCTCCACGTAGCGGTCCGTGTCGGTGATCGTGCGGTTGATCCAGATCGACATCACCGACACCGGCACGAGCAACGACCCGACGACGATGAGCACCCACGACGCGAACCACCGGCCGCGGTGCCGGGGCCCGGTGACCGCGCCCGCGTCGACCATCTGCTCGACCGCCTGGAGCTGCCCTTCCAGTCGGGCGTTCTCTTCCCGGAGCCGGGCGACCTCGCTGCTCAGCTCGCCAGAACCACCAGAACCACCAGAACCACCGGGGGCAGCGTCGTCGACCATGCAGCGACGCTACCGCCGGGTGTGTGCCGACGTGCTCACCCTGGCGGGGTGAACCCGAACGCGACGACGGCGGGATCCCGACCAGCGTCGGGATCCCGCCGTCGTCGACAGTTCGGTGTGGCGCGGTCCGGGGTCAGACGGCCCGGACGTTCTGGGCCTCGTCGCCCTTGCGACCGGGGCCGACCTCGAACTCGACCTTCTGGCCCTCTTCGAGGTTGCGGTAGCCGGAGCCCGCGATCTGGGAGAAGTGCACGAAGATGTCGCCACCCTCGTCGTCACGGCTGATGAAGCCGTAACCCTTCTCGGAGTTGAAGAACTTGACGGTTCCGGTTGCCACGGTATGACTCGTTTCTCCCCGTGCTCCGGGGCCTGATTGCGCAACGGGGTGCCGATGTGCCGGCACCCCGAGGACTAGCGGTTTGCTGTGGGTCGTTTGCTGCTCGGGGGTGCCTCGTATCGAAGCCACCCGGGCACCACGACTCTACCGCAGGCGGCCAACCGTGCGACCCCGCTGCACCTATCAGCGACCGACATGTGCGTCGGCCGCATCGAGCGCTCGGTCGATCGAGGCGAGCCCGAGCAGCAGATCGTCGTCGGAGATCACGAGCGGCGGCGCGACGTGCAGCCGGTTGAAGTGGGCGAACGGCCAGACGCCCCCCGCCTTGCACGCGGCCATCACCTCGCCCATCGGAGCGGCGTCGGGACCCGCCGCGTTGAACGGCACCAGCGGCTCGCGCGTCGCGGGGTCGCGGACCAGCTCGATCGCGAAGAAGCAGCCGAGCCCACGGACCTCTCCCACCGACGGGTGCCGCTCGGCGATCTCTGCAAGCGTCGGGCGGATCACCTCCTCACCCAGGCGACGAGCCCGGCCGACGACGTCGTCACGCTCGAAGATCCCGATGCTGGCCACAGCGGTGGCGCACGCCAGTGGATGGCCGCTGTAGGTCAGCCCGCCCGGATAGGCACGCTCAGCGAAGGTCGCTGCGACGGCGTCGGAGATGAGGACGCCGCCCAACGGCACGTAGCCGGAGTTCACGCCCTTGGCGAAGCTGAGCAGGTCGGGCACCACACCCCAGCGGTCGACGGCGAACCACTCGCCCACCCGACCGAAGCCGACCATCACCTCGTCCGCGATCAGAAGGATGCCGTGGCGGTCGCAGAGCTCACGAACGCCGGCCAGGTAGCCCTCCGGCGGGATGAGCACGCCGTTGGTGCCGACGACGGACTCCAGCACGATCGCCGCGATCGTGTGGCCGCCCTCCATCTGGATGACCTCGGCGAGGTGCGCGAGCGACCGTTCGCGCTCCTCCTCGTCGGTGGTCGCGCCGAACGAGGACCGGTAGGTGTACGGCCCGAAGAAGTGCACGACACCCGGCGCGCCCGGCTCCGACGGCCACCGGCGCGGCTCGCCGGTCAGCGTGATCGCCGTCGACGTGGCGCCGTGGTAGCTGCGGTAGGCGGCGAGCACCTTCTGACGACCGGTGTGCAGGCGAGCCATCCGCACCGCGTTCTCGTTGGCCTCGGCGCCGCCGTTGGTGAAGAACACGCGGTTCAGGTCGCCGGGGGCGCGTTCGGCGATCAGCCGGGCCGCCTCCGTGCGCACGTCGTTCGCGAACGGGGGTGCGACCGTGCAGAGCACGTCGGCCTGCGCCTTGATCGCAGCCACCATGTCGGGGTGCTGGTGACCGAGGTTCAGGTTGACCAGCTGCGACGCGAAGTCCAGGTAGCGGTTGCCCTCGTTGTCCCAGAACCAGGCGCCCTCACCGCCGGCGATCGGCAGCGGTGAGATCAGGTCCTGCGCCGACCAGGAGTGGAACACGTAGCGACGGTCCTCCGCCGTGCTCGCGGCGTTCGAGGTGGCTGCATCGGTGGTGGTCACGGAGGCCACGATAGGACTGCGCTGCGCCGCCAACCGCCTCGTCGCAACGTGCCGGTGGTGCTAGCCATCGGGGCAATGGCTGATGCACCGGTCCTGCTGGTCGACGACGCAGAGGGCGTCCGGACGCTCACGTTCAACCGCCCCGAGTCGATGAACGCCTTCGATCAGGCGCTCTGGTACGCCACGGCCGCAGCGCTCGACGACGCGGCGACCGACGACGACATCCGCTGCGTGCTGCTCACCGGCACCGGTCGGGCGTTCTGCGCCGGCCAGGACCTGGCGGAGATGGCGGATCCGAGCGTCTTCGTCGACCAGGAGCCGGGCTACAACGTTTTCATGCCGGTGCTCGAGGCGTTCCCCAAGCCGGTCGTGGCAGCGGTCAACGGCGTAGGGGTCGGCATCGGCCTGACCATGCTGCTGCACTGCGACATCGTGCTGATCAGCGACACCGCCCGCCTCAAGGTCCCGTTCATCTCCCTCGGCGTGACCACCGAGGCGTCGGCCAGCCTGCTGATGCCGGCGGTGATGGGATGGCAGCGCGCGGCGGAGGTGCTCTACACGGAGCCGTGGATCGACGCCGAGCAGGCCGTGGCCGACGGCATCGCGCTGCGGGCGGTGCCCCATGATCGGCTGATGGGTGAGGCCCGGGCGATCGCCGGCCACATCGGCGGCCTGCCGCTCGGACCTGTCGTGGCCACCAAGGAGCTCATGGTGGCCAGCCGGCTCGACGCCGTGCGCTCGGCTCGGCTCCGCGAGCTCGAGGCGTTCCAGGACCTCGTCGGAGCGATGATCGACGGCTGAACGACGGCCTCGCGTGGGCCGATCGACTCTGGATGCTCAACTTCGACCCGCGACGATCCGTAACCCAGAGCGTGAGGATCCGTCCCGTCGTCGCAGCCACCGCCATCGTCGCGGCCGTGACGTTGGCGTCCTGCGCCGCTGCGCCGCCGACGACCGAGGCACACCCCGCTCCGCCGGCCCCCGCCAACCCACCGACGGGCGACGTGACGCTCCCGTGGACGACGGTGCACTCCGGCGACGCGGACGGCTTCGACATCACGCTGCGCTTCAGCGCGACGATGCCCGCCGACCACCTCGACGCGGTCATCGCCGCGTTCCGGGCTGCGGCGACACGCTGGGAGCAGGTGATCACCGCCGACCTCGCACCGGTGACCTACGTCGGGTTCAACGGGTGCTGGGGGTCGGGACCGACCGGCACCATCGACGACGTGACCATCGACGTCACGATCGCCGCCGTCGACGGACCGGGTGGCGTGCTGGGAGCCGCAGGGTACTGCCGAAAGGACGGGACCATGCCTCGGGCGGGCGCGATGAAGTTCGACAGCGCGGACCTGGTCGCCATGCTGCAACTCGGCAACTTCGACCGCGTCGCCATCCACGAGATGGGACATGTCCTCGGCATCGGGACTGCGTGGGCGCCCGCAGGGCTGCTCGACACGTCCAACGGCTCAGACCCCCGCTTCACCGGCCCGAACGCCGTCGCCGAGTGGAACGCCATGACCGGCGGCTCGGATGCCGGCGTCCCCGTCGAGGCGACGGGCGGTTCGGGCACCGCGCTGGCCCACTGGCGGGAGGCAACGTTCCGCAGCGAGCTGATGACCGGTTGGATCGCTGCCGGAGCGTCGCCGCTCAGCAGGTTGTCGATCGCAGCGCTCGCCGACCTCGGCTACACCGTCGACGTCACCACAGCGGATCCGTACGTGCTCGGGCCGTCGATCATCGACCTCATCGCCGGCAACCCCTCGGTGCTGCACTCCGACGACGTCGAACACGGTCGATTCGTGCTCTTCGGTCCCGATGGCCCCATCGGCACCGACTGACAGTGACAATGGTGAGTGGGGCCAGCGCCCCGATCGACGTCGTGCGACGGGCGGGTGTCGACGACTCGGCAGTAGCGTCACCTACGTGATCGACCTCACCGTCGCGGCCATCCCGTTCTTCTTCGGATCGATGGGCGCGGAGGCCGCGTACCAACGTCGCCGTCGAGAGCTGACCGGAGTTCCGACCGCCGGCGACTACGAGCGCAACGACACGATCACGAGCCTCACGATGGGCACGCTGAGCCTGGCGATGCCGTTCGTGGCCACTCCCCTGTTCCGCCGCTTCGACGTGCTCGACGGCCGGTACCGCCGGATCGTGCTCGGCATCGCCGGCGGTGCCGCGGTGGCGACCGTGGCCGCCGACGCGATCGCCCGAGCCCGGGAGCTCGAGGCGGGCGTCGTCGACGACCCGCAGCCATCTCGGGACGGGGCGCGTCGATCGGCGACGGCAGATGTCCCGAGCACCGACCAGCAGCCGACTCGGGACGCGGCGGTGCTGCCGTCCGACGGCTCCCGTCGACCTCGTCGCTCCGGATGGCGACGCTTCGCCGGCCGCTCGTCGGTCGTCGCGATCGCCGGAGTCGCCGCTGCTGCTGCCGGCACGTGGAGCGCCCGCACCACCGGCAAGCGCCTGTTCCGCCACCGGGTCCTTCCCGACCTCGGGACGGGGCTCGGCGCCACGATCGCCGCGGTCGCCGCGTGGGACTTCATCTACTACTGGAACCACCGGTTCATGCACTCGAGCCGGTACCTCTGGGCCCTGCACGTGGTCCACCACTCGAGCGAGCGCTACAACCTGTCGACCGCGCTGCGGCAGTCGGTCGGCGACGCGCTCGGCATGTTCGTGCCGTACGGAGCGATGTCGCTCCTGGGCCTGCGACCCGAGATGGTCGAGCGGGCACGCGGGATCAACCTGATCTACCAGTACTGGATCCACACCGAGACGATCCCCAAGCTCGGACCGCTCGAGAAGGTGCTCAACACCGCGTCGCACCACCGGGTCCACCACGGCTCCAACCGGAGGTACCTCGACCGCAACCACGGCAGCATCCTGATCATCTGGGACCGGATGTTCGCCACGTTCGAGGAGGAGGACGACGACGAGCCGGTCGTCTACGGCCTCACCAAGAACATCGACACGTTCAACCCGCTGAGGGTCGCCACCCATGAGCTGGTCGACATCGCCACCGACGTGGCCGGCTCGGACACCTGGTCGGATCGCTTGTCCTACGTGCTGCGGGGCCCCGGTTGGGCCTACGAGCGACACCGCGAGCTGGGAACGGTCGACGCGCACCGATCCGAGGAAGCCGCGCCGATCGCCGGTTGACCGACGGGGCCGGCTTCAGAACTGGCCCTGCGCCACCTCGATGCGCCCGTCGGTCGCGGCCTGGGCGAACGCCGCGTAGTCCTGGTGCACCTGGCCGGCGTACGCGGCGGAGAACTGCTCGATCGAGCAGTCGAACTTGTCGCCCTTGCCGAGGTAGGACGAGATGGCGATGCGCGATCCCGACCTCGCGTGCGCACGAGCCAACGTCCAGGCGCACAGCAGCAGGTAGTTCTCGGTCATGGCGACGCCGATCTTCTCCAGGTTGACCGACCCCTTCATGTCGCGGAACTGACGGATGTAGAAGTCGTGGTGACCCACGTTCGACCAGCCGAGGAACTGGTCCGACGCGGCCTGCATCAGGTGCTGACCCACGACCACCCGGTGCCCCTGGTTGTCGTAGGCCGTCTCCTCGACGTAGGGCTCCACGACGGAGCGCTCGGCCTCCTTCACCTGCAGGATCATGAGGTCGTGGTCGTCGCGACCGCGGACCAGCGCGATGTAGCAGCGGGTGCCGACGCTGCCGACGCCGACCACCTTCAACGCCACGTCGATCAGCTCGTAGCCGCCGAGCAGGACCTGCAGGTACTCGGGGACGGTGTCGAGGTAGTCGCCGAACAGCGCGATCACGTTCTGGTGCATCACCGCGGCCTCGTCGGCGGGCAACGAGTCGTCGAGGCGCATCACGAGCGGTGGTTGGTGGACGAACCGTCGTCGACCGTCGAGCACCTCGGTGTACTTGGTGATCGCCTTGGTCACGTCGTTGAGGCGTGCCTTGCGGAACTGACGCTCCACGAGCGCTCGGCTGTCGGCGTTGGCGAGCGCGAGGATCTGCTCGTCGGTCAGCCGCGAGTACCAGACGTCCAGACGACCCTTGCTCGCGAGGTCCGCCATCGACAGTCGGTAGCCGAGGCCGACGGAGCGGGCGAGGCGCCGCTGGACGCTCTCGTCCCACCCCCGGTCCGACGCCATCAACACCGCGCTCACCGCGAGCCGCTTGACGTCCCACTCCCACGGGCCCGGATGGGTCTCATCGAAGTCGTTGCAGTCGAAGACCAACGAGCGTTCCGGCGATCCGAACAGACCGAAGTTCGACAGGTGCGCGTCGCCGCAGATCTGCGCGTTCAGGCCGGTCGTCGCTGTCGTGGCGAGGTCCGTGGCCATCACCGCCGCCGACCCCCGGTAGAAGGCGAACGGGCTGGCGAGCATCCTGGCGTGACGGACCGGCACCAGGAACGGAAGTCGGTGCTGCTCCTGGTTGGCCAGGATGGCGACGGCGTCCCGGGCGTCGGTGAGCTGCCACTCCGCGTGCGCGGTCCGGGGGCAGAGGCCTCGACGGGACCGCCCCCACTGCTGGTGCTCATCGGCGTCGGGATGGTCCTTGGCCGACGTCCCCGGCGCTGGTGTCGTCGTCGTTGAGGTCACCGGATCAGCCTACGGTCCTCCGCCGGGGACGCGACCCGGACCGTTGGGCTCGGCTACCGTCGCGGCCCTGATGGCGGGAACCGTGGTGCTGCTCGACGCCGACACGGTCGCCGGCTGGCGGCGGGCCACGCCGTCCCTGCAGCAGTTGCACCGGGCGATCGGCGACCTCCGCTCGCAGCACCCCGACGTCACCGTCGCCGTGGTCGCCGACGCCTCGATCAAGTGGGCCCTGCCGGCGGAGGAGCAGCCGGCGTTCGAACACGACATCGTCACCCGAGCGGTCGTGTGCGCCCCCGCCGGCACCCGCGACGGCACCTACGGGTGGATGCTGGCGGTCGTCGAGCGCGCCCGCCGGGACGCCGATCGGGTGGTGGCGGTGACGGACCGGGCGCTGACCGGCGTCCCCGTGGTCCGACTGACCCAGGTCGACCGACGGTTCCGCTTCGACCTGGCCGGCGCGGCCGTCGTGGACGTCAAGCCGTCGAACCCTCACCGACGCCGCGGTCGTTCGAAGGGCTGAGTCGTTCGAAGGGCTGAGTCGCTCGACGGGCTGAGTCGCTCGACGGGCTGAGCACCGCCTCTGCACGGGTAGGAGCAGAACGGGCTCAGGGACGGGCGGTCATGTCGGAGCGGGCGCAAGGCATCCAGTCGTCGTCGTCGGGAACCAGATCGCTCGCGGCGGGTGGACCCCACGATCCCGGCGAATAGCCGATGATCGCAGGCGGGTCGACGAGCAGCGGCTGCACGACTCGCCACGCCTCCTCGACGGTGTCCTGGCGTGCGAACAGGCGGGAGTCCCCTTCGATCACGTCGCCGAGGAGCCGCTCGTAGGCCGGCGCGCCGCCGAGCGCGTGGCGACTGTCCACGTCGAGGTCGACGGTGCGGCTCGCCATCTGCTCACCCGGCACCTTGGCCTGGACCTCGACGCGGAGGAACTCGTCGGGGCCCAGGCGGAAGCGGAAGCGGTTCGGCTCGGGATCGTCGACCGGGCCGGCGAACAGCGGCCGAGGCGGCTCACGGAGGGTGACGACCGCCTCGGTCGCGGTGATCGGCAGCGACTTGCCGGTGCGGATCAGGAACGGCACACCGGCCCAGCGCCAGTTGTCGATCTCGAGTCGCATGGCCACGAACGTCTCGGTGTCTGATGTGGGCGCCACGCCGGACTCCTCCAGGTACCCGTCGTACTGACCGCGCACCACGGTCACCGGATCGACGACGCGGGTGGCCTTGAGCACCTTCGTGTACTCATCTCGGAGCGCATCGGCCTCCTCCGACACCGGCGGTTCCATGGCCAGCA
>Ga0209477_1000490_pt1 | contig 24569 bp, 21 predicted proteins | sample KloWWTupernatant_FD_187180 | JGI IMG/M metagenome (GOLD analysis project Ga0209477, IMG submission 187180) | Active sludge microbial communities from Klosterneuburg, Austria, studying microevolution and ecology of nitrifiers - Klosterneuburg... | ecosystem: Engineered > WWTP > Aerobic digester >... | reverse complement strand
CAGGGGCGGATGAGGTCCGCCACCGCGCTCACGTAGTCGCTCGCCGCCACCACCGGCCGCCCGTCCGCCGGCAATTGCCGCTCGATCCACGACGCCTGCGCAGCGCCGCCCAGCCGGGAAACGCGCGACAGGGCCATCGCCTCCCGCCGCAGCTCCGTGAAGCTCGTGACCGAATGCACCTCCGCGGCGACACCCCAGTCGCGCTCCAGAAGCTCCGCCGCCGCGAGCGCTTCCCCCAGGATCGTCCCCGCGCCCAGCAACCGCACCTTCGCCCCCGCCGCCTCGCGCACGCGATGCATGCCGCGCAGGATTCCCTCCCGCGCGCCATCGGGCATCGACGGCTGCGCGTAGCCCTCGTTCATCACGGTCACGTAGTAGAAGACGTCCTCCTGCGCCGAGAGCATGCGGCGCATGCCGTCCTCGAGGATGACCGCCAGCTCGCAGGCGTACGCCGGATCCCAGGCGCGGCAGTTGGGCACGGTGGAAGCCACGAGGTGGCTCGTCCCGTCCTGGTGCTGCAGGCCCTCGCCCGATAGCGTCGTGCGCCCCGCGGTGGCGCCGAGGAGGAAACCGCGCGAGCGCGAATCCGCCGCCGCCCAGATGGCATCCCCCACGCGCTGGAAGCCGAACATCGAGTAGTAGATGTACATCGGCAGCATCGCGTGGCCGTGCGCGGAGTGGCTCGTGGCCGCCGCGACCCAGGAGGCCACCGCGCCCGCCTCGTTGATGCCCTCCTCGAGGATCTGGCCGTCCACCGCCTCCTTGTAGAACGAGAGCTGCTCGCGGTCCTCGGGCTGGTAGAGCTGGCCCAGCGGCGAGTAGATGCCGATCTGGCGGAAGAGATCCGCCATGCCGAAGGTGCGCGCCTCGTCGGCGATGATGGGCACGATGCGCCGGCCGATCGCCGGGTCCTTGAGGAGCGCGCCCACCATGCGCACCAGCGCGACGGTCGTGGACATCTCCTTGCCGCCGGCCTCCAGCGCGAACTTCGCGAACGCCGTGGCCGCGGGGGTGGCGAGCGCCCCGGCCGTGGCCACGCGCGCGGGCAGGTAGCCGCCCAGCTTCTCGCGCCGCGCGTGCAGGTAGGCCATCTCCGGGCTCTCGCGCGGCGGGCGCACGAACTCGCAGGCCTCGACCTGCGCATCGGTGAGCGGCAGCGCGAAGCGGTCGCGGAAGGCGACCAGCTCCTCGGTGTCGAGCTTCTTCTGCTGGTGCGTGGTCATGCGCCCCTGCCCCGCCGAGCCCATGCCGTAGCCCTTCTTCGTCTGCGCGAGGATCACCGTGGGCTGGCTCTCGTGGCGCGCCGCGTGCCAGTAGGCCGAGAAGATCTTCACCGGGTCGTGCCCGCCGCGGCGAAGCCGGTCGATGTCGTCGTCCGACAGGTGCGCGGCGAGGCTCTGCAGCTCCGGGTAGCGGTTGAAGAAGTGCTCGCGGTTGAAGCGCCCGTCGGTGGCGGCGTAGGTCTGGAACTCGCCGTCCACCGTCTCCGCGAAGCGCTTCTCGAGCAGCTGGTTCGTGTCGCGCGCGAAGAGCGGATCCCAGTCGCCGCCCCACAGCACCTTGATCACGTTCCAGCCGGCGCCGGCGAAGAGGCCCTCCAGCTCCTGCACGATGGAGCCGTTGCCGCGCACCGGCCCGTCGAGGCGCTGCAGGTTGCAGTTGACCACGAGCACGAGGTTGTCCAGCCGCTCGCGCGCGGCGAGCGACAGGCCGGCGAGCGACTCGGGCTCGTCCATCTCGCCGTCGCCCACGAACGCCCACACCTTGCGCCCCGCCGTCTGCGCGTGGCCGCGGTGCTCGAGGTAGCGCATGAAGCGCGCCTGGTAGATGGCGAAGAGCGGCCCCAGCCCCATCGAGCCCGTCGGGAACTGCCAGAAGCCCGGCATCAGCCACGGGTGCGGATACGAGGAAAGGCCCTTGCCTTCCGTCTCGCGGCGGTAGTTGTCGAGCTGCTCCGCCGTGAGCCGGCCCTCGAGGAAGGCGCGCGCGTACACGCCCGGCGCCGAGTGCGGCTGGAAGTAGACGACGTCGCCCGATTGCCCGGCGCGGAAGAAGTGGTTGAAGCCCACCTCGAAGAGGTCCGCGGCCGAGGCGTAGCTCGCGATGTGCCCGCCCAGCTCGCCGGAGGCGCGGTTGGCGCGCACCACCATCGCGAGCGCGTTCCAGCGCACCAGCGCCGAGACCCGGGCCTCGATCTCGAGGTTGCCCTGGTACGGCGGCTGCTCGTCCAGGCCGATGGTGTTCACGTAGGGCGTGGCGAGCACCTGCGGCAGCGGCACGCGGCGCACGCGGGCGTGCTGCAGCAGGCGCCTCAGGAGGTAGGTCGCGCGCCCCTTGCCCTCGGAGGCGATGAGGGCGTCGAGCGCGTCCATCCATTCGCCGGTCTCGAGCGGGTCGGCATCGGGCTCGAAGGGATCGCTTGCCGCCTTGGCGTTGTCCGCGTCCATGGGCTGGGAGGGTCGTTTGGCGTAGCCCCGAGCTTACCCCCGGCGCGCGCCGCCCGCCACCCCGAGGTCAAAGTCCTATAGTGGACTATTGTGCATTGCAGCGTTGACACGCCCGCCGCGAGAGCATTAAGGTGCCGCGAAGTTCTATAGAGGAGTTTGCATGCCCCGCGCCATCGTCCTCCACCGCGGCGACAACGTCGCAACCCTCATCGACACCGGGCAATCCGGCGAGACCTGCACGCTGCAGGGAGAGTCCGCAGGGGAGGTGGTGCTGCTGCAGGCGGTGCCCTTCGGCCACAAGGTCTGCGTGCGCGCCACGCCCGCAGGGGGCGACATCCTCAAGTACGGGCAGGTGATCGGCAGGGCCGCCCGCGCGCTTGCCGTCGGCGAGCATGCGCACGTCCACAACGTGGAGTCGGCGCGCGGGCGCGGCGACCTGGCGGAGGGCAGGCCATGACACGCACGTTCCTGGGTTATCCGCGCGCCAACGGCGCCGTCGGCGTGCGCAACCACGTCGCGGTGATCTCGGTGATGGACAACTGCAATCCGGTCACGCGCGCGATCTGCCAGGCGGTCGACATGACGCTGCCGGTGACCACCCTCTTCGTGCGCGGCCAGTACGGCCACGACCTCGAGGTCGCCTTCAACACGCTCGCCGGCATGGGGCGCAACCCGAACATCGCCGCCGTCCTGCTGGTGGGGCTCGAGGAGCAGACCACCGAGGAGGTCGCCCGGCGCATCCGGCCGGCCGGCAAGCCCGTGGAGTCGATCAACCTGCAGCCGCACGGCACCATCAACGCGGTGGCGGAAGGCACGCGGCGCGCGCTCAAGCTCGCGCTCGCCGCCTCGGCCGCGCGGCGCGCGCCCTGCCCGGTCTCCTCGCTGCTGGTCGGCGTCGAGTGCGGCGGATCGGACACCACCTCGGGTCTCACCTGCAATCCGACGATCGGGGCCATGGCCGACCGGCTGGTCGGCGACGGCGGCTCCGTCATCATCTCGGAGACCTCGGAGTTCCTGGGCGCCGAGCACCTGTTCGCCGCGCGCGCCGCGGACCAGGCCGTCGGCAAGGCGTTCGTCGAGGCGGTGACCCGCCTGGAGCGCGAGGCGGTGAGCCGCGGCATGGACATCCGCGGCACCAATCCCACGCAGGACAACATCCGCGGGGGCCTCACGACCATCGAGGAGAAGGCGCTGGGCGCCATGGCGAAGGCCGGAACCACGCCCCTGAGGAGCGTGCTCGCCTACGGCGAGGCGCCCGCCGGCAAGGGGCTTCACTTCATGGACGCGCCGGCGCCGGCGGTGGAGAACCTCACCGCCATGGCCGCGGCCGGCTGCCAGCTCATCTTCTTCGGCACCGGCGTCGGCAACCCCATCGGCAACATGGTCGCGCCCACCGTGAAGGTCTGCGGCAACGTGAACACGCTGCGCACGATGGCGGACAACATCGACTTCGACGCCAGTGCGATCCTCGAGAAGGGGTCGAAGGCCGGGAGCGTCGGCGAGCGCCTCTACGACTTCGCGATCGAGGTGGCCTCGGGCACGCGCACCACGAGCGAGCTGCTCGATGTTCGCGAGACGGCGATCAGCCGCTTCGCCCCCACCATCTGAGGAACGCGCCCCTTGACCAAGCTCGAGCGCATCTGCGAGTCCATCACCCGGCGGATAGAATCGGGTGCCCTGCGCGAGGGCGATCGGCTGCCCTCCGAGGAGCAGCTCGCCGCCCAGCATCGGGTGAGCGTGGGGACCGTCCAGAAATCGCTCGATCGCCTGGAGCACACGGGGCTGGTGACGCGCGAGCACGGGCGCGGCACCTTCGTCACCGGGTCGAAGGTGCGCACCTCGGACGTGAGCTACCTGCGCTTCCGCGACGCGAGCGGCCGGGAGGTTCCCAACTTCATCCACCTGCGCTCGGTGAAGAAGCTCAAGCGCCGGGGGCCGTGGTCCGATTTCCTCGGCGCCGTGCCCGCCTACGTGCGCATCGAGCGCCGGATCAGCGTCGGGGGCGAGCTGGACCTGCACAGCGCGTTCTGGCTTCGCGAGGCCGAGTTCGCGCGCCTGAACGGCAAGGACCGCGGCATGCTGGAGAAGAACCTGCGCGTGCTGCTCGGCCAGAAGCTCTCGCTGCCGACGCTGCGCGTCGACCAGTGGATCCGCTTCGAGCGCCCGCCGCAGGCCGTCGCGCGCATGCTCGGGCTCGCCAAGGACCAGCTGGGATTCGTGATGGAGATGCGGGGCTACACCCTGCGGGACCGGCCGCTGTACTACCAGTGCGTGTGCGCCGGCCCGTTCTCGAAGAACCTGGAAATCGTACGCTGACGGCGGCAGCCGCCGCCGTCTCGCGGGACCGAGGCCGCCTTCGTCCGCGGTCGAGCAAGGACAGCAACGAGGGAGAGCTGCAATGAACGCGACAGCGGTCGACAGTGGGAACCCGGCGGCCGGCGGCCCGGTGCCGTTGCTTTCGGTGGACGGCGTGACGCTGCAGTACAAGACGCGCGACCACCTCGTGACCGCGACCTACCGGGTCAGCTTCGACGTGTTCCCGGCCGACCGTTTCGTGCTGCTCGGCCCGTCGGGGTGCGGCAAGTCGACGCTGCTCAAGGGCGTCGGCGGCTTCATGAAGCCGGTGGAGGGCACGATGCGCCTGAAGGGGCGCGTGATCGACGCGCCGGGCCCGGACCGGATGATGGTGTTCCAGGAGTTCGACCAGCTCATGCCGTGGAAGACGGTCCTCGCGAACGTGATGTTCCCGATGCGCGTGAGCGGCGCCTTCCCGCGCAACGAGATCCGCGACCGGGCGATGGCGGCCATCGAGAAGGTCGGGCTCAGCAAGTTCCGCGACGTGCACCCGCACATGCTCTCCGGCGGCATGAAGCAGCGCGTGGCGATCGCCCGCGCCATGGCGATGGAGCCCGACATCCTGCTGATGGACGAGCCCTATGCCGCGCTCGACGCGCTCACTCGCCGCCAGATGCAGGAGGAGCTGCTGCAGCTCTGGGACGACACGCGCTTCGCCGTCCTCTTCGTGACGCACTCGATCGAGGAGGCGATCATCGTGGGCTCGCGCATCCTGGTGCTCTCGCCCCACCCGGGGCGCGTGAAGGCCGAGCTCAACGCGCACCAGTTCACCCACACCGAGCAGGGCAGCGCCGAGTTCATGGACCTGCACCGGCGCATCCACAACATGCTGTTCGCCGAGCGCCTCGAGGCGCAGGCGATCAAGGAGGCCGGCCATGGCTGACCCGCGCGAGAAGCCGCTGCCGCCGCTGCGGCTCGAGATCGAGAACAAGTCCCTGGAGTCCGGCCAGATCGGGGAGGTCCAGGTGCCCCTGTCGGCGTGGGAGCGCGTGGTCAACCTCGACTGGGTGCGCCGCCTCGCCATCCTGGTCATCCTCGCCCTCGCGTGGGAGATCTACGGCCGCCACCTGCAGAACCCGCTGATGGTGCCGACGTTCTCGAACATGGTCACCGCCCTCTGGGACGCCACCGTCCACGGGCCGCTGCTCGAGCGCATCTACACGTCCATCCGGGTCCTGCTCATCGGCTACGCCTGCGGCGTCGGGCTGGCGGCGGTGTTCACCGCGCTGGCCGTGTCCACGCGCGTCGGCACCGACCTGCTGTCCACGCTCACCGCGATGTTCAACCCGCTGCCCGCCATCGCGCTGCTGCCGCTGGCGCTGCTGTGGTTCGGCCTCGGCGTGCCCAGCCTGGTCTTCGTGATCATCCACTCGGTCCTCTGGGCGGTCGCGCTCAACACGCACTCGGGCTTCCTGTCGGTGTCGGAGACGATGCGCATGGCCGGCCAGAACTACGGGCTTCGCGGCGTGCGCTTCGTCGTGCACGTGCTGATGCCGGCCGCCTTCCCCGCGATCCTCGCCGGGCTCAAGATCGGCTGGGCCTTCGCCTGGCGCACGCTGATCGCCGCCGAGCTGGTGTTCGGCGTGTCGTCGCGCTCCGGCGGGCTGGGCTGGTTCATCTTCGAGAACCGCAACCAGCTCGAGACGGCCTACGTGTTCGCGGGGCTCACGGCGGTGATCATCATCGGCCTGCTGGTCGAGAGCGTGATCTTCCGCAACATCGAGGTGCGCACGGTCCGGAAGTGGGGCATGCAGCACTGAACCAGCACATGCGCCGGCGGCTCGGCCGGCGCAAACGACGAGGAGAAGACGACATGGAAGAGCCGGGCTTCATAGTTCACCACAAGGGCGACAGCCTGGGCGTGGTGGTCGTGGAGGGCGTCAAGGCGGGCCAGAAGCTCAGCGGCTGGATCATGGACAGCAACGAGACCATGGAGCTCACGGCGGCCGCCGACATCCCGCTGGGCCACAAGGTGGCGCTGGTGCAGCTCAGGAAGGGCGACACCGTCCTCAAGTACGGCAACGACGTCGGGCGCGCGGTCGAGGACATCGGCGTGGGCGGCTACGTCCATTTCCACAACATCAAGAGCAAGAGGTGGTGACATGAAGCACGACTCCTTCTTCGGCTACCGGCGCGCCAACGGCCGCGCCGGCATCCGGAACTACGTCCTCATCCTGCCCGTGGACGACATCTCGAACGCCGCCTGCGAGGGCGTCGCGAACAACGTGCACGGCACGATGGCGCTTCCGCACTCGTATGGCCGCCTGCAGTACGGCGAGGACCTCGACCTGCACTTCCGCACCATCATCGGCTGCGGCGCCAACCCGAACGTGGCCGCGGTGCTGGTGATCGGCATCGAGCCGGGCTGGACGAAGCGCGTGGTCGACGGCATCGCCGCCACGGGCAAGCCCGTGCACGGGCTGCACATCGAGGGCAAGGGCGAGCTCGCGACCATCGCCGAGGGCTGCCGCGTGGCGCAGGAGTTCGTGCAGTACGCCACGGAGCTCCAGCGCGAGCGCATTCCCATCGAGGACCTCTGGGTGGCGACCAAGTGCGGCGAATCCGACACCACCTCCGGAATCGCCTCGTGCCCCGCGGTGGGCAACCTCATCGACAAGCTCGACGCGCGCGGCATCACCAGCTGCTTCGGCGAGACGACGGAGATCACCGGCGGGGAGAAGCTCTGCGCCTCGCGCGCGGCGAACCCGGAGGCGGCCGCGAAGTTCATGAAGGTCTTCCAGGCCTACCAGGACGAGGTCATGCGCTTCAAGGTCGACGACCTCTCCGACAGCCAGCCCAGCAAGGGCAACAAGGCGGGGGGCCTCAGCACGATCGAGGAGAAGGCGTTCGGCAACCTGCAGAAGATCGGCGAGAAGGCCATGTACATCGACGTGCTGGCACCCGCGCAGGCGCCGACCCGGGGCCCGGGGCTGTACTTCATGGACACCTCGAGCGCCGCGGCCGAGTGCCTGCCGCTGCAGGCGGCGGCGGGCTTCGTCCTGCACCTCTTCCCGACGGGCCAGGGCAACGTCGTCGGCAACCCCATCATGCCGACGATCAAGCTCACGGCGAACCCCAGGACCGCGCGCGTCATGAAGGAGCACATCGACCTCGACGTCTCGGACGTCCTCAGGAGGAAGATGACGATCAGCGAGGCCGGGGACGCGCTGATCGACATGGCGGTGCGCACCAGCAACGGCCGCCTCACCACCGCGGAGACCCTGCGCCACCGCGAGTTCGCCATGACCAAGCTGTACCGCAGCGCCTAGCACCCGCCCCCGCCGGCCCCACCCCGCAAGGGGAACGGGCCGGCAGGCTCCCCCCGGGCCGCCGGCCCGGCCACGATGATCCGACAGGAGGCAATCCGTGAATACCAGCGCTGGCACGACGCGACGTGAGTTTGCAAGGCTCGGTGTCTTTCTCCTCGCCCTCGCCGCGGGCATGGCCGCCATGCCGGCCGCCGCCCAGGCGAGCGAGATCCGCTTCGCGAAGGGATTCGGCATCCCCTACCTCCCGGTGATCATCCTCGAGGAGCAGGGGCTCGTCGAGAAGCACACGAAGCTGCTCGGGCTGCCGGAAGCGAAGGCCAAATTCATCCAGCTCGCGAGCGGCGCGGCGATGACCGACGCCCTCATTTCCGGCAACCTCGAGTACGCGACCGGCGGCCCCGGCCCGCTGCTCACCGTCTGGGACAAGACGCGGGGCAACCTCAACGTCCGCGCCATATCGGCGATCAGCTCCATCCCCGTGTACCTCAACTCCATCAACCCGAAGGTGCGGACCATTCGCGACTTCAGCGACGCGGACCGCATCGCCGTGCCGAGCGTGAAGATCTCGACGCAGGCGGTCACCCTGCAGATCGCGGCGGAGAAGGAGTTCGGGCGCGGCAAGCACGACGTGCTGGACAAGCTCACCGTCTCGATGGCCCCGCCCGACGCGCACAACGCGATGATGAGCAAGGGCACGGAGATCACCGCGAACTTCACCAGCCCGCCCTTCATGTACCTGCAGCAGCGCAACAACCATGCGCATCCCGTGCTCAGCTCCTACACGGTCATGGACGGGCCGACGACGTTCATCCTGATGTGGACGACGCAGAAGTTCCACGACGCCAACCCCAGGCACCACCAGGCCGTCCTCAACGCGCTGGAGGAGGCGAACCGGTACATCAAGGAGAACCCGCGCGGCGCGGCCGAGGCCTTCATCAAGAACCAGAAGTCGAAGCTGGACCTCGCCTTCGTGCAGGAGATGATCGCCAATCCCGAGAGCATCTTCACGACCGCGCCGCAGAACCTGATGAAGTACGCCGACTTCATGTCGCGCATCGGCTCGCTCAAGCAGCGGCCGGCGGGCTGGAAGGACCTGTTCTTCCCCGAGGTCCACGACCGCCAGGGAAGCTGAGGCCCCATGCGCTTCTACGACACCACGGCGCTCTCGGACTGGCTCGCCGGCGCCTTCGCCGCGTGCGGCATGGCGCCGGACGCGGCGCGGGCGGGCGCGCGCGTGCTGGTCCGCACCAACGCGCGGGGCGTCGAGACGCACGGCGTTTCGCGCGCCCTCGTCTACGTGCAGAAGCTCAGGTCGGGCGAGCTCGCGCCGCGGCCCGAGGTCCGCTACGAGGACCGTGACGGGGTGCTGCACTGCCACGCCGGCTGCGGGCTGGGCCAGGCGGTGGCCCCGCAGGTCATCGACGAGGCCGTCTCCCGCGCCGGGCGGGCGGGCTTCGTCCCGGTGATCATCCACGACGTCGGCCACCTCGCGGCGATCGGCATGTTCGCGCTGCAGGCGGCCGAGGCCGGGATGATCGCCTTCATCGCCCAGTCGACCCCCCCGATCATGGCGCTGCCCGGGTCGACGCGGGCCGCGATCGGCAACAATCCGCTCGCGTTCGCGAGCCCGGTGGCCGGGGGGCCGCCGCTGGTGTTCGACATCGCCGCCAGCGGCGTGGCGCGCGGCAACGTGCTCGCCGCCGCGCGCGAGCAGCGCGAGATCCCCCTCGGGTGGGCGATCGACGCCGAGGGCCGGCCGACCACCGACCCGAAGGCGGCGCTGAGCGGGGCGATGCTGCCCATGGCCGGCCACAAGGGGATCGGGCTCGCGATGATGGTGCAGTGCCTCGCGGGCAGCCTCAGCGGCGCGCTGCCCGCGTCGGTGACCGGCGCCGCGCCCGGCAGCGCCCCGTCCCGGGTCGGCGCATTCCTCTTCGTCGCCAACCCGGACCTGGTCGCGGGCCGCGCCGCCTACGACGCGCACATGGCCGGCTGGCTCGAGGCGTACCGGCAGGCCTCCGGCCCCGACGGCCGCTACCCGGGCGAGCGCGCGGCGAGGCTCGAGGCCGAGCGCGCCACGACGGGCATCCCGCTGCCCGAAGGAGTCGTCAACGAACTGCGCACGGTCGGCGAGACGACCGGCGTGCCGTTCACGCAGGAACCGCTGGCGCAGACCGCGGCGGCTTGACCGCCATCCCAAAACAGCCCCGAGGAGACAACATGAAATCGACCCTACGCAGCATCAGCACCCGCGCCGCGGCCGCGCTGGCCACCCTCGCCTGCGCCGCGCTCGCTTCCGCGCCCCTGCACGCCGAGGTGAAGGAAGTCCGCGTCGCCAAGGGCTTCGGCATCGGCTACCTGCCGCTCATCGTGATGGAGCACGAGCAGCTCTTCGAGAAGCACGCCAAGGCCGCGGGCCTTTCCGACAGCGCCGCGAAGTGGCTGGTCATCGACGGCGGCACGACGCAGGCGCAGCTGCTCATCGGCGGCAACCTCGAGGTTTCCTCCGGAGGCCTCGGCCCGCTTGTCACCATCTGGGCGCGCACCAAGGGCAACCTCAACGTGCAGGGCATGGCCTCGATCAACTCGATGCCGCTCTACCTCAACACCATCAATCCGGCCGTGAAGTCGATCAAGGACTTCACGGACAAGGACCGCATCGCCCTGCCGGTGATCAAGTCCTCCATCCAGGCGGTGATCCTGCAGATGGAGGCCGAGAAGGTCTTCGGCGCCGGCCAGCAGAACACCATCGACCGGCTGACGGTGTCGATGGCGCACCCCGACGGCACCTCGGCGCTGCTTTCGGGCAAGACGGAGGTGACCGCGCACCTTTCCGCGCCGCCGTTCCAGTACCAGCAGCTCAAGGACCCGAAGGTGAAGCGCGTGTTCAGTTCCTACGACGTCGTCGGCGGGCCGCACACCTTCAACCTGATCTGGACCACGAAGAAGTTCCGCGACGAGAACCCGAAGACCTACTCGGCCTTCCTGGCCGCCCTCAACGAGGCGATCACCAGGATCAACGCCGACAAGCCGAAGTACGCCAAGGTGTTCGTGGACTTCACCAAGTCCAAGCTCGCGCCCGAGTTCATCCTCGAGATGATGAACGACCCGCAGATCCGCTACACCATGGCCCCGGAAGGCACGATGCGCTTCGCCGCGTTCCTGCACAAGGTCGGCACCATCAAGGAGTTGCCGGGAAGCTGGAAGGACATGTTCTTCCCCGAGATCCACAACCTGCCGGGCAACTGACCGCGGCGGGCCCGGGGAGACGGACATGGCGGAAGTGGTGATCACCGAGTTCATGGACGCGGCAGGCGTCGAGGCGCTGAAGGGCTTCGACGTCCTCTACGACCCCGCGCTCGTGGACAAGCCGGAGGAGCTGCGCGCCGCGCTGGCCGACTGCCGCGGGCTCGTCGTGCGCAACCGCACGCAGGTCCGCCCGCCGCTGCTGCAGGCCGCCCCGCGACTCGAGGTCGTCGGGCGGCTGGGCGTCGGGCTCGAGAACCTGGACCTCGCGGCCTGCGCCGTCCGCGGGATCCCGGTCCTGCCCGCCACCGGCACCAACGACGAGACGGTCGCCGAGTTCGTGATGGGCGCGATGCTGGTGCTGCTGCGCACGGGCGCGTTCCACGTGACCGCCGAGGTCGTGGCGGGGTCGTGGCCGCGCACGCGCGTCATCGGCGGGCGCGACGCGAAGGGGCTCACCCTGGGGCTCGTGGGGTTCGGCGCGATAGCGCGCCAGGTGGCCCGGCGCGCGCACGCCTTCGGCATGCGCGTGCTGGCATCCGACCCCTTCGTCGCCGCGGGCCACCCGGCGTGGTCGGAGCTCGGCGTGGAGCGGCGCGAGCTCGCCGCGATGCTTCCGGAGACCGACGTGCTCAGCATCCACGTCCCCATGACCGACACCACGCGCGGGATGCTCGATGCGCGTGCGCTGCGGTCCCTGCCGCAGGGCGCGTGCGTCGTGAACACCGCCCGCGGCGGCGTGCTGGACGAGGCGGAGCTGGTCGCGCTGCTGCGCAGCGGCCGGCTCGGCGGGGCCGCGCTCGACGTGGTCGCAACCGAGCCCCTGCCCGCGGGCAGCCACTTCGAGGGCGTGCCCAACCTGGTCCTGTCGCCGCACGTGGCGGGCATCACCCGCGACGCCAACCACCGCGCCAGCATGCTCACCGCGGAGAATGTCCGGCTCGTCCTCGAGGGAAAGGCGCCCCGGGTCGCGGACGCTGCCAGGAGCAGCTCCGCCTGAGGCTCCCGGCGCCCGTCAGCGGGCGTCTTCCAGCACCAGGTCCGCGGCGCGCTCGCCGATCATGATCGACGGCGCATTGGTGTTCGAGGACGGGATGGTGGGCATGACCGAGGCATCGGCCACGCGCAGCTTCCCGACCCCGTGCACGCGCAGCCGCGCGTCCACCACCGAATCCGATGCCGGGCCCATGCGGCAGGTCCCGACCGTGTGCCACGCGGTCTGGCCCGCCCCCCGCGCGTAGTCGAGCAACGCCTCGTCGTCGCCGACCTCCGGCCCGGGCCGCGTCTCGCGCACGACCAGCGGCCGCATCGCGGGCGCGGCGGCGATGCGCCGGATGAGCCGCAGCATCGCGAGGCCGGTGCGGCGGTCGTGCTCGTCGGTGAAGTAGCGCGGCTCGATGCGCGGGTGCTCGCCGGGGTCCCGCGAGCGCACGTGGATGGAGCCGCGCGAGCGCGGGTGCAGCTGGAAGCCGCCGATCGAGAACCCGGGGAAGGGATCGATGCCGGCGCCGGGCGATCGCGAGTACCGGTCCTTGCCGCTGATGTGGTAGATGCGGATCATCACGTCGGCCCGGTCGAGGCCGGGCGACGTGCGCGTGATGGCGTGCGCCGTCGACGACGTGCCGGCCATCAGCCCCTTTCGCGTGAGCACGTACTGCATCCCGACCAGCATGCGCCGGCCGAAGCTGCGCACGACGTCGTTGATCGTGATGGGCAGCGTGCATTCGTAGGTGCACCGCAACTGCAGGTGGTCGATGAGGTTCTCGCCCACCGCGGGGAGGTCCGCCACGACGGGGATTCCCGTGGCCCGCAGGCGTTGCGCGCCGCCCACCCCCGAGAGCTCGAGGATCTGCGGCGACTGGATGGCGCCGGCGCACACGATCACCTCTCGCGCGGCCGTGGCGACCTCGAGGCGCCCCGCCTGGCGGTATTCGACGCCGCTGGCGGCCGTCCCCTCGAAGAGCACGCGCGTGGCCAGCGCGCCGGTCTCGATCGCGAGGTTGGGGCGCCGGCGCGCCTCGCGCAGGTACGCCACCGCCGTGCTCCAGCGCAGGCCCCGGTGCGCCGTCTGCTCGAGGTAGCGCACGCCCTCGTAGCCCGCGACGTTGTAGTCGGCGGTCTCGGCAATGCCCGATTCGACGCACGCCGCGACGAATCCGTCCGAGAGCGCGTCGCGGTCGCGCGCCTTGCGGTCGGTGATCCGCAGCGGCCCGTCGCGGCCGCGGCCGGGCTGGTCCGTCCAGGGGTTGTTCTCCATGCGCCGGAAGTAAGGGAGCACGTCGGCGAAGCCCCAGCCGGCAAGGCCGGAGTCTCGCCAGCGGTCGAACTCGGCCGGGTCGCCCCACACGTAGGCCATGCCGTTGAGCGCGCTGGAGCCGCCCAGCACCTTGCCGCGCGGCCAGTACACCTTCTGGCCCTTGAGCTCCTCCTGCGGCTCGGTCTCGAACTTCCACGCGTAGCGCTCGTTGGTCAGGAGCTTGCCCACGCCCAGCGGAATGTGGATCCACGGGCTGCGGTCGGCGCCGCCGCCTTCCAGCAGCAGCACGCGGTGGCGCCCGGACTCGGTGAGGCGCGCGGCCAGGGCCGCCCCCGCGGAACCGGCGCCCACCACGATGTAGTCGAATGCGCGTGCCGCCATCGCCCGCTACCCCTTCTTGTCGCGGTGCTTGAACGAGTCGCGCCGGAAGCTGTAGAGCGCCGACGGGTCGACCTGCACGTCCACGATCGCGGGCTTGCCGCAGGCGAGCGCCTCGCGCAGCGCGCCCTCGAGCTCGGCGGCGCGCTCGACGCGGAACCCCGCCGCCCCGTAGAGCCGGGCGAGCTGGTCGTAGGGCGGGTTCGGCACGTCCGCCCCGATGTAGCGCTGGTCGAAGAAGTCGCGCTGGTAGGCCTTCTCCGCGCCCCAGCAGCCGTTGTTCATCACCACGCAGACCGTGTGGATGCCGTGCTCCACGGCCGTGCCGATCTCGCTCACCGTCATCCCGAAGCCGCCGTCGCCCATGAGGCTCACCACGGTGCGTTCCGGGCAGGCGAGCTTGATGCCGAGGCCCGCGGCATAGGAAAAGCCGACGAGGCCGAAGTCGAGCGGCGTGAAGAGCGCCGGCGGCTGGCGGTACGGCATCTGGTCCGTGGCCTGCAGGCACAGCGTGCCCGCGTCCATCGTGAACATGGCGTCCGCGGGCACGGTCGCGCGCAGCGCGTGGTAGAGGGCGGCGGGCTGGATCGGGTCGCCGCGCGCCGCGCCGGTGGCGTCGCGTTCGGCGAGCAGCCTGCGCCGCGCGTCCCGGAAGGCCTGCGTGTAGGCACGCACCTCGGCCGCCGGCGCGTGCGCGGAGAGCTCGGCCGCGAGCTGCGCGGCGACCCGGCCGGCATCCCCCACGATGCCGAGCGCGATGGGGAAGAAGCGCCCGACCGCGGTCGGCTCCTGGTCGACCTGCACGATCTGCGCGGCGCGGTTCAGGTTGTCGTAGGAATAGAAGGTGGTGTTGAACCCCAGGCGCGTGCCCAGCGCGAGGATCACGTCCGCCTCGCGCGCGAGCGCCGAGGCGACGTCGTTGCCTCGCGGCCCGACCTGGCCCGCGTACAGCGGATGGTCGGCCGGTATCGCATCGCCGTGCCCGGGGGAGAGGGCCACCGGCGCGCCGAGGCGCTCGGCCAGCGCGAGCGCCCGCGCATGCGCGCGCGCGTTCTTGATGCCGCCGCCCGCGATGACCAGCGGGCGCCGGGCGCCCGCGAGCAGGCGCGCCGCCCGGGCGACGAGCTCCGCGTCGCCCGCCGCGGGGGCGCACGCGCGTTGCGAGGATGGCGGCGGCACTTCCTCCGCGTCGAACGCCTCGGCCAGCAGGTCGCGCGGCAGGTTGAGCGCCACGGAGCCGCGGCGCGGCGAGAGCGCCGTGGTGAAGGCCTCCCGCACCATCTCGGGAATGCGCCTGGCCTGCGTCACCGTCCAGGTCTTCTTCGTGACCGGCCGGAAGAGCGACTGCTGGTCGACCTCCTGGAAGGCGTCGCGATGGACGTGCGCCGAGGAGAGCGAGCCCGCGAGGGCGACCACCGGCGAGTAGGCCGCGTTGGCCTGCGCGAGCCCGGTCACGAGGTTGGTGGCGCCGGGACCGTTCTGGCCGGCGAGGAAGACGCCCGCCTGCCCGCTCGCGCGGGCGTAGCCGTCCGCCATGTGCACGCCCGTGCGCTCGTCGCGCACGCCGATGAGGCGGATCGCCTTCGAGTCGTAGAGCGCGTCGAAGACCTCCATCCCGGCCGAGCCGATGAGGCCGAAGACGTGGCGCACGCCTTCCGCCTCGAGGGCGGTCACCACCGCCTTGCCGCCGCTGGTCTTCGTCATCGCGAGGCTCCTTCCGCCGTGAACTTCCCGAACTCCTCCGCGAGGATGGGGATGGCGAGGTTGACCGAGTGGATGCCCATGACGGTCGTGAGCTGGATCGTCTCGAGGATCTCCTCGCGCGTGGCGCCCGCCTTCAGGGCGTTGGCGATGTGGCGGCGCACCCCGGGCGCATAGAGGTGCGTGGTGGCCGCGTTGATCGCCACCAGGATCAGTTCCTTGAACTTCGCCGGGAGCGGGCCGTTGCGGTGCGGCACGTCGCGGAAGCGCAGGTAGGCCTCCATGAACTGCGGGTCGAGGGCGCGGACCTGGTCCCAGAGGGGATTCCAGTCGCCGCGGCGGATGTAGTCGTCGGTCACGGGCGTCTCGTCGTGAGGCATCGTCGCTCCTCCAGGTCTGGTCGGTGTTGGTTTCACGCGGGGCCGAGAACGGCGTTCACGGCCCCCAGGTAGAGTATCCCGCCGATCGCGTAGAGCAGGCCGTAGGCGAGGCTGCGGCGCGTGAACAGCTCGCGAACCGGGACGCCGAAGTGGATGGAGGCGCTCACCACTGGCAGCGTCCACATGGAGATCGACCCGCTCAGGCCCCACGAGAAAACCGCGGTCGCCACGAGCACGGCGGGATGGATCCCGAATTCGCCGGCCGCGAGCACCGGCAGCAGGATGCCGACGCCGATCATGGGATGCAGGCCGGCCAGCCCCAGGCCCACCAGCGTGAAGACCACCGAGGCCATCAGCGCCACGCCGGAGATCATTCCCGGCGTCACGCTCGAGCCCAGGGACTGGACCGCCGGCAGCGCCGATACGGTGGCCGCGAGGATGGTCGCGCCCACGACGATGAAGAGCTCGTCGCCGAGCTTCGCGAAGCTCTCGAACGTGCGCCGCGCGACCCGGCGCGCGGCCCGCCCGCCCAGCGCCGCGGCGTAGGCCACGCAGAACACGGGGACCACGACCGCGACCGACTGCAGGCCGCCGAGTCCCAGCGCCAGGCTCGCGCCGACCACCGAGGCCACGATCACGATCGTCGGCACCACGAGCGGCCGCAGCTTCGCCACGCTGTCGAGGAAGCCCGCGCCACCGAGCGCGGGCGTATACAGCAGGTGCGAGAGCGCGAGCCCGATCACCGTGAGCCCGACCCCCACCGCCATCACCTGCCAGACCGGCGCCTGCGGCACCTGCTGGCTGGAGAAGGCGATGGCCACGAAGAAGGGCGACCACATGGCCGCCGCGCCGACGCCGCGCGCCGAGCTCGACGCGAGCAGCCGGCGCTGGCCGCGGTCGGCGTCGCGCGCGACTACCGGGGCGAGGATGGACATGGCGCCCACGTTGAGGACGGCCCCGAGGACGTGCGAGCCGTAGAGCGTGGAGTTCTGCGAGGTCGCCGCGTCGAGCCGCACGAAGCTGTCGCGCAGCCGCCCCAGGCGGGGGCTCGCCTCGACCGTCGCGCGCAGCAGGAGCACCGAAGGAAGGAAGGCGCCGAAGATCTGCGCCCGCTCGAACCCGTGCCACAGCGCCTGGGGCACTTCGTTCCACCAGGCCATCGCCGCCGAGGCGGCGACCACCACCACGAACAGCGCCCGGATGTGCCCGCCCGTGCGCATCGCCGCCAGCACGAGGAAGGCGGCGAGCGCGGTGGCGCCGGCGATCGCGAGCGCGGGGACCGGCGTCGCGATGAGCACCAGCTCGGCGGCCCAGGCGAGGCAGAGCACCACGGCGCAAACGCGGTCATGCACGTCGGCTCAGCCCGCGGCGGTCGCGAAGCCGCGGCTCACCACCTGCATCGCGAGCCCGGTATGCACGCGGCCCTCGCGGAACTCCTGCGAGCCGAGGATCGCCACGAGCGCCGGGATGTTGTGCTTCACGCCCTCGATGCGGAACTCGCCCAGCGCCCCGATCAGCCGGTCGATCGCCCCGGCGCGCGTGTCGTCGCGCACGATGACCTTCGCGAGCAGCGGGTCGTAGTGCGGCGTGACTTCGCGGCCGGGCGCGTAGCCGGTCTCGACGCGCACGCCCGTCGCGGCCGGCGGGCAGAACTCGCGAAGCGTTCCCGGCGAGGGCAGGAAGCGCCTCGGGTCCTCCGCGTAGACGCGCGCCTGGATCGCGTGCCCGGCCGGCATCACCGGCCCGGGCAGGATATCTTCGAGGCGCGCGCCGGCCGAGGAGCGCAACTGGCCCGCGACGAGGTCGACGCCGGTGATCTCCTCGGTGACGCCGTGCTCGACCTGCAGCCGCGTGTTCATCTCGAGGAAGCGGTACTCGCCGTCCTCGCCGAGGAGCATCTCGGCAGTGCCGAGGTTGTCGTAGCCGAGGCCCGCGAGCGTTCCCGCCACGCGCTCGAGGAGGGCCTCGATCGTGGCGCGGTCCACGCGCGGGGCGCGCGCCTCCTCGATGATCTTCTGGTGGCGGCGCTGCACCGAGCAGTCGCGCTCGTAGAGGTGCGCCACCCGCCCGTGCCGGTCGCCGAGGAGCTGGATCTCCACGTGCCTCGGCTTCTCGACCAGGCGCTCGAGGTAGACCTCGCGGCTGCCGAAGCCGCGCTCGGCCATCGAGGCGGCCCGCTCCACCGCCGCGAGCAGCTCCGCGGGGCTGCGCGCGGCCAGCATGCCGATGCCGCCGCCGCCGGCCGCGGGCTTCACCAGTATCGGGTACCCGATCGCTTCCGCCGCAGCCAGCATCGAGCCGGGCTCCGGCGCGAGGACGCCCGTCCCGTGCCCCACCGGCCAGCCGTGCCGGGTCGCGAACTCGCGCGCCCGCGTCTTGTGCCCCATGGCCTCGATCCACTTCGGCGCGGGGCCCACGAAGCGCATGCCCGCGTCCTCGACCGCCTGCGCGAACCCGGCGATCTCGGAGAGGAAGCCGTAGCCCGGGTGCACCGCGTCGCACTTCGCCTGCCGCGCGGTCTCGAGAAGCAGCGCCTGGTTGAGGTAGCTCTCGCGCGGTGCCGAGGCGCCGATGTGCGCCGTCTCGCTCGCCATCGCCAGCCAGGGCGCCCCGCGGTCGGCATCCGAGTAGACCGCGAGCGACGGCACGCCCAGCTTCCCGAGGGCCCGCAGGACGCGCGCCGCGACCGCGCCGCGGTTCGCGACCATCACCTTTGCGAAGATCGCCATGCTCAGTAGCTCGTCGGCCAGGCGCGCATCTGGCGCTGGCCGACGCCGCCGGTGAGCCGCAGGCGGTGCACGTCGAGCATGCGGATGAGGTAGTCGCGCGTCAGCTCCGGGCGGATCACCGACTGCACCGCATAGATCGAGGCGATGTCCCACACCTCGCTGTCGCGGCTCATCCTCTCCAGCGCCTCGGCGTGGCCGGGGTCGCCGGGATCGAGGCCGCTCACGATCTTCGCCGCGAACCCGGCGTCCATGAAGCTCACCTCGGCCGTCGGCCACGCCGCGACCTCGTCGGAATTGCGCCCGCCGCCCATGTTGAGGTAGGCCTGGCCGTAGCTCTTGCGCAGGATGACCGAGAGCTTGGGCACGGTGGTGAGCGCCAGCGCGTTCATCATGTTCATGATCTTCCCGGGCGCGCGGCGGCGCTCGGCCTCGGTGCCGATCACGAACCCCGGCGTGTCGACGAAGAGGACGAGCGGGATGTTGAAGGAGTCGCACAGGACGATGAAGCTGGTGATCTTCTCGCACGCCTCGGTGTCCATGGCCGCGCCCTTGTAGAGCGGGTTGTTGGCCACGATGCCCACGGTGCGCCCGTCGAGCCGCGCGAGGCCCGTGGTCGCGACCTTGCCGAAGCGCGGCTTGAGCTCGAAGTAGCTGTCCGCGTCGACCACGTCCCGGATGATCCGGCGCACGTCGTATACCTGCGTGCGGCTGGCCGGGAGGTGGCGCAGGATGTCGCGCATCCTCGCCCCCGAGCCCGCGGGGACCGCCCGCACGGGCGGCGCCTCGTTGTGGTGGCTGGGCAGGTAGTCGAGGAAGCGCCGGATCGCATCCAGGGCCTCCTCGTCCGTGTCGACCACCATGTCGGCGAACCCCGTCACCTCGGCGTGCAGCTGCCAGCCGCCGAGCTCCTGCGCGTCGACCTCCTCCTTGATGGCGAGGGAGGCCAGCAGCGAGCTCGACACCGCGAGCACGGCGCCCTTGCGCATCACGTTGAAGTCGGACAGCACGGCGTACCAGGACGAGGAGCCGTAGGACATGCCGAGGGTGGCCGAAGCCCACGGCGTCTCGCGCTGGCGCAGGTACTGCAGCCCGTCGTTCCCGAGGAGCGAGCCCATGCCGCGCGAGCCCATGTGGTCGGGCATGCGCGCGCCCGACGACTCGCCGAGGAACACGAGGGGCAGGCCGCGCTGCGTCGCCACCCGCCGCATGTGCGCGATCTTGCGCCCGTTGGTGGCGCCGCTCGAGGCCCCCATCACGGTGAAGTCGTTCGACACCACCGCCACCTCGCGGCCGCCGATCTTGCCGAACCCCGCGATCTTGCCGTCCGAGGGAGACCTGTCGCGATCCGGCGGGTGGGCCGATGTCGAGAACAGCCCCGACTCGATGTAGGTGCCGGCGTCGAGGAGCCGCCCGAGGCGCTGGCGCGCGTCGAGAAGGCCGGCGGCGGCCCGGCGCGCGAGCTTTTCGGGTCCTCCCATGGCGAGCGCCTTCGCCTCGCGCGCGGCGAACTCGCGCTCGAGGCGCTCGCGGCGCTCCTCGAGCGCATCGGGGGGCTTTTCGTCTGGTTCGCGTTCGGTCATGTCGGGGTTCTTCCTCGGTGTCTTCGCCCGGGCCGGGCTCGCGGCGGCCGCGCGCTCAAAGGATGTAGCGCTGGTACCTCTCGAGCGCGGACTTGGCGCTGCGCAGGCTCTCCCGGCGCAGCCGCTCCGCCTCCTCGGCGTCGCCGCGGCACATCGCCTCCAGCATCGCGACGTGCTGCTGCCGCCCCACCTCGGCCCGGCCCGGCAGGATGATGATGCGGCGTATCAGCACCTGCGTCTTCTCGTAGATCGTGTCCAGCATTTCCGCCAGCACCGGGTTGCGCGCCGCCTCGATCAGCCGGCGGCGCAGCTGCTCGTAGTGCTCGATGTACTCGTCCAGGTCGCCGCGCTCGACCAGCGCCTTCATCGGGCCGCGGTGGCGATCGAGCTCCTCGCGCCAGCTCTCGGGCGGCTCGTTCTGCGTCGCCAGGCGCGCGGCCAGCCCCTCGAGCACCTCGCGCAGGTCGTAGATGTAGAAGACCTGCGACAGGTCGAGGCGCATGACCACCGCGCCGCGGTTGGGAATGCGCTGGACCAGCCCGCGGCTCTCGAGCGAGGCGATGGCCTCGCGGATGCGCGCGCGCGAAACCTTGAATTCCGCGGCCAGGTCCGTCTCGCGCAACTTCGCGCCCGGCGCGATCTGCTGCTGCGCGATGCGCACGCGCAGCTTTTCCACGATGTCGTGGGCGCTCTTCGCGCCGCGGGGGCCCGCGCCCGGCCTCGCCGGCGCCGGCCGGCGCGGCACGGGCGAGCGGCTGCGTGTCCTGCTGGCGGGCTTCGCGGGCATTGCGGCTCCTGGATGCGGCGCCGGCCCCGGGGCCGGCCGCACCCGCACCGTACAACGCGCGCGCAAAATGTGTCAACATTCCTGTTTACAAACTCGTTGACGAAAGCTCCGGGCCCGCCGCAGAATGCCCGGCACCCGTCCCGTTCGAGGTCCCGCATGACGCCACAACCCGCGCCGACCGAGGGCCCGCTCTCCGGCTACCGCGTGCTCGAGATGGGGTCCACCATCGCCGGGCCCTTCTGCGGGCGCCTGCTCGCGGACTTCGGCGCGGAGGTGATCAAGGTCGAGCCCGCCGAGGGCGACGCCGTGCGCACGATGGGCAAGCGCTTCCACGGCAAGTCGCTCTACGCGGCGAGCATCTTCCGCAACAAGTCGCTCATCTCGGTGGACCTGCGCACGCCCGCGGGGCAGGACGTGGTGCGCCGCCTCGCGGCGAAGTGCGACGTGGTCGTCGAGAACTTCCGCCCGGGCGCCCTCGAGAAGTGGGGAATCGGGTACGCGGACCTGAGCCGGGCCAACCCCGGCCTGGTCATGGTCCGCATCAGCGGCTTCGGGCAGACCGGCCCCTACAGCGACCGCCCGGGCTACGGCGTCATCGGCGAGGCCGTCAGCGGCCTGCGCCACATCACGGGCGACCCCGACCGGCCGCCGTCGCGCATCGCGGTCTCGATCACCGACTACATCACCGGCCTCTACGGCGCGTTCGGCGCGGCGCTGGCGCTGCTCGCGCGCGGCCGGAGCGGGCGCGGCCAGTACGTCGACAGCGCGCTCTACGAATGCGCCTTCAGCTTCATGGAGCCGCACATCCCCGCCTTCGAGAAGCTCGGCCTGGTGGCGCAGCGCGCGGGATCGCGGCTGCCGGACAGCACGCCGAACAACCTCTACGTGAGCGGCGACGGCCAGTTCATCCACATCACGGCGATGGGGGACGCGGTGTTCCGCCGGCTGGCCGCGTGCATGGGCTCGCCGGGGCTGGCCGACGACCCGCGCTTCAGGCTGGCCGTCGACCGGTCGCGCAACCACGAGGCGATCGACGACCTCATCGGGCAATGGACGGGCCTGCACGCCCTGGACCGGCTCGAGTCGATGCTGCGCGCCGCCGACGTTCCCGCCACGCGCATCTTCACCATCGCCGACATCTTCGGCGACCCGCACTACGCGGCGCGCGGCTCGATCGTGCACGCGCCGGACGAGGACTTCGGCACCGTCGCGATGGCCCAGCCCGTCCCGCGCCTGTCCGGCACGCCGGGCGCCGTGCGTCATGCCGGCAGGCGCATCGGCCAGGACACGCGGCGCGTGCTCGCGGAGGTCGCCGGGCTGTCCGCCGAGGAACTCGACCGCCTCGAGGCCGAACGCGTGATCCGCACCGACCGTGCGGACGCGGCGCCTTCCCCGGACGCCCGCGGGCGCGCCGGAACGGCCTGACCGCACGGTTCGATACCCCATACCCCAGGAGGAATGCCGCCATGGCCCGCAAGGAAGTGAAGTCCGAGATCACCGGCTCGGTGTGGAAGATCGTGAAGCAGCCCGGCGACGGCGTCGGCGAGGAGGATGCGCTGATGATCCTCGAGTCGATGAAGATGGAGATCCCGGTTCTCGCCGAGGCGAACGGGACCCTCGTCGAGCTCACGGTGAAGGAGGGCGAGCCCGTCACCGAGGGGCAGCTCCTCGCCGTCCTCGACGTGTAGGGAGCCCGCGATGTCCTGGAAGCCCGAGGCCGAGGAACTCGAACTGCGCCGCCGCTACGCCGACGGACTCGGCGGCCCGGAAGCCGTCGCCACGCACCATTCGAAGGGCCGCCTCACGGTGCGCGAGCGCATCGCCGGACTGTGCGACCCCGCCTCGTTCCAGGAGGTGGGCAAGCTCACCGGCAAGGGCGCCTACGTCGACGGCAAGCTCGCCGGCGTGGTGCCGGCACCCTACGTCATGGGACTCGCGAGGATCGACGGCCGCCCCGTCGCCATCGGCGGCGAGGACTTCACGGTGCGCGGCGGCACGAGCTGGGGCAGCGACCGCCGCAAGGGCGGCCAGGGGGGGTTCGTCGAGGACCTCGCGCACGAATACCGCATCCCGCTCGTGAACCTGATCGACGGCGCCGGCGGCAGCGTCACTTCGGCCGCGCGCCGCGGCCACACCGTCTTCCCGGGCGTGCACGGCTTCGAGCGCTCGGTCCAGCTCATGGGCGAGGTGCCCGTGGTGTGCGCGGTGATGGGCACGGCCGCCGGGGGGCCCGCCGGCCGGGCGATCCTCGCGCACTGGTCGGTGATGGTGAAGGACACGAGCCAGGTCTTCGCCGCGGGGCCGCCCGTGGTCGAGCGCTCCCTGGGCCAGAAGCTCACGAAGGAGGAGCTGGGCGGCGCCCACGTCGCGGTCGACATGGCGGGCACGATCGACAACGCCGCGCGCGACGAGGCGGACTGCTTCGCGATGATCCGGCGCTACCTCTCCTACATGCCGGCCAACGTCTGGGAGCTGCCGCCGGTGGCCGCCACCGACGACCCTCCCGACCGCCGCGAGGAGGCGCTGCTGGACATCGTGCCGCGCGAGCGCCGCCAGCCGTACAACATGCGCAAGCTGGTCGGCATGGTGGTCGACCGCGACTCCACGTTCGAGATCCAGCCCACGTTCGGGCGCGCGATCATCACCATGCTGGCGCGCATGAACGGCAAGGTCGTCGGCGTGATCGCCAACAACCCGATGGTCAACGGCGGCGCGATGGACGTGAAGGCCGCGCGCAAGCAGACGCACTTCCTGCAGCTGTGCGACACCTTCCACATCCCCATCATCTTCCTCGTCGACGTGCCCGGTTTCATGGTCGGCCTGCAGGCCGAGCAGGCGGCCACGCTGCGCGAGGGGATGAAGAGCGTCTATGCGGCGCTGCAGGCGACCGTGCCGATGCTCACCGTCGTGATCCGCAAGTGCTACGGGATGGCGGGGATGGGCACGACCGACAAGAACGGGCTCGACTTCAAGATCGCCTGGCCGTCGGCGGAATGGGGGTCTCTGCCGGTGGAAGGCGGCGTGGCGGCGGCGTACAGGCGCGAGATCGAGAGCGCCCCGGACCCGCAGAAGCGGCTGCAGGAACTCGAAGCCGAGCTGCGTGCCTACGCCTCGCCGCTGCTCACCGCCGAGGCCTTCGCCGTCGAGGACGTGATCGACCCGCGCGAGACGCGCGCCTACCTGTGCCGGTTCATCGACGCGATGCAGGGCCGGCTCGCGACGACCGTCGGGGTGAAGCTGCGCGCCGGGGTGCCGCCCTAGGCGGGCTTCACGGCCGCCTTGCGGATCGCGTCGAGCGTCGTGTTCGGCGTGATCGCCTGCGGGTCGATGCGCACCTCGATCACCGCGGGCTTGCCGGACGCCACGCACCGCTCGAAGGCCGGGCCGAACTGCGCCGTCTCCTCCACGATCTCGCCCACGCAGCCGAAGGATCGCGCATA
>Ga0209477_1000488_pt1 | contig 24583 bp, 20 predicted proteins | sample KloWWTupernatant_FD_187180 | JGI IMG/M metagenome (GOLD analysis project Ga0209477, IMG submission 187180) | Active sludge microbial communities from Klosterneuburg, Austria, studying microevolution and ecology of nitrifiers - Klosterneuburg... | ecosystem: Engineered > WWTP > Aerobic digester >... | reverse complement strand
CGGACGCTCCTCAGGGACCGGTAGGAGGGTGGCGAGGGCCCTTCGTGACGGTCGCAGAGCGACCTCCTCAGGGACCAAGTAGGGGTGCGATCGTTCCTCACGGACGCTCCTCGGGGACCGTTGTGACGGGGGTGATCGTTCCTCCGTGGAAGCTCCTCAGGGACGGTTGACAGGGTTGCGCTTGCTCTCCTCGGGCCGTTCGGGTTGACCGATCTCGACTGGTCCTGCGAATGAGGCGCAGCTGGAAGGATGATCGGCGTGAACCGTCCGCTGCGCATCCTGTTCTGCACGCCGCAGATACCGAACAACACCGGAGCGACCATGCGGCTGGCGGCGGTGACCGGTGCCGAGCTTCACCTGGCGCGTCCGCTCGGGTTCGACCTGGACGACGCCAAGCTGCGCCGCGCGGGCGTCGACTATCGCGACAAGGCCGCGACCTTCGTCCACGACTCGCTGGAGGACGCCTACCGCGCGCTGCTTCCGGCGAGGGTGTTCGCGTTCAGCGCCCGCGCTGACGCCGCCTACACCGACATCGCCTACCAACCCGGCGACGTCCTCCTGTTCGGCCCGGAGCCAACCGGTCTGGCACCTGAAGTGCTGGCCGACCCCCGAGTCACCGCGCGGGTACGCATCCCGATGCGCGCGGGGATGCGGTCGCTCAACCTTGCCAATGCTGCGGCCATCGCGGTCTACGAGGCCTGGCGACAGCTCGGCCATCCGGGCGCTGATGAGTAGTCCTACGTAGCTCCTCATCGCCTCCCCGCTCAGATCGATCCCGGCCGTCGCCAGAAGCAGAGGACAGCGCCGACGCAAACATTGCACGCCTGCAAAGTTGCGCTACTGTAGACCTGCGCTGCTGCAAGAACGCAGCGCTTTTCTGTTGTAGGAGGAGAAGTGGCAGTCGCCACCATGGAGCGCGAGGCTCTGATAGAGACACCGAACAAGCCGGTCATGACCCACCGGCAGATCATGTTCGTGATGTACGGCCTGATGGCCGGCATGTTCCTGAGCGCGCTCGACCAGACCATCGTGGGCACCGCGATCCGGACCATCGGCGACGAGCTGCAGGGCCTCGACCAGCAGGCGTGGGTGACCACCGCCTACCTGATCGCCGCGACCATCACCACGCCGCTGTACGGCAAGCTCTCCGACATTTTCGGACGCCGTCCGCTGTTCATCTTGAGCATCAGCATCTTCGTGCTCGGCTCGTTCCTGAGCACCTTCTCCACGTCCATGCTGATGCTGGCCGGCTTCCGTGCCTTCCAGGGTCTCGGCGCCGGCGGCCTGATGTCGCTGCCGCTGGCGATCATGGGCGACATGCTCGCCCCGCGCGAGCGCGCCAAGTACCAGGGCTTCTTCCTTGCCACCTTCGGGATCGCCTCGGTGATCGGCCCGCTCGTGGGCGGCCTGTTCGCCGGCGCCGACCAGATCCTGTGGATCACCGGCTGGCGCTGGGTGTTCCTGATCAACGTGCCGGTCGGCATCATCGCCCTGTTCATGGTGATCGCCTTCCTGCACCTGCCGCACACCCCGCACGCCAAGCCGCGGATCGACTGGTGGGGCGCCGGTCTGGTCGTCGCCACCCTGGCGCCGTTCCTGCTGGTGGCCGAGCAGGGACGCGAGTGGGGCTGGACGTCGGTGGCCTCGATCACCTGTTACGTGATCGGCGCGGCCGGCCTGATCGGTTTCATCCTGGTCGAGCGCGCGATGGGCTCGAGCGCGATCATCCCGCTCAGCCTGTTCAGCAAGTCGTCGTTCTCGGTGGCGACCGTGCTCAGCATCCTGGTGGGCTTCGGCATGTTCGGCGCGATGCTGACCCTGCCGCTCTACATCCAGATCGTCCTGGGCTACACCCCGACCCAGTCGGGCTTCGCCACCTTGCCGATGATGGCCGGCATCATGCTCGCCTCGATCGGCACCGGCCAGATCGTGGCCCGCACCGGCAAGTACTCGCTCTTCCCGAAGCTCGGCACGGGCACCACTGCGCTCGGCTTCCTGATCCTCACCAACATGTCTCTGGACAAGCCGTTCTGGTACCTCGCGATCGCGATGTTCGTGATCGGCCTCGGTCTGGGCCAGCTGATGCAGACCCTGGTGATGGCCGTCCAGGCGTCCGTCGAAGCGCACGAGATCGGCGTCGCCACCAGCTCGGCCACCTTCTTCCGGCAGATCGGCGGCACCCTGGGCACCGCGATCATGCTGTCGCTGCTGTTCAGCATCCTGCCGACCAACATCTCCGGTTCGCTGACCGACGAGAACACCACCTGGCACGCCCTGGACGCCGCGCTCAACCCCGCCGTGGCCAACGACCCGTCCAACGCCGCGATCATGGACAAGATGTGGACGCCGATCACCGACAAGATCAAGGACCAGGTCGCCGACAACCTCGCCGATGCCACCGATCAGGTCAAGGACGCCGTCGAGACCGCCGTCCGGGCGAAGGTCACCGAGGCGGTGTCGCTGAAGGCCGCCGAGGGCAGCGGCAAGATCGCCGACGGCATCGCCGCGCTCGGCTCCGGCCTGGACAAGCTCGCCACCGGAACCGGCGCCTTCGTGGACGGAGTGGGCAAGCTCGGGGACGGTGCCCAGCAACTGGCCACCGGAACCGCGAAGCTCGCCACCGCTGAGGGCAAGCTGGCCACTGGCCTGCACGGTCTCAGCGCGGCCGAGAACACCGCCGCAGCCAAGGCCAAGGACGCCGCCGGCGCCTACGCTGCGCTGTCGGCGGCGATCAAGACGATGACCGCCGACCAGTCCGGCTGTGTGGCCGGGGACACCGCGGCCTGCGGCAAGCTGGCCGCCGACAGTGCGTCCGTGGACGCGAAGATGACCGCCCTGCAAGGCAGTGTCTACGCCACCAGCGGCATGCTCAACGGCTCGGCGGACGGAAAGACTCCCGGTCTCGCCGGGAGCCTGTCCTCAGTGGCCGACGGCACGTCAGCGCTGGCGAAGGGGATGAAGCAACTCGCGTCCGGCACTGCGAAGCTCGCGGACGGAGCCAGCACGGCCGCAGAGAAGGGCAGCGCGATCCCAACCGGAGCGGCCGCGGCTGCTTCCGGCTCGGAAAAGCTGGCGTCCGGCGCCGAGAAGCTGTCGAAGGTCGAGACGCTGATCGATAAGGCGGTGAAGAAGGCCCTGCCCAAGGCGGAGGCCAAAGCGCTGAAAAACGTGGCGTTCGAGCGGGGGCTGAGCGTCAAGGACGGCCAGCTGGTGGTCGACTGGGCCGATCCGGTGCAGCGCTGGGCGATGGTCGACGAACTCGCGCCGAAGCTCGCCGACTCGATCCGCTCGGGTGATGCCGCCGACGCCGACGTGAAGACCGACGACAGTGCGAGCGACACGTCCTTCCTCAGTGGCGCCGACCCGCGGTTGACCAAGCCCTTCATGGTGGGCTTCAACGACTCCGTGGTGACCATCTATTGGGTGGCGTTCGGGGTGATGCTGCTGGCCTTCGGGATCACGCTGTTCTACAAGGCACCGCCGTTGCGCACCCGTTCAGCGCTGCAGGAGAAATCCGACAATGCCGCACTGGAGGGAATGGCATGACATCCGAGGCGGTGAACGAGCAGACGTGTGGACTGCGTGAGCGCAAGAAGACCGCCACGCGGACGGCGATCCACGAGACCGCGCTGCGGCTGGTGGCCGAGCGTGGTCAGCACAGCGTCACCGTCGAGGAGATCTGTGCCGAGGTGGGGGTGTCGCCGCGGACCTTCTTCAACTACTACCCGAGCAAGATCGCGGCGGCGTTCGACCTGCTGGTGGCCGATATCCCGGCCGACCAGCAGGAGGCGTTCCTGGTTGCCGACGGCAGCCTGATCGGCGACACCTGCGAGTTGGTGGGCCGCAACGTGAACCTGCCCACGGACTTTCCGCGGATCAGGGCGCTGCTGAGTGGGCAGCCGGAGTTGGCGATGGACTTCTGGATGCAGACCATCCACCGGCTGAAGCCGTTCTTCAAGCTGATCGAGAAGCGAACCGGCGATTCACACACCGCTCGAATCGCCTTCGGAGTGGTGATCGCCGCAGTCACCGGCGCGATGACCAATGCCGACGGTGTCGAAGCGGGGGAGATCGGCGATCGGCTGCGGGCCGAGATCCGCAGCATGCGCGACCTGATCGCGCAGGCCGAGCCGGTACTTCGGCAATAGTCTCGGCTGAGCCTGGGACGAGGACGGGTCAGGTGCTGTTGCAGCTGCCACTGCCTGCCACCGCCGCGAACGCTCCGGAACGCGCCAGCTCCGTGCCGAGGATCGTCGTCTCGAAGTAGGGGAAGGGCAGCATCCGTTCGGCAAGTCGCATCGTTGCCAGCATGTCCGCATCGCTGGGGGAGATCACCGTTCCGGACGCGTCAGTCCAGGCACCCGGACGAGGGTGATCCTCGATCCAAATCGCCCAGGCTGCCGAGCCGCGCGCCCTCGGCTCGAGTCGGCCCGTTGAGTCATGATGGGACCATTGCCTGTCTCGAACGAGCGGGTCTACGGACACCGATCTATGGCGCTGCAAGCCGCGTGAGCGAGGCGCGTAGGCCAAGCCGTGACGCGATTCCGACCCCAGAAGGTTGCTGAAGCCGCCGTGGCGCCAATTCTGGCTTCCCACGGGCGAGATCGCGTCACGAAACCTCTCGACCCCTGGTGCGAGCGCGGATCTGCCGACGGTGTGATCAGTCCAGCGAACGCGTTGCTGAGAATTCCCCGAGGATCGATGAAATCGTGCCCCCGACGTTGTCGAGTCCCGCATGATGAGGCGTGGTCTCACGGACGGTGCTGGTGGCGGCGCTGCTGGCGCTCGCCGGCTGCACAGCGCCCGTCTCATCGCCTTCCTGGACCGGATCGGAACCGTCCCCAACTCGGTCCACTCCGGTGATTGCGGCTACACCAGTCCTGCCGAGCGAAACCGCGACCACTGCCACCGCGAGCACAGGACCGCAGGCGATGCCGGCCGCCGACGGCAAGCCGATGCTCTGGCCGACTCGGCTCACCTACTCCGTGCCAACCTACGGTTACCAGCTGGAGGTCGATCGCTACGGCTTCGTCGACGTCAGCGGTGCGCTCGTGGTGCCGGAACGCTACGACGGCTACGAGTACTGCCCGGACGCCGCCGGTCGCACGGCCTTCGTCCTTGCGTTTCCACCCGGGGGCAGGGTCGACGTTCTCGACCTCACCGGCAAGCGGATAGCCAGGATGCCGACCGAGTCGGCAGATTGCGGCGGCGCCGATCACGTGATCGTCATGGACGTGATCGATGGCGAAAGCGGCCTGGTCAACAGCGGCCTGTTCGACCTCGCCACCAAGAAGCTGGTCCTTCCGGTGAAGACCAACCGACGCATCGAAGTCGTCGACGCCCACACCCTCAACGTCTCCGAGGCTCGTGGCGAGTTCTTCTACGACCTTGCCACGGGAAAGCGGACGCCGCACGCCGGCTGGCTGCTCGCAGCTGGTCTCGAACCGGACGCGCCCGCCGCGCCGGCCGCGGCGGCTTGGGCTGAGACCTACCCCGACACCGATGCCGGCGTTGGCTTCGTCGATCGCTCGGGAAGTTGGGTGGTGCAGCCGAACCTCACCGATGCCGACGAATTCACGTCCGGCTACGCGGTCATCCAGGAGTTCGGGCACTACACCTTCCTGGACGCTGACCTGGCCCGGGTCGGCGGCGAGTGGGATGAAGTGGTGACTGTCGCGGTGCGCTCCGGTGATCGCTACCCAACGGTCGGCTACGAAGTCACCCGAGGCGCAGAGGAGGGTCTGCTCGGGCCCGACCTGAGCGTGATCGTGCCCCCCGGTCCGGTCGCGATCGAGTGTCCGTCGGAAGCCGAAGATGTCTGCTCGATAGTGGCCGCGGACGGCTCGGCCGAACTCATCGCCCTACCTGAAGGCACCCGGACGCCCATGCCCGCCGGCTTCACCCAGGCGCTGAGCCGAGCCTTCGTCGCCGACCAGGACAGCCCCGACCGCACCGATGCGGCCCGGGTCTATTCGCTGGTCGCAGCGAAGGCGTTCGAGTTGCCCCATCCGGCGACCTGCACCGGCGTGGGGACGCTTTGGGCCAGGTGCGGACAGGATTGGGAGTCGGTCTCCCCGGTGGTGGTCGACCGGCACGGAAACCGGGCTCCGTTTCGCAGCATCGAAGCAGTGGCCGACCCGGCTCCCGGAGCCGAAGGCGCCTACTACTGGGTGACGGCCGGGCGCTACCAGGGGTTCGTGGACGCCGAAGGCGCATGGCGCTACCAGGAAAGTCGCTTCACCCAACTGGAGGATTGAAGAATGCAAAGTCGAGCGATCCCGGTCCATGAGTCCAGGCGTGCCCGCACCCGTTGGGCCATGGTCCTCGCCGCTGCGGTCGCAGCGCTGGTGGCCGGCTGTGTCGGCCCGGCGGTCACGTCCCCGACCGCGTCCCCAGCCGGACCCACGACAGCAGCCTCGCCGACGTCCGCAGCCCCGTCCCAGGCTTCCACGGACGCATCGACGCCGCCGTCCCAGCCGTTGCTCACCGCGGCGGAACTGCCGCGCATCGACGGCTCGACGGCCAACATCCCGCTGATCTCGTTGACGATCCAGCGGCTCACCGGAATGTCAGCCACCGACGCCGACAACACCGTGGACACCCATGGGACGCCGACCGCCTACCGCAATCTGGTGGGCGGTGAGGCCGATCTGCTGCTGGTCTATGAAGCCGATCAGAGCGTTCTGAAGGAGATCAAGGACTCGGGGATCGAGCTGGAGTACCACCCGATCGGCCGCGACGCCCTGGTGTTCTTCACCAATTCGTCCAACCCGGTGAAGTCGCTGTCGACCAAGCAGTTCAGGAAGATCTACACCGGCAAGATCACCAACTGGTCGCAGGTCGGCGGGCCGAAAGCCGAGATCGTGGCTTACCAGCGTCCGGAGGAGTCCGGCTCGCAGGCGCAGTTGCGCAAGTACGTCGTCGGCGATGCCAAGATGGCCAAGGCGCCCTCGGAGCGGATCACCGCCGAGATGGGCGAAATCATCGACGGGGTGGCCGGCTACGCCAACACCGGGAACGCGCTCGGCTACAGCGTCTACTACTACCTCGCCAACATGTACGCGGTCGAGGGCATCCGGATGCTCGAGGTCTCTGGGGTGGCGCCGTCCAGCGAGACCATCGGGGACGGCACCTACCCCTACGCGAACGACTTCTACGCCGTGGTGCGCGGAGCTGAGCCAGCGGACAGTCCGGCGCGCAAGGTGCTGAACTGGTTGCTCACCGAGGACGGACGGCAGACCGTCCGCGACGCGGGCTACGTGGCGGTCAACGGCTGAGCTCATCCGATCGCCTGCGTCGGACGTGCCCATCGCAACGTTGGTCGGTGCGTGCGGGGGCTTCGCGCCTAGCATGAGTCCATGGACGAACTGACTGCACGGGCGGACGAGTTGAGGGAGCAGGCCGCGCTGCTGCGCGTGCACGCCATCGAGGCCAACAAGCGGCTCATCGACGAACTCGCCGGCATCTGGCGCGAGCTCAACGAGTTGGCGGCCGGACGCCCGGAGGTGCGAAAGACCTGTGAGCGGATCGCCGGCGACATCGCCCGCTTGGAGAAGCTGGATCTGGCCTTCGACACCGAGTGGCTGGAAGAGGCCAAGCGCGCCCGTCCCTAGCGAACCGCTGATCGATGCGCCCAACGCTGGCTGAGCTTGACGAAGCCCGTAGCCACGAGCGAATAGCCGACCCTTCGTCAAGCTCAGGGATCGTTGATCAGCGCTTCCCTAGCGGGTTCTCCGGGGGTCAGGTCGTGATCGGCTGCATCGCAGGATTGCTGAGCCGGCGGAGGCTCGCGTCCCTTCTGTTGTGTCGGTGGCCACACGTAGGCTCTCCGAATCGTCGCTTTCGCGACGTTCGGAAGGGGAATGAGAATGCAGCGCATCGTGCCCAATATCTGGTTCGACCACACCGCGGCGGAGGCCGCGGACTTCTACGCGTCGGTGTTCCCGGACGCACGGGTGACCGATACCCAGTACTACCCGAGCGAGGGGCTGCTCGACTTTCAGAAGGAGTTCGCGGGGCAGGTGCTCACGGTGGACTTCGAGATCGGCGGCTATCGGCTGCTTGGAATCAACGCCGGCCCCGAGTTCCAGGTGAACCCGTCGGTGTCGTTCATGCTGAACTTCGATCCGTCCGTGGACGTGCGAGCGAAGGAGAACCTGGACGCGGTCTGGGCGGGGCTTTCTGAGGGCGGGAAGGCGCTGATGCCGTTGCAGGCGTATGACTTCAGCCCGCACTACGGCTGGGTCGAGGACAAGTACGGCGTGAGTTGGCAGTTGATGCTGACCAACCCGGCCGGCGAGCCCCGTCCGTTCATCATCCCCAGCTTGATGTTCGGCCACACCGCGCAGGGTCGTGCCAAGGAGGCGATCGACTTCTACGCGTCCGTGTTCGACGGACGGGTTGGCACGGTGGCGCACTATCCGGAGCAGGCCGGCGCTTCGGCCGGTCAGGTGATGTTCGCCGACTTCCAGTTGCTCGACCAGTGGTTCGCGGCGATGGACGCCGCCGACCAGGACTTCACCTTCAACTGCGGCGTATCCCTGATGGTGGAGTGCGCCGATCAGGCCGAACTCGACCGCTACTGGCAGCAGGTCAGCGCGGTTCCCGAAGCCGAACAGTGCGGTTGGTGCGCCGACCGGTTCGGCGTTTCCTGGCAGTTCGTGCCGGCCAACCTGGACGAACTGATGATCAAGCCGGATGCGTTCGCGAAGCTGATGGGCATGAAGAAGATCGAGATCTCCGCTTTCGATTGAGATGTTGTCGATTCACGCCGCCCCTGTTCGTCGTTGCGGCGAATGAAAGGAAGAGCACATGGAATACCTGCTGCTGTACGCGGGGAGCGAGGACGCTCCGCCCTACGACCCGGCCCAGGACAACATCGCCGAGTGGGTCGCCGACGTGGTCGGGCGCGAGCTGTCGGAGGTCGGTGAGCGGCTTCGTCCGGCCGAGGACGCGACCACGGTCCGCGTCCGCGAGGGCAGGGTGCTGGTCACCGAGGGCCCGTTCACCGAGACGAAGGAATGGGTGGGCGGCTTCGACATCATCGATTGCCCCGACCTCGACGAGGCGATCAAGATCGCCTCGAAGCACCCGGTCGCGCGGTTCGGAATGGTCGAGGTGCGGCCGTTCATGGTCTGGCCGGACGCCGAACCGGGGTACCGGGTGGTCCCGGCCGGCTTCCACGATAGGCAGGTGAACGGGCGGCGCTACCTGGTGCTGGTGTGCGTCGATCCAGAGGTGGATCCGCCTGCCGAGGATGACGACCCCCAGGCTTGGGTCAGCGAGATGGACGGCAGCGGGGTGCGGCTGTTCGGCGACGTGCTGCGGCCGCCGGCGGACGCGAAGAAGGTGCGACTCCGCGAAGGCAAGGTGCTGGTCAGCGCCGGGCCGTTCACCGACTCGAAGGAGTGGATCGCCGGCATCGATCTGATCGAGGTGTCGGGGCTCGACCAAGCCATCGAGGTTGCCGCCGCCCACCCGATGGCCAGCGCTGGTCTGATCGTGTTGAGCCCGGTCTGGCCGCTGGATCCCGAGGACGATCACGTGGCGCGCGCTGAGCGGGAGGCGCCTGAGGCCGGACGGCGCAGCGAGCCGCGCGTCTCAGCTACGGGCTGATGCCGAGCAGCAACCCTGCTTGCGACCTCGCAGGAAGTAGGCGATCGGCCCCGCGAAGTTCACGAACGACGCAGCGACCCACCAGCCCTTCCGGCCGTTGATCTCCGAAGCGGGCCTGGTGGAGAGATCCCACAACGCCGCGACGAGCAAGGCCAGCTGGGCCGCGGCTGCGGTGATCAGCAGCTTCTGCTGGGTAGGGGTGAAGTCCTGCCAGCGCTTGCTTGCGGTACTCATGTGGTTTCCCCTTCCGACAGCTCCACGCTAGCTCTGACGGAGATCCGATACGTGGGTTGGGCGAACTTCCCGGGGCCGAGTTCGGAGCTTCCGGGGACGGTCAGCGGGGCGTCCAGGCGTCCGGCTTGGCGATGTCGGCGTCGAGGGTGCTCACACCATCGTTGGCGATCCGGGCGTTGCTCGTGTACTGCCAGATCGACCAGCCGCCGTAGTTCACCCAGGGACCGACCAGCGGCTCGGCGTCCGGGATTCGCGCGTTGTTGGTGCCCCACGAGGCCACCCACAGCCGCGCGATCGAGGCCACGTCCTGCCAAACGAAGACGCCGTCCAGATCGTCCGCCGCGCGGTTCGCGCTCATGTAGACGTAGAGGTTCGCCTGGTAGCCATCCTGCGTCAGCAGCTGCTTCACCGTGGTCAGGAACTCGGTGGCCTCGACCGGCGTCCATGCCCGCAGCTTCTGGGTGATCTTCTGGCCGTCCTTGGACTTCGTCCACGGGTTGCCCGCCTCGATATCGAGCACGAGCGGGTCGGTGCTGTCCAAGGTGTACTTCCCGTCCGCCTTCAGCCACGCGACGAACTGCGCGGCGGACGCGGTCGCGCTGTACCCGCCGGCGAAGAGTTGCTGCGTGGTCGAATCGGTGGACGCGATCCAGCCGTTGAACCAGTAATGGCCCAACGACAGCCCGGACGCTTTCACCTTCGGTGCGAGCTTGGCGTAGGCGCAGTCCTCGGTCACCGGATCGGTGCCGGTCTTCTTCGTGCGGTTCGTGCAGACCTCGGTGTACTTCTGCTTGATCGGACGCGAGCCGCTGCCGTTGCGCAGGATGGCGAACCCGTCCTTGCCCGCCCACTTGGCCACCGCCGGCACGTTGACCTTCGCCCAGGGCGACCACTGGTACGCGGACAGGTCTACGCCCTGGGTCAGTCCGGTCAGCCCGAACGCGGCCGCTGCGTCCTTGGCCGGCGTCTTCGTCGGCTGCAGCACGGTCAGTTTGGCCACCGCCGAGGTCACCTTGCCGCCCGAGCCGCTCACGATCACCCGGAAACTGGTGCCGCTGGCCCACTTCGTCGCCTTGGCGGTGTACTTCGCCTTCTTCGCGCCCGAGATGGTCTTCCACTTCTTGCCGGACGGCGCCAGCCGCTGCCACTTGTAGGTGAGCTTCTCGCCGGTCGCGACCACCTTCAACTTGGCGCTCGTCTGGGTGCCGTAGCGGCCGATCGTCGCATCCACAAGGTCGGACGTGATCACGGTAGCGGTGGCCGTCTCCTCGGCAGGTGCTGCGGCAGGAACGCGTCCTACCACTGAGGCGATCGGTGCTGCGGCGTCCGCGGTCTGTGGGAGAAGCACTACGGTCACCGCCAGGGCGGTCGCCGCCGTGGCAAGCAGGAGCTTCAGAGCGGGTTGTTGCGATGGAGTCAAAGCGCTCGACCTTCGTCTCGGTTCGCTGGCGAGGGGGTCTGTTCAGCGTACCTGCTCGCGCCGCCGGCCCGGTTCGGGGCGGATCCGGGCCATCCGACACGGCCCGGACGCCTGCCCGCAACACCGACGCAACATCGCCCGCCTAGCCTTCGCACATGACCGCCGCGACCACCACCCCTGCGGCGTTCGACGAGATGCTCGACGCCGGACGTCCCCGCGCGTCCAGCGCATCCCTGCTCAAGGTGCTCGACGGACTCGGGCCCGAGGGACGCGCCGAGCGCGCCAGGCAGCGGGACGCCTATCTCGATCGTCACGGGATCACCTTCACCCTCGGTGAGCGCGAGCGGCCGCTACCGATGGACCTGGTGCCACGGCTGATCACAGCCACCGACTGGGCGGTGATCGAGGCCGGGGTCGCCCAGCGGTTGCACGCGCTGGAAGCCTTCCTGGCCGACGTCTACGGACCGGGCACGATCTTCGACGACCGGGTGATCCCGCGGGCCATGGTGACCTCCTCCACCCATTTCGCCCGCCAGGCCTGGGGACTGCGTCCGGCCAACGGGGTGCGCATCCACGTCTCGGGCATCGACCTGATCCGCGATGAGGCCGGCGACTTCCGGGTGCTGGAGGACAACCTGCGCAACCCGTCCGGGGTCTCCTACGTGCTGGAGAACCGCCGCACCCTCGCCCACGTCCTGCCCGAGATCTTCGCCGACTACCGCGTCCGTCCGGTCGGCGAGTACCCCGAATTCCTGCTGGACGCGCTGCGCGCCGCGTCCCCGCCCGGACGCGGCCAGCCGACCGTGGTGGTGCTCACTCCCGGCGTGCACAACTCCGCGCATTACGAGCACGCGTTCCTCGCCCGACACATGGGCATCGAGCTGGTGGAGGGTCGCGACCTCTACTGCCGCGACTCGCAGGTCTGGATGCGTACCACCTCGGGCCCGCGGCGGGTCGACGTGATCTACCGGCGGATCGACGACGACTACCTCGACCCGCTGGTGATGCGTCCCGATTCGGTGCTGGGCGTGCCCGGACTGCTGAATGCCGTCCGTGCCGGCCAGGTCGGGATCGGCAACTTCGTCGGTAACGGCGTGGCCGACGACAAGGCGATCTACCCGTACGTGCCGGCCTTCATCCGGTACTACCTCGGCGAGGAGCCGATCCTGGCGAACGTGCCCACCTACGACCTCACCGACCCCGACCAGCGCGACCACGTGGTGGCCAACATCGAGCGCATGGTGGTCAAGCCATCGGACGCGTCCGGCGGCTACGGGTTGCTGATGGGACCGGCCGCTTCCGAGGCCCAGATCACCGGGACCATCGCGGCTATCGACGCCAACCCGCGCGGTTGGATCGCGCAACCGGTGGTGCGGCTGTCCACCTGCCCGACGGTGGTGGGTGAGGACGGCGAACTCGCCTCACGGCACGTCGACCTGCGTCCGTTCGCCACCAACGACGGCAACCGGGTGCGGGTGCTGCCCGGCGGCCTCACCCGGGTCGCGCTGGTCGAGGGCAGTCTCGTGGTGAACTCCAGCCAGGGCGGCGGCTCGAAGGACACCTGGGTGCTGGAGGATTCCGATTCGCCCCAGGTGGAAGTGGCGCCCGTGGTGATCCAGGTCGCGCCCGAATCCGCCTGGCTGCCCGCGCGTCCCAACGCCGTCCCGAGTCACGACGACCGGTTGGCGCAGCAGGAGCGCCAGCAGCAGCAGAGCCAGGGCGTGGAGCTCGGGCCGGTACCGGACAGATGCGCGGAGGTGGCGTCATGCTGAGCCGGATCGCCGAATCGTTCTACTGGATGGGGCGCTATCTAGAGCGCGCCGAAGCCACCACCCGGCTGCTCGCCGAGCACCACCAGTTGGTGGTCGAGGACAAGTCCGTGGAGTTCTCGCTGGCTGCCGGGGTCCTGTTGGAAGCCTTGGCGATCTCGGACGCGCGTCCGTCCACCAGTGCGCACCTGGCTCGCCTGGTGATCGGTTCGCCGAGCCAGCCGGCGACGATCTCGGGCGCGGTGAGCGCGGCCCGCGACAATGCCCGCTCGATCCGCGAAGCCCTTTCCAGTGACACGTATGAGTCGATCAACGCCGTCCAGATCCTGCTGGCCAGGGGGTTCAGCCGCACAGCCAGCCCTGGCGTGGTGCTGCACCGCATCCTGGAGCGCCTGCTGGTGGTCAACGGCGTGGTCGAGTGGACGATGCCGCGCGACGAGGCCCACGACTTCCTGGTGCTCGGACGCGAACTCGAGCGCATCGACATGATGGGTCGCATGCTGGCCATGCGACACGACCTGCTCTGGCCGGCCATCGGACCGGCGGCGATCCTGCGGGCGTGCGGCGGACTGTCCGCCTTCCTGCGCTCGGGCGAACCCGCCATCGGGGCGAAGGTGCGCGCCTTCCTGGTGCTCGACCGGACCTTCCCGCGATCGATGCGGGCGTGTGCGGACGACGCCGAGCAGGCCGTCCGCTCGCTGGCGTCGATCGGGGTGACGGACGGCGGCCAGCTGCTCAGCGAGGTCGGCATGCTGCGCTCGAACCTCGAATACGCCAGCGCCGACCAGCCCGGGGTGGTGGACGCGCTGATCGAAACCGCGGCGGCGGCCGGCTCCCGAGCAGCCGAACTCGTGAACGCGGCCTACTTCCGCCAGCACGGCACGATCGTCTGGAGCCACTGATGAACCTCGCGGACTCCCGACCCAGCGCGGGCCGGCGGTTGGAGATCGTACATCACACTCGACTGCGCTACGCCGACGACGTGAGTGTGTCTTTCAATGAAGTACGCATGACTCCCCTGACGGAGAACGGTCAGGTGGTGCTGAACCATGAGATCAGGGTGAAGCCGGCCGGATCGCTCACCCGCTATGTCGACTACTGGGGCGCGAAGGTGGCGGCATTGGAACTGCACACCCCGCACCGGGAGCTCGAGATCAGGGCGACCAGCACGGTGCTGGTTCCGGGACGGCGCGAGTTGGCCCCGCCCGCGGAGTGGACGGCGCTGCGCGAGCCCGACTTCATCGACGCCAACTGTGAGTACCTCGAGTTCACGGAGTTGGCCGACGTCGGTCTGCCGTCCGGTCTCGCCGCTGACGTGGTGGCCGAGTTGGCTGCCGCGCCGACACCGCGAGATGCGATCGTCGGCTGCGTCCGTGCGGTGCGGAACCAGATCGCCTACGAGCCGGGGATCACCTCGGTGGCGACGACCGCCAGCGAGGCCTGGGCGGCCGGACGCGGCGTCTGCCAGGACTTCAGCCACGCCACCCTGGCGATCCTGCGTGCCCTGGGGATCCCCGCCCGGTACATCAGCGGGTACCTGCACACCGAGGAACCTGCGCCCGGCCGCACCGTGGTGGGGGAGTCGCACGCCTGGGTGGAGTGCTGGGACGGGGAGTGGAACGCGGTCGATCCGACCAACGACCGCCGCGTGGGCGCCGCACACGTCCTGGTGGCTCGCGGCCGCGACTACGCCGACGTGCCGCCGATCACCGGCATCTTCGCCGGTGGTCCAGGGGCCGGCCAGTCCGTCGAGGTGCAGATCACCCAGGTGGAGTGACGGGTCCGCCGCCACACCCTCGCGTCCCGCACCCCGCGCCCCCACACCATCCGCCATCCCCATCCCCCAGCCGCCGAGGACTAGCGGAACCGTCGAGGGCTGCGTCCCGGGTGCCAGCCCTCGACGAAACCGCTAGTCCTCGGCAGGTGGGGGCGTTCGTTCGGGGGATGGGGGAGTCGCGGAGAGGTGGGGCGGACGGACCACCGAGTGGCAGAGTAGGTCAGCGCAAGGCGTGAGTCTGGGTGTAGCCGGTGCTGGTGTCGGTGATCTGGACGGTGATGATGCCGTTGGGGTCGAGGGTGTAGGTCTCCTCGATCAGGGGGCCGTCGTCGCGGCGGGCGACCGGCACGCAGGACAACTCGCGTCCCTGGAGTTCGGGGGCGAAGGGGAACCGGACTTCGGCGAACGGGGCCAAGTCACCACGGGGCTCGCCCTTGGCGTCCACGTCGGCGTACTCGACGAAGCGGTACCAGCCGAGGTTGTGGGCTGCCCGGTACGTTCGCCGGATGGTGATTTCATCGCTGGAGGGCAGCTCGGTGCGCCGATCGAGAAGTTGGTCGAAGCCGACCGCCCGGCCGGCGTCGAGTTCACGGAAGACGCCGAAGCCGCGCCACAGCCGGTCGGCCAGCGAGAAGCCGGAATCGGGGTCGGCTGCGATCGCCAGGCCGATCGCGGTCGAGGCTGCGGGGTAAGGCGAGCGGTGCACCCGGCGTCCGAACCGCTCGCGCAACAGGCGGGGCACCAAGGGCAGCCCGCTGCCACCGCCAACCAGGTAGAGGCCGGCCACCTGATCGCGCGGACGGCCCTCGTCGAGCGCGTCGACCAGCGGTGCCATCGCGTCGATCGAGGCCCGCACCAGGGGGGTGACCGCGGCGTAGAAGTCGTCGACGGTCACCAGCACCGGGCGTCCGTCCACCTCGACGGTGATCCGGCGCGATTGCGGGCTGAGCCGTTCCTTGGCCTCCTGGCACTCGGCCAACAGGGCTCGGGACGCGGTCTCGTTCAAGCTCGGACGCCTGGACGCGACCAGCGCAAGATCGCCGAGCACGGCGTCGAAATCGTCCCCGCCGAGACGGTTGACCCCGACCGAGCCGAGCACGTCGTGGGCACCGCCGGCCACGCTCACCAAGGACGCGTCGAAGGTGCCTCCGCCGAGGTCGTAGACCAGCACCCGGTCGCGGCGCGAGTTGAGGGTGCCGCCGAGCCGGTGGGTGTACTCGAAGCCGGCGGCCGAGGGTTCGTTGACCAGTCCGGTCACCTCGAATCCGGCTGCGCGGAAGGCTTCCAGAGTCAGGAACCGCTGCGCGCCGTGGGCGTGCGCCGGCACGGAGGCGACGGTGGTGATCGCTGTGCGCGCGGTGAGTTCGCGGCTCAGGTCGGAGTGCTCGATCAGGTGTTGGCGCAGCGCGCTCAGGAAGCCGGTGAGCAGGTCGAGCAGGGCGAAGCTGCGGGGGCCGATGTCGACCTGCGTGGTCGCACTGACCCCCGGCTCGCCGAGTAGCCGTTTCACCGAGCGCAGGAGGGGAGCGCCATCGCGGGCCGCGGCCAGGGCCTCGAAGCCGAAGACAGGCTCGTTGTCGACGAGCGCGATCACCGAGGGGAAGTGCTCGACGGAGTCGCCCTCGGTGTCGACGAAGCCGACCACCGGGTAGTTGCCACGATCCGCCCTGGCGACGATGGTGCGAGTGGTTCCGAAGTCGACGCCCAAGTACATGCGGCCAACCTAACCCGGCCCTCGGTCGCGTCCGCGCGCTGCCCGCCGCCGAGGTGCGGACGGTGTCGAGTCGCCGTATGTGTTAGGACGCGACCGATGGCTGAGTCTGTCGAAGCCTCCGATTCGGCCCTTCGTCAGGCTCAGGGACCGTTGTCTGGATTCGGCGCGTCACGGTGGCTGAGCTTGACGAAGCCTCGGGCCTTCACGGTGGCTGAGCTTGACGAAGCCTTGGCTGACCCTTCGTCAGGCTCAGGGACCGTTGTCTGGATTCGGCGCGTCACGGTGGCTGAGCTTGACGAAGCCTTCGCCCGTTACGGTGGCTGAGCTTGACGAAGCCTTGGCTGACCCTTCGTCAGGCTCAGGGACCGTGGTGCCCTTCGTCGGGCTCAGGGGGCCCTTCGTCGGGCTCAGGGACCGTGGTGGGCCGGGTCTGGAAGCGGTGGTGGTTCTTCGTGAGGCTTGTGTCCGAAGCGGCAACGGTGGCTGAGCTTGACGAAGCCTCGGCTCAGGCCCTTCGTCAGGCTCAGGGAGCGGGGGCCCTTCGTCAGGCTCAGGGAGCGGGGGCCCTTCGTCAGCCTCAGGCCCTTCGTCAGGCTCAGGCCCTTCGTCAGGCTCAGGCCCTTCGTCAGGCTCAGGGACCGGGGGGCGTCGTCAGGCTCGGGGGGTGGCGGCGTCTATCATGACGCGGGTGTCGTCACTGTCCGCAACAGCTGTTGAGGTGCTGCGCACGACGTTCGGCTACGACTCGTTCCGGGGCGACCAGGCTGAGATCGTCCAGCACGTCATCGACGGCGGGGACGCGGTCGTCCTGATGCCCACCGGCGGCGGCAAGTCGCTGTGCTACCAGATCCCGGCGATGGTGCGTCCGGGCGTGGGCGTGGTGATCTCGCCGCTGATCGCGCTGATGCACGACCAGGTCAGTGCCCTCGAACTTGCCGGGGTGCGCGCTGCCTTCCTGAACTCGACGCTGTCGCCGGACGAGCGTCGCGCCATCGAGCGGGCGGCGATCGCCGGCGACCTCGACCTGCTCTATCTCGCGCCCGAACGGCTCGGCACCGACTGGACCCAGGAGTTTCTCGATCGGCTGCCCCTGGCGGTGTTCGCCATCGACGAGGCGCACTGTGTCTCCCAATGGGGGCACGACTTCCGTCCGGATTACCTTCGGTTGTCCGTTCTGCATGAGCGCTGGCCCGCGGTGCCGCGGATCGCGCTCACCGCGACCGCCACGCCGCCCACCCGCGGCGAGATCATCGAGCGCCTGGCCCTGAAGTCGGCGCGCACCTTCGTCGCCAGCTTCGACCGGCCCAACATCGCGTACCGCATCGAGGCCAAGCAGCAGCCCCTGAAGCAACTCGTCGCGCTGATCCGCAGCGAGCACGACGGGGATGCCGGCATCGTCTACTGCCTGTCGCGGGCCTCGGTGGAGAAGACCGCGGACGCACTGGCCAAGGAGGGCATCACCGCGCTGCCATATCACGCCGGGCTGCCCGCCGGCGTCCGCTCGGCCAACCAGTCCCGCTTCCTGCGCGAGGACGGCGTGGTGATGGTCGCCACGATCGCGTTCGGCATGGGCATCGACAAACCGGACGTCCGCTTCGTGGCCCATCTCGACCTGCCCAAGAGCATCGAGGGCTACTACCAGGAGACCGGACGCGCCGGTCGCGACGGCCTGCCCGCGACCGCCTGGATGGCCTACGGCCTGGCGGACGTGGTGCAGCAGCGCCAACTGATCGCCGGCTCGGACGGGGACGCGCAGCACAAGCGCCTGCTCGGCCAGCACCTGGATTCGATGCTCGGCCTGTGCGAAACGCTGCGCTGCCGCCGACAGTTGATCCTGGAGTACTTCGGCGAAGCCAGCGAGCCCTGCGGCAACTGCGACACCTGCCTGACGCCGCCCGTGCCATGGGACGGGACCGTCCCCGCGCAGAAGCTGCTGTCCACGATCGTCCGGCTGCAGCGCGAGCACAACCAGCGCTACGGGGCTGGGCACCTGATCGACATCCTGCTCGGCCGGGCGACCGAGCGAGTCGAGCGCTGGGGACACGCCAAGCTGAGCACCTTCGGTATCGGCACCGAACTCACCGACCTGCAGTGGCGGGCGGTCACCCGGCAGCTGCTGGCGGCCGGGTTGCTGGCGGTGTCGACCGACGGCCACGGCACGCTCGGGGTGACCGAGGCCTCCTGGGAGGTGCTCCGCGGCGATCGGCCGGTGCCACTGCGCGAGGACGCGGTGGCGCGCGCACAGAAGTCGGCGCGCAAGGGTGCGGGCAAGGCGCGAGCCGATGGCGGGACACGCACACCGGCGGCGGCCGCCGACCTCAACCAGGCCGACCGGGAGTTGTTCGAGCAGTTGCGCACTTGGCGCGCCGAGACCGCGCGCGCCGCGTCCGTGCCGGCCTACGTCGTCTTCCCGGATTCCACGCTGGTCGGTATAGCGAAGTTGCGTCCGGCCACGCTGGACGAACTGTCCGGCGTGAGCGGCGTGGGTGCGAAGAAGCGTGAGTTGTACGGCGACGCGGTGCTCTCTCTCGTCACGGCTGCCTGAAACCTCCACGGTCCCAGCTCAGGACGCCACGGCGACCATTGGGTCGGGCGGCCGTGGTCTCGCCACTTTCGGCTGGCGGGCCTCGCCTCCCCCCGGGTTCGCCTGGGGGACGGCGATCGCCATGGCTTCGGCTGTGGTGAGTTCGCGGCCGCGGGCCTGGGCGGACTCGAAGGTCGCCGGGTCGAGCTCGCGGACGGTGTCCAGGTAGCGCTCGTGGAAGACGAACGCAGCCACCTCGAAGAAGCCGAGGCGTTGTCGCAGGGCTGCGGCCGCTCCCGAGAGCAGGCCGGCGAGTTCGGTCTGGTTACGCGCGGCGGCAATGGCGGAGAGTCCCTCCAGACCGTCCGCCACCCCGCCCTCCATGCCCATTCCTCCGGAGAGCCGGACGCTCTGGGTGAACGTCCGCTCGGCCTGCTCCAGGTCGCCGGCGAAGAGCTGGGAACGTCCGATGTGATGATCGGTGATCAGGGTGGCCAGGGTGTCGGAATGGTCCCGGGCCAGCCGTCCGGCACGCAGGTAGTGGCTGGCGGCTAAGTCGTTGTGGTCGAGCAGCGACTCCAGCCGGCCGAGCCCGACCAGCGCCAGTGCCGCGCCCCAGGTATCGCCCGCACCCTCGAACAGTTCGACCGCGTGAAACAGGTCGAGCCGGCAGGCGTCCAGGTCGGCTTCGGGCAGGGACATTCGGGTGAACGCGCGACAGGCGGTCGCCAGGGCCTCGCCGCTGATGTCGGACGAGTGCGCGAACGCTTGGCAGGCCTTGTCGAACACCTCAGCCACAGCCGGCGTGGGGTTGTGCCACATCTCCACCCAGTTGACCAGGAAGTCCGCCACCGCCTTGGTGTGCGGGTCGGTGGGCGTGCCTTGGGCAAGCAGATCCTGCATCCAGAGCCGTACTTCACCGAAGTACCCGCCGAACCACCAGAACACCAGCAGCGACCAGGCCAGATCGGCAGCATCGTCCGGGCGTCCGAGCTCGATCGAGTAGCGAACGGCCGCGCGCAGATTGGGCAATTCCAGGTTCAGCCGCGCAGCCGCGTCCACCTGTCCGGCACCGCGCAGCAGCGGGGCGATCTCCAGAGCCAGTGCGGTGTAGTGGCGCGCATGCTCGGCCCGCAGCAAAGCTGTCTCGCCGCGCTCGCGCAGCAGGTCGTCGGCGTACTGGCGCACCGTGGAGAGCATCGCGAACAGCGAGTTGCCGGCCTGGCTCTGCTGGCGCAGCAGCGAGTTGTCGATCAGCGCGGACAGATCCTCCAGTTCGCGACCCGACCACGGACGGTCGCGTCCGATCGCCTCGACCGCCGCGTAGTTGAAGCCCGGCGCGAACACCGAGAGGTCGGCCAGCAAGCCGCGTTGCTCGTCACTGAGCAGGTTGCTGCTCCACTCGATCGTGGCTTGGAGGGTGCGTTGGCGCTGCGGTACGTCGAGAGCAGCGGACGCGAGCAGCGCCAGCGGACGGTCGAGCCGCTCCAGGATCGCCTGCGGCGTGAGCACGCGGACGCGAGCCGCGGCCAACTCGATCGCCAACGGCAGCCCCTCCAGTTGGGAGCAGATGCCGGATACCGCAGCCACGTTGTCCGGAGCCAGGTCGAAACTGCTCTTCACCGCCCTGGCCCGCTCCACGAACAGGCGGACGGCCGCGCTGCGCTTCGCCTGCGCCACCGTCGGATGGTGGCTGAAGGTGGGTGCGGGCAGCCCGTCCAGTTCGAACACGTACTCGCCCCGGATGCGCAGCACCGCGCGACTGGTCACCAGGAAGGCGACTTCGGAGGCGTCCGAGTACAGCCCGACGAGGGCAGGGGCGGCCTCGCCGATCTGCTCGAAGTTGTCGAGCACAATCAATGCCTGGCGCTGGGCGAGGGCTACCGGCAGGCGTTCCTCGATGGCCGCCTCGCCGCTCTCGCCGATGCCGAGAGCCTGGGCGATGGTGGGCAGCAGCAACTTGGGATCGACCACGTTCTCCAGGGGGACGAACACCACGCCGTCGGCGAACTTCGCGCCGGCCCGCAGCGCCACTTCGATCGCCAACCGGCTCTTGCCGGTGCCGCCGGAGCCGACGATGGTGACCACCCGGGAGCGGTGCTCGACCAGCAGCTCGATCAGTTCGTCGATCTCGTCCTCGCGTCCCACGATCGGGGTGTAGGGGGGTGGCACCTGGGCGAGGGCCGGGCTGCTCCGCGGCTCCGGTACCGCCTGGACGGGCGGTTCGACGCCGGCCTGGAAGCGCTCGGCCAGCAACGTGGCGAGGTCCCGGGCGAGGTGCTCGCGCAGTTCGTCCTCGGTCTCGAAGGTGAGGTAGCTGGCGTTGTCGTCGTTCTGGATGCGGCTGATCAGCGCGGAGAGGCGATCCTCGCGCACCTGGCTGGCCTTCAGGTAGATCAGCTTCGGCATCTGTGGGCTGGCCAGGTCGTACTCGTCTTCGAGCCCCGAGATCTGCTCGCCCGGCGCGATCCAGCCGTAACGCTCCCAGTAGATGCCGACGAACACGTCGCTCTGCTCGAGGTAGGAGCGATAGAGCTTGCGCGGCGGGTGCGGCCGCGCGCCGAGCTCGAACATCACCGGTGCCAGGTGCAGGCGTTCGATGGCCGCGCGGGCGGCACGGCGCTCCGCCGCGAGTTCGCCCAAGGTCGAGGAGACGAACACTCGCAGCAGTTGGTCGGGTGTGCGGATCGCGGGTCCGGTGGAGACCGACTGCGACATATCAGCCATTCTGAGACGGTCCCGCCGTCGCGTCGAGGGCTGGGGGAGCGTAGCCACTCAGCACTTTGGACTACTTGGCCCAGGGCCCGCATGGACGCACCCGCTGGGCGCCCTGTTCTGGGCCTATCGCGGGCAGACTAGTGAAGCTTGCTCCGGGTTTCGAACGCATGGGGAATTCCACTACTGGCGCGGGTCGCCGTCCGGGTGGAAACTGAGCGCAAGAGCTGGCGCACCCCGCGTCACCGGGAAGGAGCATTCGATGAATCTGTTCCCTTGGTCGACGGTATCGTCTGGTGAAAACTCCGAGCGGGTCTCGGTGATCCAATACCTGTTGCGCTCTCGCGGGCAGTCCGTCACGGTCGACGGGAGCTTCGGCCCGGCGACCAGGACCGCGGTCAAAGCCGTCCAGTCCGCCGCCGGATTGATGGCCGATGGTGTGGTCGGGCCGAAGACGTGGCCGGCACTGGTCACCACGGTCCGCAGCGGCGACTCCGGGGACGCCGTTCGCGCACTGCAGACCGGTGGGCTGGTCACACCGCCGTGGGACGGCCCCGTCGATGTGGACGGCGCCTTCGGACCCGACACGAAAGAGCGCGTCGAGGGATTCCAGTACAACTGGGGGCTCGCCCGGGACGGGGTGGCCGGCCCGCAGACCTGGTCGTTCCTGACATCCGGCGGCGGAGAATGGCCGTTGGTGAGGGTTGGCGCGACCCAGGAGACCAACTGGCGGGTTCGCACCGTCCAGCACCTGCTGCGCGCGCATGGTGCCACCATCGCGGCCGACGGCACCTTCGGCACGCTCTCCGGCAACGCGATGAAGTTCTTCCAGTTGGGGCTTCGTGCCACCGAGATCAGCACCACCTGCGGCCAGCTGGACTGGCCCGAACTTGTCGTCACGGTCAGACGCGGCGACAACGGCGAAGCCGTCCGAGCTGCTCAGGTGTTGCTGCCCGATCTCGCGGTCGACGGACAGTTCGGCGCCAAGACCGAAGCTGCCGTCCGCGCCTTCCAGGACAAGTTCCTGGCGACCACGGACGGGATCGTCGGGCTGAAGACCTGGTGGGCGTTGGTGGTGCCGTCCTACGGGTGAGACCGGTGGCGGGCTTCGTCAGGCTCAGCCAGCGTCAAGCTCAGCCAGCCGACCTCGGCAGGACGCTGAGCACCCTGGTCAGGTGAACGTGGAAATAGCCCATGAAGTCGCTGAGGAACTGCCGGACGGACGCGTCGGCGACGTCGCCGTCCGGGCTGAAAATCGCGGGGTCGTACTTGATGTACGCCTCGGGCGCGGTCATCTGGCGTGCGTTGCAGTACCTGAGGACGCCGCGTAGCGACTGCTGGGCCAAGGCGGTGCCGATCTGACCCGGGGAGGCTCTTCACCCGTCCGGTGCGGCTGCCACGGCGAACTGCCCGGTGTCGAGCGGGATCACGTCGGTTCCGGCCACGATCAGATCGGCCCGTTCCCAAGGACGCTCCTCGGCGAGGAACCGCGTCTCGTGTGCCATCCATCCGTGCCAGAACGCTGCCGACTGCTCGGCGTCACCGTTCACACCGGACGCGATGTCGCGCGCGATGCCGCGCCGCTCGGCTTCGGCCTGGTCGGACTGCGTCCAGATAGTGAAGTCGATCAGGTCGGCGAACTCCCGCTGGTTGGCGCCGACGCCTTCGACGAGCACGACATCCGTTGTGCCGGGCACATCGATGGCGCCTTGGCGTCCGAGCCTCACCCAGGCTGAGGGACGCAGCGTCACACCCTCGCCACGTCGGAGCGGTGCCAGGATGCCGTCGGCCAGCAGGTGTCCCCAGCCGAACATGGGTTCATTCCAGGCGAGATCGTCGGTGTGCACGAGCGCCGATCCTGGAATGGCACTGTGCAGGAAGCCAGCCAATGTCGACTTGCCCGACGCGCTGCGTCCGTCGATGGCCACGATGCGGGGGTGTCTCTCCGGCGCGGCGCCCATCACGAGGGATGCGAGTTCGTCGCCGGCGATGGCTCGCCACGGGCCTGCCGGGGGTTCGCCGTGCGGGAGTGTCATGGCCACGACTCATCTTGTCAGGCTTGCACCCTTCGGCGGTTCGGCTGGTCGAGGGCCGAACTCGGCTGGTCGAGGGCCCGACTCGGCTGGTGGAGGGCCCGACTCGGCTGGTCGAGGGCCCGACTCGGCTGGTCGAGCTTGTCGAGACCCCCTCCGCCGGCTACTCGACCTCGGGGCGGGCCTGCTCCTCGCGGAGGCGGGGCGGGGTGAAATCGTCGGGATTGATACCGCGTTTGTCTGCGTAGAAGGCGCGGAACTTGTCCATGTCGGCGGTGACGTCGCCGGTGAGATGGATGGTGGGTCCGAATCCGGCGGTCTTCGTTGCCGAGTCGACGTAACCGAGGACGACCGGGAGGTTGGCGTCCCGCGCGATGCGGTAGAAGCCGGACTTCCACAGCTTGCCGCGATGCCGGGTGCCTTCCGGCGTGACGACGAGGATGAACCGTTCCTGACCGTGGGCGAGCGCGACCACCTCGTCCACCAGCCGGCCGGGGTTCGCCCGATTCACCGGGATGCCGCCGAGCGCTCGCATCACGCGTCCGAACGGCGGCTTGAACAGGGTGTGCTTGCCCAGCCAGCGCGGGGCGAACCCCTGCCCCCAGCTGAGCGCGAGCATGAACACGAAGTCCCAGTTGGACGTGTGCGGCGCGCCGATGAGCACCGCGGACCCGTCCAGCGGTGGTTCGGAGACAACGCGGTAGCGGGACAGCGCCCAGTAGGCGCGAGCAAGCAGAGGGCGCACGATCACGTGTCGAACCTAGTGCCAGCGCCGACCCGCC
>Ga0209477_1000487_pt1 | contig 24590 bp, 21 predicted proteins | sample KloWWTupernatant_FD_187180 | JGI IMG/M metagenome (GOLD analysis project Ga0209477, IMG submission 187180) | Active sludge microbial communities from Klosterneuburg, Austria, studying microevolution and ecology of nitrifiers - Klosterneuburg... | ecosystem: Engineered > WWTP > Aerobic digester >... | reverse complement strand
GTGAATCAGCTCTGATTATAATAGTAACTGATTTAGCATATCTCGAAAAAAACAATGCGCCCTGACCTGCAGAGTTAGCACCGCCGAGGACGCATACATTCTGATCTTTATACAGAGCAGCTTCAGTCATTGCAGCTCCGTAGTAAACACCTGCACCAATAAATTTTTCAATGCCATCTTTTTCGAACATTCGGTATTGAGACACTTTCGGACAAAGGTGAGGAGCAATAACAGTTTAATATTTTTTTTTGGTTCTGGCTATGCCAGTGTAAATTTTAGGTCTTTGAAAAAATTATCAGTGAATAATGGTATGTTAATTATATAATTGTTGGTGTTTTTTGAAAAATAAAAAAAAATTTCCAAGAAGTTAAACTCAAATCACAACACCAATATTCTATTTAGCAGTTCGTGTTTTCTTTCTGCAAATTTGTCTTTACCTCTGATAGTTTTAATTCTACGGCGGCATTTGTTAAATGCATATTCAATCTCAATTTTTGCGTTTGGTAATTTTGCTGATTCCAGAAGTACTGACAAAGTATAATAGAAAGGGAAGCGGCTCCATTCACCGTCGTTTTTTCTGAAGTTTTTCAATACAGACATTCCGTTGTTAAGTTTTTTTGCATAACTACCGTAACCTCCTGCTGACATATTTCTCCAAAGTGATACTGTGCACGGACCGCAGCAGAATGTACCTTCATGCTTTCCGGCTTTTTCATTATTTATAAATATTTTTATAAATTTTTTATTAGACTCATCCAGTTCTGGCATTTTTAGTGAAGTATATTTTTTCAGAATGTTTAATGCTCTTCCGGCTTCCTGAGCATGAATGTGTCTAAGTGAGGCAGGAGATGTAAGTCTTTCGCCAGTGAAAGTCCGCAAGTCTGAATTCCAATCATTTACTGTGATTCCAAAACTTCCGTTATAAGAATACTCAGTTTTGTATCGTGTTAAGATCCACTTCACTGTTTCATCTACATCATATTTCTTAAAGTCCTTTTTATAAAAATAAACCTGATTTATATTTTCTATAGTTGATGCAAGACTGGTTTTGTTTAATAGTTTTGATTCCATCATTATAGGTTTTAATTATAGTAAAATTATTTATAATAATACACAATTGCAAGAAAAAGAAATAACTGGGTAGGGGTATTCGTCCAAAACGTTTTAATCACCTCAAAGACTTCAAGACTCCAAGACTCCAATACTCTAAGTTTAAAGACTCGAAAACTCAAAGTTAAAACATTACTATAAAAATCTTTCTTTGAGCCTTCGAGTCTTTGAGGCATACTAAATAATTGTGGAAACGAGCAGTAACAGGAGTTTGGTTACAAACGGGAAGATTCAACAGCAAAAAGAAGTTTTAATTGGATTGATTTGTTGAAATAAACCTACATTTCATATATCTCTTGGATAAGGTATATTTACAATCTGAAAATTGTTACTAAGTTAATCAGTTACTAACTGAATCCCAAAATTGAATGGCTAAAAAGTCTACTAAAATTTTCATACTGGATACAAACGTAATCCTGCATGACTCTTCATGCATTTTACAATTTAAGGAAAACGACATTATCATTCCTCTCACAGTCATAGAGGAGCTTGATCATTTCAAGCGAGGCAGTCAGGTAATTAATCTGAATGCTCGTGAGTTTGCACGGACACTGGATTCGATGACCGGATCGGCTTTATTCAACGGGGGTGTATCGCTCGGTAAAGGCAGAGGAAAAGTCCGTATCGCAATTACTAAAGGTCTACTGAATGAGATCAGGGAAATGTTTATAGACGATACTCCCGATCACAGGATATTAAGCACGGCTCTTGAAATTCACAATAAGAACAAGAACCGCTCTGTGATTCTTGTCAGTAAAGATGTGAATCTCCGGATGAAGGCAAAAGCAATCGGCATACCGGCTGAAGATTATACGACTGACATGATCGGCAGTGTAGAAGAGCTTTACAGCGGTAAGGAGATCATAGATGATTTTGATGATGAGATCTTGATGAAGCTTTATCAGTCGCCGTTTGAAGTGCCAATTGAAATTATTAAAAAAGAACTCAACGGTGAACTACTGCCGAATAAATTTTATATACTGAGAAACAACAACAGATCAGTACTTGCGCATTATGATCCGATAAAAGAAGTAATGAGAAAAGTTGATAAGATCGATATTTATGGAATAAAATCTCGAAACGCTGAACAAACTTTTGCAACAGATGCATTGATCAATACTGAAATACCACTGGTCTCAATGACAGGAAAAGCCGGTACAGGAAAGACTTTACTGGCGATTGCATCTGCATTGCAGGTGAGAAAAAATTACCGTCAGATTTTTATTGCTAGACCTGTTGTGCCATTGAGCAACAAAGATATAGGTTATCTGCCGGGCGACATTGAAGACAAACTTGCACCATACATGCAGCCGCTTTGGGACAATATCAAAGTGATCCAGGATCAGTATTCTGAAACGGATAAACAGCATCAGACAATATCACAACTTATAAAAGATCAGAAGCTTGTGATTGAACCGCTTAGTTACATTCGGGGAAGAAGTCTTCAGAGAATTTTTTTCATTGTTGATGAAGCGCAAAACCTTACTCCGCATGAGATCAAAACAATTATTACAAGGGCTGGTGAAGGTTCAAAGATTGTATTTACCGGTGATGTATATCAGATCGACCATCCGTATCTTGATTCACAGTCCAACGGACTTTCGTATTTGATAGAACATTTTAAAGGTCAAAAACTTTACGCACATGTAAATTTATTAAAAGGCGAAAGATCTGAACTTGCAGAGCTGGCCAGCAATTTGCTTTAAATAAAAATTTTGTCTATTATAGTGTTGTTATGATCCGGGAAATTTCGTGTTACCAACTAATGAACCCACAACATTACAATATAAAACTTATTATACATCTACATAATTTTAAAAAATCAAACACAATAAATGCATACCGCAAAATTTGAAGATCTGAATTTATCTATAGAAATTCAGAAAGCCGTAAAAGACATGGGGTTCGAAGAAGCGACTCCTATTCAGACACAATCCATTCCTGTAATTATGGAAGGAAGGGACGTACTGGGACAGGCGCAGACAGGCACAGGAAAGACAGCTTCCTTTGCAATTCCAATTATAGAAAAAATAAGATCGGATTCCAAAAAAATACAGGCTGCAGTACTTTGTCCTACAAGGGAACTTGCCATTCAGGTTGCTGAAGAATTCAGTGAATTACTTAAATACAAAAAAAATGTAAAGGTCATTCCTGTTTATGGAGGTCAGTCAATTGACAGACAGATCAAAGCTTTGAGATCAGGAGTTCAGATCATCATCGCTACACCGGGCAGACTTCTTGATCATATAAACAGAAAGACTGTTGATCTTGCTGATGTTAATTTCATTGTACTTGATGAAGCTGATGAAATGCTTGACATGGGATTTCGTGATGATATTGAAACTATAATTAAATCATCTTCAGAAGACAGGCAGACAGTATTTTTCTCTGCGACCATTCCACCTGAAATTGCAAAGCTTTCCAAAAAATATCTAGTCGATCCTGTACATATAAAAGTGATTCATAAAGAGCTGACAGTTCCAAAAGTGACACAGTATTATTTAGATATTAAGACGACAGGAAAGCTTGAAGTGCTTACAAGAATTGTTGACATGTATGATCCTGAGCTGACGCTGGTATTTTGTAATACTAAGCGGATGGTGGATGATCTTGTATCACATCTTCAGGCGAGAGGATATCTGGCAGAAGGTCTTCACGGGGACATGAAGCAGATGAGCCGTGACAGGGTAATGGCAAAATTCAGAAGCAGAACGTTGGACATTCTTGTAGCTACAGATGTAGCAGCAAGGGGAATTGATGTAGATGAAATAGATGCAGTTATAAATTATGATATGCCTCAGGATGAAGAATATTATGTACACAGGATAGGAAGAACTGCAAGAGCCGGCAGAGAAGGACATGCATTTACTTTTGTAAGAGGAAAGGAATTCAGAAAACTAAAAGATATTGAAAAATATACAAAGACACCGATAAATAAATTACCGATACCTACAGTAAAAGATGTAGAAGAGGTAAGAGCAAAATATACGATCGAAGAAATTTCGACAGTCATAAAAACAGACAAAGATTTTCATCAGCATGACTTTATTATAGAAAATCTTTTAAGTGAGAATTTTACATATGAGGACATTGCATCAGCTTTGTTGAAATTACATTTAGGTAAAAATAATGAAGCTGAATATGTTGCAATTCCTGAACCTTCTTATAAGAAATATGATGATGATCGTTCCGATAGAAACAAATCACGCGGTAAAGAAAGAAGAGGAGAACGCGGTAAGGACAGAGACAGAGGCAGAGACCGGGGTGACAGCAAAAGAATTGACAGAAATGACAGAAATGATAGAAGTGATAGAAGAGGAGACGGAGGCAGAAAAAGTTATACTGATCCCGATCTTAAAAGACTTTTCATAAACATTGGAAAAAATGCCGGTATAATGCCTAAAGATGTATTGGGTGCAATAGCAGGAGAGGCAGGCATTCCCGGATCAGCGGTTGGTGAGATCTCAATATATGACAGATACTGTTTTGTAAATGTTGATAAAAAATATTCTGACAAGGTCGTCAAGATCATGAACAACAGTCAGATTAAAGGAAATAAAATATTTGTAGAATACGCTGCTGATAAAAAATAAAGCTGCAATCAGTTTTATTATCAACATCCCGCAGAGTCCGAAGAACACGTGACTCTGCCGATACAATAACTGCAATCAATTTTTAATATCAATATCCCGCAGAGTCCGAAAAACACGTGACTCTGCTTTTACTTAGGAGTAATTAGTTGAAGACCGGTAATTTCAAAGTAATAATATTTGACATGGACGGAGTCTTAATTGACTCCGAGCCAGCATATAAGACAATGAACATGGCGCATTTTTCTTCACTTGGTTTTAAAATGAATGAGGAAGAATACAATGGTTATGTTGGGATGTCTTCATTAAAAATGTGGAGTAAGATAAAAAGCAATTATGGATTGAATGAAAATGTGGAGGACTTAATGGCTTCAGAAAAAGAGAGGATGTATAAAGTATTGAATTCGGATCTTATCTCTGAGCCCATTGAAGGTATTAAAGAACTTATAGATTCTTTTCTTAAAAGAAATTACAGACTTTGTGTAGCTTCATCTTCACCAAAAGATAATATAAAATTAGTTTTGAAGAGACATAATTTAGAAATGTATTTTGATTTTATTGTTAGCGGAGAAGAAGTAACTAACGGAAAACCCATGCCCGATATTTTTCTCAAAGCTGCTGACCATTTTCAATTATCACCGGATAATTGTTTTGTAATAGAAGATTCCTCAAACGGAGTAACTGCTGCAAAAGCTGCCGGTATGAAATGTATTGGTTTCAGAAATGTAAATTCGGGTAATCAGGATATTTCGAAAGCTGATCTGATAATTAACAGTTTCTCTAAAACTGAAATTAATAATGTTTTGAATTTTTTATATAAATAATTTTTATAATGTCACGGATCAAAGAATTTAATTTTACAGACAGACAAGGCAGAGACATACATATCAGAAATGCAGTGCCGGATGATGCTGAGCAGATCAATAAAATTAAAAGAGATATAATTGATGAAAGATACTTCATGCTGCGTGAACCTTTTGAGGCAAAATATACAAAAGAAAAAACTGCTGAAGAAATAATTTATAATACTGAAAATGAAGGAGCGCTTTACATTGTAGCTGAACATAAATCAAAGGTCGTAGGTGAACTTGATTTCATTAACGGTTCATTATTCCGTACAAAGCACTGCGGATCTTTTACTGTCTTCATTTCGAAAGACTTCAGGGATTCAGGTTTAGGTATTCAATTAATACAAGCGCTGACAGCCTGGGCGGAAAAAGATCCACTAATAGAAAAAATTACTTTGAATGCATTTTCCATAAATATACGCGCTTTAAAATTATATGAGAAATGCGGATTTATTACAGAGGGTTATTGTCCAAAAGATATGAAGCTTGATGACGGCACTTATATTGACAGCGTACTTATGTATAAATTTGTAAAATAATTATCAAAATTTAATGAATCATAAAGCAATCCTGCCCGCGCTTGGAGGCTTTTTCTTTCTTGCTCTTACCAGTGTGTTTGTTAAACTGATATCGGATTTCGGGACAAATACTGAATGGATAGTTTTTATTCAGTATGGCACTTCACTTTTGATAATTACTGTGATCACATCTTTTAAAAAATTCAAACCCATTAAAACCGGTCAGATAAAACTTCATCTTGTCAGGGGAATAGCGGGAATGCTTGGTTTTACTTTCTTTGTGATCTGTGTGAGAATGACAAACATTGTGGATGGAACGTTGCTTCTGAATTCTGCACCTCTTTTCATTCCCATAATCGCATTGATATGGTTAAGAAAAAAAATGGATCCGAGAATCTGGTTTGGAATTTTTACAGGATTTATAGGAATAATATTTATTATACATCCTGTAAAGGGTGATCTCATGCAGATGGGAGAAATATACGGAGTAGCTTCAGGAATTTTCCTTGCTGTAGCTCTGATAGCTATGAAAGAATTAACAAGAACAGAAACTTTTGAAGCAGTTATATTCTATTTTTCATTGATTGCTGCAATATGTACACTACCATTTGCAATAATGAACTGGGTCACACCACCGGCTATAGTCTGGGTTTACGGAGTTTCAACAGGAGTAGCATTTATGTTATATCTGTTTTTACTGCAGCATGCTTACAAATATGAAGAAGCAGGTAAGCTTGCACCATTTAATTATTCAGCTGTAGTATTTACAGTGATATTTAATATTGTAATTTTTAACAGTTTTCCTGATCTGATCTCAATAGCTGGAATTGTCCTTGTTACTGCAGGCGGGATAATGGCGATCATTTATCATGCAAAATAATCTAATATTTTAAATTGATTTTTATTTTTGGAAAAGATTTTATCTGAACAAAAATTCTAATGGTCCTGTCTTATCAAACATACTCAACATTTCACTTAAGGAAATCTTTACTTCCTGAATACCAAACACATACGGCGCTGCCTGATAAGGATTAAATGTAATACTCAGACTATCGTTTTTTATATTCCAGACTTTGAAATTATTTGCATCGGGTGAAGTACCAAGTTTTATCATATCAAAAATATTTTCATTCCCCTGTGAATAAGCATATGCTTCAAGCTCTTTCTGAGAATAAGCCGAAATGAATTTCAGATATTCTGATTCTTCTCTGAACAGATCTTTTAACTCTAGCTGACCCGTTGAGATCGTACTGTAATTAAATGAAGAATCATTTGTCATAGGATGCGCCATACCTGAGATATTACTGAACATTGTGAACTTAACCGATAATAAAGTACCACCTGTAATTTCAGCTTCTGATGTAATCTTAAAAGAATTTGATTCACCTTCTTTTGAATCACCTTTAATTTCCTCTAACTGTGTTTTAAAACTTTCTATATAATTCTGTACAGACTCATTAATTGCAGTATTAATATCCTGTGCAATTCCTCTCACTCCCATCAAAGCTTCCGGACCAAAATCTACCTGAGGATACGTCACGTCCGTCATGTAATTTAATTTCTCATTCTTATCAATTTCATTTTTGTATGTTATATTCATTTGCTGAGCTGAAGCAGATATACTAACAGCGAAAAAAATTAATGTAAGTATTATTGATCTCAAAGTCTTGATTTTAAAAAATTATGTGTTAATTAAATTCTGTCTGTTTTTTGCTTATAGATTGTTGGTGTTAAATGTATTTCCCTGAGTGACATCACCAGTATCAAATCCTTTTCTAAACCATCTAACTCTCTGCTCGGAAGTACCGTGAGTAAATGCATCCGGCACTACATGTCCCTGAGACTGCTTTTGTAAACGGTCATCGCCGATAGCTGCTGCTGCATTTAATGCTTCATCTATATCTCCAGTCTCGAGAATTCCTTTCATTTCTTCAGCATGATTTGCCCATACACCTGCATAAAAATCCGCCTGTAATTCTACTCTCACACTCAATTTATTATATTCAGATTCAGATAATCTGCTTCGTTGGTTTTGTACCTGATTATGAATACCGAGAAGATTCTGTACATGATGTCCGACTTCATGTGCTATTACATAAGCCATTGCAAAATCACCGGGTGCTTTGAACTTATTTTTTAGCTCCTGATAAAAACTCAGATCAATATATAACTTCTGATCTGCCGGACAATAGAAAGGTCCGGTCTGTGAATTTGCAAACCCACATTCGGACTGTGTCGAACCTGTAAACATCACAAGGGTCGGTTTTACATATTCTCTGCCGTATTTCTCTCTGAATATTTTACTCCATACATCTTCAGTATCTTTAAGAACTACAGAAACAAACTGCGCCAGTTCATCTTCTGCTTCAGAAGGTATATGCTGCTGCTGTGTCTGCTGAGGCTGTATATCCATTTGCTGTAAAAACTGCAGAGGATCTCCGCCAAGCATCCATACTAACAGTACCATTATTATTGTTCCAAGACACCCTAAACCGCCGACTGTTTTTCCGGTGCTCCTTCTGCGGTCATCTACATTCGAACTTTGATCCCGGCCTTTCCATTCCATAATATAAAATTTAAATTTTTATGGTTATTGATTTGCTAAAATTAGTTTAAATAATTTTTATTCAAAATGTTAATTTAGATGCAAAAAATTCAAAGACCATTCAAAATATTTGTCACAATAAAAAAAAGACAGTCTGCATTTGCAAACTGCCTTTTTAATATTAAATATTAAATTTTAAATAATAAATTCTATACATTGTACATTACACATTACACATTACACATTGAACATTATTTTACAAGCATCATTCTCTTTGTCATAGAATAATTATTTGTGGTAAGTCTGTAAAAATAAACTCCACTCGCCAGTCCTCTGCCGTCAAAATTAAAACTGTATGACCCTGCATTGAGATTATCTTTAACAAGTGTTGCAACTTCTTTTCCGGAAATGTCCATAAGTTTTAAAGAAACACTACCATTTTCAGGGATGTCGAAATTAATTTTTGTTGTTGGGTTAAACGGATTTGGAAAATTCTGTGAAAGCTTATATTCAGAAGGAATTCCTGAATTGTTGTTTACTATTGATACCTGAGTAGAGATTATAAAATTTGTATTTGAGATATCAAAGAAAATATTTCCGACTGATTCTACTTTGATCCTTGCATTGGTAACATCAATGAAAGGAAGAGTTACAGACTGACTTCCGTCATTTGGTGTGTTTGCAAGAAGCATTGTCGGGAAAGTCAATCCGCCATCAGTAGATAATTTTATATTAACATTAGATACACTGACCGGTGCTGTATTTGTATTTGCTACATCCCAAGTTACTGTCTGTGCTGCGTTTGCATTCCAAGTGACATTTGTATTTGGCTGTGAAACGACAAACGGTCCCGCAGCATCAGTAACTGTATAACTGACATAATCATAATTTACACCGCCGCCTGCAGTATTATTATCTCTCACTGTTAATCTGAAACTCAGAGATCTTGCATAGGTCGGAAGCTTTTCTCCGGTTGCAAAAGTGTTGTTTACTAAATTACTTATTCTTGGAATAATTCTTGTAGAAGATGTATCAGCTCTGAATGATCTTATGATCGGTGCATTACCAGATGGATTATTCAGTGTACCAGCAGGTCCGAGATCGTATTGTTCCCAGCAGTAAGTAAGTGAATTCTGATTTTCTGCATCAGTTGCACTTCCTGTGATCTGAAGCGGAGTACTGACCGGAATTATCAGACCACTTGCCGGCATAGTAATTACAGGAGGTGTATTTCCTGTAGCAGTGATTACAGCACATGTATTACCACCGCTGTTTTGAGTGTATGATGCTATCTCTAAAAAACTTATTGTGTGAAAATACGGATCACTGTTATTTTGTAAATTATCAGAACCGCAAATTCCTGCATATGCCATGATAGTGCTTCCACTGCCGGGTTCGTATGCCGTATTGCCGTTCCTGTTACCGCCGCCGCATCCGCTTGACTGACTGTTAAATGAATGATTACCACCATACTGATGTCCCATTTCATGTGCTACATAATCAATATAAAACGGATCTCCGATAGGTGAAGGCAGACCGGTGACACCATTTGCTTTAACTCCGTTAATACAGATCACTCTTAATCCGGCAACTCCGCCGCCGCCAGTACTGAATACATGACCGACGTCATAATTTGCTGGTCCTATTATTTGATCAATAGTTGACTGATTCTGCCCAAGCATTGTAAAGCCATTATTATTTGTATATGGATCTGTTGTTGCATTTGTATATACAAGCAGATTATTGTTTGCAACTAAAATTGTCCTTACTGCAAACTCAAGTTCGTAAACACCCGATACTCTGTTCACTGCAGTTACGATCGCAGCCAGTCCCGACTGGACAGTTCCTCCATGAAATGTGGTGTATTCACCGGTCGCTGCCATTGCCAGTCTGTATGTTCTTAATTCCGAACCTGAAAGAATTCCACCCTGCATATGATCTTTTGCTTTCAGAAAACTGTCAGTATCATCTTCCGTCATACACTCGTAAGACTGATCAGAAACAAAATCTTTTTTGAAATAACTTATGTAAATATTTTTTTCATTAGTACTGTATGGATCAATATAATAATCACCTCTTGGAGTTAATATCATTGCATGAAATCCATGAAAAGTAATATCAAGTTTTCCGGTAGCATACGGGTCATCAATTCCTTTTACATTAAATGTTTTTATCTCAGGAAATTTCACTGCAAGACCTTCTTCCATCATAGAATATTCAGTGATGGAAAATTTTGACATGCTGCCGTCAGGCATTGGAAGCTCAATGATCATCGGATCATTCTTTGCTCTGTCTGTAAATTCAAATGGCGCTGACCTGAGCACTGTACTTAGCTCAGTAAAATTTGTACTCACTGTTCTGTAAACCTGTGGAATTATTCGTCTCTCTCCTCTCAGGTCAATGTTGCTTTCATTTATATCATTCCAGAGTATTGAACCTGTCTTTGCATACAGATTGTTTCCGGACTGATCAAAACAAACGCTAATTCCCCCAAAGAGAATAATAGCTGAAGTAAAGATAATTGTCAGAAGTTTCATGTTAATTGGTTTATGTTTAAAAAGATGTTTGTTATTTGTAATTAGATGTTTTGATATTATGAGAATATTTTTACACACAGTTATTTTTCGTCAGTGTATTTTTTAAAATCCTTTAGAAATTTATCATGAGATGTGTAATGAATTGCATTCAGTCCGTGAGATCTTGATTCCTCTATATTAGCTTTCAGATCATCTATAAATAAAGATTCTTTGGGTTCGAGTTTGTATTTTTTAATTAAATGCTTATAAATTTTCTTATCGGGTTTAACTGCTTTTATTTTATATGAAAGAATTCTTTTCTTTATGTGATTTACATAAGGATAATTCTTGTTTACAAAATTTATGTGTGAAGCATCTACATTTGAAAGCATGTATAAATTATAATTACTGTTTAACATTTCATTTTCAAGAAAGTCTTTCATTTTTGTATTCTCATTAAAAATATCGCAATATAAAAAAAGAAATTTTCTGTAACCGGTTTTAAGATTGAATTTTTTCTTAAGTAATTCATAAGCATCTTTAATTGTAAGTTTACAGCTTCCGATTTTCAGATCTATATCATTATCAGAAAAAAACTTCCTGAGTTTATCTTTATCTGCATTCTCCTCAAGAGCTGATAATCCATCAAAGAATCGGTCATAATCAAAAAACACAAGCGTGTTTCCCAGGTCGAATATAATATTTTTAATTTTATGTCGGGGGATAGACTGTTTCAATAAATATTAGTTAAAGATATTTTGTTTCAATAACGTTCAACGAATCATCGAAAATATATTCTTTTGGTGAGCCTGTTGGAATTTCTGTCTTTAGGATCTCTTCTTTGCTAAGACCTTCCAGATACATAATGAGTGCTCTCAGACTATTTCCATGCGCAGAAATAATTATATCTTTTCCTGCTTTTAATTCGGGTTCTATCTTTGATTTATAATAAGGCAGTACTCTGTCAGCAGTATCTTTGAGACTTTCACCGTTGGGAGGTGGTGTATCAAAACTTCTTCTCCAGATCTTTACCTGATCTTCTCCAAACTTTTCCCTGCATTCATCTTTGTTCAGTCCCTGGAGATCCCCGTACATTCTCTCGTTAAGAGCTTTATCTTTTTCAACAGGAATATTTTTCATACCGGTATTCTCTAAAATAATATCAAGTGTCCTCTGTGCTCTAAGCAGATCTGATGTATATGCTTTATCAAATTTATGATCTTTTAAAATTTCAGCAGCTCTTTCTGCTTCCTCAATTCCTTTTGGTGAAAGATCAACATCTATCCACCCAGTGAATCGGTTTTCAAGATTCCATTGTGACTGTCCGTGTCTGACTATAACTAACTTGGGCATTGAAAGTAATTTTTATTAATTAAGAATCTAACAAATTAGTTTAAATAAATTTTTCTTACAATTTAAAACAGAATTGAATATTGGATTTGTGATTTGAATAAGGAGGTTTAAACAATTGTTATATACTCAGTCAGCTTTCCACTTTATCGAACAGCCCATAGAAGGTATCTGCTGAAAATCTATTTTCATATCATTGAGTAATAATTCTGTAGCTTTTTCAAGTTCTTTTGAAGTGATATTAGTTTCATCTTTCCAGTTGTCATCAAGCCGTCCTCTGTATTTTAAAATTCTATTTTCATCATACAAATAAAAATCAGGTGTGCAGACTGCTCCATATTTTCTTGCAGTATCCTGAGTTTCATCACACAGATACGGGAAATTCATTTTATATTCAGAATAAAACAATTTCATATTATCAAAAGAATCTTCCGGATATGATTCCGGATCATTGGAATTTATTCCAACAAGCCGAACACCATCATCATTATACTTATTCTGAAAAGAAACAAGTCTGTCCATAATAGCTTTTACATACGGACAATGATTACAAATAAAAATAATTATGAGAATTTTTTTATCGTCAAAAGAAGAAGGGGAATAAAATTTTCCGTCAGTTCCTTCAAGCGAAAACGGAATAATTAGAGTGTCAAGATTGCTAAGATTGTTTTGAACTGCCAAATTATATATTAGATATTAAAAAAATTCTTCATCGTCTTCGCTGTCATCCATCTCCGGATGATAATCTTCATAGACAAAAGTTATGTTCTGATTTTTCTTTACTTCTATATCTTCATTAAAAATTTCCTCGGTTATGAATCTGTATTTTTCTCTGTCGTCAGGATCTCCGTGTGAATGAACGATAATATTTTTTTTATCTAAGGCTACTATTAACTTTCTCAATTCATCTTTGATATCATTCTTGCTGAGTTTTTTTAGTTCAATGAATTTTGGTGAACCGATGTATTCATAGACTTTAGCTAATTTACTTTTGGAATGTTCTTTTTTAAACTCTTCTACCTGATGTATAAATTCTTCATCATCCTCAACATCAAGTTCACCAAGCGATTCGTTATTCAGCATATCGTCAATTACTTTATCTCCGATAATGTCTGAGTTTAAAAGGCTGTCGTCATCTTCTTCAGATAATTTCTCTATCACCTTGTTAGAAGTTTTGGAAGTTTTTTTTGAAGTCTTCGGATCTTTATTTTGAGATTTCTTTAAAGTCATTATTCTTGTTTCGCTAAGTTGGTTTATTGATTTTTTTGTTTAATTAATTTTATAATAATAATTCAATTTATCAATAATAAATTAATTATAAAATATTTAAATGGATTTTATCTTCTTTACATTTTCAAGATACAAAAATTTATTTGAAATTTATATTTTCAGAACCCTTTTAAAACCGAAAGTAAAATAAAAATTACAGGAACCACAAAGATCAGGCTGTCGAATCTGTCTAATATACCGCCATGTCCGGGGATCAGGTTTGAAGAATCTTTTACTCCACAATATCTTTTTATCATTGATTCAAAAAGATCTCCTGTCTGAGAGAATATTCCTATCAGAATTCCAATAGACACAGCTTTATAAATAGTTATTTCATTTGGAAAAATAAAATGAAGCAGCACTGAAATTATAACAGTAAAAATAAATCCGGTTACAGATCCTTCCCATGTTTTATTTGGGCTGATATCGCTGAGCTTACGCTTACCAAACATTCTCCCTCCGAAATATGCCATCGAATCACAAGTCCAGATTAAAATAAAAATAAATACAATGATCAGCTTTACTGATTGTGACTGAAGAAAATTCATAAGTATAAACGGCACTGTAATGTACAACAGACCAAAAGCTGATATGGCTGGATTTATTGGACTCCGTTTTTCTTTTCTGAAAATTTCAAAAGTAATAAAAAGTATTCCGCAAAATAAAATGTTTAAAATTAATTGTTCTGAAATTCCGGATGAGTTTACAGAGAATACAAGCAGTGTATCTGCGGCTGCCACTGTTAATATTTTTAATGTGTAAATCTCTTTTTTTTCAAACATTGAACAGAATTCCCACATAGCAATTGTATTAAGAATCAAAGTAAGTCCAAGAAGTAAATATCCTCCTTCATATGAAATATAAAGTAGCAAAGGTATTCCAAAAATTCCTGCGATAATTCTTTTTATGAGATTACTCATTAATTATATCTTTTGAAAAAAGTTCTTTCGAAAATGCTGTTGAATTTCTTTTGATCATTTTACAAACAAATAAGAATGCAGCAAGAGAGATAATTCCCAATAAAAGAAACTGCAGCTTCTCATCTGTGCTGAAAGATTTTTCCGTTCCCAAAGATGAGAATGTCTCTGATCCGTATATATAAACTGCCATTGCTGAAATGAAATTATTCAGAAAATGACAGATCACCGCTGTCAGAATACTTCCCGAATGATAAACTATAAAAGTAAGATATACACCTAAAATTATAAGCGGGATCAGATTAAAAGGATGAAAATGAAACAAAGCGAAAAGCAGTCCTGAAAAAAATATGGCTTTTGAAGCCGGCAGTATCTTTTCAAAATTTTTAAATACCAGACCTCTGAAAAGAAACTCCTCACAGATAGCGGGTGTAATTGCAATTACCAAAATTACTAACAGAAATTCCGGAATTGAATCTGCAGTGACAAGCTTTACCGTAGTGGATTCAAGCATATCAAACATTTCTTTCAGCTGATTTAAAAACTCAGTTCCAAATGGAAGAGAGAAGATCAGTTCATTCTGAAAATATAAAAACACCTGAAGAAACGGCTGTACAAATATCAAACCTATAATAGAATAAACCATTAAATTGATTTTCGGTAATTTCAGTCTGAAGGTTTCCTTAATATTATTATCCTGCAGCATCACAAGCACTATGGCAGGTGCAAGTATAAACATGAACTGCGCAAATGTAAGTACGATCCTTGTTACATTGAGATTATCACTATTGATCTCCATATTTTCACCGAGCATGAAATAGGAGATCAATCCCCCTACGATCTGATAAAGAAAAAATACCAGTGCGAGAGATAAAAATATAAAATATAGTGGAGGGATCTTTGACAACGGTCCTTTTTTATGCTGAGGTGCCGGGTCTGTAATTTCAGGAGAATTATTATCCAAGTGCTGTGACAAATTTATGATTTGATATTTTGCAATATCATAAAAACAGATATTTAATTAAAGAGTAAAGATAGATTGAATTTAATATTCATTAAAATTATTTTGCATCAATGAAACCTTACGAACAATCAGAACCTGTCGAGCCATACCGGGAAGACATACAGAATGAAGTTTATTCAGAATATCAGGAATTCAACGAAGAAAAAAAGGAAACAGGTGTATGGTTAAATATTCTTTTATTCATACTTACTTTTATCTCGACTACATTAGCCGGTGTATACTGGCTGAATCTGGATCCGTATCGACTTGAATATTTTCCACTGGGTCTTACATATGCATTTCTGATCTTACTTGTGATCACAACACATGAATTCGGTCACTACTTTGCAGCGAAGTACCATAACGTTCCTGTTACTTTACCTTATTATATTCCTTTTCCTTTTATTTTTTTAAATCCATTTGGAACAATGGGAGCGGTCATTCGGATGAAGGCAAGGAATTATAGTCGAAAAGCTTTATTTGATATTGGAGCTGCCGGACCAATCGCCGGTTGGATCACGACTTTAATAATTTTACTTATCGGATTTCTTACACTACCGTCGATAAATTATATGTACGAAATTCATCCTGAATACAGAGCAACAGGAATTCCAGTCGGCGGATTTTCTTTCGGATATAATATAATATTTTGGTCTTTTGAAAAAATATTTGCATCGTCACCTGATGTTTTCATGCCTCCAATGAATGAATTTTATCATTACCCATTCCTGTGCGTCGGATGGTTTGGGCTTCTGATAACTTCTCTAAATATGATGCCGGTCGGACAGCTTGATGGCGGACATATTTCCTATGCGATGTTTGGCGACAAACATAAATACATTGCTTATGCTACTTTTGCATTATTACTTTTCTTCGGACTTGCAGGGCTACTTCCGCTTATGGAGATCAATATAAACTGGGGTTCAATCAACTGGCTTGTCTGGGCTTTGCTTATATTGTTTGTAATTAAAATTAAACACCCTCCCGTTTTTCCTGAATATGATCAGCCGCTCAGCAGCGGCAGAATGATGGTCGGCTGGTTTACATTTTTTATATTCATTGTTTCGTTTTGTCCGGTACCGGTTTATGAGTTATGATCAATCTTAAATCTCACAACAAGGGAACCACCCTTTTTATAATTTTCCTTACAATATTTATTGATCTGCTTGGCTTCGGAATAATTCTTCCATTATTGCCGACTTTCTCTGTAAGCGTACTTCACATTAATGAATTTACGATTGGACTGATGGTTGGAATATTTTCGCTTACTCAGTTTTTATTTACACCTGTTTGGGGGACTCTTTCAGATAAATATGGCAGGAAGCGTGTACTGATCATAAGTTTAGCAGGCAGCGTCGTTTCAAATCTTTTGATGGCACTTGTATTTTCCGGTGCTTTGATGTCAGTATTTCTATTTATTTTTGCAAGAGGATTTGCAGGAGCATTCGCTGGAAATATCTCAGCAGCTCAGGCAGTCATTTCAGATGTAACACCGCCTGAGGAAAGATCAAAAGGAATGGGTCTGATCAGTGCTGCATTTTCTTTGGGATTTGTATTTGGACCAACAGTAGGCGGAGTACTTTCAGAAAGTTTTGGATATAGTTTTCCTGTATTTATTTCCGCAGGACTTTCCTTAATAGCTTTACTACTGGCAATTTTTGTTTTTAAAGAAACTCTATCGATAGAAATTCAAATGAAGAACAGAAAAGAAAAATCTGTAAGGAATCTTTTAAATGTTAAGCTTTATATTGATACTATTAAGAATAAAAATTATGGGAAATACATAATCATTTTCTTTGTAGCAGTATTTTCATTTTCAAATATTTTCGGCACCTATCAGCTTTTTGCAGAAAGAAAGGAAGGGTTGGGACTCAGTCAGGCAGAGATAGGATATTTGTTTTCTTTTATGGGTATAATAGGAGCACTTGTTCAGATCTTTTTGATAAAGATTTTTCAGAAAAAAATTGGTGAGGCAAATACTCTTATTCTCGGAAATTTTCTGACAATATTCGGATTGGGACTTATTGGATTTTCACAGTCAGTTGAAGTTTTGCTTGCAATAACAGCAGTCTTATCAGTTGGAAACGGATTCAATAATACTGTTTCGATCAGTCTTCTTTCGCAGAATGTTAAGCCTGATGAACAAGGGACTGTACTTGGAATAAATCAGTCTCTGAGCGCGTTTGCCAGATTTCTCGGACCGCTGTGGGGAGGATTTACATATCAGTATTTTGGATACCAGTATCCGTTTATTACCGGTGGTATCATAATGATATTTGCAACTTTTTATACCTACAATGTTCTCAAAAAAAACAAACCTTCAGTTGCAGTGTGATCTGTTTATTTTTCTCAAAAATTTTTTAATGAAAAATCTGAGATAAAATCATACAATTTCTCAAACATTCAAAGGTCATATCAATCCAATAACCCCAAACATTCTTCCTGATCTTACACCGTCTCTTCTGTATGAATGCAGCAGATCTTTTTCTTTAAATGTACAGAGGTCAGAGATCTCTATATTTTCATTTCTCAAACCTGCTTTTAAAAGCTGTTTAAAATTATCTTTTTTCAGATCGAGGTAATATTTTTCACCTGATCTGTATCTTACATTTTCATCAAAAAGTAATCCGACTTCTTCTCCCACTTCATAATGGTCCTGACAAATTCCCGGACCGATAAATGAGATCAGATCTGATGGATCAGTATTAAACTTTTTAATGAGTTCCTCAATTGTCTTAGTAAGGATCTTTTCTTTAGTTCCCATCCATCCTGAATGAATGCCGGCAATAATTTTTCTAACCGGGTCATATAAGAATACTGGAATGCAGTCAGCTACACCGACTGCAAGAAAATTTTCTTTAACATCAGTATAAATTGCATCACATCCGTCGAAGTGACATGGTTTAGATGAGTAATTTATAATGGAAGAATGGATTTGTTTTTGAAAAGTTACTTTTTTTTCTTCAATACCAAGTTCACTGAAAAAAAATTTTCTATTCACTTTTACATTTTCGGGATCATCACCTACTGCATTGCTTAAGTTAAGACAGAAAGGTTCAGGTGATACACCGCCCGTCTTAGTACTGAATCCGAAAATTATTTCAGGATATTTTTCAAATAAAGAAGACCGGATTATGTTTATTTCCGACACGTTTTAATATTTTATATTAAGCTAACATTAGTGCAAGTGCTTTTACAATTGGAATTATAGGTGTAGCAATTTCTCCAACATTTTTTATTATTCCGCTGATCTTTTCTGTAAAAGATTTTGCCTTATCTAAAAATTTTACTCCTTTTTCTTTTGATTCAACAAGCTCTTTTCCTTCAGATTCAATTTCCTTTTTATCAAATTCATTTAATGGAACAGTTTTAAGTAATTCCAAAAGTTCTTTTATGTTTTCACGGGTTTTGTATTCGATCTTCTGCACGATCTGAACATTTTGTTCTACCGTGTTATTAATATCCTGAATATTATTTACTGTTATTCCTGATGGCTTCAGCATGTTGAATAATTCTTCCTGTTGCATTTTCACTTTTTCCTCAAGCTCGTTTATTCTTTGCAGCTGATCTCTGTCTTTCAAACATGAGCTGATATATTGATCTATGGAAAATTCATTTTGAATTAATGTTTCCTGTAATGTAAGCGCTTGGGGAATATTCGATTTAAGCAGAAACTCGGTAGATCTTGTCCAGTCTGTTCTAACTTTTTCAAAAGATTCGAGAGCATCTTCCCATTTACTTGACTCCTGAAAATCCAGACCTTTTACAATATTCATATGACCTGTATAATAAAAATAATTTCCCTGATAAAAATTTTTTAATGATTCTAATACCGGATCAGAGTCTTCATCTGGATCAATATCTATATCATCATCAATTCCTGAAAAATCTGTTATAGTCTGTTTATAAGATGAGATTAATTTTTCATAATTTTCAAAGGAAAGTCTGTAATTTTTTGATCTAAAGTAGTACTGAGCATTTGCAATATGCAGCATATTAGTACATTCCCTGCAGACATAATCTATTTTTGTTTTTAATAAACTATTTTCATCAGTATTTTCGTGTTGAAGTTTTTTGATAATGTCTTCAAATCCTATCTTTGCAATCTGATAATTTTTTCTTGCGTCGATAAGATCTCCTGTTAAAGTATTTTCAAGACCTTCCGACATGTATTTATAATTTTTTGACAGCTCTGACTCAATTGCAAATATGCTGTCTTTTGTTTTATTATATAATTCTTTTGAATTTTTTTCACTTTCAGAAAAAAACTGATTTGCGAGACCGGGATTTCTGTTTGAGAAATGGAACAATCCTGTTGTAAAATTATTTGCAGAATTAAATCTCAGCATTTGAATTTCAGTTTCAAACAACTTCTGATCCAGTATATTTTTTAGTTCATTATTTTGATTTTCTTCAATGATCTTTTTTAATCTTATGAATGTATTATTGCAAAGATTGAATCCTGCTGATATGTACTGATAGGAAGCGTTGAAATTTTGATTTTCCCTTTCGGAAATACTGTAGTTATAATAATCTGAAACGAATTTTTCTATTATTAAAAAATTGTCCTGAAATTTTTCAATATTATCGAGTTTAGAAATCGCAGTTTCTACTTCCTGTAATGTAATTGTTGTGGTTTCATTCATAAAAGTATTTTTTTTAAATTAAATATAATGGAATTAAAATGGTATGTATCAATTGCGGGGAATTAAAATATGGAGTTTACTTTTTTTCTTATCAAATCTGACACGTTTGTCTGATTGTATCGTAATCGAATCCTGAGTTTATAAAACCAGTCTGGTTTCAAAACTTAAGTCCAATCTCAAATCAAATTCCAAAACCTGAATTTATTACCAAATAAAATCTATACCGGAACCTACTTCCTGTTCTCTATTATTTTCATAAATGACCGTCCTCTAAGATCTGTTTCCGTCAATCCGGTCTTTATTATCTCATCTTTTGTTACTGCACCACAATTAAATGCTCTCAAAAAATAGTTCAGTAAACCCTGCCCCGTTGCAGCATCATCAAATATATCACCAACTAATGTTGCCTGTGCAGCTTTGTCAATAAAATTTGTAAGTCTCTCCGAAGCCTGGTCCAAACTTTCGAGAAAAAAATCATAAACTGCTGCATATCTCACAGGTATCTGTGCAGGATGAAGATCCCAGCCCTGATAAAATCCACTTTGTAATGAATGTTTAATATCATCAAAAGAGATCTTCCATGCTTTGTAAATACTTTCATAATTTTCGCGGATCTTTTCTGCAGTGAGATCCTCACCTCTGTGAATCGTCACAGGCATTATGTTCGTAGCACCGTCTGACAACCAAACACCTGTCCCCGCTAATGTCACCTTCATCATCTGTCTTGCAAAGTCACATACTGAATGTTGCATGTTCTGATATTTCGCTGTGATGTCACAAAGTGCTGTATAATCATAAACTCCAAAATGCGCTGCAATGCATCTACCTTCACCTTCATTTACCAAAGAGATCAGATTTGCATTTCCATTGTGATCAAAAATTGATTGAGTTGTCTCTATCATCATTTCCATTTTCAGACTTCCGTCAGAAAGACCGGTTTTCTTTTCAAGTGTTTTCAGAACTTTCACAAATGCTGACACCTGTTTTTTATTTGTTACCTTTGGTAAAGTAATTACAAAATTATCTGGAAGTTTTCCGTCAGTTTTTTGAACAAGTTCAGTTATAAAAATATCAAGAGTTCTGATTGCTCTCTTCATCATTTCGTCTGAAAAGGATTTAATTCTGATCCCCAAAAATGGTGAAAGCAGATTCTCTTTCATTGCAATTGCAGTCTCACCTGCTGTAAAAACAGCAGTTTGGTCTTCATCATCATCAGGTCTTATTCCAAATCCATCTTCAAAATCTATTCTGAAATCTTCAACTGCTTCTCTTTCAAGTTTCTTTAAAACCTTTGAATGTATCAGCTTTCTGTAATCATCATCACCTACTAAACCAAGCCCTTTAGAAAAAGTCTGAGGATCTGAACCAAATTCTTTAAAAGATTTTAAAGCAAGTTCACCAATCTTTTTTATTGTGCCGGACTTAAATAATTGAGCTCCGCCATAAACGGTCTGAACCGGCTGCCTGTCAGGAGAATCTCCCGGATAATATTTTTTAATTTCAGCATTTCCTTCTGATATTTCCGAATATATTTCTATAAGTTGATCTTCTGTGATCTGTGTATTCATAATTTTTAAAATATAATAAAATTTTATTATCCGCGCATATATATCAATACAGCAGATATATCTGATGGACGCACACCTGAAATCCTCATTGCCTGCCCTATTGAAGTAGGCTTGATTTTCTGAAGCTTTTCTAATGCCTCTGTTGATAATGATTTTATTTTTTCAAATTTAAAATCTTCAGGAATTCTGATTGTTTCATTTTTTATAAAATTACTTATCTGTTCATCTTGTCTGTCAATATATCCTTTATATTTGATCTCAATTTCAATTTGATTGGCTGCATCTTCATTATCTCTGATTTTTGAAATTAATTCATTGTCATCAAATGATTTCAGATCGAGCATGTCCTTTATTGTAACTTCACTTCGTTTAATGACATTATACATAAATTCATGCTGTGGTAATTCTTTTGAATTTTTTCTGATCAAAGTCTCATTCATATTTTTTGGACTTATCGTATTTTTTCTAAAAAATTCAATACCATCAGATATAAGTGATGTTTTATCATTAAGATAATTCATCATATTATTATCTATCAAACCAAATTTATAACCATATTTCATCAGTCTTCTGTCAGCATTATCCTGTCTGAGCACAAGTCTGTATTCTGCACATGACGTAAACATTCTGTAAGGCTCGTCCGGACATTTATTTATCAAATCATCAATCATTACACCGATATATGCTTCACTTCTTTTGAGAATGAAAGGATCTTCTTTTTTAATTTTCAATGCGGCATTTATCCCGGCCATAAGTCCCTGAGCTGCAGCTTCTTCATAACCTGAAGTTCCGTTTATCTGACCTGCAGTATAAAGACCGGAAACCAGTTTTGTCTCCAATGTAAGATTTATCTGATGAGTCGGAAAGAAATCATATTCGACTGCATATCCCTGTTTTGCGAGTTTTACTTTTTCCAGACCTGGAATAGTCTGAGCAGCTTTTTCCTGAACGTCAATCGGAAGGCTTGTTGAAAAACCATTCATATAAATAGTATTTCCGTTGAGAGTTTCAGGTTCAAGAAATATCTGATGACGCAGCTTATCTGAAAATCTTGAAATTTTATCTTCAATTGACGGGCAATATCTAGGACCAATTCCCTTTATCCTGCCTGTAAACATAGGCGAATCTTCAAATCCTGTTCTCAGAATTTCATGTGTTTTTTCATTTGTATGAGTCAAATAGCAGTCAATTTGCTCCTGAAGTGGAAATTTGAAGTACTTTTTATGTGAAAATGGTTTTGGATTATCATCACCCTTCTGAACTTCAGTAACTGAAAAATCAATGCTTTCTTTAAATAATCTTGGAGGGGTTCCTGTTTTTAATCTACCCGTTTCAAAACCCATTCCAAGCATACATTCTGAAAGACCCGTAGCTGCCTTTTCACCCAGTCTCCCGCCTTCGATATTTGACTTTCCGGTATGCATTACGGCATTGAGGAAAGTTCCTGAAGTAATTATCACCGAACTGCATTTAATTTCCAGACCGGTTTCAGTTTTTATTCCATTTATTATAAAAGAATATCCGTTTTCATTATTTTTCATTTCAGAAACTATCAACTCTTTCACCATATCCTGAATAATTTCAATATTTTCTTGGTCTTTAATAACTTTTTTAGCTTCATTAGAATAAAGATCTTTGTCGGACTGACATCTTGGCGACCAGATTGCAGGACCTTTTGAAGTATTGAGCATTTTGAACTGAATTCCCGTCTTATCAGCAATTTCTCCCATAATTCCGCCAAGCGCATCAATTTCTCTGACGAGATGACCTTTCGCAGTTCCTCCGATGGCAGGATTACAACTCATTCTGCCGATGGAATTCACATCCATTGTAACAAGTCCGACAGATAATCCCATCCTCGCAGCTGCATAGGATGCCTCGATTCCGGCATGCCCGGCACCAACTACTATTATGTCAAAATTTTTCATAAATTTATTACTCAATACGGATTATTTGAACTGCCAATTTATTCAATTCTAAGTTAATTTTCTATGCATAGAATTATATTTTTTTAAGTATTATATATTTATATCAATTGTTATTAATTAGTAAAATTTTGTATTATAAATGTGCAATTTCAAATTCAATTTGCGACACTTGAACCCATTCAACTTAAGTATTTGATTTTACACAGTAGTTAAAATGTTTCTTGAGAAACAATTTTATACAATTTATTATCATAGATTTTTATATTTGTTAGAAATTTGTTAATAAGATTGTTAAGAAGTACAGGTACTCATTTATGATTGACAAATGTTGCTTACAATAAAAGTAATATTCGAGCTGTTATTAATTGGGAGATCTGATATAGATCTTAAATTCTTGACCTGGGAATGTTTCTCTCTAAATTGGTTTTGAAGGCTTTTTTCAAAAATAATATGACATATTTCTATGACTTTGTGAGACCGTGCTCTTCGGTCGACGCAATCTCAATTATTTATCCGGACTATCTGAATTTCTTACATTAGAAATTTAGATTTCTTCGCTTCGATTACTAAAACATTTTATCTGAATTCATTTGCTGTTAATTTCTTATCAATTACTTTGGGTGACCTTGTTTTTCGTTCGAAGCAGTCTCAAATAATTATCCGGGATGGCATACTGAATTTCAAACTTTCGAAATTTAGATTTCTTCGTTTTACTTGCAAAATCAATTTATAAAATTAATCTTAAGTTTGACATATTGTATGACTTTGCGAGAACGTATTCT
>Ga0209477_1000486_pt1 | contig 24595 bp, 21 predicted proteins | sample KloWWTupernatant_FD_187180 | JGI IMG/M metagenome (GOLD analysis project Ga0209477, IMG submission 187180) | Active sludge microbial communities from Klosterneuburg, Austria, studying microevolution and ecology of nitrifiers - Klosterneuburg... | ecosystem: Engineered > WWTP > Aerobic digester >... | reverse complement strand
CGGTCAGCGCCTGAAGGGCAGCCTTGGTGGCGAGGGCGAGAGCGTGCTCGGCCTCGGCGGCGTGCGGGAGGATCACGTCGAGCAGGTAGCTCACCTCACCCAGTGAGGTGAGGGCTTCGGGAGACAGCAGGCTGCCCGCCTGGTCGGATGGCTGGGTGACGCTGGGCTCCGCGGGGGCAATGTCCGTCGGAGTGAGTGCGAGGGCCGCGGCCTGGCGCTGGGCCATCATCGCCAGGACGAGGGGGCCGAACGAAGGGTCCACCCCGGCATACGTCTCTGCTTCTGCCGCCGCAGCAGTTTCGGCCTCTCGCAGGCGACCGGTCGTTGCGTCCGCCGGGAAGGTGGGACTGGGCTCGGGGCCGAGCACCGCCGTGGGGACGCCCGTCGCCCGCAGCCGGTCGTGCAGCACGCGGACCTGGGTCTGGTGCAGGTCAACGAGCAGGCGCGCCGTTGGATCGGTGCCTGCGGCAGCACTCGCCAGGGCTGACAGGGTCGCGGTCTTGTCGACGAGACCAATGAGCAGGTCCTCGCCAGCCACCTTGGACCGGCGCGGGATGAACGGGATGTCGGGCGCGTTCTCTTCCAAGCGCACTCCGCAGCCTGCGGTCGCGCTGGAGATACCGATCAGCGCCAGCCCGCCGAGACCTCGAGTCACCGATCGCCTGGAGACGCCGAGCGGTCTCCTGGGTGACTCGACCATGTGCGGCATCTTGTCATGAGGTCTGGACGTGGACGGGCGCCTGCATCTGTGATGCTCAACAGGCCTCAGGGTGACCTATGGTTGGGGGTCCCGGCTCCACCAGCGGGATCCAACTGCAGAGAGGACACATCATGGCCACCCCAGATCGGCTCAAGCCGCTCCTTGAGGCAGCACTGCAGTCCTCTCCCTTCCTCCTCGAGGACCTCACGGTCACCGCCGCAGGCCGCCGTTCGGTGGTCCGAGTGATCGTGGATCGAGCCCTTGCGGGCAACGGTGGCGAGGTGGCGGACACCACGGAGCCGTCCGCGCCGCTGTCCCTCGATGACGTCGCAGACGCCACGCGACTGGTCAGCACCGCCCTCGACGATGACGATGTGATGGGGGAGGCGCCGTACACATTGGAGGTCTCGTCGCCCGGCGTCTCGCGCCCACTGACGCTCCCTCGCCACTTCCGCCGCAACATCGGTCGCCTGGTCGCGGCAGTCGGGCCGGGTTCGTCGACGACCGGACGTCTCGTACGCGCCGGTGAGGACTTGTTCGTGCTCGACGTGCCCGCGACCAAGAAGGAGCCGGGCGGGGAGGTCACCCTCCGTCATGCGGACATCACGCGCGGCGAGGTGCAGATCGAGTTCAACCGGGCCGACCTGCAGGACAACCTCAGCGACAGCGACGACTCCAGCGACCAGACCGAGGAGAACTGACATGGACATCGACCTCGCCGCTCTGCGAGCCCTCGAGCGGGAGCGGGACATCTCCCTCGACGTCCTCGTGCCCGCGATCGAGCAGGCCCTCCTCTTGGCCTACCAGCGCACCGACGGTGCTTACCGGCACTCGCGCGCAGAACTCGATCGCAAGACCGGGCATGTGGTGATCTGGGCCCGCGAGGAGTTCGAGGTGCCGATCGAGCCCACTTCAGCGCCTGCCGACCCTTCCGGTTCAACCGGCGTGCCCGACCTCGACTCCGCGTCGGCGACCGAATCGTCCCCAGATGTTCACGAGGACGAGGAGCGCGCGCCGACCGAGGTGCCAGAGGCGCCGCGCTTCCGCCGCGAACTGGGTCCGGAGTTCGACGACACCCCCAGTGACTTCGGCCGGGTCGCGGCGGCGACCGCGCGACAGGTCATCGTGCAGCGGCTGCGCGACCTGGAGGACGAAGCGATTCTGGGCGACTTCCGCGGCCGCGAGGGTGACATCGTCTCGGGCATCATCCAGCAGGGGTCGAACCCGCGCGACGTCATGGTGGACTTCGGCACCGTCGAGGGCATCCTCCCGCTGGCCGAGCAGGTGCCGGGGGAGAAGTACGTCCACGGGGAGCGGCTCCGTTGTTTCGTGGTCAGCGTCAAGCGCGGGCCCAAGGGACCGCAGATCGGTCTCTCGCGCACCCACCCCAACCTCGTCCGCAAACTCTTCGCACTCGAGGTGCCCGAGATCGCCGACGGCAGCGTCGAGATCATGGCGCTCGCGCGTGAGTCCGGCCACCGCACCAAGATCGCCGTGCGGGCCAAGGTTCCCGGCCTGTCCGCCAAGGGCGCCTGCATCGGACCGATGGGTGCTCGCGTCCGCGCAGTCATGTCGGAGTTGCACGGGGAGAAGATCGACATCGTCGACTACAGCGACGACCCTGCGACCTTCATTGCCAGCGCGCTCAGCCCTGCCACCGCCAACTCGGTCGAGATCGTCGACCTCAAGCTCCGCGCGGCGCGGGTCATCGTGCCCGACTACAAGTTGTCCCTGGCCATCGGACGCGAGGGGCAGAACGCCCGCCTCACGGCCAAGCTCACGGGCTGGCGGATCGACATTCGACCCGATGTCGAGCCGAGCGGGGCAGTCGCCACCCGTGGTCACGACGCCGCCCCGGATGACTCCGGGGACGCGGCTGCGCACTGAGAGCGGGTAGAGTGGAGCCGCTCGACCGGTCTGGACTCCAGCCCCGGCGCGCGAGCGTGGATCCCGATCGGGCCCTCGAGGGGCCGATTCGGACCTGCATCGGGTGTCGCGGGAGGGATAGCCGGTCAGCACTGCTGCGAGTGGTCGCTGGTTCGGCCGCCGGCTCCGACGAGTCCCGCCTGGGCCTCATGGTGCCGGTGATCCCCGATCCCGGCGCTTCTCTCACCGGGCGCGGCGCATGGCTGCATCCGACGAGGGAGTGCTGCGATCTCGCCGTTCGCCGTCGGGCCTTCGCCCGGGCCCTGCGCGTGCAGGCCCCCATGGAGACCGCGGCGCTCACGGCATACGTCATCGACCTCACGCAACACCGCACCAACGCAAGTGAGCACGACAACGCAAGACCAACCGACCGTCCCAAGGGAACCGAAAGCGGGTTTGACGCTGATGAGCACCCGATGAGTACTCAGCAATGAGCACTTCCCAGCCGTAATCGGTCCGCGCCGCCCTGGCACGGACCCTGATAGGAGAAATTTTGTCCAAGGTCCGTGTGAGCGCACTCGCCAAGGAGCTCGGAGTCACCAGCAAGGTGCTCCTGGAGCGACTGAACGAGATGGGCGAGTACGTCAAGAGCGCCAGCTCGACAGTCGAGGCGCCGGTGGTCCGGCGCGTCAAGGAGAAGTTCCCCAGCCAGCCCGCTGAAGCGGCGCCGGTCAAGGCTGCTCCTGCCAAGCCAGCCGCGGCCAAGTCGGCTTCCCCGGCACCGGCCGCACCCGCAGCGCCAGCCCCGGCGGCGCCGGCCGCCGCGGCACCGAGTGCTTCGGCACCTGCACCCGCTGCTGCGCCGTCCGCCCCGAGTCCCGGCCCAGCCCGTCCGGCTGCCCCCGCACCGGCGACGCCGTCGGCTCCGGCCCCGGCTGCTCCCGCTGCGGCGGCCACCCCGGCGGCGCCGACGCGCGAGGAGGGTCAGGCTGGTGCTCCGGCGCCGCGTCCGGCGACTCGCCCGGGCCAGCCCCGTCCGGGCAACAATCCGTTCGCCGCGAGCCAGGGCATGGGTCGCCCTCCGCGCGAGCCGCGTGATGGTGGCGCTCCCGGTGGGGCACCCCGTCCCGGCAACAACCCCTTCGCAGCCAGCCAGGGCATGCCGCGTCCGCCGGCCGGTCGTGGCGCTCCCGGTCCCCGCACGGGCGCTCCGGGTGCGGCTGGTCCGCGCCCCGGTGGTCCTCGTCCGAGCCCGGGCATGATGCCCGGCCGCTCGGCGGTCGCCCGCCCGGGCGAGCGTCCCGGTGGGCGGGGTGGGGCACCGGGTCGTCCTGGTGCACCCGGTCGTGCCGGCGCCGGTGGTGCCGGCTTCGGTGGTCGCCCCGGTGGTGGCGGTGGCTTCGGCGGCCGTCCCGGTGGCGGCCCCGGTGGTCGCGGCGGCACGCAGGGTGCCTTCGGCCGTGGCGGTGGCAAGCCGCAGCGTGGCCGGAAGTCCAAGCGCGCGAAGCGCATGGAGTTCGAGGAGATGCAGGCGCCGACCATCGGTGGTGTGAGCGTTCCTCGCGGTGACGGCAAGACGATCGTCCAGGTCCGTCAGGGTGCATCCCTGAGCGACTTCGCCGACAAGATCAACGCCAACCCCGCCTCGCTGGTGACGGTGCTCTTCCACCTCGGTGAGATGGCCACGGCCACCCAGAGTCTCGACGAGGACACCTTCAAGCTCCTCGGTGCCGAACTCGGCTACGACATCCGCATGGTCTCGCCGGAGGAGGAGGAGAAGGAGCTCTTCGACTCGTTCAACATCGACCTCGAGATCGGTGTCGACAGCGAGGACGAGGACGACCTCGCGGCCCGTCCGCCGGTCGTCACCGTCATGGGTCACGTCGACCACGGAAAGACCCGCCTCCTCGACGCCATCCGGAACGAGAACGTCGGTGGCAGCGAGCACGGTGGCATCACCCAGCACATCGGTGCCTACCAGATCCACAAGGAGCACGAGGGCATCGACCGGGCGATCACGTTCATCGACACCCCCGGTCACGAGGCCTTCACGGCCATGCGTGCCCGTGGTGCCAAGGTGACCGACATCGCGATCCTCGTGGTCGCCGCGGATGACGGCGTCATGCCGCAGACCATTGAGGCGCTCAACCACGCCCAGGCAGCCGACGTGCCGATCGTGGTCGCGGTGAACAAGATCGACGTCGAGGGTGCCAACCCGAGCAAGATCCGTCAGCAGCTCACTGAGTACAACCTCGTCGCCGAGGAGTACGGCGGCGAGACGATGTTCGTCGATGTCTCTGCCAAGCAGGGAACCAACATCAACGAGCTGCTCGAGGCCGTGCTGCTCACCGCCGACGCCGCCCTCGACCTGCGGGCGAACCCCGACCGTGACGCCCGTGGTGTCGCGATCGAGGCCAACCTCGACAAGGGTCGCGGTGCGACGGCGACGGTGCTCATCCAGAGCGGCACGCTCCACGTCGGTGACGCCATCGTCACCGGGTCCTCCTACGGCCGCGTCCGCGCCATGCTCGACGAGCACGGCAACAATGTCACCGAGGCCACCCCGTCCCGCCCGGTCCAGGTGCTCGGTCTCTCCTCGGTGCCGCGCGCCGGTGACACCTTCGTGGTGGCCCCGGATGACCGCACCGCCCGCCAGATCGCTGAGAAGCGTGAGGCCAACGACCGTCAGGCCTCGCTGGCCAAGGCCCGCAAGCGCATCTCGCTCGAGGACCTCAACGAGGCGCTGGCCGCTGGCAAGGTCGACACGCTCAACCTCATCCTCAAGGGTGATGTGTCCGGTTCCGTCGAGGCCCTGGAGGACGCGCTCCTCCAGATCGACGTGGGCGACGAGGTCGACCTGCGGATCATCGACCGAGGTGTCGGTGCCATCACGATGAACAACATCAACCTCGCGATGGCCTCGAACGCGATCATCATCGGCTTCAACGTGCGCGCGGAGGGTCAGAACGCTGACTATGCCGAGCGCGAGGGCGTCGAGATCCGCTACTACTCGGTCATCTACAACGCGATCGAGGAGATCGAGGCGGCGCTCAAGGGCATGCTCAAGCCGGAGTTCGAGGAGGTCGAGCTCGGCACCGCGGAGATCCGCGAGATCTTCCGGTCCAGCAAGTTCGGCAACATCGCCGGCTCCATCGTGCGCAGCGGCGAGATCAAGCGCGGCACCAAGGCACGCATCACGCGCCAGGGTGTCGTCGTCGCCGAGAACGTCGAGATCGCCGGTCTGCGTCGGTTCAAGGACGATGTCACCGAGGTCCGCGAGGGCTTCGAGTGTGGCATCAACCTCGGCAGCTACAACGACCTGCAGCTCGAGGACCTCATCTCCACCTACGAGATGCGAGAGAAGCCCCGGGCGTAAGGCACGGCCTGAGTCAAGGCTTCCTCACCAAGGTGAGCGGCCGGCATACCAATTCCTTGGTATGCCGGCCGCTTCCTTTGGCGAAGCCGGTCGCCGCCTCATCAAGACTTGATGATATTTCCCGCAAAACGCATCTGATCATCCTTTGGGGGGCCAGGAGATGTTCAGGGGAAAGTAAAGTCTGCGATGGCTTCCGTCGGAGGGATGGAACGCCTTGGGAGGAGACCTCGATCATGTCCAGAATTCGTGCTGCCGTCACCGGCGCCACCACCATCGCGGCCATCGCGGCCTTCACCGTGGTCCCGGCCGGGGCTGCCCAGGCTGCGGAGAGTCACACCACCGAGCCCATCTGTGCGAGCACAGGTTTGATTCCCACGGAACTCGTTGGCGACAGTGTCTCCCTCCCCCTCTTCGATCCTGATCTCGGGACTCTGACGGGTGCAACCTTCGCTCTCCACGCCTCGGCCGAGAGTTCCATAACCCTGAATCTGAAGCCGATGGCCACCAGCGCCAGCTCCCTCACGGCAACGACGTCTGTGGATTTCACGATGGACTCCTCATTGCCCGCGGTCAAGGCAATCCTGTCGAATGGCGCGGCGACCATGACGGCCACCTCTCCGACCCTTCAGCCAGGTGACTCATGGACCTCAGGCCCAATCTCGTGGCATTCGCAAGAGCCGCCGGTTGCCGTGACCCCGGTCGACAGCATGGTGGGTCCGGGCACGTTCACGGTCTCCGCGACGACGATTTCCGGTCTCAGTCGTGTCATGGGCGGGGGCGGGAATGCGCTAGCTGGAAACACCACCAACGCAGGATTCGAGGCGTGTGTGACGTACACCTACGAGGTCGTCCCGGTGATCGACCCCACTGACGACCCTACGGAGGAGCCGACCACGCCGGCGGCGACGACACCGGCAGCGACCACGCCGGCGGCAACGACGGCGGCGCCTGCGCTGGCCTACACCGGCACGGAGCGGTCGGGCCCGCTCGCTGCTCTGGGTGCAGGCCTGCTGCTCCTGGGCTCTTCGGTGATCGTGCTGGCTCGGCGCCGCCGAGGTCAGCACTCCTGAGGCGCCTCTGCCGCATAGGGTTGGGGGGCCTCACCGCCCGACGACCCTTGGAGGACTCATGGCTGACCCTGCCCGCGCAATGAAGGTCGCCGACCGGATCAAGACCGTGACCGCCGAGGGTCTCGGACAGGTCATCAAGGACCCCGATCTGGGCTTCGTGACGATCACCGACGTCCGGGTGACCAACGATCTGCAGCACGCCTCGGTCTTCTACACCGTCTTCGGTGACGAGAAGCAGCGTGCCAAGACCGCCGAGTTGCTCGCGTCGCACCGAGGAAAGCTTCGCTCCCTCGTGGGCAAGAACCTTGGGATCCGGCTCACCCCCACCCTCGAGTTCTTCGCCGACGCGATCCCGGAGAACGCCGCGCACATGGAAGACCTGCTCGCCAAGGCGAAGGCCAGGGATGCTGAGGTCGCGGCGGCCGCCGCAGGAGCGACCTACGCCGGGGAGGCCGACCCCTACAAGAAGCCAGCGGTCGGCGACGAGGACGGCGTGGACGCCGAGGCAGACGACGCGGGTGACGAGTTGGAGGATGACGTCGACGCGGACTTCGTGGCCGACGACGGCGCCGACCCCGAACGGTGAGTGCGCGACCGGTTGCCCCCAAAGAGGAACCCGCTCCGGACGGGTTGATCATCGTCGACAAGCCGGCCGGCTGGACCAGTCACGACGTCGTCGGCCGCATGCGTCGGTTGGCCCGCACCCGCAAGGTCGGGCATGCCGGGACGCTGGACCCGATGGCCACGGGGGTGCTCGTTCTGGGCGTCGGGAGGGCCACCAAGTTGCTCACCTTCCTCGTCGGGTGCGACAAGGACTATGACGCGACCATCCGGCTCGGGCAGCAGACCCTGACCGATGACGCGGAGGGAGAAGTGACCGAGGCTGTCGGCGCCGACGGCATCGACGACGACGCGATCGCAGCCGCCATCGACGAGTTGACCGGGCACATCGAGCAGGTCCCCAGCGCGGTCTCTGCGATCAAGATCAAGGGCGAGCGCTCCTATCACCGGGTCCGTGCCGGTGAGGCCGTCGATCTCCCTTCCCGCCCAGTCACCGTCTCCCGGTTCGAGATTCGCGAAATCCGTCGCACGACTGCCGAGGGCCTACCCGTCATCGACGTGGATGTGTCGGTCACCGTGTCGTCGGGCACCTATGTGCGCGCGCTCGCCCGCGACCTCGGTGCGGCACTGGGTGTGGGCGGCCATCTGACGGCATTGCGCCGCACGAGGGTCGGTGGCTTCGACCTGGCACTCGCCCACTCCCTCGACGATCTCGGCGAGCGTCGGGAGCGGGCCGAGGAGCTCCCCGTCCAAGGCCTCGCCGGAGCCGCGCGGGCCAGCTTCGAGGTCCGTGAACTGACCGAGGCCGAGGCCCGCTCGATCTCCTTCGGACAGCGAGTGCCATCGGCCGCGGCGGGGCGCGCCGAGCCCGTGGCGGCCTTCGCGCCTCAGGGTGAACTCGTCGCCATGCTTGACGAGTCACGGTCCACGGCGCGCAGCCTCGTCGTCTTCGCCCCGGCGAGTTCGTAGAGTGGTCCCCGTGCATCGCTGGACCGACCCGACCCAGACCCCTGACAGCCTGCGACCCTGCGTTGTCACCCTCGGCAACTTCGACGGTGTCCACCGCGGTCACCAGGCGGTCCTCGACCAACTGCGTCGGATCGCCGCAGCGCACGGACTGCCTGCGGTGGCAGTCACTTTCGACCCTCACCCGTTGGCCGTCCTGCGCCCCGACTCCGCGCCGGAGCTGCTCACCCCCGGCCCCTTGCGTGACGACCTCCTCGACGCTGCTGGTCTGGACGGCCTGCTCGTCCTCGACTTCACCGCCGAGTTCGCGCAGCAGTCCCCGGAGGACTTCGTCCGCGAGGTCTTCGTCCGCGGACTCAACGCTCAGGCCGTCGTCGTCGGAGTCGACGCACGCTTCGGCCACCGCAACTCCGGCGACGTCGGGACGCTCCGCGACCTCGGCGAGCGCCTCGGCTTCGAGGTTTACGCGATCGACGACGTCGGCGGAGAGGTCCGCTGGTCCTCGACCACGACCCGGACTCATCTGCGTGCCGGCGAGGTCGCTGAGGCCGCCGCCATCTTGGGTCGCCCGCACCGCGTCGTTGGCACCGTCGTCCACGGCCACCACCGGGGTCGCGAACTCGGCTATCCCACCGCGAACCTCGCCCAGGACTCGCTCGGTCTCGTCCCCGCCGAAGGGGTGTATGCCGGGTGGCTCACTCGCATGGACCTGCCGGTCGACGCTCCCGACCGGACGATGCCGTGCGCCATCTCGATCGGGACCAACCCGACCTTCGAGACCGATGGCAAGCGCACCGTGGAGGCCTATGTCCTCGACCGCACCGACCTCGACCTCTACGGCGAGAAGGTCATGGTCGAGTTCGTCGAGCACATCCGGCCCACGCTGAAGTTCGACGGCATCGACTCCCTCCTCGAGGCGATGGCCAAGGACGTGGAGCAGTGCCGGCAGATCCTCACCCAGATCGTTCCCGCCTGACCTCCCCGGCTGGGCCCGGCAGGGCCAAGAGCGTGCGAGACCTCGGCCTTTCGGCTGGGTCTGATCTCCGCTGGTGGTTGCGTCAGGACCTCCCGCTGCTCGTCGCGGTCCTCGGCGTCTGTCTCGTCGGGGCCCTCCTCGTGTGGTCGGCCACCCATCGGGAGGCGGGCACGGCATACCTCGTTCGCCATCTGTTGAACACGGCGATCGGTCTCGCCCTCGCGATGGGAGTCACGCGGTTGGGGCGGCAGGGGATTCGGACCTTCGCGCCGTGGGTCTTCGTCGCGTCGATTGCGGGCCTGATCGCCGTGCTCTCGCCGTTGGGAGCGACCATCAACGGGTCCCGCTCCTGGATCCCGGTGGCGGCGGGCTTCACCCTCCAGCCCGCGGAGTTCGCCAAGGTCGGACTCGTGGTCCTGCTGGCGATGGTCTTCGCGGATCGCTGGGACCGCGGCATCCCCCCGACTCATCGCGACGTCATCGTGGCGTGGCTGCTCGCCGCCGTGCCGATCGGGCTGGTCATGCTCCAGCCCGACCTGGGCAGCGCCATCGTGTTGCTGGCGCTGGCCTTCGTGACCATCGCGGTGGCAGGGGTGGCCAAGCGGTGGGTCTTCGCCGTCGCGGCTCTCGGCGTGGCAGGGATCGTCCTCGCCTTCACGACGCCCTTGCTCAGTGGCTACCAGAGAGACCGACTGCTCGTCTTCCTGCACCCGGAGACCGATCCGCTCGGGGCAGGCTTCCAACTCACCCAGGTCCGGGCCGCCGTTGCCGGTGGGGGAGTGTGGGGGCAGGGCTTCATGTCAGGGCGCCAGACGCAGGCCGGTGCAGTGCCCTATCAACTCAACGACTTCATCTTCTCGGCCGCGGCCGAGGAGTTGGGCTTCGTCGGTGCCGGGGCTCTCGTCTTGCTGCTCGGCTTTGTCGTCGTGCGTGTCCTCCTGGTGGCGGCGCGCGCCCACGACGCCTTCGGTGCCCTCGTCGGCGCCGGGGTCGGGACCTGGCTGGCCTTCCAGGTCTTCCAGAACGTCGGCATGAATCTCGGGCTGGTGCCCGTGACGGGGTTGCCGTTGCCGTTCGTCTCCTACGGCGGGTCCTCGATGTTCGCCGCCTGGATCGCCATCGGGGTCGTCAATGCCTCGTATGCCGCGGAGTCCAGGGGGCCGACCTTCTTCCGGTGAGTGCCCTCCCGGACGCGATCACCGGGGCCGAATGTGGGCGGGGTCTCCTCCCAGACAGGCGAGGGCTGCTTTCGGCCGCTCTGACCGCCGGGTAACATTCGCCCTAGGGCCTCGTCCACTCCATGACCGGTGTGACACGAAGCCTCCGACAAGCCCCGCCCCCGACGACGAGGACGATCAGAGATGCCCACGGCCACCCCCCAGGTCCAGACGCCCAAGGAGGAGTCGATCAATGAATCGGTCCTCCAGAACCAAGCCATCAGTGTTGGCCACATGTATCGGGACCGGGTCGCCAAGACGCCCAATGCTCCCGCCTACCAGTTCGCCCACGTCAAGCCCGAGGGTGACACCTGGGAGACCATCACCTGGGCGCAGACCAAGGAGCGCACGGACGCCATCTCGGCCGGCCTGATCGCCCTCGGTGTCCAGCCGGAGGAGCGCGTGGCGATCGCCTCGAGCACCCGTCTCGAGTGGGCCTTCGCTGACCTCGCGAACATGACCGCGGCCGCTGCCACGACGACTATCTACCCGACGACGATGGCCGACGACGTCGCCTTCATCATCAGCGACTCCGACAGCCGCGTCGTCTTCGCCGAGAACGCCGACCAGGTCGACAAGCTCCGCGGCATCAGGGACAAGACCCCCTCCGTGGTCAAGGTCGTCGTCTTTGACTCCACTGGTGTCGACACCGATGACTGGGTGATGACGCTGGCCGACCTCGAGGCCATGGGCAAGGAATACCTCGCCGCCAACCCCGGAGCCATGGACGCCCGCATCGACGGCATCACCGGCGACATGCTCGCGACCCTGATCTACACCTCGGGCACGACCGGCCAGCCCAAGGGCGTGCGCCTGCTCCACAAGTCCTGGGGCTATGAGGGCGCGGCCACCGAGGCCATCGGCATCCTCAACTCCGATGACCTGCAATACCTCTGGCTGCCGCTCGCCCATGTCTTCGGCAAGCTGCTCCTCACCCTCCCGATCCAGATCGGCTTCCCCACGGCCATCGACGGCCGCATCGACAAGATCGTCGACAACCTCGCGGTCGTGAAGCCCACCTTCATGGGCGCTGCCCCCCGCATCTTCGAGAAGGCCTATGGCCGGATCAAGATGATGATGGAGGGCGAGGGCGGTGTGAAGCTCAAGCTCTTCAACTGGGCCAGCGGTGTCGGCAAGCAGGTCTCCGAGCTCCGTGAGCAGGGCAAGGAACCCAGCGGGATGCTCGGTATCCAGGCCGGCCTCGCGGACAAGATCATCATGACCAAGATCCGCGACCGCTTCGGAGGACGCATCCGCTTCTTCATCTCCGGCTCGGCTGCGCTCAACCGCGACGTCGCCCGTTGGTTCGACGGCATGGGCCTGATGATCGCCGAGGGTTACGGCATGACCGAGACCTCGGCGGCCACGACGGTCAACCGTTTCGTCGCCTACAAGTACGGCTCTGTCGGCTGGCCGCTGCCGGGCACCGAGGTCCGGATCGCCGAGGACGGTGAGGTCCTCATGAAGGGCCCCGGCATCATGGACGGCTACCACAACAACCCGACTGCGACCGCCGAGACGATCGACGCCGATGGCTGGCTGCACACGGGCGACATCGGTGAGATCGACGAGCGTGGCTTCCTCAAGCTCACCGACCGCAAGAAGGACCTCTTCAAGACCTCCAACGGCAAGTACGTCGCGCCGTCGGTCATCGAGGCCACCTTCAAGGGTCTGTGCCCCTACGTGAGCCAGCTCCTCGTCCACGGCAACGACCGCAACTTCGTGTCCGCGCTCGTCACCCTCGACCCTGACGCCATCCAGGGCTGGGCGGCCGAGAACGGTCTGGCCGGCAAGTCCTACGCCGAGATCGTCACGTCCGACGCCGCGAACAAGATGATGCAGGGCTACATCGACCAGCTCAACGCCGGCCTCAACCGCTGGGAGACCATCAAGAAGTTCACGATCCTCGACCGCGACCTCACGGTCGAGGACGGGGAGGTCACCCCGAGCCTCAAGCTCAAGCGCAAGGTCGTCACGGACAAGTTCAAGGACGTCCTCGACGCCCACTACGCCGGCTGATCCGAGCCTGACGGTTCGCGCGAACCCAGCCTCACGGCATACGAAGAGGGCCTCACCGCAAGCAGGTGGGGCCCTCTTTCATGCCCGTATGCCGTCCGCCCACCCGCCAGGTCGCCGCAGGGGATGCCACCCGCGCGCCTGAATCCCCTTCTGGCATCCCGGTCGTGTGGCGCGTCCCTGTCGGCCAGGTTTCGCCTTCGGCGCCGTGGAACCTACCCTTGAGGGATGTCTGGACAGTCGATCTTCCCCGCTCTCGAGCCGCTGCTCGAGCAGGTGAGCAAGCCGATCCAGTATGTCGGCGGCGAACTCAACTCCACGCAGAAGGCTTGGGACGTCGCGGGCGAGCACACGGTCCGATGGGCGCTGATGTACCCCGACGCCTACGAGGTCGGCGTGCCCAACCAGGGCTCGATGATCCTCTACGAAGTCATCAACGAGCGCCCCGATGCCCTCGCCGAGCGCACCTATTCGATGTGGCCCGACATGGAGGCCCTCATGCGTGAGGCCGGCGTCCCACAGTTCACCGTCGACAACCACCGCCCGGTCGGCGACTTCGACCTGCTCGGCATCTCCTTCTCGACCGAGCTCGGCTACACCAATCTGCTCACGGCGCTCGATCTCGCCGGCATCCCGCTCCACGCCGCCGACCGCTCGGATGGCGACACGATCGTCGTTGCGGGGGGGCACGCCGCTTTCAACCCCGAGACCATCGCGGACTTCATCGACTGCGCCGTCGTCGGGGATGGTGAGGAGGCCGTCCTGGCCATCACCGACATCGTGGCGGCGTGGAAACGCGAGGGTATGCCGGGTGGCCGGCATGAGCTCTTGCTGCGCCTCTCGCGCACGGGCGGGGTCTATGTGCCCGCCTTCTACGACGTGTCCTACCTGCCTGACGGGCGGATCAAGCGGATCGCGCCCGACCCGGCATACCCCGGTGTGCCGTGGCGGATCGCCAAGCACACGGTCATGGACCTCGACGCCTGGCCCTACCCGAAGCAGCCGCTCGTGCCGCTCGCGGAGTCCGTGCACGAGCGGATGTCGGTCGAGATCTTCCGGGGCTGCACTCGGGGCTGCCGCTTCTGCCAGGCCGGGATGATCACGCGACCGGTGCGCGAGCGGTCGATCACCGGCATCGGCGAGATGGTCGAGCGTGGGCTTGCGGCAACGGGTTTCGAGGAGGTCGGTCTGCTCTCTCTGTCGAGCGCCGACCACACCGAGATCGCCGAGGTCACCAAGGGTCTGGCGGATCGGTACGAGGACTCGCAGGTCGGGCTCTCGCTGCCCTCGACCCGAGTCGACGCCTTCAACATCGACCTCGCAAATGAGTTGACCCGCAATGGTCGTCGCTCCGGCCTGACCTTCGCGCCCGAGGGTGGCAGTGAGCGGATCCGCCGGGTCATCAACAAGATGGTGAGCGAGGAGGACCTGATCAACACCGTCGCCGCGGCGTATGGCGCGGGCTGGCGACAGGTCAAGCTCTACTTCATGTGCGGCCTCCCAACGGAGACCGACGAGGATGTCCTGCAGATCGCCGACCTCGCCAAGCGCGTCATCGCGACGGGGCGTCAGGTCAGTGGCCGCAACGACATCCGGTGCACGGTGTCGATCGGTGGCTTCGTGCCCAAGGCTCACACGCCGTTCCAGTGGGCACCGCAGTTGGGTGCGAAGGAGACGGACGCTCGCCTGCAGAAGTTGCGCGACGAGATCCGGTCCGACCGGCGCTACGGATCCTCGATCGGATTCCGCTACCACGACGGCAAGCCGGGCATCGTCGAGGGGCTGCTCTCTCGCGGAGACCGCCGGGTCGGCCGCGTCATCGAGGCGGTGTGGCGTGACGGTGGTCGCTTCGATGGCTGGAGCGAGCACTTCTCCTACGAGCGCTGGATGGCCTGCGCCGAGCGCGAGTTGGCGCCCTTCGGCATCGACGTCAACTGGTACACCACGCGAGGCCGTGAGGAGTCCGAGGTCCTCCCGTGGGACCACATTGAGTCCGGCCTCGACAAGGAATGGCTCTGGCAGGACTGGCTCGACGCGATCGACGAGGTCGAGGTCGACGACTGCCGCTGGACCCCCTGCTTCGACTGCGGCGTCTGCCCGCAGATGGGCACGGAGATCCAGGTCGGCCCCACCGGCAAGACTCTCCTGCCGCTGACCGTCAAAGGCGGGTCACCCCTGCGCGAGCAGAGCCACTCGCACGACCACGCGCACGCGTGACCCTGCGCGTCGATCGGATCGGCGGCACCGACGGGGCCACCGACACCGACCTCGCCGACCTCGTGAGGCTCCGTCTTGCCTGGAAACCCGCATCATCCCCCGAGGAGGCGGCGACCCTCGATCGCGAGCTACGGGACTGGTGGCACAGCGAAGGCGACCGCCGTCGTGCCTGGCTGGCACGGCATACGGATGGGTATGCCGTGGGGATGGCCAACGCGACCGTCTTCACCCGGATGCCGGTGCCGGGTCGGGGGAGTGCGCGGTGGATCTATGTCGGGAACGTCTTCGTCCGGCCGGACGCCCGACGCGAGGGGTGGGGGAGGGCGCTCATGGAGTCGGTGATCGAGTGGGCCTGGGCCGAGGGAATGGTCCGGATCGTGTTGGCGCCGAGCGAGATGTCGGTCCCGTTCTATCGTCGACTCGGCTTCCGCGCGGCTGATGATCTCGCGCGACTCGACCTCCGCTGATGCATGGATCGGCGGGGGAGGCCTCCCCATCGACGCGCCCAACTGGGCTGAACTACGTTTGGCGCGGAAAGTGAATTTGGGTCACGAGAGGGGGCCGCAATGAGTCTCGAGATGGATCCGTACCACATGCGGATCGACATCAAGCAGTGGGCTGCCGCGGCGTCCTCCATGGGGTCAGCGCGCAGCGAGATCGACCCCATCCTCGATTGGGCCCCCAAGTTCGGGTGGTTCGACGACGTGATCGGGAAGCCCTATCGCCAGGCGACTGAGGCCGTCGGGGAATTCGTCCACGGGGGCCAGACGACCTTCACCGCCATCAGCGGCGCGCTGAATGCGGCCCTTGAGGAGAACTTGCGTCGAGATGAGCAGAGCGCCAAGAAGATTGCCAGTGTCAGACCGGCTGGCCCCGCGGGGGCGACCGGGGCCGTCCACGGGACCAAGTACGACACCCGACTGGGTGGCCAGGAAGGTCCGCGCTGATGGATGACGCCTACCTCAAGGTCCGAGGGGATTGCTTTGCCGCCATCAAGATCGCCCACGACTGGGGAGCCGCAGTGGGTCATCGCTGGGACAACTACGCCTTGGTGCACGGCTATCACCCTGGGTTCGAGGATTGTGGTTCCCTGTGGAAGGGCTTTGGAGGCGACCTGGTGCGCATGGCGACCCTCTCGCGGGGGAGAGTGGAGGACTCGAGCTGGATCCCGGTCCTGAGGACCCGGGAGCGCCAGTGGCATGGAGTTCAAGGACACGTCCACGCGGCTCAGGAAGCGATTGCCACAAGGGGATCGGGCCTCGACACGAACAAGCTCTGGGCCGTGGAGACGTGGCGGGAGCCGGCCGCCGAGAAGTATCGAGCGACCATCCCGCGTCAACGGGCTGCCATCGAGCTGACCTGGCGCTCCACTCGCACCATGGCCGACGCGAGCAAGGGACTGGCCGAGGTGGGCACCCAGTATCTGAGGGACGTGACCTCGGCCTTCAAGGAAGTCAACCGCCTCCTCCCCTCGTCGTTCTACGACCAGATTGACTATGGGCCCCCCAAGAACGGAATTTGCTCCGTCTACCACGCCAGGGAGATGGAGTACCGACGGCTGGGCCCGCCCCTCTACGGCTGGGTCACCGGAGCTCTGAACGAAGCCACCACGCGGATGGTCCAGAGCGCAGCTCAGTGGTTGCAGCAGTCGGGCGCATCTGATGTGGTCCCTCTCGACGTCGTCCCGAGGACCTCCGTGGCCGGCGCCGTCGCCGACCCTTGGCCCACGATGTAGGGAGTCGACGGGGGCGACGTGTCTCGCGAAGGGGGCCACGGCATACCGAAGCGGTTTGCCGTGGCCCCCTTGGCGAGGGACACCGTGGAGGGGGAGTCCTCCCCATCGACGGCCCAAGCGAAGGCCTCGTAGCCTCGGCGAGACAGCACGTGGAGGGGGAGAACTGGAATGAGCGGCGGCACAGCCCATGTGAATCATGCCCATATGGGCTACGACGCGACATGCTGGGACAAGGCGGCAGGACACGTCGTGACGGCCAAGAACAAGGCTCGTTCGCTGGCTCAGGATGCACCGAAGTTCGGATCGTTCATCGGCCTCAAGACGGCATGGACGGATGATGTGGTCGAGCCCATAGCCTCCTATCTCGAGGCGGGGGCTGGGTCGCTGGCAAAGGTGAGCTCGCTGCTGACGCTGAACAACACCACATCCGAGAACACCGACTCGCAGAGTCAGCAGACCATCAAGCAGGCGGCCGGTCGCAACGGAGGCGGCGGCGCAGAAGGTGAAAACTCGGACAGCGGCGGAAAGTACAAGGGCAAGCTCGAGGGCACGGTGGATGATGTCGTGCCGAATGAGCCCGATCCCCCGAAGCCGCCCAAGGATGCCCAGACCTACGACCGTCTCGAAGCACGCGTCAACGGCATGCTCGAAGAGGACGGCGTCCGATTCAATGCTCTCGACACCAACGACCCGTTCGACCAGTCCCAAGAGACCGTCGTGGCCTACACCGACGCCGATGGCAAGGTGCATGTCATTTCGACCAACCCCAACCAGGGGATCCAGGCCACCGACCTGACGGTCTCCTTCCTCAGCGAGGACGGCACGATGCACGTCATCACGTCAGTGGACAGTCAGATGGTGGAGGCCACCACAGCACCCAACGGGGTGGTGGAGCGGCGGGTCATCGCCCAGGGGAGCCTCGACCAGATGATGGCCGAGGCCAAAGAGGTCTCGATTTCCTACACCGACGCCGAGGGTGCAGAGCACGTCGTCTCCACGGACCAGAGTCAGGGCGGGCAGATGAGACAGGTCGTGCTGGCGTACGCCGACGAGGACGGCCAACAGCACATGGTGTCGAACGAGAAGGGCATCGACGCCTCGCCGAAGGACAGTCTGGCCAATCAGAACATGGCCTTCAGCAGCGGTGGCCTGACCAGCCCGACACTCCAACCGATGAACCAGCCATCGGCGTGAGCCCAGAGGGGGGAACGAAATGACCGTTGCGTCAGACCTGTCCGATGTCGCCACCTACCTGCAGGAGATGAAGGCCTTCTGCTCCACGATCGACGGCAATCTCTTCACGTGGCATGGCTACTGCCTGGATCGAAAGAACAACGGCAATTGGAACGGGCCTCTGGACAACCTGCCCGGTTGCAACAACACCGAGATCCTCAGCTTCCTGACCGACTATCAGGCCATCAAGGATGCCGTGCCGCCGATGCGGACCGCAGTCAACAATCTGGCCACGAAGTGCCAGACCTACACCGATGACAGTGGCTGGATCGCCGAGATGCGAGGGATGGACTCCGACTGGTCCAGCATCGGCAAGCACATCACGGATGCCGCCGCAGAGGTGGACGACTTGCAGGCCTATCAGAGTTGGACCTCGATCGGCTCCCGTGGTGGCGCTGCCGGGAGGTACCGCACCAACGCCGACGCGCAGCGAGGGGCCCTGTCGACGGTCGGAGGCATCGTCAAGACGATCGACAGTGGCCTCAATGGCGCGGCGCTGGCCGGAGAGACCTTCTTCTCACGGATGCGGACAGAGGTCCACGAGTGCCGTGAGCGCATGCTCGCGCCCCCAACTGGCCGCACCTTCTTGCTGCCCTATGAGCTGATGTACACGACAACGACCGGCATTCTCGACGACGCCAAGAAGGCCATCGACGACAACGTTCGATACCTCGAGTACGACTTCTCCAAGGCCTTCTCCAAGATCACTCAGCGGATCCGCGGACTCCCTGAGGAGGACCAACCTCGCTCGACACCCGGTCAGCGCTTGGGTGGCCCGTGGCCAGCGATCTCCGGCTGATCGAATTGGCGGAGGAGCTGTTGGGCTCCCTAGATTGATCTGTATGCCGTCGCGCCAACGTCAGCCCGAAGGGCCACCTCCCGCACCGTCGGTCCAGAAACTCCGGGTCAGGTATGCGCGCCGCGGCCGGATGCGCTTCTCCAGCACACGCGACTTCGCCCGCGCCATCGAGCGGGCCCTACGTCGGGCGGAGGTCCCGATGGCCTTCTCGGGCGGCTTCCACCCCCATCCCAAGATCTCCTACGCCAACGGCGCCCCGACCGGGACGGCCAGTGAGGCGGAGTACTTCGAGATCTCGGTGACCGAACCGGTCGTTCCCGGGGCCGTGCAGCGGGCACTCGACGAGGCACTTCCGGATGGTCTCGACGTGATCGATGTCGTGACGGCCGGACCCGGCTCGCTGGCGGACCGGCTGGAGGCCAGCGATTGGTTGTTGACCTTCCGCGAGACGTCGGTGAGTGAACTGGAGGAGGCGGTCACGGCATACCTGGCGTGTGAGCGTGCGGAGGTCAGCCGAGTCTTCAAGACCGGCCCCAAGACCTTCGACACCCGGTCCGCGGTGGTCCTCATGTCGGTGGACGTCGCGGAGGCCGAATCAGGGCCCCCATGTGCGATACTGCGGATGGTCGTGCGGCACACCACACCGTCCGTACGCCCCGACGACATTCTGACCGCCCTGCGGGCAGTGAGCGCGTTCGCGCCGCCGGTCCCACCCCTGGTGACCCGACGGGCGCAAGGCCCTCTGCTCGATGCAGGTGACGGGGTGGCCGATCCCTTGGCCGCCGATCGGGAGGTCGACGGCTCCTGACCGGTGACGCGCCGCCCGCGCGAACCGATCGAGAGCAACGAAAGACTTCCGGATGGACCCATCGGGTCCACCCGATCGAATCGCTCACCGTGTGAGCAGTCGGTCTCGGCCTGCGGGCCAGGGGCGGTGTGGGGACTGGTCATGCGGGTGACGAAAGGGGCCCACCCATGGCTTCCGACGAGACCACCATCACCGATTCGGCCGAAGGCTTGGATCAGGCGCAGTCCGGGACGGACGAATCCCTCGCAGCCGCCACCCAGGCCCCTCTGGCCAAGGCCGCACCTCGACGCCGGGCCACCAAGAAGGCGAGCGCGCCCGACCCCGATGCCGCGCTGACTGGGTCCGCTGACGGAGCCGACGTGAGTGCGGATGCGGTGCCGGCCAGGAAGGCCGTTCGACGCTCTCGGAAGAAGACCGAGGTGGTCCCCGAGGAGACATCCGACAGCGTCGCCGACGCAGGGACGCCGGCTGCGGAGGAATCCGTCGAGAACACCCCGCGAAAGCGCGCTCGCCGTGCGACCAAGAAGGCTGCGGTTCCGGCCCCAGAAGTCTCGGGTGAGGACGCCGAATCCGATAGCGAATCCGACAGCGAGTCGGACGGTGTGGTGGAGAGTGAGCCCGAGGCGCCCAAGGCGCCCGACACCCTCGAGGCTCCCGTCGAGGCCGCGCCCGCGCCTGCGACTGGTTTCGGACTGCTCTTCCAGGCGCCCGATACGAGCGTTCGTCGCTCCCGTCGCGCGACCTCGCCGGCTGCTGCTCCGAACCCCGTGGTCGCTGAGGTGGCCACCGAAGGGACCGTTGAGGCCACGGTCGAGACAACTGTTGAGGCCCCGACCGGCTCACGGTCAGGGACGTCGTCACGTCGGCGATCGGGGCGTGCTCTGGGAGCAGTGCGGGTTGCGGAATCTCCTGATCCGGTCTCCGAGGAGCAGGTCGAGGCCGATCCCTCCACCGATGACCAAGGCGTTGACGGGACGGGCTCGGAGGAGTCCGGCGGCGAGTCGTCCACGAGTGGTCGCAGTCGTCGCCGTCGTGGGGGGCGCGGGCGTCGCGCACGAGGGACGGGTGCTGAGGATGAAGGCGCCGAGACCTCCGAGGAGAGTTCATCGGACACCGACGCCGATGGCGACTCGCCCAGCGCTGAGCAGGAGGATGCCCCCGAATCCGCCACCTCGCGTCGCCGTCGCCGTCGCCGCCGGGGAAGCGCCGGTGAGAGCGACGACCCGCCCGGCACCGTGACCCGGGTCCGTGAGCCCCGGACCCGCAGCGACGAGCCGACGGCCGTCAAGGGGTCGACCCGGCTCGAAGCCAAGAAGCAGCGGCGCCGCGAAGGCCGTGAGGCCGGTCGCCGCCGGACGATCATCACCGAGGCCGAGTTCCTGGCCCGTCGCGAGGCCGTCGACCGCGTCATGGTCGTCCGCGGCCAGGACAACCTCACCCAGATCGGGGTGCTCGAGGACGGCGTCCTCGTCGAGCACTACGTCTCGCGCGAGACCTCCAACACCATGGTCGGCAACGTCTATCTCGGCCGCGTCCAGAACGTCCTGCCGTCCATGGAGGCCGCCTTCGTCGATATCGGCAAGGGCCGCAATGCCGTCCTGTATGCCGGCGAGGTCAACTGGGATGCCGCTGGGCTGGAGGTCAACCAGGCCAAGCGGATCGAGAACGCCCTCACCTCGGGCGACACCGTCCTCGTCCAGGTGACCAAGGACCCGATCGGTCACAAGGGCGCGCGCCTCACCTCGCAGATCTCCCTGCCGGGTCGTTTCCTCGTCTACGTGCCCGAAGGCTCCATGACGGGCATCTCGCGCAAGCTGCCCGACACCGAGCGTGCTCGCCTCAAGGGCATCCTCAAGGAAATCGTGCCCGACTCCGCCGGCGTCATCGTCCGCACCGCGGCCGAGGGTGCTTCTGAGGAGGAGCTGCGCGCCGACGTCGAGCGCCTCACCAAGGCGTGGGAGAAGATCCAGAAGAAGGCCAAGAGCGCCAGCTCGAAGAAGGCCGGATCCGGTGGCGCGCCCATGGTGGTCCACGGTGAGCCCGATCTGACGGTCCGCGTGATCCGCGACATCTTCACCGAGGACTTCTCCCAACTCGTCGTCTCCGGTGAGAAGGCGTGGGAGGACGTGAGCGAATACGTCGAGGACGTCGCGCCCGATCTGGCCCAGCGGCTGACACGGTGGACGAGTGAGCAGGACGTCTTCACGGCCCACCGGGTCCAGGAGCAGATCGCCAAGGCGATGGACCGGAAGGTCTGGCTGCCGTCCGGCGGCTCCTTGGTCATCGATCGCACGGAGGCCATGACGGTCGTCGACGTCAACACCGGCAAGTTCGTGGGCTCGGGGGGCAACCTCGAGGAGACGGTCACCAAGAACAACATCGAGGCCGCCGAGGAGATCGTGCGCCAACTGCGCCTCCGCGACATCGGCGGCATCATCGTCATCGACTTCATCGACATGGTCCTCGAGTCCAACCGTGACCTTGTGGTGCGGAGGTTGCTCGAGTGCCTCGGTCGCGACCGGACCAAGCACCAGGTCGCCGAGGTCACCTCGCTGGGGCTGGTCCAGATGACGCGCAAGCGAGTCGGGTCGGGCCTGATCGAGGTCTTCTCGGAGAGCTGTGAACACTGCGCAGGGCGCGGCATCGTCGTGCACTCTGAACCTCTCGACAAGAGTTCAGCGATTCCCGCGACGCCGCATGCCACGCCGGGGGCCGGCAGCGGATCGCGCACGGCTCGCAGTCGCCGCGGCACACCGCAGCAGGAGGCCCCCGAGCCGGAGCGCAAGCCCTCGGGGCCGACCGCCGCCCAGATCGCGGCCGCGGCTCACGCCGCCGCGATCAAGCGGGCAACGTCGGGCGATGCCGAGGACGTCACTTCCCCGGACACCGAGGCTCCATCAGACCCGACTCCCTCGCAGGACGCTCCCGTCGACATCGTCCGTGAGGTCGATGGTGACGACCACGAGGCGCCGCTGGCTTTCACCGAGCCCGACGGACTCGTCGCCGTAAACGAACAGGTCCCCCCCATGGAGGCCGAGGCTGCCCCCAGCATGGAGGCCGAGCCTGCACCGAGTGGCCGTCGACGCAGGGGGAGGGTCGTGGCTCCCGCGGGTCCGCCCCGTGCGGCCGACGGCGCCGCTGATTTGGAGAGCACGCCCTCCGAGCAGTAATCTGATCAGTCGGTGCGCCCACCGTCCGACGTCCTGGTTTGTCGAAAGATCCCAGGGTCGCTGTCTGCCGGTCAGCCCAGAGCGCGCTCCAACGAAACGAAAGTGAGTTCCCCGTGTACGCGATTGTGCGCGCAGGCGGCCGCCAGGAGAAGGTCTCCGTCGGCGATGTCCTCCTCATCGACAAGGTGGGTTCGGTCGGCGACAGCATCGACCTGACCCCGCTGCTCGTGGTCGACGGCTCGACCGTCACCAGCGACGCCGCCAAGCTGGCCAAGGTCAGCGTCAAGGCCGAGGTCGTCAAGCCCGCCAAGGGCCCGAAGATCACGATCCTCAAGTACAAGAACAAGACCGGCTACCGCAAGCGCCAGGGTCACCGCCAGCCGCTCACTCAGGTCAAGATCACCTCGATCGACGCCTGATCCGCGAACCCCACACGACTTCTCAACTCACGAGGTAAACAGACATGGCACACAAGAAGGGTGCGTCCTCGACCCGCAACGGTCGTGACAGCAACGCACAGCGACTCGGCGTCAAGCGCTTCGGCGGCCAGCTCGTCAACGCGGGCGAGATCCTCGTCCGCCAGCGTGGCACGCACTTCCACCCCGGTGACGGCGTCGGCCGTGGCGGCGACGACACGCTCTTCGCGCTCGTCGCGGGCAACGTCGAGTTCGGCACCAAGCGTGGCCGTCGCGTCGTCAACGTCCTGCCGCGGGAGACCGCCGCAGCGGAGTGACGTCACACTGACGTATGCCGTGGGGCTGGGCCCCACGGATCACTGACCACACGTGAGGGGCGGGCCCACAACGGCCCGCCCCTCACGGCATACCCAAGGCCCTTGAGAGGATCTGACCATGGCGAGTTTCGTCGATCGCGTCCTGCTCAACGTCACGGCCGGCAACGGCGGCCATGGCGTCGCCTCGGTCAAGCGGGAGAAGTTCAAGCCCCTCGGTGGTCCTGACGGTGGCAATGGTGGCCGCGGCGGCTCGGTCATCCTCGCCGTCGACCTCAACACGACCACGCTGATCGACTACCACCACACCCCTCACCGCAAGGCCGACAACGGCAAGCCGGGCGCCGGAGATGAGCGCAACGGTGGCGACGGCGCCGACCTGGTGCTCAAGGTCCCCGAGGGGACGGTCGTCAAGACCCGTGATGGCGAGATCCTCGCTGACCTGGTGGGGGAGGACACGACCTTCGTCGTGGCCGCGGGTGGCCGTGGCGGACTCGGCAACAAGGCCCTGGCTTCCAAGCGCCGCAAGGCCCCTGGTTTCGCCCTCCTTGGTGAGCCGGGCGAAAGCCTCGAGATCATTCTCGAACTCAAGTCGCTGGCCGACGTCGCCCTCGTGGGCTTCCCGAGCGCGGGCAAGTCGAGCCTGGTCTCGGTCGTCAGCGCGGCCCGGCCCAAGATCGCCGACTACCCCTTCACCACCCTCGAACCCCAGCTCGGCGTCGATGTACGGCAGGCCGGCCTGGTGGCTCATCATCTGTGCGATCGTGACGTGGTCCTTGCCGTTCGCCGCGAACTCGGGCCAGTAGGTCGCCACGGTGTCGTCGTAGGAGATCAGCCCGGCTTCGACGAGCCTCGCGACACAGATCGCCGCGGCGCCCTTGGTGGTCGAGAAGACGAGCTGCAGCGTGTTCTCGGTCCAGGGGCGCCCGGTCGCCTTGTCTGCCACACCGGCCCAGAGGTCCGCCTTCATCTCGCCATCGACATACAGCGAGAACGCTGCGCCGAGTTCACCGTGCTCGGCGAAGTTCTTCTCGAATGCGTCGGCGATCGCGCCGAACCCGTCCGCCACGTTGCCCTGGATCTCGATGTCACTCATCGTCGAGAAGGTACTCACCCGGCCACCGGTGAGTCTCAGCGCGCACAGGGTGCGGCCAA
>Ga0209477_1000484_pt1 | contig 24630 bp, 22 predicted proteins | sample KloWWTupernatant_FD_187180 | JGI IMG/M metagenome (GOLD analysis project Ga0209477, IMG submission 187180) | Active sludge microbial communities from Klosterneuburg, Austria, studying microevolution and ecology of nitrifiers - Klosterneuburg... | ecosystem: Engineered > WWTP > Aerobic digester >... | reverse complement strand
AAAGCAGGCGTTGCTGGCGATCTCGCACGGAAAACATGTGCTGGTTGAGAAGGCGTTCGCGATGAACGCCCGGCAGGCTCAGACCGTGCTCGACGCCGCCTCGGCGCGCGGGGTCATCGCGCTCGAGGCGATGTGGGTGCGCTACCTGCCGTACATGGCGGTCATCCAGAACTGGCTGGCCGAGGGGCACATCGGGCGGGTGCGCGCCGTCTCGGCGGACCGCTCGACGATCCTGTCGACCGATCCGACCCACCGGGTGCGTGCGATCGAGCTGGGTGGCGGCGCGATTCTCGACGTCGGCGTGTATCCGGTCGCATTCGTACAGGGACTCCTCGGTGCGCCGATCGCGATCGCTGCGCGGGGCCGTCTCACAGAGCAGGGGGTGGATGCGGCAGCCGCCGCAGTCCTCGAATACGCCGACGGCACCCTCGCGACCATTACGACGTCGATCGACACGGCGGGTACGAACACCGTGACGATCATGGGGGAGCGCGGGCGCATCGAGGTGCTCGCGAACGCGTACGAGTGGCCGTTCGATGCGCGTGTGGTCGACGCGGAGGGCACACAACTCGATGCGTTCACCGCCGCACACGAGGGGCGCGGCATGCACTTTCAGGCGCTGGAGCTCGAAACCCTCGTCGCGGAGGGGCGCACGCGCAGCGAAATCATGTCGCCCGAAGACACCATGGATGTGATGCGCATCATGGACGAGATGCGACGCCAGATTGGCGTGCGATACCCGGCTGACGATGCCTGATGTGACCAGAAATCGAGGACTTTGCGCCACGGGCCGGGGCAATCCCACGAAACTCTGCCACGCTGGCGCTGATCCGGCTCGGTCGCGCTTAGTCTGGCACCTGTGTGGCGTGGTGATGGGATGGCGGCGTTCGATGTGAGCGATGACTCAAGCGCGCCCATAACACCCCACGACCTGGCCGTCGCCGAGCCCGGCGTTTCGGTGGCACACGTCGCCGATCCCGAGCGTCAGCGGCTGCGCGCCGAACTGGTCGCCATCGGTGGGCGTTCGTCGTTGCTGCGCTATAGCGATGTGCCCGAGGTCGGGATCGACATCACCAAGGCGCACCCGAGTAGCCTGCCCACGTTTATTACCGGGCAGTCGACGCTCCTTTCGAACCTGTTCCGCGACGAGGTCGCGCTGCTGCAGGCACGCCGTGCCGCCGACGCGATCACCGCCAAGAACGTCGAGCTTCGCACCGTCCGCGGCATCAATGCGGTGCACCTTGCGGTGGGCCTTGCCACCTGGACCCAGGGTGAAACGACCTTTACCGCGCCCGTGTTGCTGCGCCCGCTCGCGATCCGCCGCCGCGGCACGGTCGGCGACGGGCCCGACTTCGAACTCAAGCTCCAGGGCGGCTTCATCGTCAACCCCGAGCTTGTCGCCGCGCTCGAGGAGCAGTTCGGCATCGGGCTCGACGGCGAGTCGCTCGCCCTGCTCGCCCACGCCGATGGCGTGTTCAAACCTCAGCCGGTCATCGACCGCCTCCGCGGCCTGACCGCCCACATCGGTTCGTTCACCGTGCATCCCCGGCTCGTCGTCTCGACGTTCGCCGACGTCGCGCGCGGCCTGAGCCGCGACCTCGCCCCCGGGCGACGCGAACCGCTCGAGCACCGCGTGCTCGATGCGCTCGCCGGCCATTCTGCCGACCGTGAGGCGCTCGCAACCGTCGGCCCCGAGGTTGTCGTCACGAACCCCGACCGCCGTTCACCGTCGAACGACGCGCTGCTGCTCGACGCCGACGATGAGCAAGAAGCCGTGATCGCGGCGATTGCGGCCGGGCGTTCGTTCACCGTCGCCACGCTTCCCGGCACGGGTGGCACGCAGACCGTCGTCAACGCGATCGGTGCGCTCGTTGCCGACCACAAGCGCGTGCTCGTGGTGAGCCCGAGGCGCTCCACACTCGAGGGCATCCGCTTGCGCCTGGCAAAGATTGGGCTCCCGGGCCTGGCCGTGACCCCTCCCGCGCTGCAGCGCGACCTGATCCGTGCCATCGGGCGCAACGAAAAGGCCGAGGCGCCGGCGCTCGCCGAGGTCGACGAGGCACTCGTTCGCCTGCGGTCGGTCTTGCTTGACTATCGCGGTGCGCTGTCGGGGAAGCATCCACAACTTGGCGTCAGCCCGCTCGACACCCTGCGGGAGCTGACCCGCATCTGCACCGCCGACCCGACGCTGATCACTCGCACCCGGCTCGAGGTGCCCGCGCTCGCCGCGATCGCCGCCGACCGTGAGAGTGCCGCGCAGAAGTTGGCGCTGGCCGCCCGGCTCGGCGAGTTTCGCTTCGGACCCAACGATTCGCCCTGGTACGGCGTCTCGTTCGACACCACGGGGCAGGCCACCGACACGCACTCGCTCGCAAAGCGCCTGCACCAGCGCGAGGTGCCGCTCCTGCTCGAGCGCGGTTACGAGCTGATCGCGCAGACGCGCATGCGGCCGTTCCAGACGATCGACGAACTTGGCGACTACCTGTTGTTGCTTCGCGGGATCCGTGATTCGCTCGACCGGTTCAAGAGGTCGGTGTTCGAGCGGCCGCTGGGCGAAATGATTTCGGCGCTCGGTTCGCGCCGCGAGTCGAGCAACATGACAGGCCCGCAGCGCCGCCGCCTGCGCCGGCTCGCCCGCGAATACCTGCGCCCCGGTGTGCATGTGACCGACCTCCACGAGTCGCTCGTACGCATCCAGGAGCAGCGCACGCAGTGGCAGCGCTACGTCGAGGTGGGCGTGGTGCCGGAGGTGCCGCTCGGCCTTGGCGATGTGCAGGTCTCGTGGCAGCGTGTGCACGCAGACCTCGACGCCCTCGACCAGGCCCTCGCCCGCGAGCGAGGAACGCACCTGAACGCCATGCCGATCGCAGATCTCGTGCGCACTCTTTCGGGGCTCGCCGCCGACAGCGACGTGATGGAGAACCTACAGGAGCGGGTCGCCCTGCGAGCCGAGTTGGCCGCGATCGGGCTCGACCCGCTGCTGACCGAGCTTTCGGTCCGGCACGTTGCCGAAGACCGGGTGGCCGCAGAACTCGAGTTTGTCTGGTGGCAGTCGGCCCTCGAGGTGATGCTCCGCGGTGAGCGCGCGCTCCTCGGCGCCAACACCTCGGTCGTTGACCGTTTGGAGCGCGACTTCCGGCTTGTCGATGAAGCGCATGCCGCGGCATCCGGCCCCCTGCTCGCGTGGCGGCTGTCAGAGAAGTGGAAGATCGGCCTGATCGACGAGCCCGCCGAGGCGACCGCGTTGAAGAAGGCGCTCACGCGTGGGCAGCTGACGCCGAAAATGCTGGTGGATGCCGCACCCACCCTCACCCGTACGCTTGCGCCGGCGTGGCTGGCGACGCCGTACGACGTGCCGCTCTTGCCCGAAGGCCTCGAATTTGATGCCGTGCTCCTTGTCGATGCGGCAGGAATTTGCCTCGCCGAAGCCGCGCCGGCGATTCGTCGCGCGCGCCAGCTGGTCGCCTTCGGCGACCCGGCGACGCAGCGCCCGAGCCCGTTCACGATTGCGATCACGCAGCCGAGCGTGCAGGCGGCGCAGCTGGGGCAGCCCGGCGCGATTCAGCCCGGCCCTGGGCCCGTGACGTCGTCGGCAACGACGGTGGCGGCGGCTTCGCCCGACCCCGCGGTGGCGCCCACCGAACCCGGCGACGCCGAGCCGGCCGCCGTGCCATTCGACGACGTCTCTGTGTTCGAGCGCCTCGCCGAGCTGCTGCCCGTGATGACCCTGACCCGCAGCTATCGCGCCGGTGGCGAAGACCTCGCCGAGCTCGTGAACGACGCCTTCTACGGTGGCGAAATCGTCTCGCTCCCGTGGGCCGGCTCGTATCTTGGCCGCGGCAGTCTCAGCGTCGACTACGTCGAGCACGGCACCGGCGCCCCCGACCCGATCTCGGGTGCGGTCGAGAGCACCAAGGCCGAGGTCGAACGCATCGTCACGCTCGTCGCCGAGCACGCGGTGAACCGGCCGGCCGAGTCGCTGATGGTCGTGACGGCGAGCCCCAAGCACGCCGAGCGCCTGCGCCACGAGATCACCGTGAAATTTGCCGAGCGTCCGGAGCTCGCCGAGTTTGCCGCGCGCGACAGCGCCGAACCGTTCGCCGTGTTGACGCTCGAGCAGTCGGTGGCCGAGAGCCGCGACCGCGTGATCTTCTCGCTCGGCTACGGCCTCACCCGCCACGGCCGCGTGCTCTCTGACTTCGGCGACCTGTCGACCCCCGATGGCGAGCGCCTGCTCACGGTCGGCATGACCCGCGCCCGCCGTTCGATGGTGATCGTGTCGTCAATCCGCCCCTCGGCGTTCGACGACCGCAAGCTCGACCACGGCGCCGGCACGCTGATGGAGATCCTCGGCAACATCGACGAGAGCGCGCCGCAGGGCGACCTCGAAGACCTCGCCGATCCGCTCACCCGCACGCTTGCCCGCGAGCTGCGCGCGCTCGGGATCGACTGCACGCTCGGCTACCGCGGCTCGCTCGCGCTGGTTGCAAAGCACGGCGGCAAGGCGGTCGTGGCCGAAAGCGACCCCGAAGTGCACGGTTCGTCGATGCGTGAGGCCCTGCGCCTGCGCCCGCAGGTGTTGCGCCGTCTCGGCTGGCACTACGTGCGGGTGCACGCCTTCGATCTTTACAGCGACCCGGCGGCGGTGGCCGTCCGTATCGCCGGTGTCCTCGGGCTTGAGGTGTCGCCGCGGGCTGTCGACCCGGCATCCGCTGATCTTTCGACGCAGCCCATCACGACCATCACTGGGTGATCGTCGTGGGTGGTGACGGCGTGCAGGGCGCGCGCAAGTCGGGTGCGGATGCCGCGGCTGATGCAGATGCCGCGACTGATCTAAATGCTGCAGCCGAAATGACGGCGGATGCCGCAGCCCCGCGGCAGCGTATCGTGCGGGTTGGCACGTCGCGGCGTGCGAAGCTCACGCCCGCGCCGAACACGACGGCCGAACCCACCCACGCCGAGGCGATGGGCGAGGAGCCTCCGCCCGTGCCGAAGGGCGCGAGCGGTCCGAACGATGTGCAACTGCGACAGGACGTGCCCCCGCACTACTGAGCCGGGGGACAGGACGTGCCCCCCGCACTACTGAGCCGGGGGCACGGCGCCTGCGCTAGAGCTGGGTGTTCGGTGCCTGGTTGTTCGGTGCCTGCTTCTCGAGGAGATCGCGAATCTGCACGAGCAGTTCGGCCTCGGTGGGCATTGGCGCCTCTTCTTCAACGGCCTCGACGCCAGCCTTCTTGGCTGCGGCATCCTTCGCCCTGTTCATCGGAACGATGAATGCGAAGTAGACCACGGCGGCGACCGCGACGAAGTTGATGATCGCGCCGATGATCGCGCCGAACGAGAATGTTGCCTCGCCGCCACCGAGCGTCGGCACGGTGACCTGCAGTGCCGTGTCGAGGCTGCTTGCCGAGAAGAACAGGCTGATCAGCGGATCGATGAGTGCGCTGACGATCACGTTCACGATCGCTGTGAATGCAGCACCGATCACGACGGCAACTGCCAGGTCGATCACATTGCCGCGGAGAATGAAGTCTTTGAAGCCCTTAATCACGAGCGTTTCCCTTGGTTGAGGCGGCCGCGTTGCTACGTGGTCGCGGGTGTGGAGGCGGCTTTTGTCTCTGATCCCGATGATGCCGAAGATGACGACGAATCGCTACTGGTGGAGCTACTGGAGCTGGACGAACTGCTGGAGGAGCTGCCGCCGCCGGTGCTGCTGCTCTTTGAACCGCGCGAGTCGGTGCGGTAGAAGCCCGACCCATTGAAGGTCACGCCCACGGCGCCGAACACCTTGCGCAGGCGTCCGCTGCACTCGGGGCACGTGGTCAGCGAATCGGCGCTGAACGGCTGGTGAATGTCGAACGTGTGGCTGCACTCGGTGCAGGCATAAGCGTAGGTAGGCATGGCTCCTGGGTTTCGGTCCTGGTGGGGCGGCTCAGCGCCGCACGTCTTCAAAAGTCAGTGTGTACGTCGGCGTCACGACACCGGTCACGCCCTGGTCGTGCAGTTCGCGGGGCACCGATTCGACGACCTCCGAGTCGAACACAACGGCGTAAACCGGCGGACGCCGTTCCATCGAGCCGAGCGTCTTATCGAAGTAGCCGCGCCCCCAGCCGAGTCGCATCCCAGTTTTGTCGATGGATGCCGCCGGCACGATCATGAGGTCGACATCGTTGACCGCGATGGGGCCAAGCAACTCGCCTTCGGGCTCGGGCATGCCGAAGAGGCCCTCGGTCTCGGTGCCGTCGGTGTGCGCGACGGCCCAATCAAGAAGACCGTCGGCGCGCGTGACGGGGAGCAAGACACGGATGCCCTCCGCCGTTGCCCAGTTCAGAAATGTGCGGGTCGACGGCTCGGTGCGCGCAGACAGGTAGCAGGAGAGCGACTGCACGCCAAGGTTGGCGAGGAGTGCACGGAGCTGGTCGGCGAGGCCCTGCTCGGCCGCGGCATGCTGTGCCGGTGTGAGGAGTTGACGGCGCTCGCGAAGCTCGGCCCTGAGCGCGCGTTTGTCGTTGGTGATGTCATCAGACATGGATGCCAGTCTACGTTCGTCGCCGCGGGGGGTGGCATTCGCTAGGGTGAATGGCATGTCTTCGAAGCGAATGAAAGCCGTTATTCCCGCCGCTGGCCTTGGTACGCGCTTCCTCCCAGCGACGAAGGCAATGCCAAAAGAGATGTTGCCGGTGGTCGACAAGCCGGCGATTCAGTACGTCGTTGAAGAGGCGGCTGCCGCGGGCATCGACGACATCCTCGTGATCATCGGCCGCAACAAGAACGCGATCTCGAACCATTTTGACGCAATGCCCGAGCTTGAAGAGAAGCTCAAAGACAAGGGCGATGACGCGCGATTGCAGCGGGTGATCGAGTCGTCCGACCTCGCCGACATTCACTTCGTTCGCCAGGGCGAGCCCAAGGGGCTCGGCCACGCGGTGCTGCGCGCCCGCGCGCACGTGGGCGATTCATCGTTCGTCGTGATGCTCGGCGATGACCTGATCGACGAACGCGACCCATTGCTGCCGAAGATGATCGAAGAGCATGAGCGGCGCGGGGCATCCATTGTTGCCCTGATGGAGGTCGACCCCGCGATGATCCATATGTATGGTGCCGCGGCAGTTGAGCCGACCGACGACCCCGATGTCGTGCGCGTGACCGGCCTCGTTGAGAAACCGAAGACCGAAGAGGCGCCCTCGAACCTGGCCATCATTGGCCGTTATGTGCTGACGCCGCACGTCTTCGATGTGCTCGAGCACACCGCGCCCGGCAAGGGCGGCGAGATTCAGCTCACCGACGCCCTACAGGAGCTTGCTGCCGACACCGAAACCGGTGGGGTCTACGGTGTGGTTTTCCGTGGCCGTCGCTACGACACCGGCGATAGGGTTGACTACATTAAGGCCATCGTGCAGCTGGCGATGGATCGTGAAGATCTGGGGCTCGAGTTGCGTCCGTGGTTCAAGGAGTTTGCGGCGGGCCTGTAGGCCGGTCGGACCGCAACGGGAACGAAACCGACAACGAAGGCGAAGAGAGGCCACGTGGAGTTCGGACCATCTTTGCTCGCGCACGGATCGACATCGATCCGGCTCGTGCGTCAGCGCGATGCGCGCATTTTGCAAGACGAACTGATGGAGAACCGCGCCTGGCTGAGGCGGTGGGAGGCGACCAGCCCCGACGGCCCCGTGTCGATCGAAATGCGTGGCGGTATCCGTCGTCTGTTGCAGCAATATCGCGACGGGCAAGGCGTGCCGTTCGTCATGGAGAGCGAAGGCCAGGTGGTTGGCCAGTTGAACGTCTGGGGCATGGCGCGCGGGTCGCTCAGCTCGACCACCCTTGGTTACTGGGTCAGTCAGAAGGCCGCGGGGCGTGGGGTCACACCCACCGCGGTCGCGCTCGCCACCGACGTCTGTTTTCGTGAGCTCGGCCTGCACCGGATGGAGATCTGCATTCGGCCTGAGAACAGCGCGAGCTTGCGGGTCGTGCAAAAGCTTGGCTTCAGGTACGAGGGGCTGCGGCGACGCTACATTCACATCGACGGCGACTGGCGCGACCACTATTCGTTCGCGCTCGTGCGCGATGAGGTACCCGAAGGCGTGCTCGAGCGCTGGGTTTCTGGGCACGCGCCGCGCGACGCGGCCGATATCCCGCCACAAGATCGCTTGCCGTCCGGGCCCGAATAATTCGCGCCACTGAGGCCGACTTTTGGGTGATCTTGCTCGACACGCCCGCGCGGCGGTGCGGGCTGTGGCATCCACCCCATAACGTGGGCTTATGGGCGGACAGGTGCTAGGCGGCGGGGTCATCGTGTTGGTGGCAGTTCTGCTGTGGCTTGTGTACCTGTTGCCGTCGTGGCACGCGCGGCACCAGTTCAACGCCGCCGAGCGCAACGCGGTGCGGTTGAACCAGGCAATTCGGATCTTTGCCGAGACCAGTGAGACCCCCGATGAGGTGCGCCTCGAGCTCAACGCTCGCACCGCAATGACGCAGCAACGGCTCGCGAAACGCATGCAGGCCGAGCGTGAACAGGCCGCCAACGAGACCCTGCGCGAACAGCTCGCGGTGGCGAGATTTGCGCCGGCTGCCCGCATGGCGCGCGCGCGTCGTCGCACGCGCCTGGCCGCGACGACCACGCTGATCATCGCGCTGGTGCTGATGGGGCTTGGCGTCTGGCAGTTCGTTGCCGCTGGGGCACAGCTGCTGCTTTGGGTCGGCGGTGCGCTGGTGCTGGTGAGCGGTGTTGCATTGCAGCGCATGGCATCGGTCAGCGCGCGGGCCGCAACGCGGGCAGTGACGGTGGATGCCGTGGCACCCTCCGCATCGACACTGCACGATATTGAACTCCCGGTCACGGCGCGTGACACCAGCTGGACGCCGCGGGCGCTGCCACAGCAGCTCGTCGCATCGGCTGGTTCGCGCGCGGCGGCCGTGCAAGACGCGCTCGATGCGCAGCGGCGGTTGCGTGAAGCGGCCCAGGCCGAGGCGATGCGTGAGCGCGCCGCGCAGCTGCGCCCGGCGCCTGTGTCGATCGAGACCGCGCGGATTGCTCCGGTCGAACCGGCAACGCCTGCGGCTCCCTCGAAGTGGGCGAGCATGGGCGTCGTCGACGACGCCGAGATCGAAGCGCACGTGCGGCAGTTGCTCGCGCGACGCAGCGGGTAATGCTCGCGGCGCGGGTTCGCTCGCGTGATAGTCTTTTCGAGGTTTACGGGTCTGTGGCGCAGTTGGTAGCGCGCTTCGTTCGCAATGAAGAGGTCAGGGGTTCGAATCCCCTCAGATCCACCAAAGTTTGAGCTGTGGCATCCACTCGACGAAGGATGCCGGTCGCTGCTGTTCGCCGCGCGTGCCTGCTGTGCCCGCGGGCACAAAAGCCGGGAACGAGCGCGAAAGTATCTCAGCCGGGGCCGCACGCCGAGGTCGGGTCCCGTTCAGCGCTTTTGTGCTCCGCGCGCTGGGCGATAGGCAGCGAACTGTGACCTCTGTCGCGGTTCATGAGGGGCAGAAGGCCCGCCGCGCGAGCAGCCCGACCAGATCTCGAATCCTTGACTTCGGAGGCTCGGCGCGGTGAAATACAGCAACGATGCCGGACGCTGTTGTTCGTGGCATCCTGATGCCTGTGTGCAGGCCCGAGGAGTCCCAATGACCGTTCATGGCCACGTCGACGAACGATTCTCCGCGTTGTCAGAAGTGTTGGACGCCCAGCTGGAGTCGGGTGAAGAGCTCGGCGCAGCGATCTCGGTGAATCTGGGTGGCCAGACACTCGTCGACGTGTGGGGTGGGTACGCTGATGCCGCCCGCACGATTCCGTGGGGCGAAGACACGATCGTGAATGTGTGGTCGACGACCAAGGAGATCACGGCGCTCGCGATCCTGATGCTCGTCGAGCAAGGTCTGGTCGACCTGGATGCGCCCGTAGCCACGTACTGGCCGGAGTTCGCACAGCACGGCAAACACGACATCCTCGTCAAGCAGGTCATGTCACACACCTCCGGGGTATCGGGTTGGGATCAGCCCTTCGTTGCGGAAGACATGTATGACTGGGAGAAGTCGACCTCGCGGCTGGCGGCACAGGCTCCGTGGTGGGAGCCCGGCACCGCGTCGGGGTACCACGCGCAAAACCAAGGGCACCTGTTGGGCGAAATCGTGCGTCGGGTATCGGGCCTCCCTTTGAAGCAGTTCGTGGCCGAGCGCATCGCGGCCCCGCTCGGCGTGGACCTGCAGATTGGGGCCAAGGCCGAAGACGATGACCGGGTTGCCGAGATCATTCCGCCCCCACCGTTGGGGTTCGACTTGGCCACGATGGATCCGACGTCGCCGACGGTCCGCACCTTGACCGGCCCGGTCTCTGATGCGGCATTGGCCAACACGATTCCCTGGCGACGTGCAGATATGGGTGCACTCAACGGGCACACAAACGCGCGGGCGTTGGCGCGAACGTTCTCGACGATCTCGCTGGGAGGCGAAGTCGATGGGGCCCGGCTGTTGTCACCGGCCACGATTGAACGCATCTTCGAGGAGCAATCTCACGGCCCAGACCTCGTGCTCGGCGTGCCGTTGAGGTTCGGCATCGGATTTGCGCTCCCTGAGCCGACGAGCATCCCGTACGTTCCGAGTGAGAAGGTGTGTTTCTGGGGCGGATGGGGCGGCTCGATGACGCTCATGTTCCCCGACAGGGGACTGACGGTCTCGTACGTCATGAACCGGATGGCGCCGGGCATCATCGGGTCCGATCGCGCCGAGCTTTACCTGACCTCGATCCTGTCTGCGTTGGACTGAGGCCGAACCTACACTTGTGGGGTGGTGAATCTTCGATACGTCAGCGATACGGCGCGCGCGAACCTCAGCTCGCTGTTCTCGCTCCTGATCGGGGTCGGCATCACGCTGTGGGTGTTTGCCGCAAACGGTGACCTCGAAGGCGCCGAGCCGCTGGCCTGGGCGATCAACGCCTACTTGTTCACCTGGCCGGTCTTCGGCGCCATCTACCTGACGTGGACCCATCTTGCGTACGCGCACCGCGCACCGCGCACGCTCGCGTCACGAGCGAGGCGCGAGAACGACCTGCAGGCGCGCTGGTGGTCGTCGCTGATCGGGTACGGCGGCGCGTCAAGCTGGACCCTCACCGCCGCGCTGGCCGCCATCTTCGTCACCGTGGTCATCGCCCAGAACCCCGCGTATCGCAGCGAGGTGGTTTACGTGGTGCTCGGCTTGCTGTGCGTTGCGAGCTCGTGGGGGCTGATGGTCTATTCGTTTGCGCTGCAATACCTGCGTCTTGAGATTCGGGGTCGAGACAGTGGTATCCGTCATGTGGAAATGGGGCTCGAAGACGACGCCCAATTCGGCGACTATCTGACGCTCACGGTGTTGCTCTCGACGATGGCGGCGACCGTGTCGGCGACGATACGCAGCCGGCAGGCGTGGGTGCTGGTGCGCACGAACGTGCTGTTTGCGTTCACCTTCAACTCGGTGATCGTCGCGATGGTGGTGGCGCTGCTGCTCGGCACGCTGCTGGCGTAGGCGGAGCGCGGGCAATGCAGCGCCGCGGCTAGGGCTTCGGGTACTTGTAAAAGCCCTCGCCGGTCGACATGCCGAGCTTGCCCTTGTCGATGTAGTGCTCCTTGAGATACCGCGCGAACTCGGGGTTCGGGCCGTTGATGCCGATGTTGTAGGGCGTCATGAGCCCGATCATGTCGAACAGCTCGAACGGGCCGCGCGGCGCGCCCATGCTGATGCGCCAGACCTTGTCGATGTCGGCGGGCTCCGCGATGCCCGCGACGAGCAGGTTGGAGGCGGCCCCGAGCAGCGGCATGAGCAGCGAGTTCATCAGGTAGCCGGCCTTCTCCTTCTTGATCTCGACCGGCACCATGCCCATCTCGGTCGCGAACTCCAGGACGGTGGCGACCGTGGCGGGATCGGTGAGGGGCGTGCCCATGACCTCGGCGACGTTGTGCACCCAGATGCGGTTGGCGAAGTGCATGGCCAAGAACTTCTCGGGGCGGCCCGTGAACTCGGCCATGTCGCTGGGCAGCAGGCTCGAAGAGTTGGTGGCGAAGATCGTCTTGGCGGGGGCCAGCTTCGCGAGCTGGCGGTAGGTGTCGCGCTTGATGTCGAGGTTCTCGGGCACCGCCTCGATGATGAGGTCGGCGTTCGCGACGGCCGCGGCGAGGTTAGCGCTGAGCGTGAGCGACGTCAGCGTCGCGGCAGCTTTGCCGCTGGTGCCGCTCACGACCTCGGCGGCACCGCCGGTCTTGGGCGCGCCCTCAACCTCGGCGATGTACGTCTCGGCGAGCAGGGCGAAGCGCTCTCTCGCACCCTCGAGCGCCTCTGCGTTGATGTCGTACGCGGTGACCTCGAAACCGCTGTACGCGGCCTGGAACGCGATTTGAGAGCCGAGCACGCCGGTGCCCAACACGGTGACGGTCCGAATATTGGTCATTGCGAGTCCTCACTTGTCACGAATCGCCCGCTAGCGCTGCACGCGGGCATGCGATGCGTCGTCGCATTCGCGTGATCTTTACGGTATCGGGATGCCACGGGTCCGACGTGTTTGCGACAGAAAACCGCGGGTGTGGGGCGCGGCGCGCCCCACACCTCAGCCGCTCAGCGCTGCGGTCGGCGACGTGCGCGCCGCGCGCATCGCGGGCAGGACACCTGCGATCGCACCCACGGCGATCGTCACGAGCACCCCGGCGACCAGCACGAGTGGTGGAATCGCGAGACTCCAGCCATTGGCGCGGGCGGCGATGGCCGTGATGATCCACCCGAGCGCGGTGCCGGCGACCCCTCCGTAGGCAGACAGCAGCATGGCCTCGAACAAGAACTGCTCGCGGATGTGCCGCTGGGTCGCGCCGAGCGAACGGCGCAGGCCAATCTCTCGGCGCCGTTCGAGCACCGAGATGACCATGGTGTTGGCGACACCGATGCCGCCGACGAGCAGCGCGATCGATCCGACCCCGACGAGCAAGCCCGTGAAGGCCTGGTCGACGGTATTCTTCGCGGCGAGCACGTCCGACGGCCGGCTGACTTTCACGGCGTTCGGCGATTCGGGGCTCACGGTGCCGGGCAGCAGTTGCCGCACTTCGGCGACGAGCGACTCGTCGGAGCGCTCATAGATCATCGTCGGGTTACCGGTGTGACCAAAGAGCTCCTTGGCGATGGGCACGCCGATCAGTGCCATCGAGTCGAGCTCGGGCGCGAGGGGCGACCTGTCAAGAATGCCCACGACGCTGAACTGCTGGTTGCCGAGCCAGACGAGCGCGCCCGCCTCCTGGATGCCCAGGCGTTCGGCGGCCGTGCGCCCGAGCACGACGGTCGGAAACTGCGCCGTGGCCTCGTTGAGCCACAACCCCGAGAGCATCGTCGAGCCGGTCGCCGCGAGCAGTTCGGGATCAGCGGCGGCCACCGTCAGCCCACCCGTTCGAGACTTCTCGATCTCGGCGTTGCGATACACAAAGATGTCTTCCAGCGTCGCGGTCGACCCGGCGAACTGCACGCCGGGAATCCGGCGAATCGACGCCAGCGCGTTCTCTGGCAGCGGCACCTCGGTGCCCATCAGGTCGGTGCCACCCGCAACGGTCAGCAGATTCGTGCCGAGCGACGCCAGCTTGTCTTTAATCAACGCTTGGCTCGACGTCGAGATGCCGATCACTGAGATCATCGCGGCGATGCCGATCGCGATGCCCAGCGACGACAGCACCGCCCGCATGGGCCGGGCACGCAGCCCGTGAAAGCCGAGCGCGAGCAGGTCGCCGAAGCGGAGTTTTGAACGCGGTGGCTTGGATACCGCAGCCTGAGGTACGTCTTGCGTACCCGCACTCGTGCCTGCGCCTGTGGCCGTGGCTTCGCCGACGCTCATGCCGAGGCCTCTCTTTCGTCTGAAATGATCTCGCCGTCACGGAGGTACACCCGACGCGGCATTTGGGCTGCAAGCTCGTTGTCGTGTGTGATGACGACGACGGTGGTGCCGGAGGCGTGCAGGGAGCGAAGAATCTCCATCACGCCCGCGCCCGATTTGGTGTCGAGGCTGCCGGTGGGCTCGTCGGCGAGCAGCAGGCGCGGTTCGCCGACGACGGCGCGGGCGATCGCGACGCGCTGTCGCTCGCCGCCCGAGAGCTGCCGTGGATGGTGGCTCAGGCGTTGCCCGAGGCCCACGCGTTCGAGCGCGACCTGTGCGCGGGCGCGGCGCTGGCGTGCCGGCATCCCGGTGTAAAGCAGCCCAGTTGCCACGTTGTCGAGCGCTGTCACCCCGTCGGAGAGGTGAAACTGCTGGAAGATAAATCCGATTGTGTAGGCCCGAAGCGCCGAGAGTTCGGCGTCGTTCATGCGCATCACATCGTTGCCAGCAATGCGGGTTGCACCCTCGGAGGCGCGGTCGAGCGAGCCGATGATGTTGAGCATGGTCGACTTGCCGCTGCCACTGGGCCCGACGATCGCGAGCAGTTCGCCCTCGTCGATGGTGAGGTCGACGCTGTTCAGGGCCACCGTCGGCGGTGAGCCGTAGCTGCGCGTCACGCCGCGGAGCTCAACGATGGGGGCGGTCATTTGGCCACCACGATCGTGTCGCCCTCGGCGAGGTCGCCGCCGGTGACCGAAACGAAGCCGCTGGCAAACGCGCCCAGCTCAACGGTGACGAGCTTGCGCGGCGCGGGGCTGCCCTTCTTCGTGCCGTCTGCCGGTGCCTTGCCGTTCAAGACCTCAACGGCAAAACCTCCGCCGGGCTGCGCAAGCAGCGCCGACACGGGCACGAGCAGGGTGTCGGTGGCCTTCACCTGCGTGAGCATGATGCTGACAGAGACGTTGTCGAGCGACGCGCCCGCCTCGGGGTCGTTCAGCGTGAGCGTCACGGGATTCTTCAACGACTTGCCGCTGCTGCCCTCCTTCTCAACCGGCGCACCCACGCCGGTGATCGTGCCCTCGGTGGCAACGCCACCCGGCAGCATCACGGTTACGACCGCGCCGACCTCGGCGAGGCTCTGCTGCGCGGTGTCGATGAACGCCTGCACCTCCTTGGTAGTGCTGGTGACAGAGATGAGGTCGGGGCCCGCCGCGGCACCAATCTCGACCTTCGGGCCCTGCACACGCAGCTCCGTCGGGGAGAAAACCACGCGCCCCAGATCGATCGATCCGGTCCTCTCCATGCCGAGTGATTTCTGCCAATTCTGGATGGCGCTGGTCGTGTTCCAGTCAAACTTTTCGTCTGGCGTGCGGCCGAAGAATCCGAGCGCCTGGAGGTTGTTCTCGAGCTGGAGCACGTCGCGGCCATTGCTCATGCCCGCATCAAAGCCGCGCCAGACCGGGAGCTCGCCGAGCATCAGAATCACCGGGTTGTCATCGATACGGAAGAGCTCTTGGCCCCTGGCGATCACCGTGCCACCACCGGGCAGCGCGGTGACCGTGCCGCTCAGCGAGGTGCCGAGCTCGTGCGGTGAACCGTAGGCGAGTTTGCCCTGGGCGCGCACATCTTCGCTCAGGTCGCCGCGGGTCACCTGCACGGTTTCGACATCCACCGGGTTGGGGCCGGCCGATGCCGGGGCTGGCGGCTGCGCGAGGAAGATCCCGCCCACCACCGCGGCCACGGCCACGACGGCGATCGACGAGATCACGATTGCGCGGCGCGCGTGGCGCGGTTTCTTGGGCGCGGGCGCGTCGCTCAGTGCGTCGGCGGCGCTGTCTTCAGACGCCGCGCGGTCGGCGCTGGCTTTGGTCACCGGGGGAGTGGCTGGCATGTCGATGCTCACTTGTTGCTCGGCAGGTCGTAGGCGAGCTGGGTGCACGTGTCGACGTCATCCGGGTTGATCTCGGAGCCGAATGCCCCCGTCATGCCCGAGCCCTTGACGGGGTCTGGGTAGTCGTAGCCGGCCTCGCGCATGCACTTGGCGAAGATCAGCTGCGCCTCAAAGGTCTCTTCTGCGGTGGGGAGGCTCGCGTCGATCGGTGCCTCGCCGACCGTGTCGCTGCATCCCGCATATGCCTTGTCAAAGGCGACCATGTCGATCTGCGACATGTCGATCGACGCGCTGCTGCCGTCATTCTCCGACATCGCCACGAGATCGAAGCCCGCATCGAGCATGCAATCATCCATGTTCTGGCGCCAATCGAGCATTGAGGTCTCGTAGTCGCCGTCGGTCTTGAGCTCGTCGGGTGCGGGTGTGGGTGCGCAGGCGGCAAGTCCGAAGAGCAACGTGGCACCCGCCAACACGGTGAGGGTCTTGCCGAGTGAGCGGCGGAGGGGGCTGGTGCGAGTCATTGAAGGCATGTCATTTCCTGGTGTCGCTTCACCCGGCCGGTTGACCGGGCAAGTACTACTGAACCAGGGCGGGGGTTACGAGCCGGTAAAGCGCCGCACTTACCTTTTGCCAACCTTTGATCTGCTTAGCTTCATGCAGCGGCGGGTAGCTGCGATGACTTGAGGGGGCGACGCGCGTGAGAGTACTCATCGTGGAAGACGAGGAGTTTCTCGCGGAGGCGATTCGTGCCCGTTTGGAAATGGATGCGATTGCCGCCGACGTCGTGGCAGACGGCGACGCCGCGCTCGCCGCGGTTGAGATCAACGACTACGACGTGGTGCTGCTTGACCGCGACATCCCCGGCGTGCACGGCGACGAGGTGTGCCGCCGGCTGGCGGAGAATCCCGAAAGCCCCGCGGTGCTCATGCTCACGGCCGCCGGCCACCTCGACGACCGGGTGCGCGGGCTGGAGCTTGGCGCCGACGACTACCTGGCGAAGCCGTTCGAGTTCGCTGAACTCATCGCCCGCCTGCGCGCGTTGAACCGGCGCCAGTTCACGGCGCATCCACCGATTTTGGCTGCTGGCAATGTGCGCCTCGATCCGTTTCGCCGCGAGGTGACACGAGACGGGCGTGTTGTGCAGCTCACGCGCAAGGAGTTTTCGGTGCTTGAGCTGCTGATGCAGGCGGGCGGCGGTGTCGTGAGCGCCGAGACGATTCTCGAGAAGGCGTGGGACGAGAACGCGAACCCGTTCACGCAGTCAGTCAAGGTCACGATCAGCACGCTGCGGCGCAAGCTGGGCGAGCCCGCGGTGATCGTCACGGTGCCGGGGGTGGGGTATGGCGTCGTCGAGTAGTGGTGGGGCGGCGGGCGTTGGCGCTGGCCCTTCGCGTCGTTACCGGGCCACGCTGCGCACCCGCCTCGCGCTGACGTACTCGGCGCTGCTGACCGGCGCGGGCGTGGTGATGCTTGCGATCGTCTACGTGTTCATGCGCTTTGTGCCGACATACGAGTTTGCGGGCGTGCCCGCGCTTCCCTCCGTTCCGGCGCCGCCGGAGCTGCCGCCGATTTCGCTCCCGCCGGGCAGCGAACTGGGTGAGCCCGCGATCGTGAGCACCCCCGCATCCGAGATCTTGATCACCTCGAGCGAGCAGCTGCTGAACCTCCTGCTGGTCACGTCGGCGGTTGTGCTTTTGGCGCTCGCGATCGTTGGCATCGCGGTCGGTTGGGCAGTGGCGGGCAGGATGCTCCGCCCCCTCCAATTCATCAACACGGCCGTGCACCAAGCGGCGCAGGGCGACTTGGGGCACCGCATCGGCCTCGTTGGCCCGCGCGACGAGCTCTCAGAACTGGCCGAGAATTTCGACAATATGCTCGCGCAGTTGGAGCAGGCATTCGCGGCTTCCCGTCGGTTCGCATCGAACGCCTCGCACGAACTGCTGACCCCACTCGCGACCAGCCGGGCGATGCTCGACCTCGCAATCGAGCAGCGCGCTCGCGGGGTCGAGCAGAGTCCCGAGGCTGAGCTCGCCCTGTTCGAGCGGCTGCGCACCATGAACGAGCGCAGCATCGAAACGGCGGGCGCGCTGCTGCAGCTTGCGCAGATCGACGCGACGGCGCGGCATCCCGAACGCGTCGATCTCGCGCGGCTTGCGAGCGACGCCGCCGACAGTCTTGCCGAAGAGGCCGCCGCGCGCGGGGTGCGGGTGACGGTCGATGTTGCGCCCGCGTTCGCCGACGTCGAACCGGTGCTCGCGCGCCAGCTCGTGACTAACCTCGTGCAGAACGCGATCCGGCACAATGTTTCGGCCGGGTTTGTCACGATCACCACGCGGGCCGGCGCCGGCAACGCGGGTGCCGTGAACGGTGACGACGGCGCGGTCTTGACCGTGGAGAACAGCGGTGAGCTCGTGGATGCCGCAACCCTCGAATCGCTCACCGAACCGTTCGTGCGGGCCGGGGGCCGCGCCGCGGCGTCATCCGCCAGCGGTCACGGCCTCGGGCTGTCGATCGTCTCGGCGATCGCGGAGCGTTTCCGCGCGCGGCTACATCTCGCCGCGCGCCCCGAAGGAGGCCTGCTCGTGCGGGTCACCTTCCCCGTGTGCGAGCCTTGAGCCATGGACCTCGAGGTGACGCCGACGCTGCGAATCCCCGCAGCGGAGCTCGAATGGCGTTTCTCCCGTTCTTCGGGCCCGGGCGGGCAGCACGTGAACACGTCTGACAGCCGGGTCGCACTCACCTGGCGGCCCGAGAGCTCGGCGGCGCTCACCGACGCGCAGCGTGAGCGGGTGCGTGCGCGGCTGGGGTCTCGGCTGGTTGCCGGGGCGATCACCGTGACGGCATCGGAGGAGCGTTCGCAGCTGCGCAACCGGCAGATCGCGTGCGACAAGCTCGCGGCGCTGATCGCTGCGGCCCTGGCCCCGAATGGCCCGCGCCGCCGGGCGACGAAGCCGACCCGCGGCTCGAACCGGCGGCGCCTGGTCGCAAAGAGTCAGCGCTCAGAAACGAAGCAGGGCAGGCGGCGGCCGCCGGTCGATTAAGCGGGTCAGGCGCGCCCGCCGGTCGATGAGCTGGCTGCGGGCGCACCCAGGAGATGCTCGGCGGGCGCCGCGCGCACGGTCTCGAAGTCGCGCAACGACTGCGCGGCGTAGGCAAACGACCAGTCGATGATTGCGTCGATTCCGATGTTGCTGGTGCCGAGGTATCCGAGAATCTGCCCCGCCGTTGGGCTCTGCGCGTGCGAGCGAGCGAGCATGCCGCCGCACGCGCGCACATAGTCGAGGTAAGGACGATACCCGAGGCCCTCGAGCTCGACCGAGCCCTTCATATCGTGAAACTGACGCACGTAGAAGTCGCGATCGCCGCGTTGCAGATGCCCGAGGAAGGGGTCTGAGACCGCCTGCGAGATGCGCTGGAGGTTGACGACCCGGAAGCCCTCGCCGTGGAGGGCAATTCCCTGATCGAGGCGGTCCCTCGGGACCATCCCGCCGTAGCGCGCGAGCACCGATTCGCCAGCCTCCTTGACCTGCAGGAGCAGCGCCGCGCCGTCGGCGCCCTGCAACAGCTGCAGAAAACACTGGGTGCCGACGCTGCCCACGCCCACCACGCGGCGTGCCAGATCGGTGGGCTTGTACTGGGCGAGCACCGTGTCGATGTCGAGCGGGACCGTCTCGCGATACTGCGCAAACAGCTCTGCCCGCGACGCGCCCGGTCCGAACGAGCCTGGCTCTACGTGGGTCATTGTCGGCGGCTGCTCAACGAAGCGAAGCACACCGTCGTCGCCGAGCTCGGTGGTGCGCTTGATTGCGCGCTTTGCGGTGCGTTTGGTCGCGTGCTTCAGCGTGTCTTGCAGCACCGCCTGGGCTTCGGCGCTGAGCGATTTGCGCGCGAACTCGACGTTGCCGTGCATGTAATAGCGCTCGAGCGGCGTGCGCTCAAGCATGGTGCTGAGCCCGCTCCGGTAGGCCCGCAGGGTGTGGCGGGCCGCGCGCCGAATCTCGCGTTCGCTGTATTCGGCTTGGATGCCGCCCACCACGATGCTCGCCACGAGGCGTTTCACATCCCAGTCCCACGGGGCGATCGCGGCCTCGTCGAAGTCGTTGAGATCGAAGACGACCTTGCGCTCGGGCGACGCAAAGAACCCGAAATTGCTGATGTGGGCGTCGCCGCAGGCCGCAACCAGGATGCCTGAGTGCGGCGCTCTCCCCAGATCAAGGGCCATGAGCCCGGCGGTGCCGCGATAGAACGCGAACGGGTTCGCGAGCATCCGCTCCATGCGCAGCGGCACGAGGTCTGGCTCGCGGGTCGCATTTTGTTCGGCGAGGTGGGCCACCACGTCGCGTGGCTCGCCGCCTGTTTGTGGCGGCGCAAAATGCCCGAGCGCACTGCGCGGAGTGTCGGCGCGCTTGCTCCGCCCGAGCGCGGTGGCGTCGGTGCGGCTGAGCGATGCATCGTTGCGGAGGGCGTCATCCGGAGATTGCATGGGCATGCGCCAAGTGTGCACTATCTGGGCTCCGGCGGTGTGCGTTTTTCGTGCTCGCGCCGCCGCGCCAGCGCTCGTAGGCTTGTGCCATGGCTCACTCCCCGGCAGCTTCGCAGTTTCCCGAACAATACGCGCACGGGCACCACCCGAGCGTGCTCGCATCGCACGAGTGGCGCACCGCCGAGAACTCCGCAGCCTATCTCCTGCCGCATCTGCAGCCGGGCACGCGAGTGCTCGACGTGGGGAGCGGGCCGGGCACCATCACCGTCGATTTCGCGGGCATCGTTGCTCCGGGTCAGGTGGTGGGGGTGGATGCCTCTGCCGACATCGTGGCGCAGGCCCGGGCGCTCGGCGCCGAGGTTGGGGCATCCAATCTCGACTTTCAGGTCGGCGATGCCTATGTGCTCGACGCGGCCGACGGCAGTTTCGATGTGGTGCACGCGAGCCAGGTGCTCCATCACCTTGCCCGGCCGGCCGACGCGCTGCGCGAGTTCGGGCGGGTCGCCGGGCCTGAGGGCATCGTTGCGGCCCGCGAGGTCGACTACGAGGGCGTGATTTGGTATCCCGAGGTGCCAGCGCTGCGCACCTGGATGGACGTCTACCTGCAGGTGCACCGCAGCCACGGGGGCGAGCCGTCAGCGGGCCGGAGGCTCAAGGCGTGGGCCCGCGAGGCCGGGTTCACCAGGGTGCAGGCCACCGGCTCGGTCTGGGTCTTTGCGAGCGATGAAGAACGCGAGTGGTGGGGCGGATCATGGGCCGAGCGTGCCGTCGCCTCGAAGTTCGCGACCGATGCGATCGAGCGGGGTTTTGCCGACCGAGCCACGCTCGAGCGCATCGCCGACGGCTGGCGCGAGTGGGCGACGGCCGAAGACGGCTGGCTCCTCATGCCGCACGGCGAGCTCATCGCCCGGCGCTGAGCGTCCTTCATTCAGGCTGAGCCATTACTCCTTCAGAGCGCTCGGATCCCTGCCCGCGAGAATGCTCGCGCACGTAATCGCGGCAGCCGCAGACCACGCCTGCGGTCGACACGCTGCCGGGTACGGCACGGGCGTGCCGGTCACGCGTGCCGGGTCGCCCGAATGCAGCTCCGGCACGCGGTAGCCGAAGCCCTCGGCGGCCGCGAGCAGCTCATCGACCACGTACCGCGCCTCGGCGTGCCGGCCCGCGAGCGCCATGCCGCGCGCGACGATGGCCGTGTCATGCATCCACACACTGCCCCCGTGATAGCTCAGGGGCCAAAACCCGCCCGCGCCACTCGACATCGTGCGAACCCCGAACCCCGAGCTCATCGAATCGCCCACGAGGAGCCCGGCGATGTGCGCCTCTTCTTCAGGTGAGAGGATGCCGGTGCCCAGCAGGTGCCCAATATTGCTCGTGAGCGTGTCGACCGGGCGCTTGTGCGCGTCGAGCGCGATGCCGGGATACCGGCCCTCGGGTGTCTCGACCCAGTACGCCTCGGCGAAGCGGGCCTTGAGCCGGGCCGCCCAGTCGCGGAGCTCCTCGCCGCCTGGTTCGCCGAACGCCGTCAGCACATCTGCCCCGCCGAGCGCCGCCTCGTATGCATAGCCCTGCACCTCGCACAGCGCGATCGGCCCCTCGGCCAGGGTGCCATCGCGCCACTGAATTGAGTCGCCCGAATCCTTCCACCCCTGGTTCGCGAGTCCGTGTCCGGTCGTGTCGATGTAGTCGATAAAGCCGTCGCCGTCACCATCGCCGTCGTGCAGCAACCAGTCGAGCGCTCGCCGCAACGCCGGCAAGAGCGCGCGGACCTCGGCCTCCGGCATCCCCGCACGCCACGCATCGGCGAGCAGACACACAAACAGGGGTGTCGCGTCGACCGTGCCGTAATAGATGGGCGGCAGCAGCACGCCCTCTCCGGGGAGCTCGAGCGGGGCGCTGCGCAACTCGTGCAGAATCTTGCCGGGTTGCTGCGCCGTCGCGGGGTCGGTCACCGTGCCCTGCAGGCGCGCAAGCACGCGGAGCGTGGAAGCGGCGACCGAGTGATCAAAGGGGAGTGACAGGCGTGCCGCCCAGATCGAATCGCGACCGAACAGGGTGAAGAACCAGGGCGTGCCCGCGGCATAGAACGCGTCTTGCGGATGCCCCGGCAACTCCAATCGCAGGGCCTCCAGGTCGTCGAGCGCCGTGTCGAGCCAGCGGCCGAGCCGCGGGTCGTGCTCGGTTTCGTGGTGCGCGCCCCGGCGCGGCCACGCGGCATCGGCCACGACACCGCGGACCACGAGGCTTGGGTCGTCCATGACGATCGACCATCCGACGCTCGCCGAGCCGCGCGGCGGCACCTCGAGGTGCCAGGTGGCGTGCATCGCGGTGTCATCCGCGGCTGCACCGGTATCGACCTGCGCGTTCGGGGCGTCGAGTGTGAACGATGCTGTGCCGAAGCGCGCGGTGGGGGTCGTGGCATCCGCTCGCCGCTCGTATGTCCACGGCCGCGCCTTGGTGATGCCGGCCTTGACGTCTTGGAGGGGTGCGAAGTCGGGTTCGATGCGCAGGCGCAACACGATGCGAAAGGCGGTGTCGAGGTGCGAACGCACGGTGAGCGACTCGACGACGGTACCGTCGGTGACCTGCCGCTCGCGCAACAGGCGAACCTTGGGGTCTGCCGAGGAGTCATCGGCGCGGCGCAAGAGGCTGCCAAATGTGACCCGCGAAGCGCCGTGTGCCGACACCGAAATGGGCTCGGGTGCGTGGCCGTCGTAGGTCAGCGTGACCGCCCGAACATGGCGCACATCGCCGTGATAAATGCCGTGAATCGATGCCTCGCCAAGGTCGCCGTCGCGCCCCGACCAGACCTGGGTGGGTGCGCGGAGCACGATCACGGCATCGTTGAGGAAAGGCTGGAGCGGCGTGAGCGCGGCTGTGTTGTTTGCTGGTGCGGCTGTGCTGTCTGTCGTCGCGGTGGATGCGGGCGTGGCGGGCATTATTCCTTCACGGCTCCTTCGCTGGTGTTCATGATGCGTCGCTGGAAGATGAAGAACATCACGGCGACGGGAATCGTCATGATGAGGGCTGCGGCGAGCTTGAGCGGGTACTGATTGCCCGAACCGAGCGATCCCGACGCGAGCGAGGCGACGCCCTTGGTGAGCGTGGTGAGTGCGGGGTCAGATGCCGAAACGATGAAGTGTGCCAGCTCGTTCCATGAGCCCTGAAACGACAGGATGATGATCGTGATCAGGGCGGGCCGAGCCATCGGCAAGACCACTGACCAGAAGATCCGGAACGTGCTCGCTCCGTCGATGCGGGCCTGTTCTTCGACCGACACAGGGATCGATTCGAAGAAGTTTTTCATGATGAACACACCCGCGGCATCCACCAGCAGCGGCAGGATCATGCCGACGTAGGAGTTGTACATGTTGAGCTGGTTCAGCACGAGAAACTTTGGAATCAGCAAGACCACACCCGGCACGGCCATGACCCCGACGACGAGCGCGAAGATCGTTGCGCGGCCGCGAAAGTGCAGGCGGGCGAGGGCGTAGCCGGCGAGCGAGACGAAGAAGACGCGGCCGAGGGTGACGCAGATCGTCACGATCGCCGAGTTCATGAACCAGAGCGGAAAGTCGCTGTTGGCGAAAAGCTTGTCGTAGGCGGCGAGCGACCACTGCGAGGGGATGAGCGACACGGGGTTGGCAGTTGCCTCGGCGTCGGTCTTGAATGACGTCGCCACCTGCACCAAGAAGGGGTAGATATAGACAATCGCGATCGCGATGAGCGCCGCATACAGGCCGGTCTTCGCGGCGACCGAGCGAAACGTCGTCGGGTGCCGGCGGGGTCCCGAGCGGGGCACCGGTGCCGGCGCAGGCTCGCCGGGCTCGGATGCCGGGGGGACGGGCGGCACGATCGGGACGCCTGCCGCAAGAATCTGCTCGCTCATGTGCGTGTGCCCTTCGGTTCGTAGGCGCGAACGCGGCGCCGCGAGACCGCCTTGTCGCGCAAGACCCAGCGCTGCAGCACGGTGAAGGCGATGATGATCAGGAAGAGGATGAACGCGATCGCGGCGCCATTGCCCCACTTCTGATCCTGGAATCCGGCCTGATACGAGAGATACGCGGGCGTGAGTGTGGTGTTGCCAGGCGCACCCTGGGTGCCCGTGTAAATCTGGTCGAAAACTTGCCAGCATCCGATCAAACCGAGCGTGAGCACCGTGAACAGTGCGGGGCGCAGCTGGGGGAGGGTGACGCGCCAGAACCGCTGCCAGCCGTTTGCGCCGTCCATCATCGCGGCCTCGGCGAGCGAGGGGTCGATGTTTTGGATCGACGCCATGAACAGCAGCATGAATGTGCCGCTGGTGGTGAAGATTGCCATCAGGATCAGCGCGAACATGGCGATGGATGGCCCCGAGAGCCATTCCCACCACGTCACGCCGAGAAAACTGCCGTCGTCCAGCGCGGCCGGCGGGGTCGTGATTCCGACACCTGCGAGGCC
>Ga0209477_1000483_pt1 | contig 24645 bp, 27 predicted proteins | sample KloWWTupernatant_FD_187180 | JGI IMG/M metagenome (GOLD analysis project Ga0209477, IMG submission 187180) | Active sludge microbial communities from Klosterneuburg, Austria, studying microevolution and ecology of nitrifiers - Klosterneuburg... | ecosystem: Engineered > WWTP > Aerobic digester >... | reverse complement strand
CAGCTGAGCGACGCCGCCACCACGGACGCCGACATCGTGCCCTGCGTGCAGCCGCCTGCGGCCGATGCGATCGCCGCGCTGAAGCAGGGCGCGGTGCTGGTCGGCAGCCTGCAGCCGCAGGCCGATGCCGCCCGCGGCGAGGCGATCGTGGCGCGCGGGATCGTCGCGTTCCCGCTGGAGAAGCTGCCGCGCACCACCCGCGCACAGGCGATGGACGTGCTCAGCTCGCAGGCCGGCATGGCCGGCTACAAGGCGGTGCTGATCGCGGCCCAGCTGGCGCCGCGCTTTTTCCCGATGCTGACCACCGCCGCCGGCACCATCCGGCCGTCGAAGGTGCTGATCGTCGGTGCCGGCGTGGCCGGCTTGCAGGCCGTCGCCACCGCCAAGCGCCTCGGCGCGCAGGTGGAAGGCTTCGACGTGCGCCCGGAAACCCGCGAGCAGATCGAATCGCTGGGCGGCAAGTTCCTCGACCTCGGCGTGTCCGCCGCCGGCGAGGGCGGCTACGCGCGCGCGCTCACCGACGAGGAGCGCGCCCTGCAACAGCAGCGCCTGGCGGACCACCTGAAAGGCATCGATGTCGTCGTGTGCACCGCTGCGGTGCCCGGCCGGCCCGCGCCGAAGATCATTTCCGCGGCGATGGTGGCCGGGATGAAGCCGGGCAGCGTGATCGTGGACCTGGCCGCCGAAACCGGAGGCAACTGTGAACTCACGCAGCCGGGCCAGACCATCGACAGCGGCGGCGTCACCATCGACGGGCCATTGAACCTGGCCTCGATGGGCGCGCAGCACGCCAGCGAGATGTACGCCCGCAATGTCTACAACTTCACCAGCCTGCTGCTGAAGGACGGCGCGCTCGCGTTCGACTGGAACGACGAATTGCTGGCGAAGACGGTGTGGCCGGAGCGCGCACCGCCGGCAAGCTGATCAGTCCCGGTCGTCGCGTTCCTTCTCTCCACGCTCCGGCGCCGGGTGCGCCTTCAGCCACTCGGCCTTCTGCTGCGGGGTCTTCTGCTGCCATTGCGCAAGGAACGCCGTGCGCTGCTCCTTGTCCATGCCGCGCATGGCGTGGAACAGCGCGCGCGCCTCGGTGCGCTGCTCCGGCGTCATGTGTTCCCAGCGTTGCAGGCCGTGGCGCGCGCGGTCGCGCTGCTCGCGCGGCATGCCGTGCCAGCGCTGGGCGCGTTCGAGCATGCGTGCGCGCTCGCCGGGGTTGGCGTTCCAGCGTTCGCGCAGGGGCGCGACCAGGGCATTGCGCTGGGCAGGGGTGAGCTGCTCCCAGGCCGGTAGCGGGGCGGCGGCGGGTTGCGCCTGGGCAAGCGCGAGCGCGGGCCAGAGCGCCAGCGCGAGCACGGTGGTGCGGATCATTCGGTTCATCGCTTACTCCATCGCGACCAGCTGGGCATCAGGCGATGCCAGCCACGCATAGAACTCGGGGTCTTCATCCAGCATCGTGGCCGCAGTGGTGGTGGATGCCGCCACGCTGCCAGCGACGGTGGCGGTGCTGGTTGGTGCCGTCGGCATGCCGAACTGCAGGCCGATGGCGAGCGCGCCCAGCGCGGCGAAGCCGGCGGCGGCGTAGCGGAAGCCGTTCCCGCTCCGGACCGTTTCGCCGCGCAGGGCGGCGTTGCGGCGCTGCGCGAGTTGCGCGCTGGCGCGCGGCGACAGGCGGTCCAGCGATGCCTGGTGGCGTGCGCGGAGCGCGGCATCGAAGCGGTCGTCGTGGTGGCTGTTCATCGGAATTCTTCCAGTTGTTTCTGCATGGCTTCGCGCGCGCGCGACAGGTGGGTCTTGACCGAGCCTTCGCTGCAGCCCATCGCCCGCGCGGTGTCGGCGACGTCCAGCTCCTCCAGCACGCGCAGGGTGAAGGCCTCGCGCTGGCGCGCGGGCAGCCTGCCCAGCACCGTGCTGATCCGCGCCCAGGCCTCGCGGCTGTCGTTGCGGCGCGACGGATCCGGGCCGTCGTCGGCCCAGTCGATCGGGTCGCCGTCGTCGTTGCTGCTGCCGGGGAGCATCCAGCGCAGGCGGAACAGGCCGCGCCGCTGCATGTCGGTGATGCGGTTGCGCAGGATGCTCCAGAACAGCGGGGTCCATTCCGCCGGGGTGCGGTCGCGGTAGCCCAGCATCTTCATCATCGCGTCCTGCACCGCGTCCAGCGCATCCTCGCGGCTGCGCAGGGCGATCTCGGCGAAGCGGAACGCGCGCCTGTCGATGCCGGCGAGGAATTCCTCCAGGGTCGCCGGCAGCGCCGCGGCGGCGCCAGGGTCCTGCAGGTTGGGCTCGACGCTCACGCGTCCAAGCTTAGCCGGGTCGAACAGCAGCATGGGGCCCCGTGCCGGGCATCGGCATCACCACGATCCGTGGCCGGGGCGGGATTGCGCCGGCCGTGCAGGGAGGAACGCCCGGCCGCCGGCTTGGTTGACACGTGGCGCGCCGCCGCTGGCCGTGTTTATGATGCGGACAGGCAATCGGGGAGAGGCATCGTGGGCGACGGTTTCGTGGCGTTGTACATCTTCATGCTGGCGGCGATCGCCGGCCACGTGATCATCTCGCGGGTGCCGGTGATCCTGCATACGCCGTTGATGTCGGGTTCCAACTTCATCCACGGCATCGTCCTGATCGGCGCGATGGTGGTGCTGGGACACGCCGACACCACCGTGGAGAAGGCGCTCGGCTTCGTTGCAGTGCTGCTGGGCGCGGGCAACGCGGCCGGCGGCTACGTGGTCACCGAACGCATGCTGGACATGTTCAAGTCGTCCCGGCCGGCGGGGGGCAAGGCATGACCATCCTCGCGCTGGTCAAGCTGAGCTATTTCGTCGCCGCCACGCTGTTCCTGCTTGGCCTGCAGCGCATGGCCAGCCCGAAGACCGCGCGCAGCGGCATCCAGTGGGCGGGCGTGGGCATGCTGATCGCGACCATCGCCACCTTCTTCCTGCCTGGGCTGCATAACCTCGGGTTGATGGCCGCCGCCATCCTGATCGGCGTCGGCCTGAACTGGGCGTGGGGCAAGAAGGTCGCGATCACCGACATGCCGCAGATGGTGGCGCTGTTCAACGGCATGGGCGGCGGCTCGGCGGCGGCGATCGGCGCGATGGAGCTGGTGCGCTGGTCGGCGGCCGGGCAATCCAGCGGGCCGGTGCCGGCGGTGCTGGCGGTCGTCGGTGCGCTGATCGGCGCGGTCTCGCTGACCGGTTCGGTGATCGCCTGGGCCAAGCTCGACGGGCGCATGGACAAGCGCTACACCTTCCCCGGCCAGCAGTGGTTCAACGCGGCGGTGGCGGTGGCGGCTGTTGCGTGCGGGGTGATGGCGCTGCAGACCCTGGCGATGCCGTGGATCGTCGCCTTCTTCGCGCTGTCGCTGGCGCTGGGCGTGCTGATGACGCTGCCGATCGGCGGCGCCGACATGCCGGTGGTGATCTCGCTGTACAACGCCTTCACCGGGCTGGCGGTCGCGTTCGAGGGTTACGTGCTGGGCAACGAGGCGATGATCATCGCCGGCATGATGGTCGGCGCGGCCGGCATCCTGCTGACCCGGCTGATGGCGAAGGCGATGAACCGCAGCATCAAGAGCGTGCTGTTCTCCGATTTCGGCGGCAGCAGCGGGGAAATGCAGGCCATCGGCGGCTCGATGAAGCCGATCGAGGCCAGCGACGTGGCGGCGATGATGGCGTTCGCCGAGCGGGTGGTGATCGTGCCCGGCTACGGGCTGGCGGTGGCGCAGGCCCAGCACAAGATCTGGGAGCTGACCCAGCGCCTGCAGGAACGCGGTGTGAAGGTGAAGTTCGCGATCCACCCGGTCGCCGGGCGCATGCCCGGCCACATGAACGTGCTGCTGGCCGAAGCCGGCGTGCCCTACGACCTGATCGCCGACATGGACGACATCAACCCGGAGTTCGCCAACACTGACGTGAGCCTGGTGATCGGCGCCAACGACGTGGTCAACCCGGTGGCCAAGACCGACCCGGCCAGCCCGATCTACGGCATGCCGATCCTCGACGTGGTCAACTCGAAGAACACCATCGTGATCAAGCGCGGCAAGGGCACCGGCTTCGCCGGCATCGAGAACGCGCTGTTCTACGCCGACAACACCCGCATGCTGTACGGCGACGGCAGCGAGATGGCGAACGCGCTGGTCAGCGAACTGAAGGCGCTGGACGGCGGCCACTGAGGCCGCCGAACACCGCCACCACCAGCGCCAGCGCGTACCAGCCCAGCTGCACCGGGCCGTTGGCCAGCCGGATCAGCTCCCAGGCGTAGGCCGGGCCCAGCCGCAGCGCGGATTCCCACGGCAGCAGGCCCAGGCTGCGGCCGATCTCGGTGGCGGCGATGCCCCAGTTCGCCAGCAGGATGCTGGCCGCGGTGGCGGCCAGCGCCAGTGCCGCGTTGGCCACGCCCGGCCTGGCCCGGCCCAGGCGCAGCATCAGCACCGCATCCAGCGCTGCCAGCGGCGCCAGCCAGGCGGCATGGGTGTCCAGCGCGCGCATCGCCAGCACCCACGCCGCGGCGAACCCGAGGCTGCCGCACAGCAGGAGCAGCAGGGCGGTCAGCGGCGTGCGGGATGGATTCGTGGTCATGGCCGGCGGCGATCGGGGGTCGCGCATGATAGCCAGTGCGGAAAGGGACTAGAATGGTACGAATTCCCCGACGCACGCCGTGCCACCCGACCGCATGTACTCACGCAGCAGCGAACCCGTCCGTTTCGAGCGCGATTGCGCGGCCGTGCTGGTGCCGCAGGGCGACCAGGTCACCCTGCCCGCGGGGACCGTCGGCTACATCACCCAGTCGCTGGGCGGCAGCTGGACGGTGTTCGTCGAAGGCAACCTGATGCGGATCGCCGGCAACGACGCCGACGCCATCGGCAAGCAGCCGCCGGAATCCATCGAGCTGCCCGAAGGCGCCAGCGACGAGGACGTGGAAGCGATGGTGTGGCGCCAGCTGCGGACCTGCTTCGACCCCGAGATCCCGGTCAACATCGTCGAGCTGGGGCTGGTGTATTCGGCCGAGGTCGGCACCCGCGAGGACGGCACCCGCGAGGTTGCCGTGCGCATGACCCTGACCGCACCCGGCTGCGGCATGGGCGAAATCCTGGTCGACGACGTGCGCAGCAAGATCGAACTGATCCCGACCGTGGCCGAAGCCGATGTCGAACTGGTGTTCGACCCGCCGTGGAACCGCACCATGATGTCCGAGCTGGCGCAGCTGGAAACCGGGCTGCTCTAACGCGGCCAGGGCCTGGCAGCGGACAGGCTTGCGTGACACCGTTCACGGCTTCGTGACCATCGGCACTGCCGCTCAGCGTCACTTTTGGCGGCTTCGCGCTGCGCGAATTCTTGGTGCCCCGCAGCATTTGCTGTCGACTGGCGCACACTCCGGGGCTGCTTGGCGCGTTGCAGCAAATCGAGGAATGGCTCTGGAACGCCATTGCCTACGATTTCACGCTCGCTTATGCCGAAATGTTATGGGCGCATAACGGTGCCTTCTTGACGGCCGTCACACTGGCCCCGACGCTCCCGCATCGCTTCGGGTTTGGTTCAGCTTCCTGAGGCGACTCCCGCATTGTTGTTGCGCTCGACCGGCGCTTGCGCCGACCGGCCCAGCGGGACCTGTGTGCCATGCCAGCCCGGCCGCCGCGTGCGGTCCACCGCCAACCATCCTCGGGGAATCAACCAGTGAACCATCGTCGCTTCAATGCCCTTGCGGCCGCCATCACCCTTTCGCTTGTCGCCACCGGCGCGCAGGCCGCGGGCAAGGTCGACCTGCACAAGCAGGACCTGAACCAGCTCAAGCAGCAGTACAACGCCGCGGTTGCCGCCAAGGGCGCGGTCGCCCCGATGGCGCACGCACGCCACGCCCAGCTGATCGGCGCCGACGCGAACACGCACCTGCTGATGAAGGCGAAGCGCGAGGACTACGGGGTTCGCAACTACCGCTACAACCAGAGCTTCCGCGGCGTGCCGATCTTCGGCGAGGGCGTGGTGGTCAGCGAGGACAGCGCCGGCAACGTGCGCGCGCTGTTCGGCAACAAGGTCACCGGCCTGGAGCGCGACATCGGCTCGACCACCCCGCGCCTGTCGAAGGCGGCCGCGCTGGTCGCCGGCAAGCGCGCCGGCCTTGGCAACCGCATCTCCGGCATGCTGACCTCCAACGAGAAGACCGAACTGGTCATCTACGTCGATGACGGCGGCCATGGCCACCTGGCCTACCACGTCGACTTCTTCGCCGATTCCGCCACCGGCGGCGCGCCGACCCGTCCCAGCGTGCTGGTCGACGCCAACAGCGGCCGCGTGCTCAAGCAGTGGGAAAACCTGCAGCACGCGCTGGTCGGCACCGGCCCCGGCGGCAACAGCAAGACCGGCCAGTACGAGTACGGCACCAACTTTGGCTACCTGGACGTCACGCAGAGCGGCACCACCTGCACGATGAACAACACCAACGTCAAGACCGTCAACCTCAACAACGGCAGCACCAACACCAGCACCACCGCGTTCTCCTACACCTGCCCGCGCAACACGGTGAAGGCCATCAACGGCGCCTATGCGCCGCTGAACGACGCCCACTTCTTCGGCGGCGTGATCTACAACATGTACCAGGCCTACATCGGCATGGCGCCGCTGACCTTCCAGCTGCAGATGAAGGTCCACTACAAGACCAGCTACGAGAACGCGTTCTGGAACGGCAGCGCGATGACCTTCGGCGACGGCGCCAGCACGTTCTATCCGCTGGTCAGCCTGGACGTGTCCAGCCACGAGGTCTCGCACGGCTTCACCGAGCAGCAGTCCAACCTGACCTATTCCGGCATGTCCGGCGGCATGAACGAGGCCTACTCCGACATGGCCGGCGAAGCCGCCGAGTACTACATGCGCGGCAGCAATGACTGGAAGGTCGGCGCCGACATCTTCAAGGGCACCGGCGCGCTGCGTTACATGAACAACCCGCCGCTGGACGGCTCCTCGATCGACAACGCCGCCAACTTCACCAGCTCGATGGACGTGCATTACTCCTCGGGCGTGTACAACAAGGCGTTCTACCTGCTGGCCACCAAGGCCGGCTGGAACACCCAGAAGGCGTTCCAGGTGTTCGCCCGCGCCAACCGCGACTACTGGACCGCCAGCAGCACCTTCAACCAGGGTGCCTGCGGCGTGCAGACCGCCGCCACCGACCTCGGCTTCACCGTGGCCGACGTCACCGCCGCGTTCACCTCGGTCGGCGTCAGCTGCGCGAGCACCCCGCCGCCGCCTACGGGTGGTGGCGTGCTCACCAACGGCGTGGCCAAGACCAACCAGTCCGGTGCGGCCGGTGCCTCGTTGAACTACACGATGGTGGTCCCGGCGGGCGCCACCGGCCTGAAGTTCGTCACCTCCGGCGGCACCGGTGACGCCGACCTGTACGTCAAGTTCGGCAGCGCACCGACCACCACCAGCTACACCTGCAAGTCGGAAGGCGGCACCAATGCCGAGACCTGCAGCATCGCCACCGCGCAGGCGGGCACGTACTACGTGCTGGTCAAGGGCTACAGCGCGTTCTCGGGCATGAGCATCACCGGCAGCTACACCGCCGGCGGCGGCGGTGGCGGTACCCAGACCTACACCAACACCACCGATGTCAGCATCCCGGACAACAACAGCACCGGCGTCACCAGCACCATCGCGGTGTCCGGCCGCACCGGCAACGCGCCCAGCACCACCGCGGTCGCGGTCAACATCGTCCACACCTACAGCGGCGACCTGGTGGTCGAGCTGGTGGCTCCGGACGGTACGGTGTACACGCTGTCGAACCGCGTCGGTGGCAGCGCCGACAACATCGTCAAGACCTACACCGTGAACCTGTCCAGCGAAGCCATCAACGGCAGCTGGAAGCTTCGGGCCAAGGATCGCGCGGCGACCGACACCGGCTACATCAACAGCTGGAGCATCACCATGTAATCGATGGCATCGCCGTCGACACATGCGAAAAACCCCGGCTTCGGCCGGGGTTTTTCATTGCGGGATGCGAAGGGTGCGCGCTGCCGGCCGGCGGCGCGCGGCCGTGGCTTCAGCCGGCCGCCTCGAAGCGGTTGGCGTCGACGTTCTTGCGCACCTTCGCCGGGTCCCAGATGCGGCCGTTCATGGCGATGTACACACCGGGCGGCAGCGACTGCACCGCGCCGACCGCGCAGCCGATGTTGAACTCGGCATCGGAGCCGCGGAAGCGCGCCGGATTCAGGGCGCCGGTGAGGACGATGGTCTTGCCGGCGATCGCCGCCAGCACCCGCGCGGTCTCGACCATGCTGTCGGTGCCGTGGGTGACCAGCACGTGGCGGGTGTCCTGCGCCTCGATGGTGGCGCGCACCAGCGCGCGGTCGGCGGCGTCGATGTGCAGCGAGTCCTTGCGCAGGATCGGGATCACGCTGAAGCGGAAGGCGACCCCCAGTTCCTCGAGGATGCGCCCGATCTGCGGTTCGCCGACCTGGAAGTCCGACTTGTCGTCGAAATAGACCTTGTCGATGGTGCCGCCGGTGGTGACGATCAGCAGGTTGTCCATGCGCGCCCGCTCCAAAACGCCATTATCCGCCAAGCCGGCGCCGGCGTCAGGCAGGCGGAAGGCCAAGTGCGTGCCGCAGCGGGTCCAGCAACGCGCCATATGCCGCCGCGCGCGCGGTGTCGCGCCGCAACGGCTGCCGCACCTGTGCGGCGCTGGCGGTGCGCACGCTGCGGGTGGCGGCATGGAAGCGCAGGCAGGCCGGGTCGTACCCCAGCCCGCAATCGGCCAGCAGCCTTCGCACCGCGGCCTCGGGTTCGGCCAGCAGGTCTTCGTAGCGATGCAGGTGGATGCGCGCCGGATCGCGCGCGCGCGACGCGTCCAGCGCGCGCTCGCAGGCGCGCAGGCAGGCACCGATGTCGGCCACGGTGTTGGCGAAATGCGGCTGGCTGTAGAACTGTTGCTTGAAGCAGGACCACGCCGTTTCCAGCGGGTCGCGGCGGGTCTCGAGCACGGTCGCGCCCGGCAGCATCGCGCGCAGCACGCCGGCGTGCTTCCAGTTGTCCGGCAGCTTGTCGGTGAAGCGCGGGCGCGCCGCCCGCCAGCGCGCCGTGCGCGCGAGGTAGTCGCGGCCCAGGCGCTGCCAGTCCGCCGCGCTGGCCTGCGGGACCCACTGCGGGTAGGCCACCCCGCGCCGCACCGACTCCTGCTGGATCACGATCCCGAGGTCCGGCAGCTCGCTGGCGCCCTCGACCTGCGGATGCGCGGCCAGGATCTGTTCGAACAAGGTTGAACCCGAACGCGGCAGCCCGACGATGAAGATCACCTCGTGGCCGAGGGAGGGGTCGATCGGCGCGGGCAGGGTTGCGGTGGCGGCCAGCGCCTGCTCAACGAACGCCTCGAGAGGTGGCAGCCGCCATGGCGTCAGCCGCTGCTGCAGCGCATTCGCCGCCGCGAATGCGGCGAATGCCTGCGGGAAGCGGCCACGGTCCTCCTCCAGCTTGCCCAGTGCGTGGCCCATCGCCACCCGGTCGCTGTCGGCGATGTCGCGGCGCTGCAACTGGGTGGCCAGTGCCGCCGCGTCGGCATCGGCCAGCGCCACGGTCTTGATGTTGGACAGCCCGCGCCAGGCGTCGCCGCTGGCCGGGTGCTGGCGCAGGGCGTCGCGGTAACGGGTTGTCGCCTCGTCGAAGCGGCCCAGGTGCGCGAGTGCGTCGCCGAGCAGGATCGTCGCCGGCAGCAGCCCGGGCGCCAGTGCGCAGGCGGTTTCGAGCGCGGCGACCGCGGCGTGGCTGTCGCCCTCCAGCTGCAGCGCGCGGCCGAGGTTGAACCACGGCACCGGTTGCGTGGGGTCGAGGCCGGTTGCGCGCCGCCACGCCGCGATCGCGGCGTCGCGCTCGCCACGCGCGCTGTGCGCATTGCCGAGGTCTGCGTGCAGCAGGGCATCGCCAGGGTGCCGCGCGATCGCCTCTTGCAGGGTTGCCACCGCCTCAGGCGCACGCTGCGTGTGCAGCTGCAGGATCGCCAGCAGGCGCAGCGCTTCCGCATGCGCCGGATGCCGCGCGAGCACCTCGCCAAGCAGGCGTTCGGCCTGCGCCGGGGTGCGGTCGCGAATGGCGCGCGCGGCGGCGTGCAGGCGCTCGACGTCGCCCGCCGGCAAGCCGGACATGCGTGGATCCTGCGTGTTCACCGGGTGTCGCCGAACCGCGCGCGGATGCCGTCGAGACTGGAGGCGAACACCACCGCCAGCGCCAGCACCACCAGCAGCAGCGCCGGCATGCGCTGCGCGGGTTCCGACCACGCCAGCATCACTCCATGGCTGAACCACAACAGGGCGGCGACGCCGGCGACGAAGCCCGCGCGCGGCCAGCCGCGCCAGGCCGCGACGGCCAGCAGCAGCGGTGGCAGCACCAGCACCAGCATCGCCGCCAGTGCATGCGCGCCGCGCCCCAGCCACAGGCCGTAGAGCACGGCAACGGCGAACAGGGCGAGCGCAAGCAGGCGTCCGGACCTCATGCGGACAACTTCGCCGCCAGCTGCGCAACGCGCCGGCCCAGCGCGCGCGCGAGCTGCGCTTCGTCGTCGCTGGGTTCGCTGTCGTCGTGCGGACCGGCCACGTGGCTGGCGCCGTAGGGCGTGCCGCCGCTGCGGGTGGTGCTCAGCGCAGGCTCGGTGAACGGAATCCCGGCGACCACGCAGCCGTGGTGCAGCAGCGGCAGCAGCATGGTCAGCAGGGTCGATTCCTGGCCGCCATGCATGGTCGCGGTGGAGGTGAACACCGCCGCCGGCTTGCCGACCAGGGTGCCGCTGGCCCATTCGCCGCCGAGGGTGTCGAGGAAGTGCTTCATCGGTGCCGCCATGTTGCCGAACCGGGTCGGGCTTCCGAGCAGCAGGCCCGCGCATTCGTGCAGGTCGCGACGGTCGACGTAGGGCGCGCCTTGCTCGGGTTCCGGCGGTGCCGCGACCTCGGTGATCGGCGCCACCGGCGGCACCGTGCGCAGGCGCGCGGCCATCCCTTCGACCTCGCCGACACCGCGCGCGATCTGGCGCGCAAGCCGCGCCACGGATCCGCCGCGGCTGTAGTAGAGGACGAGGATCTCGGGCATGGGATCGCTTGCGAAGTGGCCTGCGCGGAAGTTTCGCATGAAGCCATCGCGACCGAGCGGGCGGCCGCTGGCGTGCAGCCGGAATTCACCCCCGGCCTTGTTCGCGGTTAGGCTTGCGCGAATGGAACCACTGGATTCCCTCAACCGATGGAGCGAACGCCTGCGCGACCGTGCGCGCGCGGGCACCTTCTTCCGCTTCACCTGGAAGCGCTTCCTCGGCGACCGCCTGTTCGAGGCCGCGGGTGCGCTCTCGTTCACCACCGTGTTCGCGCTGGTGCCGCTGACGATGGTGGTGTTCGGCGTGCTCTCCGCGTTCCCGGTGTTCGACGAGTGGAGCGCCAGCCTGAAGGCCTACATCTTCGCCAACTTCGTGCCGCGCGCGGCGAGCGCGGTGCAGGGCTACCTGAGCGAGTTCTCCGCCAACACCAGGTCGCTGACCACCGCCGGCGCGCTGGCGCTGGTGGTCTCGCTGCTGGTGACGCTGTCCAGCGTGGAGGCGATCTTCAACCGGATCTGGCGGGTGGCGACCGCGCGCCCGAGGTTCGGCCGCTTCCTGGTGTACTGGACCGTGCTGACCCTGGGAGGACTGGTCGCCGCCAGCAGCCTGGCGTTGTCGACCCGCTTCTTCGCGCTGGCGATCTTCGAGACCGTGCCGGGGCGATGGCTGGAAGCGGTGATGCTGCAGCTGGCGCCGATGGCGATCGAGATGCTCGCGTTCGCCGCGATCTTCAAGGTGGTGCCGCACCGCACCGTGCGCTGGCGGCATGCGCTGGCCGGGGCGGCGCTGTCGGTGCTGCTGTTCGAGCTGGTGAAGTGGGGCATCGGCCTGTACATCGGCAGCTTCGGTTCCTACCAGAAGATCTACGGGCCGCTGGCGTTCGTGCCGATCTTCCTGCTGTGGATCTACCTGGGCTGGAGCGCGATCCTGTTCGGCGCGTCGTTCGCCTCGTCGATGTCGGCGTTCCGCTACCAGCCGGCGGCGCTGCGGCTGCCGGACGGGTACGAGTTGTACGGCGTGCTGCGCATGCTCGGGCGCTTCCAGCAGGCGCGGGCGCGCGGCAAGGGCCTGCACGGCGACGAGATCCAGCAGCTGGAGCCGATCCTGACCGACGCGCTGGTGCAGGAACTGCTCGCGAAGCTCAACGGGATCGACGTGGTCCGGCGCGCCGAGAGCGGCGAATGGCTGCTGGCGCGCGACCTCGACGATGTCACCCTTGGCGACCTGTACGAAGCCGCGCGCCTGCGCGTGCCGGTGGCCGAGGCGCACCTGCCGCACCGCGAGGACGCCCTCGGCGTCGCGGTGATGAACACCCTCGACGGCTTGCGGATGCCCCTGCGCGACCTGCTCAAGCAGCGCGTATCCAGTGTTTTTGAAGGAATCGAAGGAGACTGATCGATGCGTGTGCGGATGGCGGTATTGCTGGTGCTGGCGATGTTGGCGGCGTGCACGCGCGAGCCCGGGCCGGATCCTGCTGCGGCGCCGGCTGCGAAGCCGGAACCCGTGCAACCGGCGCAACCGGCGCAACCCGCGGGCGGCGCAGATGCCGTGCAGCAGCCGGCGTTGCGCGTCACCACCCTCGACGGCAACACCTTCGACCTGGCCGGGCAGCGCGGCAAGTGGGTGATCGTCAACTTCTGGGCGACCTGGTGCGCGCCGTGCCTGAAGGAAATGCCGGAGTTGTCGGCACTCGACGCGATGCGCGAGCACATCGTGGTGGTTGGCCTGGCCTACGAGGAAACCACGACCGACGAACTCGCGGCGTTCATGCGCGAGCATCCGGTGGCGTATCCGATCGCGCTGGTCGACGTGTACGACCCGCCGAAGGATTTCGCGGCCCCGCGGGGTTTGCCGATGACCTACCTGATCGCGCCGGATGGCCGTGTCGCCAAGCAGTACCTGGGCCCGGTCACCGCCAGGATGATCGAAGAAGACATCGCCCGCGCGGGCGGCCCCAAGCCGGTCTGATGGCGGCGGTGCGGTTCCTGGTGAGGGGCAAGGTGCAGGGCGTCTGGTTCCGCGCCAGTACCCGGGCCGAAGCGCTGGCGCTGGGGCTGCGCGGGCACGCGCGCAACCTTGCGGATGGCGGCGTCGAGGTGGTGGCGACCGGTGATGCCGCGGCCATCGAACGGCTGGCGGCGTGGCTGCGGCACGGGCCGCCGACGGCGCGGGTGGACACCCTGCAGCGCTTCGACGCCGATGCCGCCGATGCCGCGCCCGAGGGCTTCGGGGTGCGCTAGCGCGTGCCTACACCTTCAGGGTCGGGATCGGCTTCAGCACGCCGTAACGTTCCCTCGCCGGCTTGCCCGGCAGCGGCGGGAATTCGATCGTGGGGACGTCCACCCGGGTGTCCGGCAGGCGGTCCAGCAGGTTGCGGATCAGGGTCAGGCGGCCACGCCGCTGGTCGTTGAAGTCCACCAGCGTCCACGGCGCGTGCGCGGTATGGGTGGCCTTGAGCATCGCTTCGCGGGCGCGGGTGTAGTCGCCGTACCGCTTGCGCGCCTCGACGTCGATCGGCGAGAGCTTCCAGCGCTTGAGCGGGTCGCGCAGGCGCTCGACGAAGCGCTTTTCCTGCTGCTCCTGGTCGCAACACAGCCAGTACTTGAACAGCAGGATGCCGTCATCGACCAGCATCTTCTCGAACAGCGGGGCGTCCCGCATGAACGCCTTCACCTGCGCATCGCTGGCGAAGCCCATCACCTTCTCGACGCCGGCGCGGTTGTACCAGCTGCGGTCGAACAGCACCATTTCGCCGGCCGCCGGCAGGTGCGGCACGTAGCGCTGGAAGTACCACTGGCTGGATTCGCGTTCGCTCGGCCTGGGCAATGCCGCGACCCGGCACTGGCGCGGGTTGATGTGCTCGCGGATCGCATCGATCGCGGTGCCCTTGCCGGCGGTGTCGCGGCCCTCGAACAGCACCAGCGCGCGCTTGCCGGTGTGCTGCAGCCAGCGCGCCAGCGCCGCCAGTTCCTCCTGCAGCGGGACCAGCAGTTCCTCGTAGTCCTTGCGCTTGAGCTTGCTCATTTCTTCATGGCCCTGGGCTGCATGCTGCGCGCCACTTCCAGCAGCGCGCCCTGTTGCCGCGTGTTGAGGCGGCGGTAGGCGGCCAGCAGGTCGTGCTCGCCCTTGGTGCGCGCCGGATCCAGGGTGCTGGCCAGTTCCGAAAGCAACGCGCCGGCGGGGACGCCGAAGGTCCGCGCGAGCGCATCGACCTGGTCCTTGCCGGGCAGTTTCTCGCCGCGCAGCCAGGCATTGACCGTGTCCACCCCCGCGCGCGGGATGGCGGTGGCGATATCGACCACGGTCAGGCCACTGGCCTTGCTGAGCAGTCGCAGGGTGGTCGCGAGGGCCATCGTCACTCCTTCAGGCGCGGCTGGTTGGCGGGCAGGTTCCGGAGGCGCCCCGGCATCGAGTTTAGGGCCGGCCACGGCCCGCTGCATCAATGGCTGCGCGAGAGTGGCAGCGAATACCACTGGGTGGCGTCTTCGTTCCAGCCGGCGGCGCGGTACAGGGCGCGCGCGGCGGCGTTGTCGCGGCCGGTTTCCAGCGAAATGCCGGCGGCGCCATCGGCGCGCGCGAACTTCGCCGCGGCATCCAGCAGCGCGCGGCCGACGCCGCCGCGGCGTGCGCCGGCATCGACGTAGAGGTCGTTGAGGATCCAGGTGCGCGCGGTGCGCACCGAGGAGAACATCGGATAGAGCTGGACGAAGCCGACCGGCTTGCCGGCGCGGGTCGCCACCAGCACCACCGATTCGCCGAAGCGCAGGCGTTCGCGCAGCCACTCGCGCGCGCGCGGCACGTCGCTGGCCTGTCCGTAGAACTGCCGGTAGCCATCGAACAGCAGGGCGAGGGCGTCGAGGTCGGCGGGGCCGGCGCGATGGGTGGAAATCGACATGGGGGTCAGTTCTCGCGGGCCAGGCGCGCCAGTTCCCCGGCCTGCTGTTCCTGCTGCAGGCGCAGCACCAGCGGGTCGAGGTCGCCTTCGATGATGTTGGGCAGGTCGTAGAGGGTGAGTCCCTCCACCCGGTGGTCGGTGATCCGGCCCTGCGGGAAGTTGTAGGTGCGGATGCGCTGGCTGCGGTCGCCACTGCCCACCTGCAGCTTGCGGTCGGCGGCCTGCGCGGCGGCGCGCTTGTCCAGTTCGGCTTCCACCAGCATCGCCTGCAGGCGCTTCATCGCCTTGTCGCGGTTGGCGTGCTGGCTGCGCTCGGTCTGCGATTCCACCACCACGCCGGTGGGAAGGTGGGTGATGCGGATCGCCGATTCGGTCTTGTTGACGTGCTGGCCGCCGGCGCCGGAGCTGCGGAAGGTGTCGACCTTGAGGTCGGCGGGATTGATCGTGATGTCGAAGTCGCCGGCCTCCAGCGCGATGATCGCAACCGTCGCCGCCGAGGTGTGGATGCGCCCCTGCGCCTCGGTCGCCGGTACCCGCTGCACGCGGTGGGTGCCGGATTCGTACTTGAGCCTGGCGTAGGCGCCGTCGCCTTCGACGCGGGCCACGATCTCCTTGTAGCCGCCGTGTTCGCCCGGATTGGCGGATTCCACCTCGACCCGCCAGCCGCGCGTTTCCGCGTAGCGGCTGTACATCCGGAACAGGTCGCCGGCGAAGATCGCCGCCTCGTCGCCGCCGGTGCCGGCGCGCACTTCCAGGTACAGGCCGCCGTCGTCGCGCGCGTCCTTCGGCACTAGCTGCGCCAGCAGTTCGCCTTCCAGCTGCTGCAGGCGGCGCGTCGCCGCTTCGATTTCATCGTCCGCCAGTTCGCGCAGTTCCGGGTCCGCGCGCATCGCTTCGGCGGCGGCCAGGTCGGCGCGCGCGCGCGCTTCCGACGCCAGCGCGTCGGCCACCGGCTGCAGGGTCGCGAACTCGCGCGAGAGGTTGCGGAAACGCGCCTGGTCGGCCGCCACCGCCGGATCGGCGAGCAGGCGTTCGACTTCCTCGCGGCGCTCGACCAGGGCGTCGAGCTTGCGGCGCAGCGCGGGCGTCATCCGTCGGTGTCGCCGCTGCCGGCGCTGGCGTCCGGGAACAGCTTCTCCGCCGCCCGCGGCAGTTCGCCGTCGCCGCTGAGCGCGGCCTCGCGCAGGGCCACCGTGGGTGCGTGCAGCAGCCGGTTGGTGAGGGTGTGCGCCAGGAATTCCAGCGCCTGCTGCGGCGAGGCGCCGGCGGCAAGCTGCTGCCGGGCCTTGGCCAGCGCGTCGGCGCGCGCGGCATCGCCATGCGCGCGCAGGCGCAGGATCGGCTGCTGGCGGCTGCTGGCCTGCAGCGCCTCGACGAAGCGCGCGGTCTGCAGCTCGACGATCGCCTCGGCCTGCTCCGCGGCTTCGCGGCGGCCGCGGCGGTTGTCCTCGATCGCGCGTTCGAGGTCGTCCACGGTGTACAGGAACACGTCGCGCAGGCCGGACACGTCGCTGGCGATGTCGCGCGGCACCGCGAGGTCGAGCAGCAGCATCGGCCGGTGCCGGCGCTGGCGCAACGCATGCTCCACCTGCGCCCGGTGCAGCACCGGTTCGCGGCTGGCGGTCGCGGAGATCACGATGTCGGCCTCGGCCAGGTGGCGGTCCAGCTCGGCCAGCGGCAGGGCGACGCCGCCATGGCGGCTGGCCAGGTCCTGGGCGTGGGCAAGCGTGCGGTTGGCGATCAGCAGCCGCTGCACCCTGGCCTCGACCAGGTGCCGCGCGGCCAGCTCGATGGTCTCGCCGGCGCCGATCAGCAGCACGCTGGAATCGCTGAGGCGGGCGAACGATTCCTGCGCCAGGCGCACCGCAGTGGACGCCACCGACACCGGGTTGGCGCCGATGCGGGTGTCGGTGCGCGCGCGCTTGGCGGTGGCGAAGGCCTGCTGGAACAGGCGGTCGAGCTGGCCGCCAAGGGTGCCGGCATCGCGCGAGGCCGCCCACGCCTGCTTGACCTGGCCCAGGATCTGCGGCTCGCCCAGCACCAGCGAATCCAGCCCGGTGGCGACCCGGAACAGGTGGCGGACGGCGTCGCCGTCGCGGTGCCGGTACAGGTAGGCGTGCAGGTCGTGGCCGGTGTCCGGGTGGATCGCCAGCCAGTCGGCCAGCGCGCGGCCATCGTCGTCGGTGTGCGCGTACAGCTCGGTGCGGTTGCAGGTGGACAGCAGCACCGCCTCGTGCACCTGCGGCAGCGCCCGCAGCGAGGCCAGCGCGGCGGCCAGCGCGTCCGGGGCGAACGCCACCTTCTCGCGCAGGGCAACCGGCGCGGTCTGGTGGTTGATGCCGAGGACGTGCAGGCTCATCGATCGCGAAATCCGTTCAGGTGCCTGCGCTAAGCTGCCGGCACGACCCGATATTGTACCGACCGGGCTTCAAACAAGAATCTGCATGCCGACGCCACCACGCCCACATTTCCGCTTGCTGGCCTGCGCCGGGTTGCTGGCCTGCGCATTCGCAGCGCAGGCGGCGCGCCTGCCGCAGGCCGCGCCCGTGGACCCGCTGGAAGCCAGCATCGCCGGCGAATTCGCCCTGCAGGCGGGGCAGTTGGGGGACGCCGCGCGCCGCTACCTGCAGGCCGCGCGCAGCGCCAGCGACCCGGTGCTGGCGGAGCGTGCCACCCGCATCGCCCTGCTCGCGAACGAGGACGCACTGGCCCGCGAGGGCTACGCGCTGTGGCAGGCGCTGGCCCCGCGGCAAAGCGCGCCACGGCAGGCAGTGGCGGCCACGCTGGCATTGCGCGCGGGCGAGAAGCGTGCCGCCAGGCGCGAACTGCGGGCGCTGATGGGCGCGGGCAACGATGGCTGGAAGCACGTGCTGGCGGCGCTGATCGGGGCGGTCGGCACCCAGCCGAAGCTGGTGGTGGCGATGCTGGCCGGGCTGGTTGACGACGGCGAGTTGCCGGACGCGCTGGAACCGTGGCTGGGCTTCGGTGGCCTGGCGCAGCGGCTGGAGCAGCCGGCGCTGGTGGATCGCATCGTCCGCGAGGTGGTGGCGCGCTTCCCCGGCGAGCCGCGGGTGGCGCTGCTGCGCGCGCAGCTGCTGCGCGAGGACGGCAAGCTCGGGCAGGCACGGCCGTTGCTGGCGGGCCTGGAGGATGCCGCGCGCTCGTCGCCGCAGCTGCGCTGGTCGCTGGCCGGCGAGTACGACGCCCTCGGCGACCCGGCGAAGGCGGCCGAGATCCTGGCGCGCGGCCCGCAGGACGAGGCCACCCACGCACAGCGCGCGGCGCTGCTGGACAAGGCCGGGGACAAGGCCGGGCTGGCCGCGCTGTACGCCGAACTCAGGCGCGAGGCGACCCACCCGAGCCCGCTGCGCCGGCTGCTGCTGGGGCAGGTCGCGGAACTGCTGGAGCGCCGCGACGAGGCCCTGGGCTGGTACGCGAACGTGCCCGGGGAGGAGGCGCAGGGGATCGCCCGCCTGCGCAGCGCGAACGTGATGTTCCAGCTGCAGCGCAAGCAGGAGGCGTTCGCCGCGCTGCGCGCGATGCAGTCCGAAGCCGCGCTGGACGAGGATGCGCGCCGCGATGCCTACCTGCTGGAGGCCGAGCTGCGGCTCAAGGACAAGGATGCCGCCGGCGAACTGGATGCCTATGCGCGCGGGCTGGCCGCGTTCGCCGATGACGCCGCCCTGCTGTATTCGCGCGCGCTGCTGTGGGAACGCCGCGACGACATCGCCCGGGCGGAAGCGGATTTCCGCCGCATCCTGGTCGCAGCGCCGGATGACGTGAACGCCCTGAACGCGCTCGGCTACACCCTGGCCGATCGCACCACCCGCTACCGGGAAGCGCTGGAACTGATCGACCGTGCGCGGGTGGCCGAGCCCGGCAATGCCGCGATCATCGACAGCTACGGCTGGGTCCTGTTCCGCCTCGGCAAGCCGCGCGAGGCGCTGGGCCACCTGCGCCACGCGTTTGCCCTGCAGAAGGACGCGGACATCGCCAGCCACCTCGGCCAGGTGCTGTGGGTGCTCGGCGAGCGCGAGGAGGCGCGCAAGTATTTCGACGAGGCGCGCCGGATCGACCCCGAGAACCGCGCGCTGCAACGCGCATTGAAGGAAGTCGGGGCGTGAGGCCGGCCGCCATGGCGGCGCTTGCCTGCCTGCTGCTGGCCGGCTGCCGGACCATTGCGCCGCCGCCGGATTCCACCGCCGCCGCCGCCGCGCAGCAGGCACGCGCCACCACCCTGGGGCTGGCGAACGGCGACTGCGCCGCGCCGGGGTGGGCACTGGCCGGGCGGGTGGCGCTGTCCAATGGCCGCGACGGCGGCAGCGGGCAGCTCGAATGGACGCAGGGGGGCGGCCGCACGCACCTGCTGCTGTCGGCGCCGATCACCCGCCAGTCGTGGATGCTGGACGTCGATCCGCGCGGCGGCGCGACGCTGCAGGGCCTGCCCGAGGGGTCGCTGGGTGGCGACGATGCCGCGCAACTGGTCCGGGATGCGACCGGCTGGGACATCCCGGTTGCCGCACTGGGTTGCTGGCTGCGCGGGGTCGCCGCGGCCGAGGTCGCGCTTGGGGTGGCACGGATCGATTTCGGGGCCGACCTGCTGCCCCTGCGCATCGAGCAGGGCGGCTGGACCGTCGAATACAGCGGCTGGAAGCCGGATCCCTTCAGCCGGCTGCCGATGCCCGCGCGGATCAACGCGCGGCGCGGCGAGGACCGGGTGCGGCTGGTGGTCGACCGCTGGGGCCTGGAATGAGCGTCGACCGGCCATGAACCGGTTTCCAGGCACCGAAGGCTGGGGCACCTGGCCGGCCCCGGCCAAGCTGAACCTGTTCCTGCAGATCACCGGCCGCCGCGCCGACGGCTACCACGACCTGCAGACCGTATTCCGCCTGCTGGACTGGGGCGACACCGTGTTCCTGCGCCCGCGCGCGGATGCAGTGGTTGCGCGCGTCGGTGCCGGCGCGGCCGGCGTTTCAGAAGCCGACGATCTCCTCGTTCGTGCTGCGAAACTCCTGCAAAATGAGTCCAAGTGTAGGCAAGGCGTCGACATCGGCATCGAAAAGCGAGTTCCGATGGGGGGCGGTTTCGGCGGCGGTTCGTCGGATGCCGCGACCGTGCTGGTGGCCCTGGACCAGTTGTGGGGGCTGCACTTCGGCCGCGAGCGGCTGGCAGCCCTCGGCCTGCGGCTGGGTGCCGACGTCCCGGTGTTCGTGCACGGCCGCAATGCCTGGGCGGAAGGCGTGGGCGAGCGCCTGGCCCCGATCGACCTGCCGCCGGCCTGGTACGTGCTGGCCAGTCCGGGTGTCCATGCCGCCACCGCCGGGCTGTTCCAAGCCCCTGATTTGACGCGGAATGCTGCACCCGCGAAAATGTCCGACTTCCTGACTGCCATCGCGCTCGGCAACGCCGCTGTTCCGGGCAATGCCTTCGAGCCGGTGCTGCGCCGCCGCGAACCTGCCGTCGAGGCCTTGTTCGCGGTCCTGGCGCGCATCGGCACGCCGCGCCTGACGGGGTCGGGCAGTGGTTGCTTCGTCGAATTCGCCACCCGCGAATCCGCCGAGGCGGCGCTGGCCGCGTTGCCGCCGGGGCTCGATGCCTGGCTGGCGCGCGGCGTCGATCGGTCGCCACTGCTGGATGCGGTGGAGAGTTTCAATACAGGGGCGTCGCCAAGCGGTTAAGGCACCAGGTTTTGATCCTGGCATGCGTAGGTTCGAATCCTTCCGCCCCTGCCAGTTCCTGAAGGGTCCGTCGCGGCCGGCGTGTCGGCGATGGTCCGTGGCAAAGGTTTTCGCAGTCCCTTCCGCGCGGTCCTCCGTGCGGCCCGAGTATCACCGCCACGGTCAGAGCGGAGCGGAGTCGAACGATGCAGGACGAACGCAATTTGCTGGTGTTTTCCGGCAACGCCAACCGGCCGCTGGCCAGCTCGGTGTGCAAGGAACTCGGGGTCCGCCAGGGCAAGGCGCTGGTCAGCCGCTTCTCCGATGGCGAGGTGCAGATCGAGATCGAGGAAAACGTCCGCGGCCAGGACGTGTTCGTGATCCAGCCCACCTGCGCCCCGGCGGCGGAGAACCTGATGGAGCTGCTGGCGCTGGTCGACGCGCTGAAGCGCGCCTCGGCCGGCATGGTGACCGCGGTGGTGCCGTACTTCGGCTACGCCCGCCAGGACCGGCGCCCGCGCTCTTCGCGGATGCCGATCACGGCCAAGGTGGCGGCGTCGATGTTCAGTGCGGTGCGGGTGGACCGGGTGCTGACCGTGGACCTGCATGCCGACCAGATCCAGGGCTTCTTCGACATCCCGGTCGACAACGTGTACGCATCGCCGCTGCTGCTCGCCGACATCTGGCGCGCGCACGGCACCGACAACCTGATCGTGGTTTCGCCGGACGTCGGCGGCGTGGTGCGCGCGCGCGCCATCGCCAAGCGCCTCGATGATGCCGACCTCGCCATCATCGACAAGCGCCGCCCGCGGGCGAACGTCGCCACCGTGATGAACATCATCGGTGACGTGGAGGGCAAGACCTGCGTGCTGGTGGACGACATCGTCGACACCGCCGGCACCCTGTGCGCCGCCGCCAACGCGCTGAAGGAGCGCGGCGCGCACAAGGTCGCGGCCTACTGCACCCACCCGGTGCTGTCGGGCGCGGCGATCGACAACATCACCCGTTCGCAGCTTGACGAGCTGGTGGTGACCGACACCATCCCGCTGGGCGAGGCGGCGCGGGCCTGTGGCCGGATCCGCCAGCTCAGCGTCGCCGAACTGCTGGCCGAGACCATCCGCCGGGTGGCGTTCGGCGAATCCGTCAGTTCCCTGTACGTGGACTGACGCCGTTTCCGCGATGCCGGCAGGTGCCGGCGTCGCATCCCACTCCCCTGGTCGCGGGGGAGTGCTTCCACCGCCGCGAGGCGGTGTCATCGCAATGAAAGTGAGTGACATAACCATGGCAACGACGCACGAAATCAATGTCGAACGCCGCGCGGACGAGGGCAAGGGTGCGAGCCGCCGCCTTCGGAACGCCGGCAAGATCCCGGCCATCGTCTACGGTGGCGGACTCGATCCGGTCAGCATCCAGCTCGACCACGAAAAGGTCTGGCTGGCCCAGCAGCACGAGTGGTTCTACTCCTCGATCCTGGACCTGAGCCTCAACGGTGACGTCCAGAAGGTCCTCCTGCGCGACATGCAGCGCCATCCGTTCAAGCAGCTGATCATGCACCTGGACTTCCAGCGCGTGGATGCCAACCAGACCCTGCGCGCGAAGGTGCCGCTGCACTTCCTCAACCAGGACACCTCGCCGGCCGGCAAGACCGCTGGCGTGCTGGTCCTGCACGAGCTGAACGAAGTGGAAGTCAGCTGCCTGCCGAAGGACCTGCCGGAGTTCATCGAGATCGACCTCGGCGCGCTCGCCCTCGGCGACATCATCCACCTGTCCGACCTCAAGCTGCCGGCCGGCGTGGAGCTGCCGGAGCTGAAGCTGGGCAAGGAGCACGACGTCGCGGTGGTGATCGCCAAGCATGGCCGCGAAGACGTGGCCGAGGACGCCGCGCCGGGCGCGGCCGACGTGCCGGCGGCCAAGGTGTCGAAGAAGGACGACAAGTAATCGCGACGTGCCCCGCCGGTTCGCGCCGGCGGGGTGCCCGCATTGCTTTCCGAATCCGCGATGGCAGGCCTGCGCCTCATCGTCGGGCTGGGCAACCCCGGACCCGAACATGCCCGAACCCGGCACAACGCCGGGTTTTGGTTTGTTGACGCCCTGGCGGCACAGGCCGGTGCCCGCTTCGGGCTGGAAAGCAAGCTGTTCGGCGAGACCGCGAAGGCGCGGATCGGCGACCGCGACGTCTGGCTGCTGAAGCCGGCGACCTTCATGAACCTGTCCGGCAAGTCGGTCGCGGCGGCCCTGCGCTACTGGAAGATCGAGCCGGAGGAGGCGCTGCTGGCGCACGACGAACTGGACCTGCCGCCCGGCGTGGCGAGGCTCAAGTTCGACGGCGGCCACGGCGGCCAGAACGGCCTGCGCGACAGCATGCGCCTGCTCGGGCATGGCAGGTTCCATCGCCTGCGGATCGGCATCGGCCATCCCGGGCACAAGGACAAGGTCACCTCGTGGGTGCTGGGCAAGCCCGGGCGCGACGACGAGGCGGCCATGCTGCGCGCGATCGATGACGCCATCGGCGTGCTGCCGCTGGCAGTGGAAGGCAATCTCATGGATGCGATGACCCGGCTGCACACCCCGCGGCCAGGCTGATCCACCCCGATTTCTCATCGCCCGGCAGTTCCCGGGCGACAACGGAGCAACACGCGAATGGGCATCAAATGCGGGATCGTCGGCCTGCCGAACGTCGGCAAGTCCACCCTGTTCAACGCACTGACCAAGGCCGGCATCGCCGCCGCCAACTTCCCGTTCTGCACCATCGAGCCGAACGTGGGCGTGGTGCCGGTGCCGGACCCGCGCCTGAACGCGCTGAGCGAGATCGTCAAGCCGCAGAAGTGCATCCCGACCGCGGTCGAGTTCGTCGACATCGCCGGCCTGGTCGCCGGCGCCGCCAGCGGCGAGGGCCTCGGCAACAAGTTCCTGGCCCACATCCGCGAGGTCGACGCGATCTGCCACGTGGTGCGCTGCTTCGAGCACCCGGACATCATCCACGTCAACAACAAGGTCGACCCGCTGGCCGACATCGACACCATCGACACCGAACTGGCGCTGGCCGACCTCGATTCGGTCGACAAGGCGCTGAACAAGGCCGAACGATCGGCCAAGACCGGCGACAAGGATGCCAAGGCGCGCGCCGAGGTGCTCGGGCGCATCAGCGCGGGCCTCAATGCCGGCCGCGCGGCGCGTTCGCTGGGCCTGTCCGACGACGACCGGGCGGCGGTGCGCGACCTGTTCCTGCTCACCCTGAAGCCGGTGATGTACGTCGCCAACGTGCTGGAGGACGGGTTCCACGACAACCCGCACCTGCAGGCGGTGCGCGCCCGCGCCGCCGCCGAGGGCGCCGAGGTGGTGCCGGTCTCGGCCGCGATCGAGGAAGAGCTGAGCCAGCTCGACGATGCCGACCGCGACGACTTCCTGAAGGACCTCGGCCTCGACGAGCCCGGCCTGAACCGGGTGATCCGCGCCGCCTACACGCTGCTTGGCCTGCAGACCTACTTCACCGCCGGGGTCAAGGAAGTCCGCGCGTGGACGGTCAAGGCCGGCTCCACCGCGCCGCAGGCCGCCGGGGTGATCCACACCGACTTCGAGAAGGGCTTCATCCGCGCCGAGACCATCGGCTATGACGATTTCCTGAAATACCGGGGCGAAGCCGGCGCCCGCGACGCCGGCCGCCTGCGGCTGGAGGGCAAGGAATACCGCGTGCAGGAAGGCGATGTCCTGCACTTCCGCTTCAACGTCTGACGAAAACCCGGGTATTCGGCATCGAATGCCGTTGACAGCCGGCCGCATGCACCCCAAAATTGCGGGCTCTTTGGGATGTCCCTGCGGCTGACCAACGAAACAAGCGGAGGGATACCCAAGCGGCCAACGGGGGCAGACTGTAAATCTGCTGGCTTACGCCTTCGGTGGTTCGAATCCACCTCCCTCCACCAGCTTCATGCTCCATCGTTCGGCGGTACCCGGCGGCCTTACCAGCCACCGGCGCAACACAGGCAGGACTCCCGGCGCGGGAGTAGTTCAATGGTAGAACTGTAGCCTTCCAAG
>Ga0209477_1000481_pt1 | contig 24661 bp, 22 predicted proteins | sample KloWWTupernatant_FD_187180 | JGI IMG/M metagenome (GOLD analysis project Ga0209477, IMG submission 187180) | Active sludge microbial communities from Klosterneuburg, Austria, studying microevolution and ecology of nitrifiers - Klosterneuburg... | ecosystem: Engineered > WWTP > Aerobic digester >... | reverse complement strand
TATACTTGAATAAAAATTTAAAAAAAATATTTGCAATACAGATCTTATTGACAACAGTATTTTGTAATGCTGAATCTTTTTCCCAATCGAAGAATCAAGTATCAATAAAGGAAATGCGGGAAAAGGCATTTGTAATCTGGGAAGGTACAAATACTAAAATGACATTTCTTGAATTTGCGGCTTATTGTGCTCCTATATTTTGGTTTTCACCTGATGAGCCTGAACTGCATCTTGCCAGCGGAAAGAATATTCAAATTCCTACCTATTTTCCTTTCGAGCTTCCAAGTGACTCACCTGTGGTTTATTATCAGATCAAAGACATTTATCCGAGAAATAATTATAAAGGAAGTGTCTTTAAAAAAAATTATTCTGATCTGAATAATTCTGTTCTCGATATTTCAAAGATCGAAGCAATAGATCTGGATTACAATCATTATTACAGATTTGAATCCGGACTGGGCGGGCATGATCATGATACTGAGCAGTCAAGTTTTAAAATATTTATTGAAAAAAGAAAAAAAAATGGTACTATTTACTACACTTTTGTTTTCCTTCAGGCTATTGGAAAAGCACATGCACTTAGCTGGTATGATAATATATATTCTATTGATACTTCAGCTTTTGAGACAAAATTACCATTTCATATTTTAGTGGAAGAAGGAAAACATGCAAGCTGTACAGATATGAATGGTGACGGATATTATACTCCGGGTTACGATGTAAATCAGAGAACTAATGATGCATGGGGCGTGAGAGATGTTATAAGGACCGGCACTTTGTTTTCATCTTCATTTGAAAGTTATATGCAAAAATTCAGAAGACCTGAGCACAGAGTATTCCCGCCTTTGCCAAATGACAGTAAACTCAGAAAATATTATTCCGATGACAGCACCATAATTTATGCAGAATATAATGCAGTTTATTCTCTCAGACCAATGCCAAAACCAGAAATGGCAGGAAGAGATAAATCATTAAAAAAAGATATGGAAGGGTATTCACAGGATCTTTGGCCGGTCGTTATATATAAAGGAAGAGAACTTTTCAGGTGGTTTAAAGCCGGCCAGGTAATAAGTTCTGTTGGTATTTCATACAGATTTGACAACGGACTGAATGGTTTTTCTGTGACACTTCCTTTACTGATTGTAAAAAATGTAGAGGCACCTATAATTGGCGGATGGATTGTAAACAGATTTTATATGCAGGGAAAAAATCTTGATAATCTTGGATATGATATATTATATACACCGTCTGCTTCAAGATTTTTAGATTCATACGTATCTGCCGGTGTAGAATTTGAAGATATAAATACTACTGATTCTAATAATGTCACTACATCCAGTCTGGATACTTATTTTGTGATGGAGCTTGGTGTGAAATTGAGAGCAAACTTAAGGTATTCACCATTAAAATTTTTAGGATTTATTTCTGATTTTTGGGGAATAAGATTAGGTATGAAAAATAAAGGATTTTCAAAAATAAGTGATATAAATTATATCTTTGAAGTCGGGGCGGGGGTTTGGTAATAGTTAAAATTTAAAATAGTTACATGATCATAAAATTACCACAAAGAAAATTTAAACTTTACTTGCGATAATAAAATATTCTAATAATTGTGAAAAAATTTTCGTGAGGATTCACTCCATGAGAACGGGGTAATGACTATTTGTGGAGCACTCGGGAATGAAAAAGTTTGGTAAGGAGGATTCAGATAAAAGTAAAAAATATTCGATTGTTATAAAAATTCATTTGGTCTATTTTATGTGTTTGCTAATAAATATTAATACTTGAAATCAAATTTCGCTAAAGTAAATGAACTGATCGAGGGATGCAGCAATATAATTCTCACAACACATGTAGTGCCTGACGGAGATGCGATCGGAAGTGTTATGGCATTTTCCGAATATCTGAAATTAAAAGGAAAGAAACCTGTCATCATAAATCATTCAGAAACACCTTTCAACTTAAAGTTCATGGACACTGAAGATATCATCAAAGTCTTTAGAGATAATGTCGATGAGAATACTAAGCTCATAAATAATGCAGACCTGATTGTAATCTTAGATACTAATGATTTTAAAAGAACTAAGTCTATGCAGGAGGTTTTGGAAAAATCCGCTGCAAAAAAACTTTGCATCGATCATCACACCGGACTCGATGAAAAAAAATATACTGCATACATTTCAAATACAGAATATCCTTCCAACTGTTCAATATTGTACGATTACATAAAATCACAGGGAGATAAATATCTGACAAAAGAAATTTCTTCGCATTTGTATGTTGGAATTATGACAGACACTGGGTCTTTCAGATATCCCAGAACGACTTCTACTGTTTTTCGGGTTTGCGCAGATCTTATAGATAAAGGAGCAGATCCTGTTTCATTATATGAAAGTATTTTTGCAACTACATCAATGGAGAATCTGAAACTCATGGCAAAGTTCATAGAAAGTTTTGAATTTTATTTTGACAACAAATTAGTAACCGGTACCGTAACTCAGGAGGATTTCAAAAATCTGGGACTTGGAATTCAGCACATCGAAGGATTTACCTCAGTTCTTATGGACATTCAGGGAATTAGAATAGGAGTTGTACTTGTAGAATTGCCTGATAATATCAAAGTTTCATTCAGATCAAAAGGAAATATTGATGTAAGCGTAATTGCAAGGGAATACTCCGGAGGCGGACATAAGAATGCCGCGGGTACAAATATAAAAGGTGTTTCAATTGAGGTTCTCAAAAATGAATTGCTGGGCAAATTAAAAACTTATTTAGACTAATATTAAAAAACTATTATGCGTATTAAATTTGAAAAAACTTCAGTAGAAAAATTAAAGACCGACACATATATTTTTCTTTGCTATCAGGATAAAAAATTGTTTAAAGATGAGCTTGATCTGATCGAAAAACTTTTAGGTTGCAAAATTGCAAAGATCAGTCTTGAAGATTTCGAAGGTAAAGATAAGCAAACTGTTCTTGTTTATTCTGATAAATACAGGATCATACTTTCGGGATTAGGGAAAAAGGAAGCTCTTAACTTAGAAAAAGTAAGAAGATCCACAGCTCGCGGAGTCAAGAAAGCTAAGACTCTTAATATTAATTCAGTAGCGATTGAGATTTTACAGGATCTTACTCTCGAAGGAGTTGAGATCGAAGACATTACCAGGGCTCAGACTCTCAGCTCATTGTTAGCATTATATTCATTTCATAAATATTATACAAAAAAAGATAATCCTGATCTTCATAAAATAAGTGAGATCATTTTCTTTTCTCAGACAAATTCTTTAGGAAAATATGTTAAGGAAATTCAGGAAGGAATAAGGAGCGGATCTGTCATTGGTGAAGCTACAAATATGGCTAGAGATCTTGGTAATGAACCTTCTAATATAATGTTTCCGGCTGAGCTTGCTAAAAGAGTTCAGGTGCTTGCAAAACAAAATAAATTTTCCGCACAAATACTTGACAAATCTCAGATCACTAAACTGAAAATGGGCGGAGTACTTGGAGTTTCTAAAGGAAGCAGGCATGAACCGAAATTCATTATCATGGAATATAAAGGCGGAAAGAAAAATGATGCACCGTATGTAATAGTCGGTAAAGGTGTAACTTTTGACAGCGGTGGTATTTCTATAAAACCGTCAGCAGGAATGGCAATGATGAAACTTGACATGGGTGGTGCATGTGCAGTAGTTGGGGTGTTTGATGCTATTTCTCAGCTTGATCTGAAACTTAATGTAATCGGACTTATACCTGCTGTAGAAAACATGCCGGATGGTGATGCTTTTAAACCGGGTGATGTACTTATTGCCCATAATGGAATGACTGTCGAAATTGATAATACAGATGCTGAGGGAAGATTAATTCTCGCAGATGCATTATCTTATGCTTCAAAATATAAACCCACAGCAGTTATAGATCTTGCTACACTTACCGGAGCAGCCGTTGTAGCGATCGGCAGTGTTGCTTCAATAGTTATGGGAAATGATCAGAAGCTTATTGATAAACTAATCGAAGCAGGTCATCAGACTTATGACAGAGTCTGGCAGCTTCCTCTCTGGGATGAATATGACAGAATGATCGATTCGGAAATTGCTGATGTAAGAAATTCAGGTGTAGTCAGAGAAGCCGGAACTATTCTTGCAGGTATGTTTTTGAAAAGATTTACAGGTAATTATTCATGGGCACATATTGACATTGCAGGCACTGCTATGAGAAATAAGGAAACTGATTATGATCCTAAAAATGCTACCGGTTCGGGTGTAAGACTTGTCACGCAGTATTTAATGAATGAGAGTAAGAAAGTTAAGAAGTAAAATTTTCAGTTATACTTTCGATTAAATTTTTAAAAAAAAATTAAGTTTACCTAAAAGGATCAAAGGCTCAAAGCTCTTTTGAATTAATATTTTATGTTTAAAAACTTTTTAACTTTTAAGCTTTTAAGCTTTTAAGCTTAGAGTCTTAGAGTCTTCGGGGCAATCCCAAAGATTTCCGAAAGCTACTAAGACTTAGTAGCTGTTGACATTAAATTGCAGTTAAAAATATTTAACTGCATTTTTTATTTAAATTAAAAATACGGAAGACTATATTTATAAAAATCTAATACATGATATTAAATACAATTTTTTTAACTGCAGTAATTTTTTTCTCAGGTGTATTTCACAAACCCGATGTAATTCAAAAAGTAAAAATTGAAGATCAATTTATTTTAGGTAATGAAAATTTATTAAAAAATAAATCTGAAGTACTTAGCGGTAAAAATACAGCACTCATTACAAATAAAAGCGGAGTAATGTCAGACGGTACATTGTTTCTTGATGAACTGGTAAAAAATGCCAACGTTAGAAAAATTTTCACACCGGAACACGGACTCAGAGGCGATGACAGAGATGAGAATTTTACTGATGAAAATACAGGTCTGCCTGTTATTTCTCTGTATGGAAATAATAAAATGCCTGCTAAGACAGATCTCGAAGATATTGATGTTTTAGTTTATGATATACAGGATGTCGGTGCTAGATTTTATACTTTTATAAATACAATGTTTTACTGTATGCAAGCTGCTAATGAAAATAATATAGAATTTGTAGTTTGTGACAGACCAATGATGCCGAACGGAAATTATGTAGATGGATTTATGCTGGATGATGGACAGGAATCTTTTGTAGGAATGATCGATATTCCGATTGCTTATGGAATGACATGCGGTGAACTTGCACTATATATCAATACAGAATATTTTGGTGACGCATGTAAACTTAAAGTAATAAAAATGGAAAATTATTCAAGAGAAACGGATTATCAATCACTGAATCTTCCGTGGGTAAAACCTTCACCTAATATTTATTATCCATCTTCAGCTTTAACTTATCTTGGTACTTGTTTATTTGAGGGAACTAATTTTTCTGAAGGACGAGGTACTGATAAACCTTTTGAATATGTAGGAGCTCCTTATTGTGACGGGAATGCTTTGGCTGAAGAAATGAATTCACTTGGTTTGAATGGAGTCACATTTGAAAGTATAGATTTTGTTCCTACTACAATAACAAGTCCTTCTAATCCGCCGAAATATGTCGGCGAGAATTGCAGCGGTGTTTATATAAAAGTCACAGATAAAAATTCATTTGAACCTGTAAAGACAGGTATAGCATTTCTGGTTTCTTTGAATAAATTATTTTCAGGATTTGAAATAAAGACGAATAAATTTTTAGATAAGCTTGCAGGAACTGACAGGCTGAGATTAGCAGTATTAAACGGATATACAACTAATGAAATTGTATCAGGTTATCAGCAGGAACTTCAGGATTTTAAAGAGCTGAGAAAGAAATATCTTATTTATAAATAGTTCCAGAATTAAATTTAAAAAAATATTTTTAGATCATACTTTTTCTCTGTTTACAATAAGTGAAGATGCCTGAGCTTTGGGAAGCAGTACCATTTCAGCGACTACAAAATTATCATTTCTCGTAACAGCAAAAATAATTGCTTCGGCTACATCTTCTGAGGTAAGAGGTTTCATTCCTGAATAGACAACACCTGCTTTTATAGAATCACCTCTGTATCGGACCAAGCTGAATTCAGTTTCCACAAGACCCGGATCAATGGTAGTAACTTTTATTGGAGAACTGACCAGCTCCATTCTTAGGCTTTTTGTAATTGCATCGACAGCATGTTTAGTCGCACAATAAACATTTCCGTTTGGATAGACTTCCCTGCCTGCGACCGATCCAATATTTATTATATGTCCCGAGTTATTTTTTATCATTAATGGTACAATACATTTCGAGACATAAAGAAGTCCTTTTACATTTGTATCTATCATTTCATCCCAGTCTTCAACTGATCCGTCAGAGATATTGCTGAACCCTCTTGCAAGTCCGGCATTGTTAATCAGTATATCAATTTTCTTAAAATCATCAGGAAGTGATTCAATAAATGCTTTAACAGATTCATAATTCCTCACATCAGCTTTAATTGAATGAACTTTTATTTTGAACTCTGTAGAAAGTATTTCAGATATTTCATCGAGTCTTTCTTTTCTCCTGGCAACGAGTATTAAATTTGATTTATTTTCTGCAAATTTAAATGCTGCTGCTTTTCCAATTCCGCTTGTAGCTCCTGTAATCAGGACTGTTTTCTCTTTAAGGTCAATCATTGGTATTTAGCTTTAAATAAAGTTTATGAATGAATATTTTGAAACTCGCATTTTTGAATTAACAAAATAAGTAAAGTATGATCTATAAGAAAACAAAAATTATTTGCACAATAGGACCGGCTGTCGGGGATGTTGAAAAAATATGTATGCTGATAGATGCCGGTATGGATGCAGCGAGACTGAATTTTTCTCACGGGACGCATGAGATTCACAAACAATATATAAATAATATCAGAAAAGCTTCCAAGATAAAAGGAAAGATAATTGCGATAATTCAGGATCTTTCAGGTCCAAAGATCAGAGTGGGTAAACTGGAGAACGGAAGCATAGTACTGGAAGAAGGAAAAATGATCTTTATTACTTCCAAAAATATCACTGGCAACATTAAAATGATATCGACAAATTACAATTCGCTTTTAAAGGATCTTAGGAAAAATCAATTCATTCTGCTTGATGATGGAAAACTTAAACTTCGTGTAGTTTCTGAAAGACCTTTTCAGAGAAAGATAGAATGTGAAATAATCTCAGGAGGTATTTTAAAAGAGAATAAAGGTATTAATCTTCCAAACACAAAACTCAGCATTCCTTTTCTGACAGAAAAGGACAGAGAAGATCTGAAGTTTGGATTAAAGAACAAAGTTGATTTTGTAGCAGTTAGTTTTGTGAGGACGGAATATGACATTAAGCATGTGAAAGAATTATTGAAATTTCATAATCGTATAGTTCCGATAATTGCAAAGATAGAAAGACCTGAAGCTGTAGAAAACATTGACTCAATTATTAGGGAATCAGATATGATAATGGTGGCACGCGGAGATATGGGTGTAGAGATCTCTACTGAGGAAGTTCCTATAATTCAGAAGAGAATTATAAAAAAATGTAATGATGCAATAAAACCTGTAATAACTGCAACTCAGATGCTGGAATCCATGATAGAAAATCCCGGACCTACAAGGGCTGAAGCTTCCGATATAGCAAATGCAATTCTTGACGGAACTGATTGCGTAATGCTTTCGGCAGAGACATCAACCGGTAAGTATCCTATTCAGGCTGTCGCAAATATGAAAAAAATCATTTTAAAAACGGAAACGATCAAGAAGTCTTCATACTTTAAAGAAATGTTTGTTGAGGATTCAGCAGAAAATACTCTTCATACAATTTGCAATTCAGCTACAGAGATAGCAACAAGATTAAATGCCAGGGCAATTATTACTATTTCTCATACAGGTAAATCTCCTTTACTGCTTTCCAGTCACAGACCAAATGCCCAGATAATTTCTGCAACATATATTGAAAGCATAATAAAGAAATGTAAACTGATCTGGGGTGTAGAGTCTATTTTTATAGAAAAGGCAGATAATATGAAAGACACTATAGATCTGATCACAAAGAAAATTCTTTTGAATAAGATTCTTAAGAAGAAAGACAGGATCATAATCATAACACCTATGCCTTTTTCATATACTGAATCTGCGAATATGATATTAGTTACTCAGTTATAAATTCATGAAAAAAAATATTATTGTACAAGAAAAATTTTATGATGTTCTGATAATTGGTGCCGGTCCTATAGGACTTGCATGTGGAATAGAATGTGAAAAAAATTCTTTATCATATATCATTATTGAAAAAGGATGTCTTGTAAATTCTATATTCAATTACCCGACAAACATGACATTCTTTTCTACTTCTGAAAAAATAGAATTAAGCGGAGTACCTTTTGTGTCTCACGGAGTAAAGCCAAACAGAAGGGAAGCCTTGGAATATTATAGAAGAGTAAAAGAATCTTTCGGCCTGAATGTAAATATTTATGAGGAAGTATTATCAATAACAAAATCAGCAAACAGTTTTAAAGTCAGATCTGATAAAAATATTTACAATTCCAGATTTATAATAATTGCTACAGGTTATTATGACAATGCCAATTTACTTAACATACCCGGAGAGGATTTAAGCAAAGTGCGGCATTACTTTGATGAACCTCATCCTTACAGCGGACAGAATGTTGCAGTAATAGGTGCCGGGAATTCAGCAGTAGATGTAGCTTTGGAATTATTCAGAGTTGGAGCAAATGTAACAATGATAATCAGGGAAGATAAAATAAAACCATCTATAAAATACTGGGTTAAGCCTGATATAGAAAACAGGATAAAAGAAGGTTCTATTAAAACTTTCTTTGAATCTGAAATTATTAAGATAGAATCGAAAGAGCTTACACTTCAGCAAAAGAATAAAAAAATAAATATTAAGAATGATTTTGTTTTTTCTATGACAGGTTATCATCCTGATTTTTCATTTTTAAAAAAAGCCGGGATAAAAATAGGATATGATAACACACCTGAATTCAATTTAAAAACTTTCGAAACAAATATTAAAGGACTCTATCTGGCAGGAGTTGTTTGCGGTGGGATAAATACTGACAGGTATTTTATTGAAAATTCTATTAAACATTCTGAAATAATTATTAATGAAATCATCAAAGAAATTTCTGTAAGAGCAACATAATTTTTTTTGTGACATTACTCTTCTGAAGAAAGACTTAATTTGACTCAAGTTTACTTATCCTGTTACTCAGATATTTTAATAACCAAATATTGAAATCATCATTGATACCATTGAAAGAGATCATTTCATCTTTTGAAATGATCATTACATTTGTTTCAGATTCAGCAATTGCAGAATGTGAATAATTTTCATTTCTCAAAGCATTTTCAATTCCAAGAATATCTCCACCGATGAGTTCGTAATGTGAATCAAAATTACCATCAGGCATGATATTTCCAATATTTATTTTACCGGACAAAATAAAGTATACACTGTCAGGAGAATTACCCTGATAAATAATATTATCATCTTTCAGATATGTACGAAAAGATTTATTTTCAAATCTCTCAATAATATAATTGATGTCAAAATCCTTTAGAAAGGAATTTGAGAATTTCTCAAACATATGTGTTAATTAAAATTATTAATCGTAAAGATTTGCCAGTTTCAGCAAAGCATCATTTTTTAATATCTTAATTTTCTTTCCCTCTAATTCGAGTATCCCTTCTTTTCTTAGTTCAGACAAAAGACGGATGGTAGTTTCTGTTGCTGTCCCGACAATATTTGCGATCTCTTCCCTTGTGATAGTAATATTCAGATAAGATTCATCTTCTTTCATTCCATAATATTCTTTTAACATTATGAGAGCTTCAGCAAGTCTTTCAATTACCGGTTTTTGAGCAAGGTTTGTAATTTTATTCTGAGCAAATTTTAGATCATCTGCAAGAAGTTTCATTACTTTACCTGTTAAATTAATATTTTTTCTGAGAAGATCAAAAAATACACTTTTTGGAATAATGCAAATCCTTGAATCTTCCATCACAGTAGCCGATGCAGAATAAGTTTCACCGCTTATCAGAGACCTGTAACCCATTACATCCCCGTCTTTTGCAAGTCTTATGATCTGCTCTTTTCCTTCAAAACCTGTTTGAGACAGTTTCACTCTGCCCTTATTTATACAAAATAGACCATCAGGATGATTTCCTTCATTAAACAATGACTGACCTTTTAAATAGAAATTACAGTGTTTACTGTCAGATATTTGAGAAATTTCTTCATCAGGCAGATCACAAAATACAGATTTGAATCTTGAGCTGCATGATTCACAAGATGGTGAATGGAATTTTCGCATTAAATTAAAAATATAATTTTTGACCACTAAATTTAATTTTTAAACATGTTAATTACAATTTAGAACACAATAAATATTAATGTCCAGTGATCTATTTAAAACTGCGAAAGAAAATTTCGATATTATAAAGAACTGTATAGCCAGGTATGTATTAATTACATTGTACCTGTGGATCAATTATTTGGGAATCAATCTTGTGAGCAGGACTTACATAAGGAATTCCAAGATCCAGACCCCGTAATATAAATAGTATAGCAAGTATAATTGCAAAAACCGGTGTCAGCTTTTTTAACAAGTTTCTGAATTTCAAACTTACAAAATTTCCAAACAGAGACAAACCCAGCATAAGAGGAATTGTACCAAGTCCAAACAATATCATATATAATGCTCCGCGTGTGAATTCACCGGTCACCATAGCACCGCTTAGTCCAATATATACAAACCCGCATGGTAGTATGCCGTTAATAATTCCCGTAATTAAAAATGTAGATTTTGATCTTCTGTCAAAATTGATCTTCAAAATCTTTTTTAATCCGGATACAATTTTCATCTGCAAAAGAGTTAATGAATTAATTTTTTTCATGTAAAATCCTGCTAAGACAGCCGCTAAGATTAGAGCTCCAATAATTATTGAAATCAATTGCTGAAGTCCATAAAGGTTCAACCGGTTTCCAAGCAAACCAAAAACTGCACCAAGTAACATATATGTAAATATTCTACCGGAATTATATAAAAGTCTGTTGAGAATGAAAGACCATTTGGAAAATAAACCTCCGGGTAAACTTAGCACAATAGGTCCGCACATTCCAATACAGTGGAAGCTGCCAAGTAATCCGATAATGAAGCCGCTGAATAATTCCATTATATCAGTTAATTTAGATAAATATTTTTTTCAACAAAATAATTTTCACCATTTCCATTTAATTCAAATTTAATTTTCCATGCTCCATTAATCATATCATTTTTAGGAATAAGCTGTTTGCCGCTTTCATCAATTTTCAGATCTACAAAATAATCTCTTTCTGCATCTGCCGTTCTGTAGAAGTTTATCTTCCCGTATAGGCCGGAATATTGCTGATAGTTATTGATCGTTAATAAAATATACCCTTCTTCATCGTTTACAGATAGATCCGATTTCAAACTCTTTGATCTTTCAAGTATATCAATCTGTTTCTGATAATTTATTTCCTGTTCATAATATTTTTCATGCACAAGATCCACATTAGCAGACATTGACATTACTACAATTACTGTAATTCCTGTTGCAAAAATTACAAAAGATAAAATTATTTTTAGTCCCCAGTTCATTTTATTTATAATTAATTTTGTGGTCCGAGAAAGTTCGTATTTATTTCATCTATTTTTTTTCCGTCAGAATATACTTCAATGTTTACAGGAGTATTCGTGAACTTTATTTTTTCCTTTGGTAAAATTACCAGCATACTTCCTTCATGAATCTCAAGCGGTTTGATCATGGCATCATTACCAATCAATTTTATTTCTCCAATATCATCTTTCAATCTAAAATCAATTTTTTTTTCATCAAAGGTCTTATTCGAAATTTTAATGTTATACATGTTACTTACTTTGTTACTCTCCTGATTCTGAAAAAGCATACCCGGAGTCCTTAATACATTTACATCTACATCTTTTCTTAAAGCAAACAAGACCGATACAACAGTCAAAAGTATTACCAATACTACCGTATATCCTGTCAGTCTCGATGTCCATTTAAATCCTGAGCCAGTCGAAATATTTTCGATAGAATCAAATCTGATCAGTCCTCTTGGTCTTTCAATCTTATCCATGATCGAATCACATGCATCTATGCAGGCAGTACAGTTTACACATTCGAGCTGCGTTCCGTTTCTGATATCAATTCCAGTAGGACAGACATTTACACATAATTTGCAGTCTATACAATCACCAAGATCATCCTTTACTTTTTCTTTTACTTTCCCTCTAAGCTCCCCTCTTACATTGTCATAAGCAATGACCACTGAATTTTTATCAAGCAACACGCTCTGAAGTCTTCCATACGGGCAGACGAGAATACATGCCTGTTCACGGAACCAAGCGAATATCCAATAGAAAAATATTGTAAATCCTACAATAGATAAAAATCCGCTGAGATGCTGACTAACAGGCTCGCTGATTATTTTTAAAAGTTGATCCGTTCCAATAATATATGCAAGAAAAGTATTTGCTATCAGAAAAGAGATAATTAAAAATACCGTATACTTTGAAAATTTTTTTAAAATTTTTGATTCCGTCCATGGCGAAGAATTCAGATTTTTTTGCTGTATGTAATCACCTTCTATAAAATATTCAATTTTCCTAAAGACCATCTCAAGAAAAATAGTCTGAGGACAAAGCCATCCGCAGAAGATCCTTCCATACACAGCAGTGACCAAAAACAAAATTACAAAAACAGAGATCATTAATAATCCGAACAAATAAAAATCCTGAGGAACGAATACTGTTCCAAATAAAATAAATTTTCTCTCAATAATATTTAAAAGAACAAATGGATGGCCGTCAATCTTTATCCATGGTATTCCAAAAAGAAATGCCAGCAGAAAGACGCTGAGTATAGTCCGTGCATTATAGAATCTACCTTTTGGTTTCTTTGGATAGACCCATTTCCTGCCTCCATCTTTATTGACAATAGACATAGTATCTTTAAATGAATCACTACTTTCCGGTATTAATTTTTTCTTCGTATCAGTATTTATTTCGGACATTTTATTTTCTTAATGTATCTGATTTAGTAGTATCTTTTTTATTGATAGAATTTTTCACAGAATCCGGTTTCACTTTTGTCGTTTGTCCTGATGTTTTAAGTGAATCATCTTTTACTGAAGTTGAATCAGCTGATCCATTCTGATCTATATACTTTTCACCTTCAGGAGCTTTGCCGAATGCAGGTGCAGTACCTTTAAGGGAAATCAAATAACTGGATACCTGCTGAATAGATTTTGGATTAAGAATATTCTGCCATGCGATCATTCCTTTTACAGGTACACCATATTTCACAGTTTTAAAAACATTTTTGATACCTCCGCCGTGGATCCAGAATTCGTCTGTTAGATTTGGACCTACTGTTCCTTCAGCATTATTACCATGACAGGGAACACAGTTCGCAACAAAAATCTGCTTACCCATTACTATAGATTCGGGATCATTATCAAGCTCGACAGATTCTTCATTTATGAAAGCCCCTGTCCGGATAAGTTCATTCCGTTTTAATTCAGCAGCATATACTTCATCCGAATATTCTTCAAGCGGAAGTTTACCGGTTTTTAATACATGAAAGTTTAACATATAAATTACAGCAAATATCATAGACCCATAAAAGAGAATATTAAACCAAGGCGGAATATTATTATCCAGCTCTCTAATTCCATCATAATTATCACTCATCAGCAGATCCTGTTCTTCTTCGATAGGTTTCAGACCGGAGAACTTATCGGCAAGTATAGTAACTATGGATTTTACTTTTACTTCATTTTTTGACTGCGCAATTTCCTCAGGTGTTTTTTCAGGATAAAGTAACGGAACAAATACTGCATGCAGAATGATCAGAATTGTGACCATTAAAATAACAGTATATAAATGCATGTCAGGTTCACCAGCTGCTGCTGGTGCAGTCTGAGCAAGAGCTTCATACACAGATAAAAATATAGCTAATGTTCCGGCAGTTAAAATTTTTATAGCATTTTTTACAAACTTCATTTTATTATTCCTAAATAAATCATTTTTCATTTTGGTCATCTCCTTCCAGCGGAAGATTGCTCATTTCTTTTATGTATTCTTTATCTGATTTTAAAATAAAAACAATTGTCATTGAAAAGAATATCAGAAATACAAGAAGTGAAAATATTGGATAGATATCAATTCCTTCTATTATTTCAAAATAATGTTTAAACATTTTATTATAAAATTTTATTTAATTATTAATTAATTTCCTGCCGTATCTTTAACTTTTATGTCGGTGCCAAGCCTCTGCAGATAAGCTATCAGTGCAATAATTTCTTTTGTGTTATCTACATTTACTCCGTTATTTTTCAGATCGAGTGCAATTTCTGAAGCCTGATCTAACAGCTGTGTATTTGATATTGCACCAAACTCAGGACTATAAGGGACACCAATTTTTCTCATTGCATTTATTTTTGCCTCGGTAGTAGAAATATCCAGCTCCTGCTCGAGCAGCCATGGATAAGCCGGCATAATCGATCCGGGTGAAATGGATTCAGGATCATTCATGTGATAATAATGCCATAGGTTAGGATATTTTTTTCCTATCCGCTGTAGGTCAGGACCTGTTCTCTTCGATCCCCATAGAAACGGATGATCATAAACGAATTCCCCTGCCTTGGAATATTCTCCATACCTTTCCGTTTCAGATCTGAAAGGTCGGATCATCTGTGAATGACAATTATTACAACCTTCCCTTATGTAAATATCTCTTCCCTGTAATTCAAGAGCAGTGTAAGGTTTTACACTAGTTATAGTTGGAATATTTGATTCGATTAAAAAAGTTGGAATCATTTGAACTGCACCTCCAATCAGTATTACTATAGTTGCAAGTATTGCAAATTTACCCGGGCGAGTCTCGATCCATCTGTGTTTATATTTGGAAGTCTCCGGTGAATTTTTCATCAGAGGAGCTGCTTCAGCATCTTCATTGGCTTCAAGTTTTCCTGACTTTGCAGTTTTAAATAAATTATAAACCATAACCAAAACTCCACTAAGATAAAGAGTACCGCCGATGGATCTCATTATGTACATAGGAATTATCTTGATCACAGTTTCCAGAAAATTCGGATACTGTAATAATCCTTCAGGTGTAAATTGTTTCCACATGAGTGACTGCGTTACACCTGCCCAGTAAAGCGGTGCTGCATAAAAAACTATTCCGAGAGTTCCGATCCAGAAGTGGAAGTTCGCAAGTTTTTCGGAAAATAAATCTGTCTTATAAATTTTTGGGATCAGCCAGTACAATATTCCGAATGTTAAAAATCCATTCCATCCAAGAGCTCCGATGTGAACGTGTGCAACGATCCAGTCAGTGAAATGCGCTACGGCATTTACATTTTTCAATGACAGCAAAGGTCCTTCAAGTGTTGCCATTCCATATGCAGTTACAGCTACTACCATAAATTTTAAAATTGCACTGTCACGCACAGTATCCCACGCACCTCTTAATGTAAGCAGTCCATTCACCATACCGCCCCATGAAGGAGCGATCAGCATAATGGAAAATGCAACTCCCAGTGACTGAGCCCAGTCAGGAAGTGAAGTATATAGCAAATGATGGGGACCTGCCCAGATATAAATAAAAATCAGCGACCAAAAGTGCAGTATTGAAAGTCTGTAAGAATAGATCGGTCTGTTCGCTGCCTTTGGTAAAAAATAATACATTAGTCCAAGGAAAGGTGTAGTAAGAAAAAAAGCAACTGCGTTATGACCATACCACCACTGAACCAGTGCATCCTGAACTCCTGCATAGACAGGGTAACTTTTCAGCAAAGTAACAGGGATCTCGATTGAGTTTACAATGTGAAGAACTGCTACTGTAACTACCGTTGCGATATAAAACCAGATCGCTACATACAAATGTTTTTCCCTTCTCTTTACAATTGTTCCGAACATGTTTATTGCAAACACTACCCATATCAACGTGATCAGAATATCGATCGGCCATTCGAGTTCGGCATATTCTTTACTTGTTGTAAATCCAAGTGGAAGCGTGACTACAGCTGATACTATAATAGTCTGCCAGCCCCAGAAGTGAATCTTACTCAGCAGATCGCTGAACATTCTTGCTTTGCAGAGTCTTTGCAGGGAATAATAAATTCCCATAAAGATTGCATTGCCGACAAATGCAAAGATAACTGCATTTGTATGCAAAGGTCTGATCCTTCCGAAAGTCGTGAACTGATTTCCCATGTTCATCGAAGGTGTAATCAACTGCAAAGATGCTATCAGACCTACCAGCATTCCTACGACTCCCCAGACTATTGTGGCTACTGCAAAATCACGTACGATCTTATTATCGTACCTGAATTTTTCCATCTCCATTTATAAATCTCCGTTTTTATTTTTATGCTTAATTATTTTCTTATTATTTTTTTCATTTTTTTCATCATAAGGTTTCTCATTATCATCAAAAAGCATTCTGACAGATGGTGTATATTTATCTTCATACTGCCCCGTCTTTACTGACCAGATAAATGCAATAAGAAAAATGACAGCTACAGTAAGACTTACACCGATCAAAACAATTATAGCGCTCAAGCTAACCCCATTCTTTTAGAAAATAAATTTGTCAATAAGAAAATTATCACGATTATTGAAATTGAATTAAACGGCATGAGCACTGCTGCGACTAACGGAGAGAAAACTCCTGATGCAGCGAGGTATAGACCTATTACATTGTAAATAAAAGATATTACAAAACTTGCCCTGATAATATTCATACAGGTCTTTGAAAATCTGATAAACATTCCGATCTTTGAAAATTCGTCTGCATCGATTATTGCATCACATGACGGTGAAAAATTTGCAATGTCCTCTGAAACGGAAATTCCAACTTCACTTTGTTTTAATGCTCCTGCATCATTCAGACCATCACCTATCATCAGGACATTTGCTGAATTCTCCTGAAGTTTTTTTATAAAATCTAATTTATCCTGCGGCTTTTGATCAAACTCTAGCTTAACATTATTACTAAATATCTTAAGCAGATTATTTTTCTCGGAATCATTATCTCCGGTAATGACAGCCATTTCATAATCAACTTTGAGATCACCGACTACTCTTTCAATTCCTTCCCGATATATATTTCCAAATGAATAATATCCTTTTATATAATTGTTGACAGAAATAAATACATTTGTCGAAAATATATTTCTTTTATGCTCAAAACTTTTATCATAATATGAACAGTCAAGATCTTTAAGTATATATTTTATATTTCCGACTTTAACAGGTATGCCGCATACAATCCCTGAAATCCCGTTGCTGATGGATTCCATGAAATCAGTCACATCAAGCTCATCCGTGTAGTCATCATTTTCAATCGACTCAAATATTTTTCTGCTGAGAGGATGAGAGGAATTTCTTACAAGAGCTTTTACAAGACTTAATTCTGTATGCGATAATTTACTTCCAAAAAATTTTACTGAAACATTACCTGTATCAGTAATAGTACCGGTCTTATCAAAGACAACAGTATTTGTATTTGCAAGATCTTCAATGACACTTCCTTTTTTCAGATAAAATTTATTCCTTCCGAAAATTCTCATTGTATATCCGAATGCAAATGGAGTGGTAAGGGCAAATGCACATGGACAAGCAATTATCAGAACAGTTGTAAATGAATCTATAGCTTTATTAATGTCCTCACGAAGCCAGAATATTCCTGCACCAAATGCAATTGCTAAAATTATTATTGTGAAATATTTACTGAACTTATCTGTTAAATTTTGTATTCCCGATAATGTATCTTTTTTAAAAACATCATTATTCCAAAGCTGAGTAAGATAACTTTGAGAAACTGTTTTGATCACTTCAAGCTCGATCACACTTCCGAAATGCCTTCCGCCCGCATAAATTATTTCTCCAAGAACTTTTTGCTCGGGCATTGATTCACCTGTGACAAAACTGTAATCAATATTTGCATTCCCGCTGAAAAGAATTGAATCCGCCGGTATTATTTCACCATTCCTGATTATGATCCTGTCTCCTGTTTCAAGCTTAGCAACTGGGATGCTGACTTCCTTATAATCTCCATTGATGCTATTTTTTAATGTTACTGATACAGGGAAATATGATCTGTAATCTCTTTCAAAATTTAGCGATTCATAAGTTTTACTCTGAAATAATTTTCCTATCAACAGCAAAAATATCAGACCTGCCAGCGAATCAAAGTAGCCTGCGTTATTAAAAATAATTATTTCATAAAGACTTCTGACAAATAATGCTGTTAGTCCGAGTGAAATTGGAAAATCTATATTGATATATTTTTTCTTAACAGCTTTCCAAGCTGAAATAAAATAGTCTGAAGCTGAATAGAAAAAAACAGGAAGTGAAAGAAGTATGTTCAGATAATTAAAAAGATTCTTAAGCTCTGCATCTACATTAAATCTGTCTGCAAAATATTCAGGTAAGCTGAGCAGCATTATGTTCCCTAGACAAAAACCGGCTATACCAATCTTAAGATAAAGTTTATTTGTCTTAAACTGATTCTTTTTATGCTGCACATTATTTTTATCAAGAGAAATATTTGGCTCATATCCAATGGAGGACATAGTGACAGCAATCTCTTTTAGAGAAATTTTATTATGATCATAAATAATCGTAACTTTCTTATTTAAGAAATCTACTAAGGAAGATTTTATAGCGGGATTTAATTTATACAATTTTTCTAAAAGCCAGATGCATGAGCTGCAGTGAATACCCGGAACAATTAAAGTAATTTTCGAAATTTTATTATCTCTGAAATCAAGAATTTTTTCCTGAATGTCGTTGTCATTTAAAAATTCAAACTTATTTTCAAATTTTATATCTGAAAGTCTTTGTCCGGTCTTTTCATTCTGGTTATAGTATGAACATAGATCATTGCCTTTGAGTATTTCATAAACTGTTTTACAGCCTTTACAGCAGAAATTTTTTCCTTCGGAAGTAATCTCAGACTGACGGCATAACTCTCCGCAGTGAAAGCAAGTAACTGTAATATTTTTATTTTTTACTTTCAGCATTTTATTTGACCGTAAAATAGAGTCTTTATGTAAAGTATTGTATGATTTAAATCATAAAGCAGAAAATAATTTAAATTAGATACAAATTTCTGTACTGACCCGAATGAAATTAGAAAATTTTCATCAAAAGGATACCAGAATAATTGTGCGTAATTTTTCAATTTTTTTAAAAAGACTTTATCTATGACTTGAATTCCCATATTAACATTATTATATTAGCAGTCTTACACGTAGAGTGCTAACAACATCAATTTAAAACATAAGTGTTTTTTAATTAAACAACTTAAGAAAGGTAAAAAATGAACATTAAACCATTAAGCGATAGAATTATCGTAAAACCGGCTGATGCAGAAGAAAAAACTGCTTCAGGTCTGATCATTCCTGATACAGCAAAAGAGAAGCCAATGAAAGGCGAGATCGTAGCTGTAGGAAAAGGAAAAATTACCGATGACGGTAAAGAAGTTAAAATGGAATTAAAGGTCGGAGACAAAGTCCTTTATGGAAAATATTCAGGTACAGAAATAACAATAGAAGGTGATGAATTTCTGATCATGAGAGAGTCAGATGTTTACGCAATTATCTAAATCACCGATGCTTGAAATCTTTCAAGTGAAAATTTATATAAATAATTTTTAAAAACTAAAACAAAAAGAATATGTCTAAAATAATCAGCTTTGATTCGGAAGCAAGATCCGCATTAAAGAAAGGTGTTGACACACTTGCAAATGCAGTGAAAGTCACACTCGGACCTAAAGGTAGAAATGTTGTAATAGATAAAAAATTCGGTGCGCCGACTATAACTAAAGACGGTGTTACTGTAGCTAAAGAGATCGAACTTGAAGATCCGATTGAAAATATGGGTGCTCAGATGGTGAAAGAAGTGGCTTCAAAAACTTCCGATGTAGCCGGTGACGGTACTACCACTGCAACAGTTCTTGCTCAGGCAATTTTCAGAGAAGGTCTGAGACATGTAACAAGCGGAGCTAACCCAATGGATCTCAAAAGAGGAATAGATAAAGCTGTTGAGGAATTAGTAAAAGGACTGAAAGAAATTTCATCCCCAATAAAAGAAAATAAGGAAATTGCACAGGTTGGTTCTATCTCTGCTAATAACGACCCATACATCGGCGGACTTATTTCTGAAGCTATGGACAAAGTCGGAAAAGACGGTGTCATCACAGTCGAAGAAGCTAAAGGTACTGAGACTACAGTTGATGTTGTAGAAGGTATGCAGTTTGACAGAGGTTATCTTTCACCATACTTTGTGACAGATGCAGAATCAATGGAAACTGAACTGGAAGATCCTTACATCCTGATCCATGATAAGAAAATTTCTACTATGAAAGATCTTCTTCCTATTCTTGAGAAAACAGCTCAGTCAGGAAAAAGTATGCTGATCATTGCAGAAGATATAGAAGGTGAAGCTCTTGCAACTTTAGTTGTAAATAAATTAAGAGGTACTCTAAAGATCTGTGCAGTTAAAGCTCCCGGATTTGGTGACAGAAGAAAAGCAATGCTTGAAGATATTGCGATCCTAACTAAAGCCACTGTAATATCTGAAGAGCAGGGATATAAGCTTGAGAATGCTACAGTTTCATATCTTGGAACTGCTAAGAGAGTTGTGATCGACAAAGATAATACAACTATCGTAGAAGGTGCAGGAGAGACTGACGATATCAAGAAAAGAGTTAACGAAATAAAATCACAGATCGATAAGACTTCATCAGATTATGATAAAGAGAAATTACAGGAAAGACTAGCTAAGTTATCAGGCGGTGTTGCTGTACTTAAGATCGGTGCTTCTACTGAAATCGAGATGAAAGAGAAAAAAGCCAGAGTCGAAGATGCGCTTCATGCAACAAGAGCAGCAGTCGAGGAAGGTATCGTCCCCGGAGGCGGTGTTGCACTTTTAAGAGTCGGTAACAGACTTGATAATTTAAAAGGTGACAATCATGATATTACAACAGGCATAGCTATTGTAAAAAGAGCTATCGAAGAACCGATCAGACAAATTGTTAACAATGCTGGTCTTGAAGGTTCAGTGGTCATCAATAAAGTAAAAGAAGGAAAAGACAACTTCGGATTCAATGCAGCGACTGAAGAGTACGAAGATCTTGTAAAATCTGGTGTTATAGATCCAACTAAAGTAACAAGAATAGCACTTGAGAACGCAGCTTCCGTGGCAGGTCTTCTTCTTATGACTGAAGCTACAATTGTTGACAGACCGGAAAAAGACAAATCACCAATGATGCCTCCTGGCGGTATGGGCGGCATGGGCGGCGGCATGGGTGACATGTACTAGTCAATGATCAATTGTCAATGTTCAGTTAGTTTTAATTGTTGAATATTCGATATGTGAAATTGAAATCCAATAATATATTTAAAGACCTTCTTAAATTTTAAGAAGGTCTTTTTTTTTTGAGGTCTATGTGTAAAATTATATATCAAAACTATTAGTTTATTTTGTTCACTAACTTAATTATATTTGTTGAATTATTAATGATTAGAAATTCAAAATTCATTTTATGAAAAACACAGACAAAAGAATTGATTCGTACATTAACAAATCATCTGATTTTGCTAAACCAATATTAATTCACATTAGAAATCTTGTACATAAAGTCTGCCCGGATGTACAGGAAAAAATAAAATGGGGAATGCCATTTTTTGATTATCAGAATGAAATGCTGTGCAATATGGCAGCTTTTAAAAATCACTGTTCTTTTGGATTCTGGAAAGCTTCACTTATGAAAGATTTTGATAAAATTTTTTCTGTTAATAATGAAAACGGGATGGGTCATTTTGGAAAGATCTGTAAATTATCAGATCTTCCGTCAGATAAGATTATTTCAAGCTGTATAAACGAAGCAATGAAACTTAATGATGAAGGCAGAAAATCAAAAATATTCACAAAAGAAAAGAAAAAAGATCTTCAAATGCCGGATTATTTCAGAGATGCTTTAATGAAATCTCCTCAGTTAACAGAGACATTTGATAAATTCAGCCTGTCAAATAAAAGAGAGTATATTGAATGGCTGACTGAAGCAAAGTCAGAAACTACCCGAAACAAAAGACTGCAAACTGCTTTAGAATGGATCTCTGATGGAAAGCCTAGGAACTGGAAGTATATGAAGAAATATTCAGGGAAATAATTTCAAATTTCAAATTTCAAATTTCAAATTTCAAATTTCAAATTTTAATATGTTCATTTTAAATATTCATTTATAATTAATAATTGTCCTTTTAACATTCCCGCACACTCTTTGTCTTTACCTTGGATACGGTGATCTATTAGAAAATGCTTGCCGAAATATTCAAAATTCGTAATTCCAAATTGAACACAGTTCCGTGTCTTGACATTAATAATTATTGTATTTACTTTCTAAAAAAATTAGTAAAGGAGAAAATTTGAAAAACCAAATTGCTACTTTTCAATATGCTTGCTTGCTTGCTTGCTTGCTTAAGTTTTATCATACCTACACAATCTTACAGTCAGCTGACTTATCCCACCAGATATCCAACTGCAGTAATTCCTCATAATGCAGATGGTAACAGATTATTTTTCTTATATATGCCAATGGAATATCAGGATAATGCCGTACAGGATACTTTTAAGTTGTATTATCTTATCGGAGGAACTCACGACAAAAGATATCTCGCAAGATCAACTGACTATGGCATAACATGGACAGATACTCAAAGAGTTTATACCGATTCTACTTATGAATCAATAATAATGAATCCGGATTCTACAAGAAAATATATGGCTTATAATGGATGGAGAGGTACAGATCCGAAAAAGTCTTATATGTTTTCACATTATTCTGATGACGGAGGATTTAATTTTATTAATAAGACTCAAGTTATGGAACTTGGGGAGGATAAATCATTTATCTGGAATAATGATACTCAAGAGTTTTGGGGATATGTTAGACCAAGAAATATTGAAAAAAGCTGTAATTGTTATATTCATAATTGTTATACTTTAGGAAATGGAGTTAGAAAAATTGCTTTAATGAAAAACAGTATGCGATTTCCAAGTTCCGGTGATTGGAGTAACAGAGATACTATTTTATTTGTTGAATCTTCAGATTATTCAAATTCAATTTCACCAGACTATAAGACACAGACATATTACATGCAGGTATTTAGAAGTGGTAATGACTGGTGGGGATTAGTATGAATGTACAGAGTTGGGAATAATGGTGGAGAAAATAATGATACTCCTTATCCCGGAATATACTTCTGATGTTGAATTAGTTTGGTCGGATGATGGAGAAGATTGGTTCAGAACTAATAATAGACAGCCAATAATTGCTTTACACGACTCTATAAATACAATCTATTCTGTTGGAACAGTAGTCGGAGATTCATTGTATACTTATTCCGCTGAAAGTACTATTCTTCATGCAGGTTATACAACAAATGGGTGTGGAAATACAGCAAAAGCAGAATCTTTGTTTAAAGGAAAATATTATAGTATTTATTTGTATAAAATAAGTATTGACAAATTAAATGAATGGAGACCACCTTCAGTATTTAATATTAATTGTACTGTCGAAGGATTTTTAAATACCGGATCAGGAAAACATAATTTACGTGATACTTTAATTGCAGAGTTAAGAAATTCTACTTCACCATACGGAATAGCTTCCACAACACAATCTATAATTGATTCAGTAAATTTCCTTGGAAACTTTAATTTTCCACATGTAGATTCCGAAAATTATTATTTGGCAATTTATGGAAGAAATTCATTTGAGACTTGGAGTGCAAATACTTTTTCAATTTCAAATGGAGTCGAGAATACTTATGATTTCACTACCGGTTATTCAAAAGCATATGGAGGAAATTTAGTTTTAAAAAGCAGTAAATACTGCATTTATTCAGGTGATTTAAATTCAGATGATTTAATTGATAATGATGATCAAACTATTGTAGATAATGATATTTCTTTAGTTGCAACTGGTTATGTTGTATCTGATGTAAATGGAGATTTCGTTGCAGATATATCTGACGGTAGTATTGTAGAAAATAATGTTACTAATTTTGTAGCAACAATCCGGCCATAATTTAACTTATAATAATAAAAATTTTTTAAAAAAATAAATTAAAGATCATGAAAAACTTAAATAAAATATTGTTGATTATTGCATTAAATCTGACTTTTTCATTTAGTGTATATTCTACACCAACAAACCAATTCATAAATTCCGTTTCTCCACCGATGAACGCAAACAGTGTAGTCAAATCTTCAAACATTGTAATTATATTTGAACAAACAATGAACGGCTCAACAATGACAGATGCAAATGTAAAAGTATTCGGATATCAGACAGGACTGATGAACTTGTCCTTGGATTTTAATTCTGTTGCAAATACACTTACCATAAATCCGGTTAACGAATTTAAAAATGGTGAGAAAATTAGTGTAACTTTGACTTCGGGTATTAAAACTATTTCAAATCAAAGCATAACACCTTTTGTATTTTTATTCAGGGCAAAAGCATTAGGAGGAACAGGCAGTTTTAATTTATCATCTGAGATAAGCAATACCGTCAGCGGCTA
>Ga0209477_1000480_pt1 | contig 24670 bp, 22 predicted proteins | sample KloWWTupernatant_FD_187180 | JGI IMG/M metagenome (GOLD analysis project Ga0209477, IMG submission 187180) | Active sludge microbial communities from Klosterneuburg, Austria, studying microevolution and ecology of nitrifiers - Klosterneuburg... | ecosystem: Engineered > WWTP > Aerobic digester >... | reverse complement strand
ACCGAGAGGATCCGCCGGTCGAGCTCGTCGAAGCCGAAGTCGTCGACTTCGAGGAGGGCGAGTGCCTTCTTCGCCATCGCGAGGTCGATGCCGGGCTTGTGCGCGTCGACCTGCGCGAAGTCGCGCACCCGTCGCAACAGCCGGTTGGCGATGCGCGGCGTGCCGCGGCTCCGGCGCGCGAGCTCGTCGAGGCCGGCGGCGTCGGAGGCGATGCCCAAGAGCTCGGCGGAGCGTTTGGCGATCCGCGCCAGCTGCTCTGGAGGATAGAAATCCAACCGGTGGACGATGCCGAAACGGGCGCGTAGCGGCGACGAGATGAGCCCCGCCCGCGTCGTCGCGCCGACCAGGGTGAAGCGCGGCAGATCGATCTGGACGATCCTCGCCGCCGGCCCCTGCCCGATCACGAGATCGAGCTTGAAGTCCTCGAGGGCCGGGTAGAGGATCTCCTCGACCGCCGGCCCGAGGCGGTGGATCTCGTCGACGAAGAGGACATCGCCCGGCTGCAGGTTGGTGAGGATCGCCGCGAGGTCGCCGGCACGCTCGAGCACCGGCCCGGCGGTGGTGCGGAGAGGCGCATCCATCTCCTTCGCCAGGATGTGCGCCAGCGTCGTCTTGCCGAGTCCGGGCGGGCCAAACAGCAGCACATGATCGAGCGGCTCGCCGCGCTCCCGAGCCGCGCGGATGAAGACCTTCAAGTTCTCGACGATCCGGTCCTGCCCCACATACTCCGTCAACTGCCGCGGCCTGAGCGTCTGCTCGACCGAAGCCTCCGCCCCTTCGAGCTCCCCGGACAGAATGCGGTCGGACGACATGGCGCTCATTCTAGACCTGCGGCAAGCGTAGCGGATGCGGGTCGACGCCTTGCTATTGTCGTCGCATGTCTCCGACGGTGAAGAGAGTCGGGCCCTACCGATTCTTCTTCTACGGCAACGAGGGCTTCGAACCGCCCCATATCCATGTCCGTCGAGACAAAATGCTGGCGAAGTTCTGGCTCGGGCGGATCGAGCTCGCGAGCTCGACGGGCTTTCGCCCCCATGAACTGTTCGAGATTCAACGGATTGTCGAGGCCGGCGCGACAGAATTCGAGGAGGCGTGGCATGAGTTCTTCGGCACCTGAATTGCGGCCACTGGCGCGGAATGTGTCGGTGACCGAGGACGAGCTTACCGTGGAGTTGGCCGATGGGCGGAGAATCTCGGCGCCGCTGGTCTGGTTCCCCCGCCTGCTCGCCGCCGATGCAGCAGAGCGGCAGAACTGGGAGCTGCTGGGCGACGGCGAAGGCATCCACTGGCCGGCCGTCGATGAGGATCTGAGCGTCGCTGGTCTCCTGGCCGGCGCGCGCAGCCACTCGCGCCCCCTGCGAAGAGCTGGCTGACGAGCTGTCCGCCTGATGGAGGCAGCATGAATCTGATTCGCGAGGAGGAGCTGCCGTTCGTCGGCATGTCGCATCAGTTCATCGGTGCCGAACACGGGGATGTCGGGATCTCGATCTACTTCGTGCGCGCGGAGCCGGGGCGGGGGCCGCGGCGGCATCGGCATCCGTACGACAAGGTGGTGCTGGTGCGCGAGGGGCGGGCGCGCTGGACGGTGGACGGGCGGGAGATCGAGGTCGGCCCCGGAGAGATCCTCGTCGTCAAGGCGGGCGAAATCCACACCTTCGTCAGCATCGGCGACGTGCCGCTCGTGCAGTCCGACATCCACCTCGCCCCGCGCTTCGAGCAAGAGGATCTCGACTAGGTCATGGTGCTCCACGCCAGAACGGCCAGCCAAGAGTTTCCGACCTGCGCCAGAGGAGCTGAACGTTGAGAGCGTTCGTTTGCCTTCTTTGTGCCTTCCTCGCTTGCATGCTCCTCGAGGCCCCGGGTTTCGCGGACCCGGGGCCGGAGGCCACCTGGGTTCCTGTGGGTTTCGTCATCTTGCGCTCCACGGCGGATTACTCGGAAGCGAAGCGGGTCGCGGAAGAAGCCGCCACGCGGATGAAGATTCCACTCGATCTGCGCGGTCTGGGGCACGACAAAGAGCATGGCCTGACCTGGCCGAAGGGGGTCTGTGCGAAGGACCCGCTTTCCCCTTACCCCTGCTACGTGGCGCGCGGGCGATTCGACGACGGCGTCTACTTGAGCATCGAGCGCTCAGATGCCTATTCGGACTTCGCGCCGGGGTTCTTCATCGTCCTTGCCGCCAGCGGCGCGCCGGGATCGCCCGAGCTCATGAAGACCGTCGTGGCCGCCCGGAGTTTCTACGCCGATGCCTACTCCAAGCAGACCAGTGTCTACGTCGGATGCATGCACTAGCAGGGCGCGCTGGCGATGGTTGGGCCGAGCGTGAGGTCTGCCTTGCGGTTCACTGAGGTGCCGCGCAGAACGACACCTCGCCTGCGACGCTGCGGTCTTCGGCGTGGCTTCTTCGTGCTCGGCCTGAGCCTGCTTCTCACTGCGAGCTGTCGTTCCGCTGGCGTTCCGAGCGCGGAGCGCGCCATTGGTACGGGGGTCGTCGGATTCGAATATGCAGCTGAGGTTCGCCCCACTCTCCCGAAGCTCGAGGGCGGGCAGGAGTACAGGGCGGCGTACGCCTTGCCGGAGAATCCACTCCCCGAGTACCCGCCCCAGCTTCTGCAGCTCGGTTTGCCAAGACAAGAGGTGGTGGTGCGAGTGGTCATCGGCAGCGACGGCGCGGTCCTGCGGTTCGAGGACAGTCCTGTACCTTCGCGGGTCGACCCACAATACGCGTCCGATTTTGGCGCGGCGGTCAGAACTGCTGTACGCGAGTGGCGCTTCGAGCCGGCCTTCATTCGCACTTTCGAGCCCGGCCCGGACAACGATGGCGATGGCAAGTCCGATTTCCCCATCATGCGCGGAAGCGAGCAGCTCACGTCGTACCACGACCTTCGATTCGCCTTCGAGATCCGCGGCGGTCGAGGAGTGGTGAACGGGAAGTGATGCCATGAACAACTCGCATCTCGCAGCTCTGGGTTGGGACGACTGGTTCGAAAGCCGGGCGCGGGGCGGGTGCGACCGGGCCGAGGATGTCGCGCGGGTAGCGGCGGTGGATCGGGATCAGCTGCTGCTGCTCGACGGCGACGGCGTTTTCCGGGGGAAGCTCTCGGGGAAGTTCCTGCACGAGGCCGGCGCTCCCCTCGAGCGGCCTTGCGTCGGCGATTGGGTGTGGGTCGCGAAGAGCGCGGGCGAGCCGTTCGGCGTCGTGCACGGCGTCCTCGAGCGCAAGGGCGGCCTCCGTCGCAAGGCGGCGGGAGAGGCGATCGAGCACCAGATGATCGCGGCGAATGTCGATGTCGTCTTCATCGTGCAGTCCTGTCACTTCGACTTCAATGTGCGGCGACTCGAGCGTTACCTGGTGATGGTCCGGGACGGCGGGGCGACGCCCTGCATCCTCCTCACCAAGACCGACCTCGTCGAGCCGGAGGTCCTCGCCGGCCAGCTGGAAGAGATCCGCCACGCGGGCATCGACGTTCCGGTCCGGACGCTGAGCAACGTCACTCGCGAGGGGGTCGACGAGCTGCGCGATCTGCTGGAACCGGGGCAGACCTACTGCTTCGTCGGGTCGTCGGGCGTCGGCAAGAGTACGCTCATCAATGGCCTTCTGGCCCGGGAGCGGCTCGCCACGAAGGGGGTCAGCGGTACCGGCGAAGGCCGGCATACGACCGTTCGCCGGGAGCTCCTCCTGCTCGACAGTGGTGCGCTCGTCATCGACAACCCGGGGATGCGCGAGCTCGGAGTGCTCGCGGCGGAGAAAGGCATCGATGCGAGCTATGGCGAGATCGCCGAGCTCGCCACGCGGTGCCGCTTCCGCGACTGTGCACACGGCAACGAACCGGGCTGTGCTGTGCGCGCGGCGCTCGGCTCCGGGGAGCTGACCGAGGAACAGCTCGCGAGTTATCTCAAGCTCAAGAGCGAGTCGGAGTTCCTCGAGATGTCGTATACCGAAAGACGTCGGCGCGAGAAGGACTTCGGCAGGTTCGTTCATTCGGCGATGAAGCGGCTGCGAGAGGACTGATCGCCTCGCGATATCCTGCATCCCTCATGGCCGAAGGCGCTTTCTTCGTCGGACTGTCGGATCTCCTCACCGGGCTGCTGTTCGTCCTGCTCGCACTGCCGCTGATGCTGCGCAAGGTGGCGATGAACCGCTGGTACGGGGTGCGGATCCCCAAGGCGTTCGTTTCCGAGGCGAACTGGTATGCCATCAACGCGGTCGGCGGGCGGTGGATGGCGGTGGCGGGGGGCGTGCTCGCGCTCGCCGGAGGCATCGTGCTGCTCTGGCCGCCGACCACGGTCGTCGGCATTCTGATCGCCTCGCTGGTCCCGGTTCCGCTGGTGCTCTTCACCCTCGTCCCGGTCCTGCGCTTCGCCAAGCGGCTACCGTCGTGAGCGGGCCCCTGGAGATAAGCGCCTTCGATCCGTCGGACGCCTGGCTGCTGCAGGCGGTTCTCTATGCCGGCGGACTGACCGAGGGGGCGGAGCTCGCCGACGTCATCGGCCTGGGCGACGGTATCCGCGATGCTCTCTTCACCGGCGAAGAGCTGCGCGGCGGCTTCGCGCGCCTGACGGCCGCCGGCTACGTGCGGTCCGAAGACGGACGCTACTTCGTCGTCGGCGAAGCGCGGGGCCTGGCGAAGAAGGAGGGCTTGTCCCTCGCCGAGCATGCGGCGGAGATCGCCGCCTTTCTCGCCGCTTCGAACTACCGCGGCAGCGACTCCGAGGAAGCCGACCCCGATCTTTCGGACGAGAAGATCGCCGTCGCCACCCGCTTCTATCTCGCGCCGCTGCTGGAGAAGAAGGAGGAGGCGAATTGAACCGACTTCGAGCTCGACGACGGATCCTGACGCTCGCGCTGCTCGCCGCCTGCACCACTGTCGCAGTCTCCGCGGTCGAGCCGGCGACTGCCGACGACCGCACCCGCGCCGAAATCACGGCGCTGCTCACGAGCTTCCTCTCGCCGGAGCAGAATCCGACGCGAGCCGCGCACGAGCGCTTCTGGGCGGACGATCTCGTCTACACGAGCTCGGCGGGCAAGGTCACGAACAAGGCGGAGATTCTCGCGTCGTTCGACGAGCCGCCGAAACGGGAGCCGGCGAAACCGGCGGAGCCGGAGCCGGTCTACTCCGCCGAGGACATTCTGGTGCGGCCGTACGGCGAGATGGCGGCGCTCACATTCCGTCTCGTCGCGCGTGCTGCCGACGGCACGACGCAGTCCTACCGCAACAGCGGCACCTTCCTGCGCCGCGCCGGCAAGTGGCAGGCGATCACCTGGCAGGCCACCAAGGTGCCGCCGGCAGAGAAGTAGCGGCGCACCCATTCCGCCGCCGGCGCATTCGCCCCTCGATCTCGGATAGATTGCGCGCTTTCCGGGGGAGAGCTCATGGCTGCAGCTGTCGATCGTCCGAACCCGAACGGCGCGCGCGGCACGATTCTCGCCGGGGGTATCGCCCTCGTCGCGGGAGCGCTCGCCTTTCTCGGCGTTTTCTCGTACCTCGCGGCGCGCTTTCACTACCCGGAAGTGCTCGACGGCGCCGCGGCCGATGTCCTGCCGGCCCTGCTCGCCACGGGGGCAGCCGGCCGGGCGGCCTGGGCGCTCTACAGCGTTCTGCCTTTGATCTTCATTCCCGCCGGCGTCGCCGCCTTCGAGGCGCTGCGCGAACGCGCCGCCGGCCCGGCGCGGTGCGGAATGCTGTTCGCCTTTCTCGCCGCGATCGCCATGATGCTCGGCCTCATGCGCTGGCCGAGCCTGCACTGGGAGCTGGCGCTCGCCTGGAGCGCCGCCGGTCCTGAGCAACGCGCGGTCTTTGCGGCGCTCTTCGACGGTCTGAACCGCTACCTCGGCAACTACCTCGGCGAGTTCCTCGGTGAGCTCGCCTTCAGCCTGTTCTTTACCCTCTCGGCGGTCGGTCTATGGCGCCATCCACGCGCGCCGCGCTGGCTCGCCGGCTGGGGATTCGCCACCGGCGTCCTGGGGCTCATCGGCCTGTGGCGCAATGTCTCGGCGGGGTCGGCGGGGTCGGCGTCCGGCGCGATCGCCGCCGTCGCCGAGGTCAACAACTACCTCCTGCCGGCGTGGATGATCGGCATGGGAGTCTGGCTGATGCGCGCGAGCCGCGCGCGATGAGCGCCCTCTTCGACACCGGCGAACCGTTCTCTGCGGCCGAGATCGTCGCGGCGATGACGCGGTTGCACGCCGAATCCGAGACCTACCTCGCGGCTATTCCGGCAGCCGAATTCGCCGCGCCGCAAGGCGAGAAGTGGTCGCCGGCCGACCATGTGCGGCACCTTGCCAAGTCGACCTACCCGCTCGTCGGTGCGCTCGGGCTGCCGAAGCTCCTGCTCGGCCTGCGTTTCGGCCGCAGCCGGACGGGCTCGCGCTCCCTGCTGGAGATTCGCGAGATCTATCGCGCGACCTTGCGCGAGACCGGCGCCACCGCGGGACGCTTCGCGCCCTCCGCCCAGGCCGCTCCGGCCGATCCCGCCGCCTGGCAGCAGGAGGTCCTCGCCAAATGGCGCGGCGCGGTCTCGGGCCTCGCCCTGCGGATTCCGCGCTGGAGCGAGCCGGCGCTCGACCGCTACCGCCTGCCGCATCCGCTCCTCGGCCAGCTCACCGTGCGCGAGATGCTCCTCTTCACCGTCTACCACAACGTCCATCATCTCGAGCAGGTCGCCGGCCGCCGCTGAGCCCTGCCGAGAGTCGACGTCGCGCCTTGCAGCGCCCGGCGATTTGCTACACCATCGCTGGCGATCGAACCAGACGCGAGGGAGAATCGTTCCGTGAGCGACGAGGAGACGAAGGGCCCCGAACGGACCGCCTCCGGTCCGACGGAAGTCGACTCGCCGGCGCTCTTCCACGCCGCGAACACGGTCGACCTGCCGCTGGCCGACGGCCAGGGTCTGAAGATCGGGCCGTACCGGATCCTGCAGCTCCTCGGCGAAGGCGGTTTCGGCTCGGTCTACATGGCCGAGCAGAGCGAGCCGATCCGGCGCCGGGTGGCCCTCAAGGTGATCAAGGCGGGGATGGACACGCGCCAGGTCATTGCGCGCTTCGAGCAGGAGCGCCAGGCCCTGGCGATGATGGACCACCCGGCGATCGCCCAGGTGCTCGACGCCGGCACCACCGACAGCGGCCGGCCGTATTTCGTCATGGAGCTCGTCCGCGGTGAGCCGGTCACCGAGTACTGCGACAAGCACAACCTGCCGGTCGCGTCGCGCCTCGAGCTCTTCGCCGAGATCTGCTCCGCGGTGCAACACGCCCACACCAAGGGCATCATTCACCGCGATCTCAAGCCGTCGAACATTCTGGTCACCTTCGAAGACGGGCAGGCGCGCGCCAAGGTCATCGACTTCGGTATCGCCAAGGCGACCGCCGGCAATCTGACCGAAAAGACCCTCTACACCGAGCACCGGGCGCTCGTCGGCACGCCCGAGTACATGAGCCCGGAGCAGGCCGAGGGCTCGCTCGACATCGACACCCGCACGGACGTCTACGCCCTCGGCGTGCTGCTCTACGAGCTCCTCACCGGCACGACGCCGTTCGACTCCCGAAAACTGCGCGCTGCGGCGGCAGGCGAGATCCAGCGCATTCTGCGCGAGGACGAGCCGCCGCGCCCGAGCACCCGCCTCAGCCAGTCGGTCGAGACCGTGGACGCCGTCGCCGCGCATCGCGATACCGAACCCAAGAAACTCTCCTCGGCGCTGCGCGGCGAGCTCGACTGGATCGTGATGAAGGCGCTCGAGAAGGACCGCCAGCGCCGCTACGAGACCGCCAACGGCCTGGCGCTGGACATCCAGCGCTACCTCGCCGGCGAGCCGGTCTCCGCCGCGCCGCCCTCGGCCGGCTACCGCTTCCGCAAGTTCGTCCGCCGCCACCGCGCGGCGGTCTCGGCGGCGAGTCTCGTCGCGGCGGCGCTAGTAGCGGCGGTGGTGGGCATCTCGTGGCAGGCGCGCGAGGCACGCGCGCAGCGCGACAAGGCCGAGCGGGTTGCCGAGTTCATGGCCGAGATGCTGCGCGGCGTCGAGCCGGGCGTGGCGCGCGGTCGCGACACGACGATGCTCACCGAGATGATGAACGCCGCCGCCGGGCGGATCGACCGCGGCGAGCTCGCGCGGGCGCCGGAGGCTGAGCTCGAGCTGCGCGGGACAATCGGCACGGCCTTTCGCGAACTGGCGCTCCACGACGAAGCCGCCAGGATGCTCGTTCCGGCTGTGCCGCTCGCGCGCGGACTGCATTCCGGCGACAGCGCGGAGATCGCCGAGGCGGTGGAGAATTTGGCGCAACTCTTGAACGACCGCGGCGATCTCGCCGCCGCCGAGCCGCTCTATCGCGAAGCGCTGGCCATGGACCAGCGACTGTTCCCGGGCGACAACGCACAGGTTGCGACCGATCTCAACAATCTCTCGAGTCTGCTCGCCGACAAGGGTGACCTCGCCGCGTCGGAGCCGATTGCACGGCAAGCGCTGGAGGTGCGGCGACGCCTCTTTCCGGGCGACCACGAGGATCTGGCAGAGAGCCTCAACAATCTGGCGCACCTCCAGAGCGGGCGGGGCGACTTGCAGGGCGCCATCGCGCTCTTTCGCGAAGCTCTGGCGATGAGTCGCCGCCTCTACCCTGGCGATCATCCGCGGGTGGCGGGAGGGCTCAACAACCTGTCGGTGCTGCTCAAGAACAGCGGGGATCTGGCGGGCGCCGAACCGCTGGCGCGCGAGACGCTCGAAATGCGGCGGCGGCTCTTTCCCGGCGACCACCCCTATGTGGCCACCGGCCTCAACAACCTCGCGCTGATCCTCCAGGAGCGCGGCGATCTGGTGGCGCCCGAGGCGCTCTTCCGGGAGTCGCTGGCGATGCGCCGGCGCCTCTACCCCGAGGGGCACGTGAGCATCGCGACCGACCTCAACAATCTCGCCGGGCTCCTCCTCGCGCGGAACGAGCCGGCGGCAGCGGAGCCGCTCTACCGCGAGGCCGCCGAGCTCTATGAACGCACCCAAGGCGCGGGCTTCTGGCGGACCGGAATCGCCCGGCTGGGGCTGGGGCGGAGCCTCATCGCCCTCGGCCGATTCGCCGCCGCCGAGCCAGCGCTCGTCGAGGCGGAGAAAATTCTCGCCACCGCCCAGGGTGTGCCTACCGGCAAACACGCCCAGTCCGGCGAGGCGCTGGCCGCGCTCTATGACGCGTGGGAGAAGGCCGAGCCCGGCCGCGGCCACGCCGCTCAGGCGGCGAAATGGCGCGGGCAGCAAGGCGCCCTCGAGTCGTCCGCCCCGCCGGCGGCGCGATGAGCGGCGGGCGCCACCTGTGAGCCTCGCCGCCGGCACCCTGCTCGGGGCCTACCGCATCGTCTCGCCGCTCGGCGCCGGCGGCATGGGCGAGGTCTTTCTCGCCCACGACACGCGGCTCGAGAGAAACGTGGCGCTGAAGATCCTGCCGCGGGCCTTCGCCGCCGACGCCGAACGGCTGGGACGATTCGTCCGCGAGGCCAAGGCGGCCTCGGCGCTCAATCACCCGAACATCCTCACCATCCACGAGATCGGCGAGAGTGACGGGCTGCGCTATCTCGCCACCGAGCTCATCGTCGGCGAGACGCTGCGCGCCCGCATCGCCCGCGGTGCCCTGCCGGTCGCCGATGCGCTCGAGGTCGCCGCCCAGGTGGCCGCAGCCCTCGCCGCCGCCCACGAGGCCGGCATCGTCCATCGCGACGTCAAACCCGAGAACGTGATGATCCGCACCGACGGCCTGGTCAAGGTCCTCGACTTCGGCCTCGCCAAGTGGAGCGAGCCGCAGGCCGTCGATCCCTACGGCCCGACGCTCGACCGTTCCCGCACCCATCCCGGCGTCGTGCTCGGCACGGTCGCCTACATGTCGCCCGAGCAGTCGCGCGGCAAAACGGTCGATGCGCGCACCGATCTGTGGAGCCTCGGCGTCGTGCTCTACGAGATGCTCTCCGGCCGGCAGCCGTTCACGGGCGAATCCTCGACCGACGTGCTGGCGAACATCCTGCATCTTGAGCCGCCGCGCCTCGCCCTCGTAAGGGAGGAGCTCGCCCCCGAGATCAGCGCCCTGCTCGGCAAGGCGCTGTCCAAGGAGAGGCTCGGGCGCTACGCGACGAGCCGCGATCTTCTGGCGGATCTCAAGGCGGCGCAGAAGCGTCAGCAGTTCGAGGCCGAGCTCGGAAGGCAGTCGTCTGCCGCCGATCGCGGGTCGGCGGCGCCGGCGCCGCGGTTCACGCGCTCCGGCGGCTCGTCCGCGCCCCTGCGCCAGGCGATCGCCGTGTTGCCGTTCCGCAATCTGTCGGCGGCGGCGGAGAACGATTACTTCTGCGACGGCCTGGCGGAGGAGCTGCTCAACGCCCTAGCGAAGATCGACGGACTGAAAGTGGCGGCGCGCAGCTCGGCGTTCGGATTCCGCGACAAGTCGGCAGCCGTGAGCGAGATCGGCCGTCTGCTCGGCGTCACAACGGTCCTCGAGGGGAGCGTCAGGACCTCCGGCAACCGGATGCGGATAGCGGTGCAGCTCGTCAACGCGGCCGACGGCTATCACCTCTGGTCCGAGCGCTACGACCGCGAGATGCGCGACATCTTCGACGTCCAGGACGAGATCACCCTGGCCATCGTCGACGCGCTGAAGCTCCGCCTTTTCGGCGACGAGCGCGCGGCGGCGCTCAAGCGCGGCACCGAGAACGCTGCGGCCTTCGAGCTCTACCTGCGCGGCCGCCACTGCTGGAACCGGCGCACGGCGGACTCCGTCCGCCAGGCGGTCGAGCACTACCAGCGGGCGATTGCCGAGGATCCCGGCTATGCGCTCGCCTACGCCGGTCTCGCCGAGTGCTTCGTTCTGTTCCCCTGGCTCTCCGTCGCGCCGCCGCACGACAGCATGCCCAGGGCGCGGGCGGCAGCGGAGCAGGCGCTGGCGATCGACGACACCATCGCCGAGGCGCATGCGGCCCTCGGGGTCTACCTGTCGTTCTATGCCTGGGACCAGGCCGCCTCCGAACGCGAGCTGCGGCGCGCCATCGAGCTCCAGCCGAGCTCGGCCATCGCCCATCACTGGCTCGGCAACATCGCGCTCCTCGCCATGGGCCGTTGGGACGAGTCGCTCGCCGCCGTGCGCCGCGCCGGCGAGCTCGACCCGCTGTCGCTGTCGATCGCTTCGGACGCCGGCGTGACGCTCCTCTACGCGCGGCGCTACGACGAGGCGGTCGCCCAGTTTCGTCGCACGCTGGCGGTCGATCCGAAGTTCTATGTCGCGCGCTACCACCTCGGGCTGACCCTGCACGCGAAGGGGGAGTACGGCGCGGCGATCGTCGAGCAGCGGACCTGCCTCGAGAACAATGACGACCCCTGGGTGACGGCGCTGCTCGCCTTCTCGCTCGCCAAGGCGGGGCGGCGCGACGAGGCTCTCGCGGAGCGCGAGAAGCTGGCGGCGCAGTCGGCCGGCCGCTACGTGCCGCACGTCGGCCTGGCGATCGTGCACGCGGCGCTCGGGGAACACGACGAGGCGATCGCCTGGCTCGACAAGGACTTCGCCGAGCGCTCCCTCTTCCCGCCCTTCTATGCCTGGGATCCGGTCTTCGACGACCTGCGCGGCGAGCCGCGCTTCGAAGCGCTGGTGCGCCGTGTCGGGCAGGCGAGGCTCGCCGCCGGCGGCGCCTGAATCAGGCGCCGGTAGAGGTCGTGGTCAGAAGTTCTCCGGGCCGGATCGCGGCTGCGGCCGGAAGCCGGGGTTCGACGGCTCGAGCGCGCCGCAATGCGGAATCGGTTTGAAGTCGGGCGCCAGCGGCGAGAGCGGCACCGGCGGCGGATTCTCCAGGCTCCAGGCGCAGTTCTGGCCGGGCTCGACGATCTCGAAGCCGTCGTCGAACACGAGATCGCTGGCGCCATGGACGGCGCGAATCCGCGCATAGCTGTTCTCCGACGCCCCGCCGCAGTCGCACGCCCGGGGGGCGAGCTCGCCGCACCCGACGTCGCGCGCCGGCAGGAGCTTCGGGCCGCAGCCGGGCAGGTAGGTCATCGCATCGGGTGCATAGAAATGGTGGTCGAGACCGTGCTGGTGGCCGATCTCGTGCACTACGGTCCAGCAGAGCTCGTCGAGAACCTCTTGCGAGGGAACGGTGCCGAGTACTCCGGCGAAGGTGAATGAGATCGAGTTCGGGAGGAACCCGCAGCTGAAGGGCGAAACCCCCAGCGTCCCGCTGTCTTGCCCGATTTCCTCGGGAATGCCGGCGACGACGTGCTCGAGGTGCGGCAGGCTCCCGGGATCGATATCGGTCACTTCGACGGCGAACGGACGGTAGGCTCGCTGCACGCAGGCGACGAGGTCGTTCCAGAGCTCCGGGGGCAGGGCAAACGGCGACAGGGTCGCGGTGTTCTGATCAAGAATGGTCGAGCGATTGGCGCGCGAGTTCTCGAAGTTGCTGCGGAAGTAGACACACCCTGCTGGCTTGCAGTCCTCGAGGAAGATCAGCGGCAGCGGCGGCGAGCCGAGCAGCACGAGATCGAAATCGATCCCGGAGGTGGTGGCGCCCGCGGTGAGGACGACCGGCGTGCCGGTCGTCGGATTGCACGCCACGCAGGGGAGATCGTCGAAGAGCTCGTCAACATAACCCAAGGCGCCGCTCGCGCGCACGAAGTAGGTTCCCGGCTGCAGGTCGAGTGCGCCGGTCGTCAGATAGTTCCCCGAGGCGTCGGTAAGCACGGTGCCCGCCGGCGCACCGGCGGCGTCGTGGATCGAAACCTGCACCCCGGCGAGCGCGCCGGCGACGCCGGCGACATGGCCAGAGATCCCGGCGCCCTCGGGGTTGGGCGCGCCGTCGAGAGTGAAGGTCAGGCAGGCGGGCGCGTTCAAGGCCACCGGTACCGGCGTGCCGGCGCTGGGATCGCAACTCCCCGGTACGCACGGCTGCTCTTCCCACACCTCGCCCAGGAGTGCGGCTCCCCCCGACGGATCCGCGACCACACGATAGGACTGCCCAGCCGGGAGGGCGGCGACGCGGAACTGGCCGCTCGAGTTGGCGAAAGCGTTGGTTTCGTGGCTGCCGTCGAGACGGTAGATCGAGATCGTCGCCGTGGTGACCGGAGCCTGCGTCGCGGCGGCGACGACGACGCCCGAGAGCACGCCGCCGGGGTCGAGCTCGAAGTCGATGCCCGCGACCTCGCCGGTCCCGACGACGTCGACCAGGGTGGGCGGGAGCGACGGCGAGCAGCTGAGCAGGTCGTAGCAGGTCCCGGCGTCGTCGTAGATCTCGCCGACGTGGACGCCGTCGACCGCCGCCACGAGATAGGACTCCGGCGCCAACCCACCGATACGGTAGCTGCCGTCGCTCGCCGTGATCGCGCTGGCGGGAAACGGTGCGCCGACCGCTCGCGCGACGACAGCGACGTTGGCGAGCGGCAGACCGGTGCCGCTCTCGACGACGGTTCCCGCGATCGCGCCGAGGCGGCCAAGGGCGAAGTCGATTCCGGTCACCGGGCTCGCGCCGACGACGATCGGCGTGCCGCTCGTCACGGTGCAGAACGGCTCGCACGGCAGGTCGTTCCAGAGCTCGTCGAGGTAGACGCTGGCGGTGCGGGCGAAGTAGGTTCCGGGGAGAAGCCCCTCGGGGGTGCTCCAGGCGCCGTTTGCATCCGTGAACGCCTGGACGGAGCCGCCGCCGGGAGATTTGTGCACGCCGACGGACACGCCGGCGAGTGGCACGGCTGCGAGATCGGTGACCGTACCCGAAACCGCGATCCCTGCAGCGAGCGCCACGTCGATCCCGGAGGTCGTCGCGCCGGCGGTCACCGCGATCGGGCTGCCGGCGTTGAGAACGTCGCAGCTCATGGAACAGACGGCATTGGGATAGACCTCCGCCACGAGGCCCGGCGCAGATGCGCGGATCTTGTAGTTGAGGCTCTCGAGCCCGTCGACGGTCCAGGCGCCGTTGGCATCCGCGACGACCTCGCCGAGCCCGAAGGTGCCGAACGGGCCGAGCGCGAAGCTCTCGACCTGGGCGCCGGGCACCGGAGTCACGCCATCCGCGAGGCGAACGGTGCCTTCGATGCGCCCGCCGGCGTCGAGCACGAAGTCGACATCCTCGACCGATTGACCGACGGCGACCGCGAGGGTCGTCCCGGTGCTCTGCGGATCGCAGACCTGGTCGCAGGCGATGCCCGGCCAGACCTCGTCGACCAACAGGGCGGTCGCCTGCGTGCGCACGAAGTAGTCGCCCGGGACGAGCGCCGCGAACTGATAGTGGCCGGTCGCGCCGCTGGTGGTCGTCGCGACGGTGGTCAGGAAGCCGTCGACGACCCGCTCCGCCACGAGCTCGGCGTCGGCGATCGCTGCGCCGGTCGCTGCCGCGGTGACGCGGCCGGAGATCGCCCCGCCGCCCGGCAGCGCACAGACGCCCGCCGGGAGCTGCCGCGGCGCGCCGATCGCAGCGACGAAAACCCACACGAACAGAGCGGAGAGGCGAACCTGCTCTCTCATTGTCTACCCTCTTGGAGAAAAGACTGGGCGAGACTCTACACCCGCCGGGCGGCGCGGCCTTGCTCTGTTGCTCCGGGGGCGGGTTAGACCCGCGACAGCCGGCGGAGCGCCAGGCGCAGGAGCTCGTGGAAAGCGGCTTCGGGCGCTTCCTTGCGCGCCGCGCCGACGGCGCCTTCGGCGAGCGACGGCTTGTAGCCGAGGTTGACCAGGGCGGCCACGAGGTCGTTGTCGCTTCCTCCCGCCGCCGCCGCTGCGGCGCGCGCGGCCGGCAGCTGGGCGGCCAGCGCCTGCAGCTTGTCGCGCAGCTCGACGACCATGCGCTCGGCGGTTTTCTTGCCGACGCCGGGGATTCTTACGAGCCTCGCGACGTCGCCGGCGGCGAGCGCCGCGATGAGCTCGTCCGGCGCCATGCCGGAGAGAACGACCTGCGCCAGGCGCGGGCCGATCCCGGAGACGGCGATCAGCTGTTCGAAGAGCTCTTTCTCGCGCTCGCTCCAGAAGCCGTAGAGGGCGAGCGCGTCTTCGCGCACGTGGGTGTGGATGAACAGCCGGATCGCCGCGCCGGCGTCGGCCTTCTGGATCTCGTAGTAGGTCGAGAGCGGAATCGCCACCAGATAGCCGACGCCGCCGACATCGAGGATCAGACGGTCCGGAACCGCCTGCACCACCTTACCCGAGAGCCAACCGATCATCCGCCGATCCTATCCGCGCGATCAGCCGGGCGTCGCGGTCGGCGAGGCGTCGAGCGCCTGCAGCAGGTCGGCCAGGAGGTCGTCGGGGTGCTCGAGGCCGACCGACAGGCGGAGGAGGTCCTCCGGCGTCGTCGTCCCCGGCCCATCGCTCGAGGCGCGATGCTCGACCAGACTCTCCGGGCCGCCGAGACTGGTGGCGTTGGCGAAGAGCTTCAGGCGGGAAGCGACGGCCACGGCAGCCGCCCGCCCTCCGGCCACCCGAAGGGCCAGCATGCCGCCGAAAGCGGTCATCTGCCGCGCGGCGATTTCGTGGCCCGGGTGGGAGGCGAGGCCAGGGTAGAGCACCTGGGAGAGGGCCGGGTGGCCAGAAAGGGCGTTGGCGAGCGCCGAAGCGTTCGCCGAGTGGCGTTCCATGCGGCACGAGAGCGAGCGCAGGCCGCGCAGGATCAGCCAGGAGCTGAACGGGCTGGCGGTGCCGCCGAGGCGACGCCGGGTCTTCTCGGCGGTTTCGAAGAGCCCGTCCTCTGTGCTGGCGAAAACCAGGGCGCCGCCGAGGACGTCGCTGTGGCCGCCCATGTACTTGGTGGTCGAGTGCAGGACGATGTCGGCACCGAGAGCCAGCGGCCGCTGCAGCGCGGGGGTGGCGAAGGTGCCGTCGACCAGGAGCCGGGCGCCGGCAGCGTGCGCCGCCTCGGCGAGGCGGCGGATGTCGAGGATCTCGAGCTGCGGATTGGTCGGCGTCTCGGCCCAGACGAGTGCGGGCGCGAGGCCCGGAGCGCCCAGCGCTGCCGCCGTCGCGTCGGCGTCTGCGAGATCGACGAAGACCGGCTCCAGCCCCCAGCGCGGCAGAAAGTCGAGCGCCAACTGGCGGACGCCCGAGTAGATATCGGTGTGGAGGAAGACGCGGACGCCGGCGGGGAGCGACTGGAGAAGCGTCGCGGCGGCGGCCATGCCGGAGGCGAAGGCGAGCGCGCCGCTCGCAGGGCCGCCGCCCTCGATCGCCGCCAGCGCCTCTTCGAGGCGGTCCTGGGTGGGATTGCCCTCGCGCTGGTAGGCCCAGTCGTGGAGCGGCTCGCACTCCGGGCCGTGCAGGAAGGTGGTGGAGAGGTGGATCGGCGGGGTGACCGCGCCGGTTTCCCGGTCGGCCTCCCCGCCGGCGTGCACGGCCAGGGTCTCGAAGCGCATGGCGGGGAGCTTATCGCCCGCCGGCCGCGCGGTGCGCGGCCCGAGAGCTCTAGGTGCCCTTGGCCTCGTCGCCGAGCATGCCGAACTGCTCGAGCAGCGGCTTGTCGTACTGCACCTTCGCCTCGCGCTTGCGCTGCTCGATGATCGAACCCAGGAGGCGGTTGACCTCGTTGCGCTCGAGCGTCTCGCGGGTCTGGGTGCGCTCGGCAGCGAACGCGGCGGCGTCGAAGCCCTTGCGGGCGGTGACCTGGTAGAGCACCGCGCCCTGTTCGGTGGCGATCGGCGTGCCGATATCCCCCACTTTGCCGGCGAGCGCCGCGGTGATCAGCGGGCGGGAGTCGGCCAGGCCCTCGATGTTGCCCTCGCGTCCGAACTCGCCGCTCTCCTTGACCTCCACGGCGAGCTCCTTGGCGACATCGTCGAGGCTCTTGCCCGAGGCGATCGCGCCGCGCGCCTGGGTGAGGCGGGCGGTGGCGAGCTCGACGGCTTTGGCGCGCAGCGCGGCCGGGCGGACTCTCGCCTCGACTTCGGACAGGGCAGGCATCCGCGCCGGGCTTTCCGAGACCAACTGCAGGATGGCGAAACCGCGCGCGATCTTGATCGGCGTCGAGGTCTTGCCGCTTTCGAGGGCGAAGGCGGCCGAAGAAAACGGCGTGCCCCGGCCGATCCCCGCCACCACCTCATCGGCGCCGAAAGGCGGCGTGGTGACGAACATCACGGTGTCGTTGTCGGCGAGCGCCTTCAACTGCTCCTCGGTCGTGAGCTTCTCGGCAGCGATCTTCGCCGCGAGCTCCTTGGCCTTGGCCTCCGCCTGCGCCTCGGCGCGCTCGGCGGCGATGCGCGAGCGCACCTGCGGCTCGGCCTCCGCGAACGGACGCTGTCCGGCCGGGCGCTTCTCGAGAACTTGAATCAGATGAAATCCGAAGCTGGTGCGGATCGGTCCGACCATCGAACCGGCCGGAGCGTTGAAGGCCGCCTCTTCGAACTCCTTGATCATCCGGCCGCGGCCGAAGAAGCCGAGGTCGCCACCGCGCGTCTTCGAGCCCGGATCGTCGGACAGGTCGGTCGCCAGCTTGGCGAAGTCCTCGCCGGCTTCGACGCGCTTGCGCGCAGCCTCGAGGCTGCTCTGGGCCGCTTCGGCCGACCGGTTGTCGTCCACCTTGAGCAGGATGTGGCGGGCGTGCACCTGCTCCTCCACCTTGAAGTCGGCGAGATGCGAGTTGTAGTAGCTCTCGAGGTCGGCCTTCTCGATGGTCATCTTGGCGCGCGTGCGCACCGTGTCGACCAGCAGGTAGTTCACCACGCGCTGCGGCGGCAGGCGGAACTCCTCGCCGTGGCGCTCGAAGTAGCTCGCGACCTCGGCCGGCGAAAGGGTCGCCTGAGCCTGGAAGTTGGCCGACGGCAGTACGAGGTAACGCACGGCGGCGCGCTCGGCCTGGTCGCGATAGGCGCGCTCGACATCGGAATCCGACACCGCCAGGCTCGACGAGAAGATCGCGTTCAGCTTGGTGAGCACGATCTGCCGCCGCATCGACTCCTCGAACTCGCGCACGGTGTAGCCGTTGGCGCGCACGAAGCGCTTGTAGGTCTCCTCGCCGATGAAGCCGCCGCCGGAGTCCTTCATGCCGGGAATCTCGAAAATCGCCTCGCGCACCTCGGAATCGGACGCCTCGAGGCCGCGCTCGGCGGCTTCGTTGAGCAGCAGGCGCTGATCGACCAGCCGGTCGAGGGCCTGCAGCGGGAGCCGCAGCTGCTTGGCAATCTCGGGCGTGAAGTTCTCGCCGAACGCCTGGCGGTACTGGGCCTCGAGTTGCCGGTACTGGCGCTCGAAGTCGGCGTAGGAGATCTTGTCGGTGCCGACCGTGGCCGCGGAGGCCCGCGCTCCGGTCCCTTGTGTGAGGCCGCCGCCGAAGTCGACGAAGACGAAGGCGATGAAGATGAGGATGACGACCCAGAGGATCCAGGAGAGGTACTTCAGGTTGTCGCGCAAGACCTTGAGCATGGAAGACTCCAGAAGCACGGGCGTCGAGCACCCGGGCGAGAACGCTCAACGATAGCAAGGCGGTTGCCGGCGCAGCAACCGGCGGGTTTCTGCCTGCCGTCCCCCCCTCGTCGTCCCCCTCCTCGCCGGACTGCGGAGCGGCTCACGCCCGGCCCCGTAACTTCAAGTAGAATCAATCCCTTCGCCGTTCGAATCGGCGTCGAGGGATCGCCTCGTAGGCGATCGCAGGGTCGCGATAGAGGAGCGTTCGTTGCCGTCCAACCCGCCGAAGAAGAGCACCCAGGGCTGGTACACCGTCTCGGTGGACACCCTGCGCGGCGCCGTGGTCGTCGCGGCGTTCATCGGTTTGGCGCTTGCCGGCTACGGTCTCTACCGCCAGTGGGGACAGAAAGCGCTCGAGCAGGAGGCGACCGCACTGCTGGCGGAGATCGAGGTTCTGCTGGCGCGCGCCGACACCGAGAAGCCGGCCGGGTCGTTCGTCGAGGAGCTCGAGTCGGCGCGCCGAGGCCGCACAGCGGCGGCGGAGGCATTTGCCGCCGGCGAGCTCGCGACCGCCGTGAGCGAGGGGCGGCGGAGCCGCGCTCTGCTGCTCGCCATCCTCGACTCGGCGGCGGCGCGCGCTTCGACGGGCGAGGCCCAGTTCATCGCGGTTCAGGGCAGCGTCGAGGTGCGGCACGGCGAGCGCGGCGAGTGGGAGGAGGCGCGCACCCGCGTCGTGCTGCAGTCGGGGGACTACGTCAAGACCTCCGTCAACGGCTCGGCGGAGATCGTCTTCCTCGACGGGACGCTCTACACCGTGCGTCCCAATACCCTCTTTCTCGTCACCCGCCAGCCGAGCACCAGCGGCTCGCCTGCCGAGCAGACGATCGCCATGGAGTACGGCTGGGTGAACCTGAACACCGCACAGCGCGGCGGGCGGGTGACCACGCCGCGCGCCGAAGCGCGAGTCGGACGCGAGTCCGAGGTCGTGGTCTCCTACGACAAGGCCTCGTCGACCGGTCGTTTCTCGGCCTTCCGCGGCTCGCTCGAGATCGCCTCGGAGGCGGGCTTGAAGCGCACCGTGGGAGAGCTCGAGCAGGTCGTGCAGACCGGCGACCTGCTGTCCGATCCCCGTCGTCTGCCGAGCTCGCCGGAGCCCGACCGGCCGGACGACAATCTCGAGCTCTCGCTCACCGCCGTCAAGACGCTCGTGCTGTCGTGGAAGCCGGTCAACCTCGCAGCGCGCTACGCCCTGCAAGTTTCGCGCAGCCGCCTGTTCGTCGACAACGTCATCGACGTCAACGCGCGCACCAAGACCGAAGCGACCCTCGGACTCCAGGGCGAAGGAACTTTCGAATGGCGCGTCGCGGCGATCGGCCGCGACGGCCTGCAGGGTCCGTGGAGCTCGCCGCGCACTTTTCGCGTGCTCGCCGCCGAGCGTCCGGGCGAGAAAGGCGACAAGACACCGCCGGAGCTGGTCGTCGACCAGGTCCAGGCTTATGGCAACATCTTCATCGTTGCCGGCCGCACCGAAGCGGGTGCGAGCCTGAAAGTCAACGGCGAACAGGTGGCGGTGGCCGCGAACGGCACCTTCACCAAGACCGTCCTCGTCGCTCAGGAGGGCTGGAGCCTGCTCGAGCTGCGCTCGAGCGATCCGTCCGGCAACGAAGCGACGGTGCGCCACCGTGTTTTCGTAGAAACGCTCTGATGCCTTTCCGCCTCAGGACTCACTGACCAGAAAGAACGCCATGCCCTTTGGTTCCATGTTCCGCTACTTTTCGAACGACCTGGCGATCGACCTCGGCACCGCCAATACCCTCGTCTATGCCAGGAATCGCGGCATCGTCGTGCGCGAGCCGTCGATCGTCGTGCTCAACAAACTGACCAACCAGATCGAAGCGGTCGGCGCCGAGGCGAAAGAGATGCTCGGCCGCACGCCCGGCAACATCGAGTCGATCCGCCCGATGAAGGACGGCGTGATCGCCGATTTCGAGGTCACCGAGCGGATGCTCGGCTACTTCATCAAGAAGGCGCACGGCCGCAAGATGTACGTCCATCCGCGGATCGTCATCGGTGTCCCTGGCGAGATCACCCAGGTCGAGAAGCGCGCGGTGCGCGACTCGGCGCAGAAAGCCGGCGCGTCGGAGGTCTATCTCGTCGAGCAGGCGATGATGGCGGCAATCGGCGCCGGGCTGCCGATCACCGAGCCGTCGGGCAACATGATCGTCGACATCGGCGGCGGCACGACCGACATCGCGGTGATCTCGCTCTCGGGAATCGTCTACTCGCGCTCAGTGCGCGTCGCCGGCAACGAGATGGACGAGGCGATCATCAACTACCTCAAGCGCAAGTACAACCTGCTGATCGGCGAGCGCACGGCCGAGATCATCAAGTGGGAGCTGGGCTCCGCCTTCCCGCTCAAGGACCGCCTGACGCTCACCATCAAGGGCCGCGACCTGGTCGAGGGCATTCCGAAAGAGCTCGTCATCTCCGATGAGGAGATCCGCGAGGCCTTGGCCGAGACGGTGAACGTGATCGTCGACGCGGTGCGCATGGCGCTCGAGCGCACCCCGCCCGAGCTCTCGGCCGACATCATGGACAAGGGCATCGTGCTCTCCGGCGGCGGCGCGCTCCTGCGGGCGCTCGACGAGCGCATCCGCTCGGAGACCGGCCTGCCGGTCGTGCAAGCGGAGGATCCGCTGGCCTGCGTCGTCCTGGGCACCGGCCGCGTCCTCGAGGACATGCATCTGCTGAGAAAGGTATCCATCCGCTGAGCCCGGGCCGCGTTCGACTGCTCTTCGTCCTGCTGCTGGTCGGTCAGCTCTTCCTGATCGCCGCGCAAGAGCCCGATCGCGGCGGCGCGGGGAGCCTCCTCGAAGGTGCCGCCCTGCGCAGCCTCGGGCCGTTCGCGCGCGCCGTGGACGCGAGCTCCCAGGGCCTGTCGTCGGCCCGTGAGGGGTTGCGCCGCCGCGACGACCTCGCGGCCGAAAACCGGCGTCTGCGTCAGGAGGTCCTCGAGCTGCGCCGTCGCGAGCTGCGCACGGAAGGCCTCGAACAGGAGATCGAGGGGCTGTCGAAGACGCTCGCTTTCCAGCGCCGTCACTCGACCTCGCTGCGCATCGCCGAGGTGGTGCACGCCGACTACAGTTCCTGGCTGCGCTCGCTGGTGCTCTACGTTGGCGCCGGCGCGGCGCGCCGCAATCAGCCCGTACTCTCGGACGACGGGCTCGTCGGACGGGTGATCCGCGTCGCCGGCGCCTACGCCAAGGTCCAGCTGCTCACCGACCGCGCCGCCTCCGCCGGCGTCCAGCTGCAGCGCTCGCGCCGCCAGGGAGTGGTGCGCGGCTCGTCGCCGGGAGAGCTCCTGCTCGACTTCATTCCGCGCCAGGCCGACGTCGAAGTCGGCGAGACCGTGCTGACCGCGGGGATCGACGGCGTCTATCCGCGCGGCATCCGCGTCGGCGTCGTCGCCTCGGTCGAGCCCGGCAGCGAGGTCTTCCATCGCATCGTCGTCAAGCCGGCGGTCGATTTCTCGCGCCTGTCGTTCGTCTATCTGCTGGAGGGGGAACTGGTGCCGCCGGAGTTGCTCAACGAGGACGAGCGTGCGGTTCCTTAAGTTCGTCGCGGCGCTCGCCGCCGCCGCCCTGCTGCACTTCGCCGGCGCCCGGCTGCTGCCCGACTTCGCGCTCGCGGTCGATCTCTTCCTGCTCGTGGTGGCGCTCGAGGCGCGGCACGGCAGCCCGGTGACGGGCATGTTCGCCGGCCTCGCGGCGGGACTTCTCGCCGATGGCCTGTCGGGCGGGCCTTACGGACTCTACGGTTTCGCCGACACCGCGGTCGGCTTCGGCATCGCGCTCGCGGCACAGCAGCTCGTCGTGCAGCGCACCTCGAGCCTCGCCGGCGTCTTCGCCGCCGGCGCGGCCGCGCAACAGGCGCTCCTCGCCGCCTTGGCGCTCGTCTTCCGCGACCACGCCGAGCTCCCCGATCCACTCTGGCTGCTGGTCAAGGTGGCGACCACCGCCCTGTTGGGCGTCGCCTGGACCGCCTCCGCCAACGCCCTCGCCCGCCACCTCAAGTTCCGCCGCGCCAACCGCGCGACGAAGATCCAGCTCCCGGGCTGACGACGAGATGCGCTTGAAACTCCGGGCAGAGGCTTAGAGAGTCGGATCGCGATGCGCGTCGGAGAACACAAGGAGGCGCTGGTGGCGCGGGTGCGCGTGCTGTCGGGGGTGGTCGGGGTCTGCCTCGCCATGATCGCCGGGGCGTTCTGGTTCGTGCAGGTGGTGCGCGGCAGCTACTACCGCGATCTGGCGGAGAACAACCGCCTGCGCAAGGTGGCGATCAAGGCGCCGCGCGGCACGATCTACGATCGCAACGGCCGCGTCATGGTCGAGAATCTCCCGAGCTACAACCTGCTCCTCGACCGCAGCCGCTCGCGTGAGTACGCCTCCAGCCTCGAGTTCGCGGCGCCGATTCTCGAGCGGCCGGTGGCCGAGCTCCAGGCGCTGGTCGAGCGTTACCGCGGCGTGCCCTCGTTCCAGCCGGTGCTTCTCGGTGAGGGGCTGACGCTCGACCAGGTGGCGCGCTTCCAGGTCGAGCAGCTCGCGCACCCCGAGTTCGTCGTCGACGTCTCGCACCGCCGCCTCTACCGGCTCGGCGAGCAGGCGGCGCACGTTCTCGGCTACCTCGGCGAGGCCCGGCCGGAGGAGCTCGCCGATCCGCTGAAGGGCCTGAAGAGCGGCGACTGGGTCGGCCGGCGCGGCATCGAGCTCGAGTACGACGCCAAGCTGCGCGGCGAGGACGGCGAACGCGTCGTCGTCGTCGACAGCCACGGCCAGTCGGTCGAGGAGCTCGGGCGCGAGGTCGGGCGGCCGGGCGGTGCCCTCACCCTCACCATCGACGCCGGCCTGCAACAGGAGGCCGAGCGCCAGCTCGAGGGCAAGGCGGGCGCGGTCGTGGCGCTCGATCCGAGGAACGGCGAGATCCTGGCGCTGGTCTCGGCGCCGGGCTACGACCCCAATCTCTTCACCCGCCGCCTGGAGATCGCCGAGTGGCGCGAGCTCATCCAGGATCCTCTGCTGCCGCTGCAGAATCGCGCCCTGTCGAGCGCCTATCCTCCCGGCTCGGTGTTCAAGATGGTGATGGCGGCGGCGGGTCTCTCGGAGGGGGTCATCAACACCGAGAGCGGCGTCTTCTGCAGCGGCTCGAAGGTTTTCTACAAGCGGCCGTTCCACTGCTGGAAGGCCGGCGGGCACGGCTTCATGAACCTCGAGGCGGCGCTCAAGAACTCCTGCGACGTCTACTTCTACGAGCTCGGCCAGAAACTGGGTATCGAGCGCATCGCGCGCTACGCGCGTCTGTTCGACTTCGGCCAGCCCTCTGGCGTCGATCTCGATGGCGAGAAGCGCGGCCTCGTGCCCGATGACGCCTGGAGCCGGCGTCAGCGTCGTCAACCCTGGTACGCCGGCGAGACGATCTCGGTGGCGATCGGACAGGGGGCGCTGCTCGCGACGCCGCTGCAGATGGCGGTGATGGCGGCGGCGTTCGCCAACGGCGGCTACCTGGTCACGCCGCATCTGGTGCGCGGCGACGAGACGCATCCGCCGCGGCGCATCGAGCTCGCTCCGGGCATCTTCGAGCCGATCCGCCGTGGCATGTGGAAGGTCGTCAACGACGGCGGCACCGGAGCTTCGGCGCGCGTCGCTGGAGTCGAGATCGCCGGCAAGACCGGCACCGTGCAGGTGGTGGCGCACACCGCCTTCGAAGACTCGAGCCTCCGTCCCTACAACGAGCGCAACCACGCCTGGTTCGCCTCTTTCGCGCCGTTCAACAACCCGACGGTGGTCATCGTCGTTTTCCTCGAGCACGGCGGCCAGGGCTCGCGCGCCGCCGCGCCGGTGGCGAAGGTTCTCTATGAAAAACTCTTCCGGCCAGATCTCCTCAGCCCTCCCGCTTCCTGACGCGCGGCCGCGGCTCGAGCACCTGGCGACCATCCGCTGGGGACTCCTCGCGGCGGCGCTGGCGCTGGCGGGCGTAGGGCTCGCCACCGTCCACAGCGCCTCCGCGGAGCTCGGCACGGACTACTTCTCGCGCCAGTTGATCTGGGTCGGCGTCGGACTGGTGGCGATGGTCGTGGCGTTCAGCTTCAACTACCACACGCTGCTCGGCTTCTCACTGCCGATCTACGTTTTCGCGCTGGTGACTCTGGCGCTGGTGCTCGTCATGGGCTACGAGGCGGGCGGCGCGCAGGGGTGGTTCCGCCTCGGCTCGGTCGGGCTGCAGCCGTCGGAATTCGCCAAGCTGGTGACGGCGCTCTACCTGGCGCGCTACCTCGCGGCGCCGTCGACACGCCAGCTG
>Ga0209477_1000478_pt1 | contig 24747 bp, 23 predicted proteins | sample KloWWTupernatant_FD_187180 | JGI IMG/M metagenome (GOLD analysis project Ga0209477, IMG submission 187180) | Active sludge microbial communities from Klosterneuburg, Austria, studying microevolution and ecology of nitrifiers - Klosterneuburg... | ecosystem: Engineered > WWTP > Aerobic digester >... | reverse complement strand
TGATAAATAGGATCGTAACTAAAATTATCAGGTGAATTTGAATTGATCTTGCCCAGTGCAGATTCGAATTCCCAGATGATCAGCAGCTTTCCGGGCATCAGTCTGGAATTTCTTTTCTTATATTATTACCATTCGAAAGAGAGATCGCAATCACTGGGAATAAAATGTAAGGAAAATTATACCGTGATCTTGTTTCTGTGACCGGCATAAGAATCATTGTATAAACCAAATATGACCAAAGTATATAAACCGATAATGAACCTAAGTTTTTATTTTTCCATAAATAAAATATCGAATAAAAGAGTATCATCCAGATCAGAAAATTTTCAATGGACTGAAACAACCCTTCCATGAATGGATCACCTTCATACTCTGTAAATTGAAAAAAATAACTAATAGTCCAGTCCTGCCTGCCCGAATATTTCATCATTTTAAAAGGCATACTCTTTATTATTACATCAGGATTTTCTTTAACAAAATCAAAAGTTTCTTTTTTCAAAGCTTCATCAAACTCAACTTCACTGAGCTTACTATATTTTTTTAAAACTGAATCTGGCACTCCATTGTAATCACCAACTTTCTTAGGGTCTTTAGTCATGTTAGTACTGTAAAGTCCAAGCCCTGTAGTTGGCATCAGTCTTATCGTTCCGTATGTCATATAATTTCTGATGATCCATGGGGAATAAAGCAAAAGGAATCCGGCAAATACAATTGCATATTTTCCAAGAGCAAATGAAAGTTTTTTATCCTTATAAAATTCTATAAAGAAAGGTATAAGTAAAAAGATCATAATAAAATTAAATCGTACATACATCTCAGCAGCAAGCAATGCACCAATGATCAACAGCTGATATGTCTTTCCATTAAAATTTTTAAGTATAATAAAAAGTATTATGAGGAAGAAAAAAAATGAAAGCTGTGTATTGGAATTCGAAGCCATGAAAAGCATGTTCGGTGAAATGCTTAGATAAGCAAAAGCAAGTATCGATGCGATGTTATTCAGATTTCTGAATAAATAGTACCCTCCAACCAGTACACCAAATGAAAACAGTATCATTATAATTGAAAATGTAATCGGTGCATTATAAATTTTTAATCCGGCAGCAAACATCATCGGAAGTCCGGGTTGTCTGAAATTTCTTAATTCTACTCCGGCAAAATCATAGAACTCACCTTCTTCCAATATCCTAATTCCAAGCTTCTCATGCTTTTCATAATCACTGTCCTGAACAGGTCTGTTTATCATATCATGTCCGGCAAACAAAATTCTCAATGCAATCCCAGTGTATAAAATTATCCGGAATAATTTCAACTTTCTTTTTTCAAAAACCTGTGTACTTCTTTTAAATAATTTTCTAACGAGAATTAATGATAAAACTATAAGGACTGACTCAATGATATAATCGATCTCACGGTACTTTATAGACATAAACATCCTGTTTGCAATGCCTGATAAAATAAGCAATGCAAGTAAGATTATATTTCCTATCCTTCCTGTTGAATTATATATTCTAAATAATTTATCCATCCAATTCTCTACTTCTCTTCAAAAAATTTAGAAATATAATAAGTCACATACTCAAGATCTTCGTCAGATAATTCATAATACATAGGCAGTCTCAATAGACAGTCCGTATACCTGTCAGAATTTTCCATTTTTATCTGATCACATTTTTCTTTATAATAAGGACTTTCATTTAACGAAAGATAATGAAAAACCGCATAGATACCTTTTTCTTTTAAATAAGAAATCAGCCGGCTTCTCTCTTCAATATCCCTGCATTCTATAAAAAACATGTGAGCATTATTGGTAGCATATTCAGGAATAATTGAATATTTGAAAAATCCTTTTTCTTTTAATGGCATCAGTTTTTGGAAATAATAATCCCAGATGTATTTTCTTTTTTTCTGAATGTCATCAAGATTTTCAAGCTGAGCATAAAGAAATGCTGCAAGTATATCTGAAGGTAAAAATGAAGATCCGATATCAACCCATCCGTACTTATCCACTTCCCCTCTGAAAAATGCTGACCTGTTAGTTCCCTTTTCTCTGATTATTTCTGAACGCTCAAAAAATCTTTCATCATTTATTACAAGCATACCGCCTTCACCGCAAACTACATTCTTAGTTTCGTGAAATGAAAACGCTGCGAGATGTCCGATAGAACCAAGCGGTTTACCCTTATAATAAGAGTCTATAGAATGTGCTGCATCTTCTATAATAAAAAAATTATGTTTGTCAGAAAGTTCTATCAATGGATCCATATCAACTGCTATTCCTGCATAATGTACAACTATAACTGCTTTGGTTTTAGAAGTTATTAGTTTTTTAATTTCTTTCACATCTATGTTTGGTGTCTCTGCTTCACTGTCACAAAATTTTATTTTAGCACCTCTCAATACAAACGCGTTTGCAGATGATACAAAAGTATATGCCGGCACAATAATTTCATCACCCTCTTTTGTGTCAATCAATATAGCTGCCATCTCAAGTGCATCAGTACATGAAGTCGTTAAAAGTACTTTCTTAAATCCAAACCTGTTTTCAAAATACTCATGACATTTTTTTGTAAAAAGACCATCTCCTGAAATTTTCCTTGATCTGACTGAATCCAATATATACTCTGTCTCTTTACCCGTAAGGTATGGTTTATTAAATCCTATATGTCTTCTTTCTTTATCCAATAAATTTTTATAAAATTAAATTGATATTATTCATCGAGTACTGCAAGTCCAGCACCTGTCTTCCCAAAACTATTTCCATTATAAAGCATATATCTGCTTCCATTAAAATCATATATAAATGAATATTCTATCATTTCAGAATCCCATCCATTTTCAGATACATCAAGTTCTATACATTCATCCATTCTTTCCCAGTTCATACCGTCTGAAGATTCCGCATATCCGATTCTATAAGATTTTATATCTTCGGATTCCCGGTAAGAATACCACATCTTATATGTATCATCTTCTTTCAATACAAATGGTCTTGCGATAGCATATTCAAAATCATTTTTAAAATCTATACATACATGACCTTCTCTTTTCCAATCTATTCCGTTTTTTGATTCTGCATATCTGATATTATAAAAATGTTTCAGAGTTCCTTTTTCCTCTGTCCATTTTATCAAAGAGACATACCACATCTTCCATTTCCCATCATCGATCATCACATATGGAGCGAAGGTCGAATAAGGATCAACGTCATTTGAAAAAAGAACAGCAGGACCTCTCGACAATTTTTCAAATTTCTCACCTCCGTCCTCACTTACCGCAATTCCGTTAAAAGAAAAGAATGGGACATTTTTTCCTAAAGTCCAACCGTTATAATACAAATACTTTTTATTTTCAAATGTCACACAGGATGTCGGCATGATACCCGCATCATCAAATGCTCCAAGCTGACCAAGTTTCAATACCGGATCTCTACTTATTTCAATTATTTTAAAAGGATCATTCAGATCGATCTTTATATATGCACCTTGTGATCTGCCTTTTTCATCTCTTGCTGAAAAATAGATACGGGCTTTTCCATTTTCAATCTTATCTAATACAGGCATCATTGCATGAGTCTGCATCCACTCAATTGTCCTATCCGGCATAAAGATCATTCCCAGTTTTTTCCAGTTCTGTTTTTTCAAATAAAATTTATTATCTAATTATTAATGTAAAACTCAAATTCGTCACATAAATTTTAAGAAATTTTTCAGTGAATTTATCAGACAGAAAATCTAAAGTTTTAAAAGCACCTTTCAGAATAATTCAAAAGTAATTCCACCTTTAAAAAGGGGAGCAAAGTGAGTTGTTGCCGGATGAAAAATGATTCAATGAATTTCAAAGAATCTTGTTGAAGTAAAAGAGTCAATTTAAATTCTAATTATTTCCTTATTAAAAATTACGATATCTTTATCTCATCACTTTTTTTCTCAAACAACACTGATCTTGCAGGAAGATATACACCTTTCTCTTCAGTGTCTTTCATAATTATTGCACCCGCTGCTATCAGTGTTTCAGGAGCTATTGTGATATCGTCACGTATAGTTGCATTTACTCCTATAAAACAATTTCTCTTTATTGTTACAAATCCTGAAACTACAACATGCGATGTTATAAAATTATGATCTTCAATTGTTACATCATGTCCAATATGATTGCCGCTCCATAACACTACATTGTTTCCTATTTTTACAAATGGTTGTATGGTATTATCTTCAAGTATAAAACAATTGTCACCTGTTGGAAACTGTGTTAAAAATGAACATCGGGTACTTATATAATTTGCCATTCGGTATCCCTTTTCTTTACACTTATTATAAAGATCTTCCCTGATCTTATTCATGTTAGTATAACCCACTGCAACAAATGCTTCATATTCTGTAGGTGGATATTCTTTTTCCAAATCTTCAAATGCAGTTACCGGAAGTCTTTCAAATTCAGATTCGGTTATATATTTTTTGTCAACTGAAAATGCAATTGGCTCATAATCCGAATCAATATCAAAAAAATATTTTGCAAGCCTGGCATTTGATGTGTTGCCGATAATAATCAATTTTTTATTTTTCATTTTTCATTTTTCATTTTTCATTTTATTAAAAGTTTTCATAAAATTTTTCACTTTTCACTTTTCACTTTTATTAAATGTTTTCATAAAATTTTTCGCATCAGGACCTTCATTAAAGATCAGATCTATAATACTGACCGCATGTGTAAACTCTCCATGAAGTTGCCTGTACTCAGGATATCCGCTATAATCAAAATAGTGTATTTTAATATTTTCATTTTCAAATTTACTTTCATCCATGTATGCTTTTGCTGCTGGTCCTGAATAATAATCTGTAGCGTTGAGTTTTTTACAAATATCTACAAGTCTTTCTGACTTTTCTTCAAGCAGTTCAAATTCATCCGACTGCCTGATCTTAGTTTCAATGCCGAGAAGTTTACAAATAGCTTTTGTAAAAGTAGTATTCACATCACTTATCAGAACATATTCCTTTCCCATATATAACTCCTGAAAAAAATCCTTATACTCTTTGAAATATTCAGCCTTCGAATAATTATGAGTGATCGTGTCCCAGTGATTTTTAGCCCAGCCCGGATCACTGATCGTTGTATCTTTAATTTTTTGAAAATATTTTCCTTTTACTTCGACAGGCACAGTAAGCCACTTTACTCCATCCTTTGTCTTTATCTGATTTCTGTTTCTCCAGTCCCTTCTCGTAAATTGCATGTCATCATAAAACACAAATTCATCTGCAAGATTTACTGAATCAAAAAATCCTTTCCAGGGAATATAATTTGATTGTGTGATTACAACTTTTTTCAAAACTATATTATAAATTTATTTTCTTATCAATTATATAAAGAGGTCTTCCCTTGGTCTGCTCAAATATTTTCCCAATGTATATTCCTGTTATTCCTATGCTCATTAAAATCAGACCGGTAGAAAAAAGTACTGCCACTATCAAACTTGGCCAGCCTGCCTGAAAACTTTTCATGAAATAAGTTATTACTATGTATATTCCAATGAGCAAAGTTACAAATGAGATCAATAATCCGCCATAGATAGACAGCCTCAGAAGTTTATCTGAATGTGATGTCCAGCCCTGAACTGCTGTGAAAAATAATTTTGATAATGTATAAGATGAATTGCCTTCAAACCTTTCTTTATGCTCGACTGATAAATATGTTGATTTAAAACCAACCCATTTAAGAAGTTGAATATATAATCTGTCCTGATCTTTTAGTTTGACGAATTCATCTTTTACCCTTTTACTAATCAAAGTCATCGATCCTACTTGCAGATCAAAATTCTTATCTGCAAATAATCTGAATAATGAATTATAAATTTTTGCCGTTACTTTTTTAAAGAATGAATGTTTCCTTCCAATTCGTTTTGTAAAAACTACCTCATATCCTTCATCAAATTTTTTAAGTAATTCTTTAAAATATGATGGGTCATCCTGTAAGTCACAATCCATTATTATCACAATGTCACCTGTAGCAGCCTTCAAACCCGCAGTGATTGCATAATGCTGTCCGAAATTTCTGCTGAGCTTAATGCCTTTTACATTCGGATTTATTCTGCAGTTCTCTTCAATCTTTTCCCAGGAATCATCACCGCCGCAGTCTTCCACTAATATGATCTCATGGCTGTCGGATATTTTTGATGCCTCCTCAGATACACGTCTTACCAGCTCATCAACTATCTTTCCCGCTTTATAAACTGGGCTGACTATCGATATGGTTCTACCCATTTTGATTTATCATATTTTGAAAAAACTCTTTAAACTTTTCATTTTGATCTTCTAATAGAAATTCCTTTTTTACCCTTTCTCTAGCTGTATCTGAAATTTTCTTTCTATCTACAAAACTCATTTTACATACTTCTGCTATCTTTTCATTAAATGATTTAAAATTCCTTTTAGGAATAATCCATCCTGATTCACCGTCAACAACATTTTCTTTCAGCCCTTCAGCGTCACTGACTATACACATCAAACCAGCTGCCTGTGCTTCTAATACCGATACACAAAATCCTTCTTCATAACTCGGCTGCAAATAAATATCTGAATTGCCCATTATTTCCAATACTTCATCATGTGATTTCTTTCCGCAAAAATTTATTTTATTCTCAAGACCATATTGATAAACTGCAAATTTTAACCGCTCTAATTCAGGACCGTCTCCAATAATATTATAGGAAAAATCTATTCCATCATCAGACAGTAATTTCAAGGCAGATATAGCTGTCTCATAATTTTTTATCCAGTTTAATCTGCCCACTGTTAATATTTTTGGAACAGAAATATCCGTTCTCATTTTATTCTGACTTAATTTTTCAAAGTCGATCGCAGGCGTGATCTTTATGTAAGGAGTTTTTTCCGGAAGACCAAGCGATACAGCTTTCTCCCTAAGGTAATTTGATATTGTATGGACTTTGTCGATGTTCCTCCAGACATTCTTATAACAGTCAGAATTTTTCAATGGATAAATGTTTATATCATAACCTCTGAAACTCACACTCATCTTTGCATTCATTGCCTTTGCAACATTTTCTCTCTGTATTGCCATAGTCGTAAATCCAAAATGCAGCACATCAATATTCTCTTTTAAGATATGTGCATTCAGATATACTGATTTCATTCTTTCTGAAAAATTTTTCCCAACCTTTGACTCCAGACTAATTAGTTTTAATGTTTTCTTTAGTGAGAAAATAAATCTGAATGATACCACATATATAAATAATAAAAACTGATAGATACTGCTGCTTCTATATACCGGATAAGCAGGTATTACTTTTACTTTTTCGTTAGCTCTATTCTTTGAATTTTTTTTATTACCTGTGAAAAGTAATACTTCAAATCCCGATTCTACCAGTCCGTTTATTTTAAAATTAAAAAATGTTTCTGAATATTGCGGAACTTCAGGTAATACCAATCCTATTTTCATAACCCTAGCTATATAGCAGGGAATTATAAAAATTCACAAAACCATCTATTTGTTTTTTATCTGTAAACTTTTCTGAAATAGTATTTTTAGCAATGAGCTTCATCTGTTCCTTTTTATTCTCACTTAATTCAGAATACTCGATAATTTTTTGAGCAAGCATATTCGGATCTCTTACTTTTGCCATCATCCCATTTTCAAAATCTGAAACAGCTTCATTCATTCCGCCGCAGTCAGTACTTATAACCGGTACTCCGATCGCCATTGATTCAAGTACTACATTTGCAATACCTTCTTCTACACTTGGAAGTAAAAGCATATCCGATTTTTTAAGCTCATTCATTAATTCATCATGAGCCATACCATTTTTTAAAACTACTCTGCTTTTTAATTCTTTATCAGAAAGTATATATAATATTTCTTCAGGAACATCACCTTGTGCTACGATTGTATATTGAAAATTAAATCCCTTTCCGATCAGAATCTTCATCGCATCAAATGCATAATGATAACCCTTCTTCCAGTGATACCTTCCTATAGAAATTATATTAGTTACTTCTGATCTATTTATTTTTGATTCCGTTTTAATTTGAAGAAGCTCATCTTGAACACTCGAATAGATCACTTTGATTTTTTCAGGAGCAGCTCCATATTTCTGCGCTTCAATTGATATTGCTTTAGATACTGCATGAAAACCATCTAATTTAGGAAAATATTTTCGGTAACTTTCAGCAAGCGATTCGTCATTAAGAGGTGAATAATTAATATGAGCACCTCTCAGACTCAATGCAAACCTGCATTTCATTAGATTAAATAAATATGAATTTTTCTGAACTGTCTTTGCCCACTGGATGTGAAATATATCCGGTTCATTATTTATTATTGGCAGCATCATTCCAAGTTCTTTGAGTTTACTTTTCAGACCTGTGTCTGATGAAGAAATATATTTCAAAAGCTTTGAAAATTTATTCGGACTTTTGAAAAATAATTTCAAGGATTCTTTCAAAATAAAAAATAATATGATAATACTATTATTAGGAGTATTATGCACTTCAACATTTTCGTTGTATTTTACATCTCTTATTTTTTTACCGAATAATAATATTCTGAATCCAGAATTTGATAAATTTCTGATAAGGTTTTCAATGAACGTAGTTGAAGGAATGTTGCCGGAATAAATTGCTACTTTCATTCTGACTCTCTCTGCTTAAATGATAATGAATTAGAAAACTGAGAAATAGTAAGGAGCATGCTCACAGGGTGAGAATATTTTTTGCTGTCTTCATTTATAAATTTTCCGTAAATATCCTTAACAATTTTTTCCGGTATGATATTTTTTAGATCATCATTTTCAAAAAGTCTCTTTTTCAACTGACTGTCATTATTTTTTCCTAAAAACTGAATCTCATAATTACTCTTAGTTTTTTTCTTTTTTAAAACATCCTCATTAATAATTCTGTTTACCTTTCTGACTACACGGCCGGGTAAATTTCCAATGTTTTGAAAATTCTTATAATTATATAAATTCAAAGGTTCGTAAGACTGCCATGGTATCTTCGCTAATTCAGGATTTTTCATTTTAATATATTCGATCTGAATTTTTCTCCCGGCAAGTAAATCCTCAGGAATATTACAAATAAATTCACACATTTCATTTTCATAATAAGGCAGAAATATCGGATGAAAATTACTGAATACATTCATGTTTGCACTTGTCCATCTCGGAGCCCAGTACATGGATTTAAAAGCCCTGATTCTAGAATTGGCATTATCAATTTTAATTTCACTTAGAAGTTCTGAAATTCTGTCTTCCAGATAATTTCTGAATTTCCCTTCCAGTTCCCAATGTTCCCACAACATTTCAGCAAGTTCAATTCCACCTTTTTTAACAATTTTAGTTAAGACCGTATTTACTAATTCATCAAATCTCAATTCTTCATCTACACCCATTGAATCAAATAAAACATCTCCCCAGTGTCCGAGAAAAAATACATCTCCAAATTTAGAGACCTCCTTTATTACTGCCATTTGTCTCGGATGTGTAAAGTCCGCATAGCATTGATTTATATCAGCAAGTTCATCTATTACGTCCCAGAGATACCCTTCCGGAATCACATATTCTTTATATGGAATTCCAAGTACTTCACTTATCAGTCTTCCGTATTTTGTTTCATCAAAACTTTTTTCAAATTTATAGGAATAACTTTTTGTATCAAATTTATTTCCGATTGCAGCAGCCTGAGATCTGCTGTCAATGCCTCCTGATAATGGCATTATAACTTTCTTATCTTTAAGATTTTCATGAATTAATTTTTCAAATAAATGTGCAAACTCCTCTGTTGCCTGTTTAAGATTCATTTCCCGTGGACTGTAATGCCACTTCCAGTATTCTTCAGCGGATATTATATTTCCGGTTTCATCTATATTGTAATCAGATGCCGGCTGTAACGCCTCAAGATTTTTGTAATATGTGTCTCTTCCTAAAAAAAAACCTAAAGCTGAAAAAATACAAATTGCTTTCAGATCTAAACCGGATTCATTACCATTTTTATAAAACTGCTGCTTATAAGGAATTATTTCAGTTCTCAATTATTTTTTTTTAAACAGATCAAATCTCAGCTTTGCAGAAATTCTGGATGCCGTATCAAAAGGCAATACCAGATCTAATAAATAATCACCTGAATATTTTTTCCATATGTCCGGATATTCATTTAGTCTGTTATAAAGATCTTTTCTGCTTTTTAAATAATTTTCTTTACCTGAAATTTTTTTAAGATTTTTATAAAATGCAAATTCATTTTCTTCGAGAATACTTTCGTTTGAGGATGTTCTTTTTAAAAAATCAATCACCCATTGATAAAATACAAGATTCCATTCATCCATTTTACCACTGTCACTTGCTTTCCGTAAAGTTGAGTCCTGATGCTTTCTGTATTTAATAAGCACTTCATCATCATAATATATCTGGAATTTTTCGGATAGCTTTAGCCATAAAACTATATCTTCTGAACCTTTTATCGATTCTTCATATCCTTTTACATTTACAAATTCTTTTCTTCTGACCAAGCTTGCACTTGGAAGAGGAGTACCTTTGAGGTTACTTAAAAAAATTTCCACAAAATCAGGTGGATCATAAATTCCGCTTTTCAAACCTTTTCCATTTAATCCAACTGATTGTACAAAAGATCTGTCCTTATACCAGTACAATGCAGGTCCCCAGATCATTGCACATTCAGTTTTATTTCTAAAAATATTTATTTGATGTGAAAGTCTGTTTTCATACCAGATATCATCCTGATCTATAAATGCAATGATGTCACTTTTGGATTTTTCAAATGCTCTGTTTCTTGAAAATGCAGTACCGTGATTACTGTTGTTATCATGAGTATATAAAAATATTTTATCCGGAAACTTTGACTGAATTCTTTTCGCTATTTCAATTGTATCATCTGTACTTCCGTCATCAAAAAATATCCATTCCCAGTCTTTGAAATCCTGTGCTAATACACTGTCAGCAGTTTCTTCAAGTGTATTTGATCCGTTATACAGCGGAGTAATTATTGAAACTTCCGGCAAATTAATCTTTCTTTAAATAAATTAATCCATTACCCATTACTCTTGATCCGGGTTTGATAAATTCTTCATACCTGTAATTCTGCTTGATCTCATTCCAGAATTGAATAACCCCATAACCATCTTTGTGTGTATTAATATCATGAAATCCGATTATCCCGTCAGAAGACATTAGTTCAGAATAGATTTCAAAATCTTTTTTGATTCCGTCATATGTATGATCCCCGTCAATATATAAAAAATCTATTGTCTTGTCTCCAAGTACTGACTTCAGCATTTCTACAGTACTATTTGATTTTGAATCTCCGCGAATAAATGACAGTGAAGTATTTTTTCTGTCAGATGCAAATTCACTAAAAAATTTAATTCTCTTTTCATCATATCCTCCGCCATAATCTCCATCTGGAAGATCTATGCTGATTATTTTTTCAGCATGCGGATTTGTCCTCGCCCAGACGTAAAACGTACCTCCGTTCCAAGTACCGATCTCTGTTATAATCTTTGGTTTATGTTCCACTACTTTTTTACAAAGATCTCTTATTTCTGTGTGCTCCTGAGCAAGTCTGATTTTATCATAGAATCCCCTGCCCTTGTAAATCTCAATTGATTTTAATACTTCATCAATATCTTCTGAACTCAATATCTTTTTTAAATTTCTTTTTGATAAACTAAAAGCTACTCTGTCTTTTAGATTCTCATACATATTATCCTTACCCAATTTTTAACTTTAAATTTTTAAATTTATTTTTTTCCGATTGAATAAATAGTAGTCTCCGGTAGCAGCCTTGAAATTCTGAATATTCCTTTTGCAAAATATTTTCTATGGAGTCTTCTTAAAAAATAACCTGCTGCATTTTCATCATCGCTCTTCTGTGCCATCAATTGAGGCAATGGATATTTCAGTGGAAGTAACTTTTCATCCTTCTCTCTGGTCAGAGATACTCTGGCTCTTTCATCACTAAATTTCAAATCTTTGAATAATTCTTTTGTACCATCATAAGTAAATCTCCAGAGATCAATAGGCATTTTTGAGATTTTTCTGGTATAGCATTCTGAAAGAATCGCAGTACCTCCTTCTTTTAAAAACCCTGATAAATTTTCAGCAGCTTTAAAAGGATTTCTTACATGAGTCAAAACTTCCATACAAATCACAGTAGAATATTTAGCTGATTTCTCTTTTAAAAATTCACATTCACTGTCAGTAATATCTACAACGTAATCAACTCCCTCCCCTTCTGAAATATCAATACCTGTTACATCCGTTTTTCCCATCTCTTTTAGTCTTTCTCTGATATCTTCTTTGTCAAATTCATAGTGCTTTGATCCTACTATCAAAACAGGTTCAATGATAATATCAATATTATTTTTTAAAAAACTTATCTGGTTTCTTGTTGCCATATTAATTTATTTAAGTCGCTTGAATTTAAAAATTTTACATCTGGCCATTTTTTATAAACACATTCAAATAATTTTTTCATCTCTGACAATGTTTTGTCTCTGTATAAAGGAGTAAATTTTCCTGAAAAATTTACTCTGTGAAAATCTATTATCGCAGGTAATTTATTATCAAAAGCTTTGCCAATATCATTGATACATTCGTCATGATAAAATCCATAGTCAATATGCGGATCAAGTCTGGCATTTCTTACTGACCATACAAGTCCGTTTCTTATTCTAAAATATGGAAAACTGTATCGACTTCCGTCCGACTGTACTAATCTGTTTGAAGATTGAATCATTTTGATTCCATTATTCTTTAAATCATCTATATTTTGTTTGGAAAGAATATAATTAGGCGGTATTATCGTTTCAGATTCTACATTAAAAATTTTACAAAGTTCATCAATTGATTCCTTTATCTTAGTATCTTTATTCATGAAGCAAAGTTCACCTGTTAAAAATTTCAGATTACCTTTTATTGTAGTAGATCCTGTAAAAAAACTATTCTCAAATGCTTCCTGTCCTTCTCTTGTATAAAAATATTTTGTCAGCTCTGATAAATTATAATGACTGAATCCATGTAGTTGTGGATATATAAAATTATTCTCAATTCCACATTTATATAATTCTCTGACATCTTCAGAATCTTTATTGAATCCTTTACTTATCGGAATGAATTTAAGATCATCAGATGAATCATAATCTACATTATGTGTAACAAAATTAGCAGTTATAACAGGAGGGTATTCAAAATTGCTTTTAAAACTTCCAAGTACTTCATATAATAATTCAATATCTTCATTTGTCTCCAGTGCATCAAATGTCCATCTTGTAAATTTTTCTTCAGAATATTTTTTTTTAAGAAAATTTATAGAATCTATATTCATCGCTCTCTCAAGTCCCCAGTCATCACTTTCGATTACTATTATTTTTTCTTTGAATTTTTTTCTCAGATAATGTGGCAGATACCTAAGGAATTTTATACCTTTCATTTCCAGCTATCTTATGTTTTAATAAGTTTCAGATATAACTTCTGAAGTTTATCCACTTCATTTTCTATTGAATAATACTTCTTCACAAACTCAAGCTGGCTTTTTATCTTTTCTTGCTTAACTTCAGGTTTCATTCTCATATAATTCATGATCTTATTTGCAATAGATCCGGGGTTTTCTGATTCAAAAAGCTGATCTTCAAATTCACGGAACTGGTCTCGGATTCCTGGTACATCACTTCCGTAACAAATTATCCCGCTTGCCATTGCTTCAAGGATTGAGATCGGTCCACCTTCACCGGTTTTATTCGAAGATAAAATAAAAATATCGGCTATACTAAAAAAAGGCTTTATGTCTTTCTGTTTTCCTGTAAAAAAAACTTTCCCTTCAAGTCCTGCGTCTATAGTTTTCTTTTTTAGATCCTTTGCATAATCTGTTACATCATCTCCTATAATTAAAAGTTTTGCATCTTTATAATCTTCAAGAGCAAGTAAAAATCCCTTGATCAGATAATCTATCCCTTTAATCGGGATTACATTTGCCAGAGTAATAATTATTGGATTCGAATTGTATAACTTATATCTTGTAATAATACTTTCATCTCTGCTTGTTTTTTTAAACTCCTGAATATCAATTCCAATTGGTATTAAATACTGTTCCTTGATTCCTCTGAAAAATGTTTCTACCATTTCCTGATTTTGAGGGATGATTGCACTTGACAGTTTTGATCTGATTTTCCACGCATTACTTCCCCAGCCCATATTTTTCTTTGTATAGATCCATTTGATCCTGCTGAGCTTTGAAGCAAGTGCTTCCGAATAATCATCAGAATAATTGTAAGAATGAATTATATCAGGATCAATATTTTTAAAATTTTTTGAAAGCTTTAATACATTTTTAAAGCCTTTTATTCTTGGCTTTGTTGATACTGTAAAATCCGTAATGTATACCGGTATATCAAGTTCCTGTACTTTGCTGAACAGATCACCTCTGTCATGCCTGCAGCAGATAAAAGGTTCAAATACGTTTCGGTCTAATCTTGAGATCACATTAATAAGTGCTTTTCCACTACCGGCAGTATTGAAATTTGGAATTGTATAAAGGATCTTAATTTTTTCACGTTCTTTTTTTGTGTTAATATTATTATATGTATTTATTGGAAGTACAAAATTGATAGATGAATATAATTTCTTATATTCCTTATCTACAATTTCATCGGACCAGTATTTAACAACTTTAGCTCTGGCTTCATTTCCGATTTTAATTAACTCATCTTTGTTTCCCATTAATTTCTTTAATATAAAAGTAAGTTCCTCCGGTTTACTTAATGAAAATGTAAAACCATCTACTCCGTTTACTATCTGAGCTTTTGAAATTTCAGGAATGTCCGAACCAATCACAACCAAACCGCATGACATTGCTTCTATAATTGAAATTGGAAATCCTTCCTGCCTAGAAGGCAGCACAAAAATATCTGCACACTGCATATATTCTTCTACATTACTTACATTATCTTCTGTTAAAATAATCTTATCCTCGAGGGAATTTTCACTGATCTTATTCTTTATGTCAATAATATATTGCTGATTATATTTATATGTTGGACCAACAATAAGCAATTTTGATGAAGGAAAATTTTTATGAACATCTACAAATGAATTCACAAGTAAATGAACTCCTTTCCTGACATTAATACCGCCTACAAATATTACTACGACATCATTTTCATCAATTTTAAATTTTTCCCTTAGCTTCTTTTTTCTTTCAGGCTCAGGTGGATAAAACTTATTTATATCCACCGAATATGGGATCTGAACGACTTTATTCATAGAGATCTCTGACTTCCTGTATATATCAGTAATCACATTTGATTTACTTACATATCTGTCTGCAAGCTTATAAAATAAATATCTGATAAATTTTGGCTTAAGATAATCCTTCCAGTCCAAAAATCTTCCAAGAGATAAAGGATCATCATCACCTACCAGTGAAGTCTCTGTCACAATTTTTTTTCCTAATATTTTTGCAATAAGAATCGATACTCTATTGAATGCAAATCCTGAATTAAAATTATGTATGTAATCATATTCTTTACGGTGCTTCCACATTGGCTTCAAAAGTTTCGTAAAACAATTCCACATGTGATGATACTGCTGAAAATAAATTAATATTCCTTTTGCATCTTTAGGATTTTCGCTGAATGTTACAGGTACTACAAATTCAAATTTATTTTTACTTTCTTTATATCCACCTGTTCTGTCCCACCCAATTACAAGTATATTGGATTCTGGATCTTTTTCTAATCTAAGAGCATATTTAAAAGCAGCTACTTCTGCTCCACCATAAGCTGGCGGCAGTATTGCTGATACTATACAGATCTTATACTTTACTTCCAGATTTGGAAATTTCAATTTTTCAGTAATAGTTTCTGATTTAATTTTTAATTTTTCCTCAGACAATGGAGTTTAATTTTTCATAAAATAATATAGAAGGATTTTCCGGAACTATCTTCCTGATTTCTTCTCTTGCTATTTCACCAATTTCTTTCCATTCATATCTTCTTTGCCATGCTCTATCCAATGCCTCACTCACTGATTCCGGATCCGGATGCCTGGCAAGAAATCCTGTTTTCCCTTCTGTCAGTACTTCTCTGTTTCCGCTCACATCAGTTACTATTGATACACGCCCGCAAAGCATTGCTTCTACTAATGCAAGCGGAAGACCTTCATATCTTGAAGTAAGTATCATTGCATGGTTTTCTTTCCAGATCTCTTCAGGATCTTTGTGACCTTTGATCTGGACTTTATCTAATCCAAAATAATCTTTAAGCTTTTTTATCTGAAACGAATGTTCACCTTTACCAAATAAATTTACAATCAAATTTCTTTCCCGCCATTTTTTTTCATTCAATACCTGAAATAATATATCCTGACCTTTTGCAAAAAATTCATGACGTGCAACATTAGCTATAAAATAATTTTCTCTGACTTCCGGATAATTTATTCGATTGTTATAGCTTACATTAAATGGATTAAAAATAATTTCTGCATTATCAATTTTCTGACCTGTCTGTAACTCAGTTAACTTAATATTCGCTTTACTTACATAATAATTTCTTATTGCTTTTGGAAGATATTCGGACAGCCTTTTATTTAAACTGTCACTTGGCCATTTTGCTTCGTTTGCTGCCTGTGAAATAGTAACAAACTTTAATCCACTATTTATGCAATATTCCATCAGATCTGCTCCTCCCGTATTTCCACCTTGATTAATCACAACAAGATCAGGAGAAAACTCTCTTAAACATTTATTCCCGTCATTACTATAATCAAACTGCATTGAAGAAGGGAGTACTCTGTTAAATAATTTTTTATATGTTGATGTATCTGTGTTAAAATAAGTCGGTATCTTTTTTGATTTAAGAAAATCTATCTGTTCAGGGATTTTTTTCCAACGAGGTATTGTAACAAGTACATCATTTCCCTTTTCTGAAAATATCAATGCAGTATTGTACCATAGAAATTCACTTCCTCCCCATTCTGATTTATTAGAAGAAACAAATGCAATTTTCTTCATTTCCGGTTGTCACCTTTCACTATTTTTAATTTGGCTTTTTCTTTTGGTAATGATCTGCTTTTCCCAAAAACATTAGTCCATAATTTTAATAAAGGCTCCAGTTTCATTCCCTTAATTTTTGTTTTTATTTTTATATTTATTAAATAATTTTTCTGCTTTTCATTTAAAAATTTCGGATCTATTACTTCAATACATTTTTTAAACATTTCCAGATCCTCATTGGTGAAAGCTATTCTCGCTTTATAATATATCAATGAGTTTATCACTTTTTTAGAAAGCAATATGTTGATGTCTGTCAGCTCAAATATAAATTTATAATTATCTCTGAATCCATTTCCATAAATATTTTTTATAAAAGAAGCCTGCTTTTCCAATCCTGACTGCTCAGCTATCGAATAATAAATATTCATATACTCATTATTAAATTCATTCATAAATGTTTTTGAGTTTGAATGAACCCTGAAATGTGTGAGTTCCGAATCAATTATTTTTATTCTATCCTGTCCATATTTATATAAATATTTTTTCCAGATGTCCTGATCCATTACAAAATTCAAATCCAAATTCAGCCCGCCAAGTTCTTTTAATACTTCCAAACGAAAAAATGAAGATGGCTGATTGATTAGTACAAATGCAATAGTCTCTTCAAGAGATTCTCGCAGCCTGAAATCGATTGTCTTTTCATTATTCTCATTTTCATCTTCAAAAAATCTGTAATTACCAACTATGAGATCCGTTTCAGTAGACTTATAGATTTCTGAAATTGTTTGAAAAGTATCTTCATTATAATAATCATCAGAATTTATCCAGTTGAATATTTTACCGGTACTTTTTTCCAAACCTTTATTAATCGCATCTGATTGTCCTTTATCTTTTTTACTTTCCCAGAAACTAATCCACTTGTCATACTTTTTTAAAATTTCCACTGTACCATCTGTACTGCCTCCATCAAAGATCATGTACTCCAGATTAGGATAATTCTGCAGCAGCACTGACCTTATAGTCTGCTCAATAAATTTCCCCTGATTAAAGCTTGGAGTTATTATTGTGATCTTTGGATTATGTGAATTCTCTGATTGTTTATTAAAACAAAATTCTTTTGTCCATGGCCATCCGGTATTCCCTTCTGGTGGTGCCGGAAGTTCACTTAATAATTTTTTGTTTATTTTATTAATGCTTTTCAAAATTTAATTCTTAGACTCAATTCTGTCAATCAGCGATTCAATTTTCATTTCAGGATTCAAAACCTCATCATATAATCTTTGGCAGGATTCAGACTTTTCTTTTAATCCTGTCCTGATCTTATTCAGTGCATCAGGAAGTTCCGATATAGTATTTATGATCTGACCAAACTTGTATTTATTATTTAAAAATCTGTAGATAAAATGATTAGTTGTAATCGTTGGTATTCCAAGCATCATGTAAGCTGAAAATTTTCCGGAAGACAATCCAATTGCTTCCAAATTTTTACCGGCAAAAATATCTAAATTATTTGGAAAGTATGTTGCAATTCCAATATTACATTTTGAAAGAAATTCAAAATATTCTTCAAAACGATAGAAGGGTTTTTCGTGAATGGTAATATTCTGCTTATTGATATTTAGTTGATTAATTTCAATTTTAAGATCACTATCTTCATTTAGCTTTTGATGAGTATGTATAATAAGCCAAAATTCATTATTCCATTTTTCAGGAAAAAGTGAAATGATTTCATTTAGTCCGCTCCAGTTTTGCAAAGATCCCGAATAAATTACGATTAATTTATCCTCAGGTATATTAAGCTCTTTATGAATATCATAATCTGTTTCTTTAACTTCCATTTTCAAAGGTGAAACTGGAATTCTGTGAAATTCAGTATTATCAGAAAAATTATTAACTGATTTTAAAAGTGTTTCTCTTTTTTCATCCTGGATTATAACTATGTCTACTAGCTTTGAATAATTCATTTCTAATTTTTTCATCACTTTTTTTCTCTGAACAAAAAATTCGTCTTCAAAAAATATTTCGAAAGATGCATATACAAGTTTAAAACTCAGAAAAGATTTGATCCTACCGCCTATGACTAATCCCATTGGATCGACGCAGATTATAGTGTTTACTTTATTCTTCAGCTTTAATTTCACAAAAAGCTTTACATATTGCTTTACAAGTTTTACAAAGCTCTTTAGATTATTTTCAAGAGTGTAAAAGTTAAACGGAAGTTCAAGAAATTCAAAATATTTTCTGTATTCACTTGGTACAAACAACTGATCAAAACCATAATAAATAATTTTATATCCTCTGTTAATTAATTTCTGAATAAGTACAACTAAAGTAGGATTACTGAAAGTATCAATCTTAGGAGATAAAATGACGATCGTCTTTTCTTTATTCTTCTTCATTTAAGTTTTGCGATTGCAAATGCTGACCAGCTTTTATCAGTTAATTTCTTACCCGACATCCATTCTTCAGTATGAATAAGTTTCATTCCGTTATTATCTAAAATCATTTCTATTTCCGGAATGAAAAGATATCTCATTGAATGAATCTCATTTATGACAGATTTTTTTTTAGTTCTTTTCTCAGTAACTAATATTTCAAAACTAACATCTACAATATTTTCATTTATTTTTAAAAAGGGTGTAGATTTTCTTTTGATCATTATTTTATCGTCATTTATAATCTTTAATCTTTTTATAGGTTTATCCTGAAGTACCGCAGGTCCATACCAAAAGTCAAACATAAATACCCCGTTAGTATTTAAATGTTTTTTTACCGTTTTAATCGTCATATCCAGATCAGCATTTTTAGTTTGATAGTTCATGACATGAAATAAAGAAACAATTACATCATATTTTTTCCTTAATTTCAAACTTCTTATGTCTCCGTTTTTAAAAATAAGATTTTTACCTTTGTCTGAAAGATGCTCTTTATTTTTCTCAGCTATTCTGAACATTTTCTCTGAAAGCTCTACCCCTGTAGTTTTAAAACCTCTTTTGTGAAATTCAGTATCATGCCTGCCTGTACCACAGCCGAGATCAAGAAGAGATTTTGCTTCAGGATTTAACTCATTAATATTTTTGCAAATGTAGTCAGTCTCTGCTTTATAATTTTTATCTCTGTAAAGCAGATCATAATAATGTGAATATGCATCAAAAACTTTTTTTGTCATTTATAATTTATTTAAGATATTTCTCATATTTTGTATTTAAGAAAAGCTTTTCTACTTCTTCATAATTTTCGATTATATCTTCTAATCTGTCTTGAGTAATTCTTTTGAGATCTGATTTGACAGGAACAGATTTCAAACCAAGAAATTGAAAAATTCCGTCTGCAGTTTTCTGAAATTTCTCATTATCTAAAAGATCATCTTCATAAATTACAGTATAGTGCGGAATATTTCTTAAATTTTGCTCTTCTATCCTCTCGACTTCCTCTCCGTAAATCACTCCTCTGTATAATTTTTCAATGTCAACAATAATTTTTTTGTTGAAATCTTTGTCACCTTCTCTGAGGTGATAAATATTTGTCTGAAATGAAATAAAGTTTGATAGCTGATGTCTTAAAAAATTCACTCTTTTTAAATGAATAAATTTCCAGTCCTTCTTATAAAGATTCAAAAGAATTTCATCATAGTTGTCATATTTATGCTCATATCTTAACTGAGAAATTTTCACCTTAAACCCGTAAACTTTTTTACCTTTTGCTGAAGCTCTTTTACTGCAACTGTTTATATACATTCCAGGAAATTTCACAATTGAACCTGAATACAAAAAATTAAAGATCTCTACATCACAAAATATTTCATGGTGACAGTTCAATAATTCTGTTAGCAAAGTGCTGCCTGTTCTGCCTCTCGTATACATTACAAATTTTGACTGCGGAAATTTTAATCTTGGATCAATTAAATTTTTATAATTAAGATTCCTTATAAATTTCTTAAAGGAATTTCTTTTCTTTTTTTCTTTAATTGAATCCAATTATTTTTTAACAAAAATATTTTTCAAAGAACTTATTATATGCTTTATATCATTATCATCCATCGGAACAAATAATGGAATCATAAAACTATTGTCACAGAGATCTTCTGAAACAGGCAAAGCTATAACAGGCTTATGATCTGAATATGCTTTTTCTCTATGGGATGTCATTACGCCTTTCCTAACGGAAATTTCTTTGATCATCAGCTTTTGCATTACTTCATTTCGGGAAAAGCCGGAGTCCTTTTTTATGTAGATTGCAAATGACTGATAGTTTGAGATTCTTCCTTTAGGTTCAATAGGTAATTTTATACTTTCAATCTCTCCTAATTCTGAAATATATCTCGCAGCAATTTTTCTTCTTTCCTTTATAATATATTCTATTTTATCTAACTGACATATCCCAATAGAAGCTTGAATGTCTGTCATCCTGTAATTATACCCTACTTCTATATGATCTTCAAAAGTTAAAGTTTCTGATGAATGTCTTTCTTTTCCTGTTATTGAAATTGCATGTTGCCTCAACAATTTTATTCTGTCTATTAAATTCTTATTCGTAGTTGTGATCATTCCGCCTTCACCAGTTGTCATTACTTTTCGGGGATGAAATGAAAAACATGCAAGCTCTGAATCTCCACCGATCTTTACTCCATTATATTCTGAACCTATTGCGCATGCTGCGTCTTCTATAAGTTTTAAATTATAGTCTCTGCAGATTTTTTTGAACTCATCAATATCCGCCGGCATTCCGATCTGGTGAACAAGTAGTATGGCTTTTGTTTTAGAATTTATTAAACTCTTTACATGAGCCGGATCAAGATTGAAATCTATAGGAGAGACTTCCGCAAAAACAGGTACTGCACCGGTGTATTTTATAGAATTTGCTGTAGCAATATAACTCAGCGAAGGACAAATTACTTCATCTCCGATACCAATTCCCGAAGCAATCATTGCAAGGTGCAGTCCATTTGTACAGTTTGAAACTGCTGCAGAATATTTTGCACCTGTGTATTCACAAAATTTATTTTCAAATTCTTCAACTCTCGGACCCTGAGCTACCCAACCGGACATTACTGTCTCATATGCACTTTCAGCTTCTTCTTTATTTAAAAATGGTTTTGCTATAGGTATCAAATCTTTATTATTGTATTTTTATTTCTCTTCCTTTGTCCTTGATGGATTTTTGAGAAGCTTCCAAAATTTTCAAAACTTCCAGACCAGAAAATTTATCCGATATAGTCTTCTCACCCGTTTTGATTGCATTCAAAAAATCTGCAGCCATTGATGCCAGTGCTTCTTTGGTTTCAAGCTTAGGGATATAAATATCACCTGCTCTGTAATCTACTAATATTTTTGTTTTATCTTCATCAGTCTTATGTTCATAACCAGTGTCATAAACCTTTACTTTTTCTGTCGGCTCCAGATCATTAAACACAATCATTTTCTTATCTCCCCCAATCAACATCATCCTGATTTTAACTGGTGATGACCATGAGCAATTGAAATGTGCTATAAATCCGGAATCATATTTCACTGTGAGATATGCGATATTTTCAATTCCGTTTTCTGTGTGAGATACACCGCTTGCCTGTACGAAGCTTGGCTTTTCTTTAACAAGATAATTTAATATTGAAATGTCATGTGTAGCAAGATCCCATAACACATTTACATCAGGCTGAAATAATCCAAGATTGATTCTTGTTGAATCAAAATATTTTATATTGCCAATCTGTTTTTGATCAATTAGATTTTTCATTTTTTGAACTGCACCTGTATATAAATAAGTATGATCCACCATCAGAACTTTACCGTTTTTTTCTGAAATTTCAATAAGTTCTTCAGCCTGCTTCAGATCAGAAGACATAGGCTTTTCCACCATCACATGCTTACCATTTATTAATGACCGCTGAGCAAGTTCATAATGTGTAAACACAGGAGTAGCGATTACGACTGCATCAATATTTTTATCATCTGTAATCTGTCTCGAATCATTGCAGAATTCAGCAGTCGGACAGAGCTTTTCTAAAAACTGTTTTCTCTCCTGTCTGGAATCTGCTACCTTTACAAGCTCAGCTCCGTTTATGTTAGCAAAATTCCTGATTAAATTTGTTCCCCAATAACCAAAACCTATTATTCCGATCTTCATGATTTATTAATTAAAAATTACTTTTAATGTTTTTGAAACTCTTAGAATTTGATCATCTGTAATGCCCAGACCACTTGGAATATAAAATCCAAAATCACCAAGATAATCTGCAACAGGATAAGATTCATCTTTAAACAAACCCATTTTAGTAAATACAGGCTGTCTGTGCATTGGATAAAAGAAAGGTCTCGTACCGATTTGATTTTCAGCTAATTTTTTCATTGCTTCTTCTGCATCCATACCTGAATCTTTTTTCAGTAAAATTCCATAAACCCAGTAAATATTTTCCGAATAATCTGTATTGGCAAGCGGCAATTGAAAATTCTTTATCTCCGCTAAATCATCCGAATACTTTTTACCAATATATCTTTTCTTCTCGATAAATTTTTCAAGCTGTTCAAACTGCGCTACCCCAACAGCAGCCTGCAAATTTGTCATTCTGAAATTAAACCCGAGTTCATCATGAATAAATCTTCTGCCTTTCTTAAAACATAAATTCCTTAAAGATCGGCATCTTTCAGCAATCGATTCATCATCAGTTAAAATCATTCCGCCTTCACCTGTAGTAATATGCTTATTAGGATAAAAACTAAATGTACTTACATCACCAAAACTTCCACATTGTTTACCTTTATATGTCTGCCCTATCAGCTCCGCTGCATCTTCAATTATTTTCAACCCTTGCTCATCAGCTAAATTTAAGAGAGGATCCATATCTACAGGAAGTCCGTAAATATGCACTACCATAATTGCTTTGGTTTTGGCAGTAATTTTTTTTCTGATCTGGTCAATGCTCATATTCCACGTTACAGGATCAGAATCTACCAATACAGGTTTTGCACCAGCTCTAATTATTGCTGAAGCACAGGAAATTATCGTAAATGACGGCATAATAACTTCATCACCTTTTTGAAGATCTAAAGAGATCATTGCTGCTTCAAGTGCAGCCGTTCCGTTACAAACTGCAATACCGAATTTCCTTCCGCAGGAAGCTGCAAATTTTTCTTCCAGCTCCATTACAAAATTTCCTTCAGATGAGATCCATCCACTGTCTATGCATTCTGCCAGATATTTTTTTTCATTACCTGAAAGCAGCGGCTCATTTACTGGTATAAATTCCAATTTATTTTATTTTGATCTTATCTTTTGAAATAGAATTAAACCTTGTTTTATCTTCATCACCTGCATAAGGTCCCTGCTTCACTTCGATCATTTCAATTTCTTCAAGTACTTCAAATCCATGTCCGCCTGTTGCCAAAAGTATAACATCTCCGGAACTCAAAACCCTGCTTTCCAGATATTGTTGTTCATCATTATAAAAATCTACCCTTAACTTTCCTTTTTTCAGAAATAAAACTTCCTGAGTATACTGCACTTGCCTTGCTACCGGATTGTGAACATGAGGTTCGATTGTTTTACCTTTTGGGTGATGCATATAAGCGAGCTGCTGTGAAAGATCATTTGATGTAAAAAAATGAATACCTTCTTTTTTAAAATCAGCAGATATTATTATTGCAAGTAAATTTTGTTCGTTTTTAATATATTCAATCATATTTTTAAATTATGTTCAGGCTCAAATTTTCTATAGTAACTTTCTTTTAAATTCTCACTA